>Ga0302157_10008145_pt1 | contig 10373 bp, 8 predicted proteins | sample I_Bog_N3_3_FD_193502 | JGI IMG/M metagenome (GOLD analysis project Ga0302157, IMG submission 193502) | Peat permafrost microbial communities from Stordalen Mire near Abisko, Sweden - I_Bog_N3_3 | ecosystem: Environmental > Terrestrial > Soil > Wetlands > Peat | place: Sweden: Abisko, Stordalen...
TTCCGCCTGGATCGCCTCAAGCAGGTCGAGCCGTTCGCGCACGCCGGTGATCGACCATGTGGCGAAAGCCCGTCGCGCCGCCGCCACCGCCTTGTCGATATCGGCCGGCGCGCCGAGCGCGATCGAACCCGACACGGCCTCGGTCGCGGGATTGATCACGTCGGCCCGGTTTGAGGTGACCGGATCGACCCACGCGCCGTCGATATAGAACTGGTGATGATGACGCACGGGTGCTCTCCCCCCTCTTGTTCTCGTTTGGTGCCGGAAGCCGGTGGCCGGGTTTACTGCGTGCCCTCGGCGTACCAGGTGCGGAACTTGTCGTACTTGGGCATCTCTTCCGAATTGGCCTTGGGATCGATCGGCACGTGGATGACCGCCGGGCCGCCGCGTGCGTAAGCGCGGGCGATGGCGGGGCCGATCTCGTCGGCGTTGCTGACGAATTCGCCATGGGCGCCAAGCCCTTCGGCGATCTTGTCAAAGCGGACCTTGTCGCTCCAGTGCGTGCCGGTCTCGGCGGTTCCCTGACCGAACGTGCGCTTGTAGACGCCCACTTCGAGACCCCACTGGAAATCCACCGCGACCACGCAGACCAGCGGCAGGTTGCGGCGAACCGCGACCTCGAGTTCGGCGATGTGGAACAGAAACGACGAGTCCGACGTCACCAGCATGCCGGGGCGAACCTTGCCGGTTTCGGCCTGATCGGCGAGCATGGCGCCCGTCGCATACGGCAGGCCGGTGCCGATGTGGCCGTAATTCTGGTTCCAGATCACATCGTTCGGCTTGCACTGGTTATAGGTCCAGCCGAAGATGACGGAGGCACCGCCGTCGCGGATCATGATGCCGTCGCTCGGGAAGGCCTTGGTCGCCTCGACAATGAAGCGGGATGTGTGGATCGGGGTGTCGCCGGTGCCATCGCTGCGCGTCAGGGTCTCGCGGGCGAGGGCATCGAGTTCGGCCTGCCCGTCGGTCATGAAGGTGGCAAGGTCGGGACCGGCGGGGCGACCCTTGCCGAGTGCGCGGGAGAGTTGCGGCACGACTGCGCGGACATCTCCGACCAGCGGCACGTCGATCGGGCGGTTCACGCCAATCGCGGTGGGATCCTGCTGGACGTAAATCCACTTGCGCTGGGCCTCGCCCGCATACCAGTGGCGCCAGCGGCCGAAGTGGACGGGCTCGCCCAGTTCGGTGCCGAGCGCGACGACCAGATCCGAAGCCTCGACCGCGGCGATCGACGCATCGGAAAAGACATATTGAAAAGTCCGGTCCTCGATCCCCTTGATATACGAGGTTCCGCCCGAGGTCTGGACGACCGGGCAGTTCATCAGCTCGGCCAGCTCGCGCACCGCTGCGCCCGACTTGGTGGTGTGAACCGCATGGCCCACCAGCAGGATCGGGTTCTTCGCCGCGTGGATCAACTTCGCCGCCTCGGCGATGCGATCGCCGTCGGCGCCCTGCATGGTCAGGCGATAGCGATGCGGCGGCAGCACCGGCGGCGCGTCAAGCTCTTCCTGAATGATATGGCTGGGATATTCGACGTAAGTCGGCCCAGGGGTGCCCGACATGGCGACGCGGATCGCCTCGCGGATCACCTCATCGGTCTGATCGGCATATTCGATCGCGCCCGAATACTTGACCGAATCCTCGATCATCGGTTCCTGCCGGACGAACTGGATACGGCCGCGCCGCACCCGTCGTTCGGTCACGCGCGCGCGCTGGCCACCGAGGAAGATCACCGGCGAGTTCTCGACCTTGCAGCACTGGATCGCGGGCATCATGTTGGCGAGGCCAGGGCCCAGTGTGCCGAAGGAAAGCGCCGGCTTGCCGGTGATGCGCGAGGCCGCCTCGGCCATGAATCCCGCCGCCGCCTCATGATGCGGTGAGACCACGGTCCACCCGCGCCTTTCGGCTTCCAGGCACAAGTGGACAAAATTGGGGTCTGGAATGCCGAACAGGGTGCGGATTCCCTCGGCCTCGAACAAGTCGAGAATGCGCTTGTAGACGGGAGTGCCGCCCGCACCGACCTTGAGATCGGATGTGGCGGTAATGGGCTTGGGATCGTCGTAGCTCATGATTGCCTCTGCTGGCGCTGTGCCGCAGGCGCCTGTCGCGCCTCTGGCGCATGGCGGCTGCGGGATGTGGATTTGGTCTCGGGGGTTTTGCGGTTGGCGGCAACGGGAAATCCCTTCGCCGATGAGGTTATCGCCGGGAGGATGGTTCCGGGGTGCGGCCAAGCACGCGCGGCGCGCCACGCCCCATGTATTCGGCCAGATTGCGGTGCGCGTTGATGATTTTCTGTTCTTGGTGTGGATTGGGCAGGGCGCCTTTGAAACCACGCGATTTCATGCCTTTGTGCACCCATTTCATGTTGGAGAAATCCTGCGCCAGGACCAGTCCCCAGTTGTCCGCCGTCGGTTCTGCGTAGACCCATTCGGTTTCCGGCGCCGCGCCTTCGGGATAGCGTTCGAGGGCATAGGCTTCGAAGATGCAGCGATCGGGATCGTTGCCATATGGGCGCGTGCGGTAACCCAGCACGAAGGTCACCCCTTGCAGGATGTTCTGGTTGGGAAACAGCGACCACGCGAGGCCCGCCTCGGCCATGACCGCAGGCGGGATCTCGGGCCAGATCACGCCGCGCGCGGCATCGTCGGCGCGGGCGCTGGCCATCCAATGCGCCATCACCTCGCCCACCGTGGCGGTTTCGGGCAACTCGTCCTTCAGCCGCGCCGCCGCGTCGATCAGCGTGTCTGTGGAGGCGGCGTGGTTGATCGTGGTGTAGTTTTCGCGCGCCAGTTCATACGTCGAGACGCGCGGATCGTCGCCCTTGCCAGCGCGGCTGACCGAGCCGCCCTGAGATGTCTGCTCGCCCTGCTGGCGCTGATCGAAGCCCGAGACCGCGTGCAGCCCATACTGCTTTGAATAGGCATAGAATTCGGCAAAGGCGGTCAACTGGTTATGCGTCGCCGTGGTGTGATAGGGCTCCATGAAGGCTTCGAGCGAGGTCTTCCAGTTGGCGGGATAGATGCACCACTGACGCCATTTATAGCGCATGCGATCGATCTCGAAGTGGCCGAGAATGCGCCCCGCATCGCCGAGGAATGTCTCCAGGCTCTCCCCTTCCTCACGCATGTCGATGTAGACATATCCGCCCCATGTACCCACCCGCACCGGGGTCAGCGAGGTACATTCGGGTGTCAGCGCGCCGTGCCAGTCGTCGGCGTCGAGGATATAGGTGTTGCGCCCCTCCAGATTGTAGGTCCAGCCGTGGAAGGCGCACATGAAGTTGCGCGCATTGCCCCGGGCGCTGTGGCCGCCTTCGGGGGTATCGATCAGGGTGCGTCCGCGATGGGCGCAGACATTGTGAAACGCGCGGAGGGCATCGGGGCCGTCGCCTGGGCCGGCGCGCACGACGATGATGCTGTCGTCGGCGATATCATAGGTAAAAAAGTCGCCGATCGCCGGAATGTCCTCCAGCCGCCCTGCCATCTGCCACACGCGTGGCCAGAGCCGTTCCTTCTCGGCGGCGGCATAGTCCGCCGAGAGGAAGGCCTCGGTCCCGTAAGTGACGGCGATTTCCTCGTCGACGATGCGGGTGCTGATATTGTCGGTCTGCGGGTTGGCCATCGCGTCTGTCCCTGCCGGTGCTTATCGCGTGAGGATCATGCCCGCCATGTCGCCGCTCAGGCGCCATTCGTGCAGCATGGTCTCGAAGTGATCCCAGCCGTATCCCCAGCCGGGAAACAGTGCCCATTTGGCGTTGCCGGAGCCTTCGTTGTTGAAATAACCGGGCGGGCACCGGGCCTGCATCTCGGAAATATCGGGCCGGATTTCGCGATAGCGGCGCACATAGTCGTCTTGCGCCTCGCGGTGCGGTTCCACCACGGCGATTCCGCGGCCGAGGGCCTCGGCGATGATCCAGGCGGCGTGGGCGCCCTGGCGGCCGAAATGCTCGGTCACCGAGGAATTGATGCCGCCCTGGATGTAGCCGATGAAGAACTGGTTGGGAAAACCGTGGGTGGTGATGCCATGCAGCGTCAGCGGCCCGTCGCGCCAGTGATCGTAGATCGACAGGCCGTCGCGCCCCTCGAAGCGGGGAATGCCCCAGCGGCGGTCGAGATCGGACGTGACCTCGAAGCCGCTGGCGAAGATCATGCAATCGACCTCGTGGGTCGTGCCGTGGCTGACGAAGCCGGTCTCGGTCATCGCTTCCAGCCCCTGCGTGTCCGAAACGTCGATCAGCGTGACGTTGTCGCGGTTGAACGCAGGGTAATAGGAATCGCTCGAAAGCGGGCGCTTGCACAAGTGATAATACCAGGGCTTCAGCGCGGCCGCCGTCGCCGGGTCCTTGACCAGATGATCGCAGCGCGCACGCAGGCGTTCCATCACGCGGAAATCCATCTCCTCGCGCCGGGCGAGGTACTCTTCCATCGGTAGATCCGGGCCCGGTACGCCGATCTCGTTGGCGAGGTTGCGGTTGATCTCGGTCCAGATGTCGCAGATCTGGTCCTGCTCGCCGGGCAGGAAAACCTCCTGCGCGCCGCGATGGAAATTGGCGATGCGCGCCTTTTGCCAGCCGGGTTCGAGCGTTTGCGCCCAATCGGGGTCGGTTGGCGGATTGGGGCGTTCGTCGACAGTCGATGGTGTGCGCTGGATCACGTGGAGGTGGCGGGCATGGCGCGCCAGCACGGGAACTGCTTGAATCGCGGTTGCCCCGGTGCCGACAATGGCCACCCGCTTGTCCGTCAGCCGATCGAGCACTGGACTGTCAGGCGATCCGCCGGTGTACCCATAGTCCCAGCGCGAGGTGTGGAAGATCTTGCCCTGGAACCGCTCGATCCCGGGGATGGCAGGCAGCTTGGGCATGTTGAGCACGCCCGGCGCCGTGATCATGAAGCGCGGGCAAAGACGGTCGCCCCGGCTGGTCAGCACCTCCCAGCGTCGCGCCGCGTCGTCCCAGCGGACGCTGGTCACCTGCGTGTGGAACAGCGCCCGCTCGGCAAAGCCGAAGCGCTCGGCGATCGAGCGGGCATAGGCCTGGATTTCATTGCCGTCGGCGAATTTCTTCGAGGGCAGGAAGCCCATTTCCTCCAGCAGCGGCAGATAGCAATAGGCATCGTTGTCGCATTGCACGCCGGGGTACTGGTTCCAGTACCACACACCGCCGAAATCGCCGGCGGTGTCGATGTGGCGCACATCGCCGACCCCGCGCTGCGCCAGGTGATAGCCGGCGAGGATGCCACCCCAGCCTGCGCCCAGCACGAGCACGTCGAAGGCCTCGTCCAGCGGCGCGCGCGGCGCGACCGGGCGATAGGGATCGACCGTGTACTCAGCCACGACATCGCCCGACAGCGGCACATACTGCGCCTGTCCTTCCTTGCGCAGGCGCTTGTCCCGCTCGATGGCGTATTTTTCGCGGAGCGCCGCTACGTCGATCTGGTCGATCGGCGGGACAGAGGTGGGCGGGCAGGGCATCGGGACACTCCGGTCGTGACAGGGAATCCCTGTGCTCATAATCAACAGGGCTGTTCATTACAGCCGGCGGCGCGGGTCACTTCGGTGAAATCGCTGGTGCGGTATTGGCCCTGCGCAACTGGCCGCCGGCCGGACCGCCGCCTAAGCAGCGTGACGTGAACAGAGCCCTGTCGTCAAAAGTCGCCGTCGTTACCGGGGCCAGCCGGGGCATGGGCAAGGGCGTGGCCCTGGCGCTCGCCGAGGCGGGTGCCACCGTCTACGTCACGGGCCGCACGCTCGCCGAGGGTGTGCATCCGCTGCCCGGCACGATTGGCGAGACGGCCGCCCTATGCGATGCGCGCGGGGGCAGGGGGATCGCCGTGCCGCTCGACCATGCCCGCGACGAGGACATTGCCGCCCTGTTCGAACGGATCGAGCGCGACGAAGGGCGGATCGACATCCTCGTCAACAATGCCATTGCCCTTCCCGACACGCTGACCCATCCGGCCGGCTTCTGGGAGAAACCGCGCGATCACTGGCAGATCTGGGACATCGGCGTGCGCGCTGCCTTCATCGCCGCGCATCATGCGGCCAGGCGCATGGTGGCGCAGCGCTCAGGTCTGATCGTCGGCATTTCCGGCTATGTCGGCGTGGCTTATACGTATGACGTGGTCTTCGGCACGGCCAAGGCCGCGCTCGACCGCATGGCGCGCGACATGGCGGTGGAGTTGAAGCCGCACGATGTCTGTTCGCTCTCGCTGTGGCAGGGGTTCACCCATACCGAGCGTGCGCGGGAAAACCTCAAGGCGGTATCCGGCATGGCGCGCCAGTTGAACAGCGCGGCGGGCAGTTCGGTCGAATTTCCGGGGCGGGTGATCGCCGCACTGGCCGCCGATCCCGATGTGCTGCGCCTGTCCGGGGGAAGTCACATCGTGCCCGAACTGGCTCAGGCCTATGGCGTGACCGATATCGACGGCCGCGCGATTCCCTCGCTGCGCGCCCAGCGGGGTGCGCCGCTCTGGCGACCGGTGTGAGCGGGATCAGCCGCCGAAGAAGCCGACGCTCCAATCGCCTTGCGCACGCCCGGCAAAGTGCGGGGCGCTGAACGGCATTCCCATGATCCCCTGCGACCAGTCGATCGCCGCGCCCCAGTCCTGATACCAGTCATAGAGCATAGTGCGCGCGGCCACGCGCCATTCCGCGCCGCGTCGTTCAAAGCGGTCGCAATAGCGCCCGCCGATCACCGTGTCGCGCTCGTCGCCTTTGCCGAACACGATCCGGTGATAGGAGATGACCTGGGTTTCCACTCTGGCGTTGTCGCCCACCAGTTCGATGTGGCTCTGGCCGATGTGATGCTGGGTATTGGTGATGGCGTCGCTGCCCGGAACGACCCAGGCCAGATAGTCGGCGAAAGACCCGGCGAAGACGCCATAGTCTGTCACGCCGTCGGGCCAGCAGGCGCTGGCGATCAAAGTGGCGTCGCGGCGATCCTCACCCCGGGCGAGGCGGGCGATGCAGGCGCGAATGTCCTCGCGGGCGATGATCTCTGCGATCCGGTCGGGCATGGGGTGGGTCCTTCGAGGGCGGTGGAACGAACCGGCCGGGGTCACACCCGGCCGGTGACCGGGATCAGCGCGCCGGTGATCGGCGCGGCGGCGGGCGAAAGCAGGAAGGCGACGACGGCGGCCAGTTCCTCGGTGCGAACCCAGCGCGAAAAGTCGGCATCGGGCATGTCGCGGCGATTGGCGGGCGTGTCGATCATGCTGGGGAGGATCGCGTTGACCCGGATCCGTTCATCCTTCCATTCCTCCGCCAGGGCCTCGGTCAGGCGCGCGACGCCCGATTTGGCGGCGGCATAGGCGCCCATGCCGGCGGCGGCCTTGGCGGCGGCGGCGGCGCCGATATTGACCACCGCCCCTCCGCCGGCGCGCAGCAGCGGCAGCAGTGCGCGGGTGGCGACGAGCGTGGTGCGCACGTTCATGTGATAGAGCCGGTCCCAGGTTGCGGGCGATCCATCGACGACCGTTTCCCAGGCAAAGCCACCGGCGATGTTGACCAGGCCGTCGAGCTGGCCGAATCGCTCGGCGATGCGGGTTGCGGCGGTCGCCATGGCGGCTTCGTCAGCCAGATCGATCCCCCCCAGCACCAGCGCCGCGTCGCTGTGCGCCGGATCGCCGAGGTCGATGGCTGCGACGCTCCAGCCCGCAGCCCGCAGATGGGCGACGACCGTGCGCCCGAGGGCTCCGGCGGCACCGGTGACGGCAACCGTGCGTGTCATGACATGCTCCTTTGACAGATCGCGCAGCGGGGTTGCATCGCGCAGCCGTGCGGATGGAATGGGAAATGCTCGATCATTGCGCGCGCGGGTCCGTGAATTCGAGCAGCAGCGGCGCCAGTGCGTGCCATCCGGAAAACAGCCCGTTGCCGTGACCCGATTGCATGCGGCCCAGTTGCCGGTTCCATTCGCCGGCCTGCCACGGCGGATCGAGCAAGCGCGACTGGGGGATCAGCCGATGGACCCATTCGCTGGTGGCGCGGGTATGCGACAGGTCGCTGTTGTCGCTGCGCAACACCAGCGTCGGCATGGTCAGGCGGGCGAAGTCGGCGGGCCTCATCCCCGGCACCGGGCTCAGCGGATCGGGCGCATAGGCGGCAGCCCATTGCTGCATCACGGCGATAAACCGCTGGGTCCCGATCGCGCGCAGGAACGGGGCCACTGCGGGATTGAGCGCGATGTTCTCGGCCCAGGACGTCGCCTGGATCACGGCGTCCATGCCGCCCATGCTGGCCAGGACCGCCGGCTCTCCACAGTAAAAGGTCGCCAGTTGCATCAATCCGATCGGCCCGCCGCTGATCCACCACAGGGCGAGGTGCGAACACAGATCGGGATCGCGCGCCGCCGCGAGCAGCGAGACCCGGCTGCCTCCCGATCCGCCGACAATGGCGGTGGGCCCAAGGTCGAGCGCGCGGATCAGGCCGAGCAGGGCCTCGGCCTGCATCGCACTCTCGCTCTCACCGGTCAGGCAGGCATCGGAACGTCCGCAATTCGGCCGGTCATAGATCAGCACGCGCCGTCCGCCCGCGGCCAAGGCCTGGGCAAGCCCGCGAACGCCGGGGGTATCCATGTGAAACCGTCCGCCCGGGGTCAGGGCCATCGGTTGTCCGCCGACCGGGCCCAAGAACTCGTAGACGAGGCCGATCCCGTCGATCACGATGCGTGGCACTGGCGTCTCCCCGCCGCTATCCGGTACGATGGTTGGCCTTCAGTCTCGCCAGAGCGGCTTTGTCCCGGCAAGCGGCAATCGCTCCGCCGCGCCATTCATCGCCGCCGTGATGAGCGCCGCGCGCCCGCAGACCCGGCGGTCCTTGTGTCCTATGCTTACGGCCATGGCCGACGACCTTTTGACCGAGACCCGCGATGGCGTGCTTGTCATCACGATGAATCGCCCGGAACGGCGCAACGCGATCAATGGGCCCATGGCCTGCGCCATAGCCGAAGCCATAAACGGGTTTGATGCCGATCCGGCCTTGCGGGTGGCGATCCTGACCGGGGCCGGCGGCCATTTCTCCACGGGGATGGATCTCAAGGCCTTTCTCGGCGGCGATCTGCCGGGCGGCGGCGCGGATTTTCGCGGGCTTGTCCCGCCGCCGATCAAGCCCCTGATCGCGGCGGTCGATGGCCATGCGCTGGCGGCGGGACTGGAACTGCTGTTGTCCTGCGATCTGGTCGTCGCGGCGCGCGATGCGCGTTTCGGCCTGCCCGAGGTGACTCGCGGGCTGGTGGCGGGCGGTGGTGGTCTCACGCATATGCCTGATCTGATCCCGCCGCGCGTCGCGCTCGAAATGGCGCTGACCGGCGAAGCGATCGACGCCGGGCGCGCCCGCGAGATCGGTCTGGTCAATCGCATCGTCGATGGGCCGGCGCTTGACGGGGCATGGGATCTGGCCCGGGCGATTGCCGCCAATGCACCGATGGCGGTGCGCCTGACCAAGGCGATCATGGCAGAGGCCCGCGACTGGCCACGCGATGAACGTCTGCGCCGTCAGTGGGCCCGACACGGTCCCGTGTTCGCCTCCGACGATGCCCGCGAAGGGGCCCGGGCCTTTGCCGAACGGCGCCAGCCGCAGTGGCGCGATCGCTGATACCCGCGCATCAGGCGGCCCCCTGTTCCAACGCGGCCCTGGCCCCGGCGATTTCGGAGCGGAGCCACATCGTCTCCGACAGGTTGCTGGATCCGCTGGCGGCCAACAACTGCTCCAGCGCGGCCTGCTTGACGGCCAGTGCGGGCACATCCGCCGGCACCGCGCCGAGCGCGATGTCGAGCAGATGAAGCGCTTCGAGCGGGCGATCGGCCGCGACATGGTTGCGCGCGCGCTCGGCCAGGGCGGCGGTTCCCCCCAGCAGTTCGACCAGATCCCTGTTCACCGCCGAGCGAGGGACATGATACAGCTCGGTCGTGCCGTCCTCATAGTGGAACCAGCCCGAATATTCATCCCAGATCGTCTTGACCGCCCAACTGACCTTGCCATGAAACTCGCCAATCCGCAGGCCTTCGGGGAGGACCACGTCGCGCATCAGTTCGTGGACCGTCCTGCCCGCATTCATGCCGTCGAGCGTGTAGTCGCGTACCCAGGCAATCGCGCCGATCATGCGGTCGATGTCGGCGCGGATGCGCTCCGCCCCCCGGATCGGCTCGCCATGGCCGGTGATCACGATCTCCGCATCGAGCGCGCGGAGTTTGTCGAGGCTGCGCAGCGTGTTCCACACCAATCTGGGCTTGTCGCCGCGCAAGGTGCAGAAGAACGGCATCGACAGCCAGACCGGGCCGACGAGATTGCCGGTGAAGGCGATGCGTTCTTCGGGCAGCCACACGATCAGGTTGTCGACCGTTTCGCCTTCGGGGGCATGGATCAGCTCGAAACGG
>Ga0302157_10008148_pt1 | contig 10371 bp, 5 predicted proteins | sample I_Bog_N3_3_FD_193502 | JGI IMG/M metagenome (GOLD analysis project Ga0302157, IMG submission 193502) | Peat permafrost microbial communities from Stordalen Mire near Abisko, Sweden - I_Bog_N3_3 | ecosystem: Environmental > Terrestrial > Soil > Wetlands > Peat | place: Sweden: Abisko, Stordalen...
GAGTTCTTCATCACCGTTGACGGCGACGACGTCCCAGAGATCGACCTTGGAGCCGTTGGCCTTGAGGCCCGCGGCGATCCCGAGCAGCTCGACCTGGTACTGCGGCTCAAGGTGCGGCCACAGGACTGTACGCGCGGCGTCGCGGAAGAAGCTCCAGTCGCGGTGATACAGATTGGGCGCTTCCAGGGAGTAGACGTGCACGTTGTCTTCGATCTCGTGCGTGAGCAGATAGCCGTGCTGAAAGCCGATCTGCGCGGGCGTTCCGGCGAGGTGGACGTAGGTCCAGCCGGCTTCGTTGTGGCGATAGCTGCCTACGAGGCGCAGGTCCTGCGCGAAGGCTGTGACAGAGGCAGCAGCGAGAAGAGCGAGTGCGGCGAGGCGCATCATGCGGGTTCTCCAAGGGATAGGGTTGAGTGTATTCGATGGCAACGGGAAAACATACTTTGCGCGCAATCGGCGGAGTGTGCGCACCGACTGCCTGATGCACGATACTTGTCATGGCGACGATGAGTTGGGCGACCGCGCAAGCGGCGGAGTTTGGAAGCATCATGGCAAACAAAGGCAAAGCGGCGGCGGTGTTCGCGGGCAGGGCGTGGCAGCAGGTGCTGGCGCGCGATGCTTGTGCGGACGGGCAGTTCGTCTATGCCGTGAAGTCCACCGGCGTCTACTGCAGGCCGAGCTGCCCCAGCCGCCGGCCGGAGCGGAAGAACGTGAGCTTCTATCCGACGGCGACGCTGGCCGAGGCTGCGGGGTTTCGCGCATGCCTGCGCTGCGAGCCGGCGAGCGTGACGCCGAAGGACGATCCGCAGGCGGAGGCGATTGCGAAAGCGACGAAGTTCCTGAGCGAGCGCGCCGGCGAGCGGACGTCGCTGGACGAGCTGGCCGCGGCCGCGGGGCTGGGACGGTTTGCGTTGCAGCGCGGCTTCAAGCGCGTGCTCGGCGTGACGCCGGGAGAGTTCGCGCGCGAGCAGCGCAAGGAGCGCTTCCGCGAGAAGGTGCGCGCTCCGAAGATTACGTCGAAATCGCCGATTACGGACGCGGTGTATGAGGCGGGGTTCGGCTCGTCCAGCAGATTGTATGAGGATGTGGATGCGACGCTGGGCATGAGCCCGACGGCGATGAAGGCCGGCGGGGCGGGCGAGACAATTCGTTATGCGGTCGCCGAGTCGCCGCTGGGGCGGGTGCTGGTCGCAACGACCGAGCGCGGGCTGTGCGCCGTGCTCTTTGCGGACTCGGATGCGGAGGCTGCGGCGGAGCTGCGCGAGCGGTTTCCCCAGGCGGTGATACGGCGCGACGACAAGGGTCTCGGCGAGGCGGTCAGCTTTGTGCTGAGCCGGCTGCGGGAGAATCCGACGGCTGCTTCTCTTCCCTTCCACGTGCGCGCGACGGCCTTCCAGCAGCGGGTGTGGCGCGCGCTGCTGGCGATTCCGCGCGGAGAGACGAGGACGTATGCGGAGATCGCAACGGCCGTGGGTTCGCCGCAGGCCGTGCGCGCAGTCGGCACCGCCTGTGGTGCCAATCTGCTGGCTGTCGTCGTACCGTGCCATCGCGTGGTGGGCGCGGATGGCAGGCTGACCGGCTATCGCTGGGGGACCGAGCGCAAGCGGCGGCTGCTGGAGATGGAGCGCGGCGAGTAGGTCCGCTCCCACATCTCAAAATCGAGATGTGGGGCACCCGCTGCCCTCCAGTAGACGGTTGGCGCGTCTAAAATCAGGGAAGTGCGCCTCTGCGCCGGCGAAGGTCCTGTTCGATGAAGATGAAACTGCGTCCAGTCGTGTTGGTTCTCCTGATCGTCTGTGCCTTTTACTACGTCTCCACGCGGCTGATGCCGGTGGGAGCGCTGGCCGGCCTGCTGCATCGCGGTATGGCGCAGATCGCCGGCTCGACCGAGTCCACCATCCACGGGCCGCTGGGGAACTTCACCCTGACCGAGGCCTCGGCTGCGCCGGCCTTCGATTCCGAAGAGGAGCAGAATATCGCCGTCTACAAGAAGGCGCTGCCCAGCGTGGTCAATATCACCTCCACCGAGGTGGCCTACGACTTCTTCTACCGGCCTTACCCGCAGCAGGGGCAGGGGTCGGGGTTCATCCTGGACAAGCAGGGGCACATCCTGACCAACTACCACGTCATCGACAACGCGCAACTGGTCGAGGTGACGCTGTGGAACAAGAAGAAGTACAAAGCCACGGTCGTGGGCCAGGACCGCAACCACGACATCGCGCTGCTGCAGATCCAGGGCGCGCCCGATCTGGAGCCAGCCACGCTCGCGGACTCGGCGAGCCTGGTCGTCGGACAGCGGGTTTACGCCATCGGTAACCCGTTCGGCTTCTCCGGGACGATGACCCGTGGCATCATCTCGGCGATACGTTCCATCGAGATGCCCAGCGGCAACAAGATCGAGGACGCCATCCAGACCGACGCCAGTGTGAACCCGGGCAACTCCGGCGGGCCGCTGCTGAACTCGCACGGCGACGTCATCGGGATTACGACGATGATCGCGTCCAACCCCAACGGCGGCGCGGACCAGTCGGCGGGCATCGGGTTCGCGATTCCGATTGCGACCGCCAAGTCCGTGCTGGACGACTTTGCGAAGTATGGACATGCGCGGCGTCCGTCGCTGGACATCGTGACCTTCCCGCTGGGCCCCGAGGACTCCGAGCAGCTTGGGCTGCCGGCGGTTCCGGGCATCCTGGTGGAGAAGGCCCTGCCCGGCGGCGCCTCAGAGCGTGCCGGAGTCCACGGCGGCAACCAGCGGGTGTATGCGGGCAATACCCCGGTGATGATCGGCGGCGACCTGATCGTCGGCTTCGACGGCGAGGAGGTCGCCACGCCGCAGGACCTCGCCTCTGCGCTGAACTCGCACCATCCCGGCGATGTGGTCACGCTGACCGTCTACCGCGGACAGCGGCAGATCAACATCAAGGTCACGCTCTCCGATGCCAAGGAGACCGGCAGTGGGCAGGAGACCTGAAAGGCAGGGAATAGGGAGTAGGAAGTAGGGAGTAGAAAGCAAAGCAAATGCCGAACGGCCCGGAAGCGATTCCGGGCCGTTCGGCTTTGCAGGTTGTTGGTGCGGGTTAGAAGAACAGCTTGGCGGCGAACTGCATCTGCCGCGCGCTGTAGAGCAGGTTGTTGGTGCCCGAGGGAGCTCCGAAGGCCGACAGACCGGTACCGGTGTAGGGCGAGATACAGCCCTGCAGGGTAGAGCCGACGGGAACCGTTGAAGCCGTTGCCGTTCCCACCGCGGTGCTGCACGCTGATGCCGCGGAAGCGGACGCCGCAGCGTACTGCGAGTAGGTGCTGCTCACGCTAGTGACGATCTTGTGATTGAGCAGGTTGAAGGCATCCGCGGAGAACTGCAGATAGGCCTTCTCCCAGAGCGGGAAGTTGTGCGACAGACGGAAGTCAACATCATTGAAGCCGGGGCCATAGATGCTGTTGCGCCCAATCTGCGGCGGACGGCCCTGAGTGGCTGCGCCGGAGCCGGAGCTCATCGCGCCGCCGTAGATGCCGCCGTCGGCGCCATAGCTGGTGCCTGAGCCGCTGTAGATGGTGCTTCCGCCCATACCCAGATAGATGGGCTGGCCGCCGGAGGCGATCTCGTCTCCGGAGAAGACGAATCCGTCCACGACCTGCTTGAAGATCTTGCTGCTCTCAAACAGCTTGGGCTGGTAGACGAAGCTAAGCGTGAAGCGGCTGCGGATGTCCGTATCGGACGGTCCGTTTTCGAGGCGGATGTTGTTGGGGTCCAGCGGCACATCTCCACCGTAGAAGGTACCGTTGGCGCCGCCCACCTGGCTGGTATCGGTGGCGCGCGCCCAGGTGTAGTTGCCGATGACTTCCAAACCGTTCTGGAAGGGACGGCGGACCGTCACGGCGAGGGAGTTATACCAGGTATTCGCAACCGAGAAGCCGGTGTTGTACTGGGTCAGCGCGCCATTGCGGCGGTCCGACTGCAGGTACACCGGCACCGTGAGGACGCTGGTGACAGTGTTGCTGGAGTTCAGCACATCATAGGTGCGGATGCCGTGGGGCGTCTGGCCGATGAGGTTGGAGTCAACGAAGACCGGCAGGCGCAGGGCCCGGGTACCGACGTATCCGACCGAGAGGCTCATCTTGCCGGGCAGCGACTGCTCGATCGAGAGGTCAGCCTCATGCGCCAGTGGCGGAACGAAGTTGGGGTCCAGGCCATGGAAGCTCTGCGCGCCCAGTGCCGTGGGTCCCTTAACAGCCGGAGCGGTTCCACCGGTGGGATAGAGAGCGTTCGACAGCGAGGGCCCAGTGACCGGGAAGGGCACGTTGGGGTACTGCTCTTCCGTGGTCGTGGGAACGGTCGGGCAGCGGGTCGCCTGAGTGGAGCCTGATTCGCAACCAGTGTAGTTGTAGTTGATCTGAACCACACCGTTCTCTACGCGCATGGCGTAGTAGGTGCTGCCCTGGTTGAGCGCGGAGAACATACCATACCCACCGCGGAAAACGGTACCGGGCATGGGGTTCCAGGCGAAGCCGACACGCGGCTGCACGCGATCCAGGACGTTCTTGATGGTCTGGCTGTAGTAGGTCGACAGCGGGGCGTAGTTGGTGTTGATCTTGCCCGGAGCCGGCGTTAGCTGGACATCGTAACGAACCCCTGCTGTCAGGGTGAACTTGGGAGTCACCTTCCAGGAGTCCTCGCCGAAGCCGTCTAACATCTTCATCCAGAAGTCGTCCGCACCGGCGCGGCTGATGGGGTTCACCACGTCGATGGTTTGGACAAAGGTGTTGTAGCGATAACCGGCGTAGGGATCGGAATCGCCGGGCTGGCCGGCGAAGGCGTCCTGAATCCAGTCGGCGAAGGCGGCCGCATTGTTGGTGTCGGCGTAGGCATACAGACCACCGCCCTGATAGAGGTTGATCATGACCTCATGGACGATGTTGACGTCGCCGCCGAACTTGAGGGTGTGATGGCCCTTGGTCGTGGAAAAGACATCCGTGAACTGGATGCGGTGCTCATCCGGCTCCGCAATACGGGGCAAAGCGTTGGGCATGCCGAAGGTAAGCACGCCAGTCGCAACCGAAGGACCGGAGGCGTTAGCGCCGGCGGTCTCCAGATCGCGGCCCCACTGGGCGTGGACCTGGTTGACCGAGGCCTTGCCGATCTGCGTGGTAAGGCCGCCGACCAGGAAGCGCTCATGGTAGCTGGTGGGCCCGTTGGTGCTGGGCGAGCTGTTGGAGAAGGTGTTGGCCGGGCTGTAGCCGTAGGTGCTGTCGAAGTCGGAAAAGTTGAAGTCGACAAAGATGTCATTGCGGCTGTTGAGGTGGTAGTCCAGGCGCGGGAAGAAGAGGTTCTCCTTCTGGAAGCGGCCCGGAGGCGCGCCGGTGATGTTGCCTACACCGAGCAGGAAGTTGATGCCGTTCGCGCACAGGGTCGCGGTGATGGTCGCCGGGCACTGCGTGGGCGAGATCACGGTTCCACCGGCGTTGCTGGCAGTGGGAGTCGCGGTGATGGTGTTGGTGTCGGAGTACAGCACACGGCCAACCTTGCGGAAGCCGTCATAGGTGAAGAAGTAGAAGAGCCTGTCCTTCAAGATGGGGCCGCCAACCGATCCGCCGAACTGGTTCTGCTGGTGTATGGGCTGAGTCAGCAGGAATGGATTGGGGGCGCCACTCAGACCGCGACCGACAAACTTGCTGTACGGGTCAAGCGCATTGAGGGTCGGATAACGGAGGTAGTAGAACGCGTCGCCGTGGATGCTGTTGGTGCCGTTCTTGGTGATGGCGTTGACCTGGCCGCCGGCGGCCTGGCCGAACTCAACGGAGTAGTTGGAGGTCTCCGCCTGGAACTCCTTGATGGAGTCCGAGGAGTAGACGTAGGGTGCGCCGGAGGCGCGGCCACGGGCCTCAGAGAAGAGGATCTCGTTGTTGTTGGCGCCGTCGACGTAGTTCTCGTTGTAGAGGCCGCTGATGCCATGGAAGGCGATCAGGCCGGAGCCGCCGTCCTGCGTGACGTTCGGAGTGAGGAGCACGAAGGCGTCCCAGTTGCGGGTGGCGACCGGCAGGTTGGCGATGAGGTTCTCGCCGAGGGTCTGTGAGACCTCTGTCTTGTCGGTGTCAAGGATAACGGCGCCGGCGTTCACTTCAACGTCTGTGGTGACGGAGCTGGCCGGCAGCACGGCATTGATGGTGAGCTCGGCGCCGACGGTGAGCGTAAGGTTCTTGCGCTCCACCTTGCCAAAGGAGGCGCCGCTGGCGTCAATCTCATAGTGGCCGGGCAGAAGGAAGGTCGCGGTATAGATGCCGGCGCTGTTGGTCTCGGTGGTTCGTGAGACGCCGGTGTCGGTATTGGTGATCACGACGGTCGCACCGGGAACGACGCCACCGGTGGCGTCCGTTACAGTGCCGGAGATGTTACCGGTCGCGGAGGTCTGCGCGGTGAGGGGCAGAGCGCAACAACAGGCGACCAGAAGGGTCGCAAGGACATAACGCAGGCGGTGAAGAGGGGAGAATGACATAGGCGGCACAGGCTCCTTGAGGGTTACGACTGCGGTTACGCCGGGTGGAATACACGAATAGCGGACCTCCTGGATGGGGCTACGCTTACGGCTTCGAACCGGCGGAAATTTCAATGAAGGAATCACCTTCATCATCACCGATAGCTTGGGTGCTGTCAATGGAGGGAGCGCGGATTCTGCCAGACCATTGGTAACCAGTATTGAAAATAAAGGGTTTACCGATGCGTTGATGGGATTCGCCGTCAGCTTCTGAGGCTGACTTTCCCCAACTTCCTATGGGAGCAGCGCGCAGAACAGCGCGGCGTGGCCACTGCTTACAGGGTCTTGTTCGTTAGTGCAGGGTCTTGGGGATGACCGCGAACTGCAGCAGAATCTCGAACGGGATGATGTCCAGCGTGGCCTCGTGCGTGGCCTCCAGGACGACCGGGCAGGCAGCGCCGGCGCGATGCACATCCAGCCAGCGCGCCGCGCAGACGCACCAGCGGTCGCCCGGACGAAGGCCGGGGAAGCCGTACTGCGGCATGGGCGTGGAGAGGTCATTGCCCAGGCGCGCCGAGACCGCGAGGAACTCTTCCGTGACGATGCAGCAGACGGTGTGCAGACCCAGGTCGTCAGGGCCGGTATTGCAGCAGTTGTCGCGATAGAAGCCAGTGAGCGGGGCATCCGCGGAGTAACCGCCACAGCTTTCGAGCGGTTGGCCGAGGACATTCTTCTGGGTGGAGAGCTTCGCGCCGGTGGTGTCCATAGGGTGATTGTAGACCGTGTCCGGTGTCATGCTCCGGCGGTGAGCACAGGTTCCCTGGCTGGGTGTGGGATGGCTTCTTTGGACGGAAGCGTCACGCGGATGGTGGTGCCGTGGTATCGGCTGGAGGTGCTGGAACGCAACTGGAGCTGGCCGCCCTGTTCTTCCACGATGCCCCGCGTGACCCACAGTCCGAGCCCGGTGCCGCGCTCTCCCTTGGTGGTAAAGAAGGGCTCAAAGACGTGGGTCAGGTTCGCGCGCTCAATGCCGTGGCCGGTGTCTGAGACGGTGATGACTGTGCCCTTCTGACAGAGCCGAGCGCGGACATAGATGTGGCCGCTGCTGCCCTCCATTGCTTCCAGCGCATTGCCGACGATATTCGCAAAGACCTGGCGCAGGGAGGGATCGTATTGGACAGAGCGCGTCTCGGGGGATAGACGGGTGACGATCTCAATGTGTTGCTGCAAGGCGCGCGATTGAAAGAGCTGCACCACCTCATCCAGCAAGGTGTGGAGATCGAGCGTGCGTCCGGGGACCTTGCGATAGAAGCTGAGCGTGGAGCGGGTGATGTGACCCACGCGATCCAGTTCGCGCGCGGCGAAGGCGATCAGCTCCTGTGACTGGGGCGAGAGTTCCTGATCCTGCAGCAGATAGAAGATGTTGGTGAGGGCTTCGAGCGGGTTGTTGATCTCGTGGGCCAGCGTGTTGGCCATGCGTCCGGCGGCAGCGAGCCGTTCGGAGTTGATGAGCCGGGTCATCAGGTCGGCCGTCTCGCGCTCGGCGGCCTTGCGGGCGGAGATATCTTCAACGACCCAGAAGACGGTGGTCTTGGGTTCGTCGGCGGAGAAGCTGTCCTGCCGAAGCAGAGAGGCCGTGAGCTGCGCGGGAAAGGTGGTGCCGTCGCTGCGCAGCACGGTCCTCTCCACACGATAGCCCAGCCGGGAGCCGGCCAGCATCTCAACGTAGAGTTCCTGATCTACGTTGCGCTCGGAGGGCAGCAGGAAGTCCCAGAGGCGGAGCGACAGGAGCTTCTCGATGGGGAGATCGAGGCTTTCGGCGAGGCGCTGGTTGACGAGCAGGAAGCGGCCCTCCGTGGAAGTATGCGCCATGCCGACCGCTGCCTGGTTGAAGGTCGCGGAAAAGCGCTGCTGGGCGAGCCGGAGTTCGAGCTCGGTGTGCAGCTGCTCATGGCGCAGACCGATGCGCTCCAGCCAGCGGTAGGCGGCGACCAGCAGCACGAAGTCCAGGAAGAACGCGATGGCGAAGCTGATGATGACCTGGCGGCGAGCCACGCGGACGTTGCCCGTTCGCTGGGCGAGCAGCCTCTGCTCTTCTGCCTGGATGGCGCGGATGCTGGCCTGAACGCTCTCCACACGGTCCGGCGTGTCCTCGATAACCGGCTGGAGAAAAGCGGGGTCGATCATGCCGGTGGGGTGGCCGTGGCGAACGGCAATACCTTCGTCGAGTACGGCCAATTTGGAATCGACGCGCGTGCGCAACTCGACGATGCGCTGCTGCTGGGAGGGGTTGTCGCCGGTGAGAGCCTGCACCCGGCGAATGCTGTCACCGATGCTGCGGTTGGCATCGTCGTACTGCTGCTCAAAAGCAGGCGACGCAGTGAGGATGTAACCGCGCGCGGCGGACTCCGCCGTACGCACCTGGGCGACCAGTTGCTCGGTGCTGTTGATGACCTCCAGGGTGTGCGCGAGCCACTCCTGAGAATCAAGCAACGTGTGCAAGGCCTGCGCCGCCAGCCAGGTATTCAGTAAAACAATGACAATGGCACCGAACAGCGCTGGACGGTACCAACCCTTCTTCCCCATGCAAACTCCCGTGTAAGAAGATGAGCCTTTTGACCCGGGCGGTTGTGTAACAAGAGGCAGAAATATTCACCCTGCAGCCAGAATCTCGCCCCAAGGAGCAATTTACCGGAAAAATGCCTTTACAAGACCGCGGAGGACGAGTACTTTTCTTGCTCACACGGGCCATGGAGTTCACTCATCTGTCGAGGTTTCCCCAATGAGTCTGCGTCTGACGCGGTATCTGCGTATCGCCCTGCTGGCTGTTCCCACCGTCCTGATGGCTCATCGCGCTTCCTGCCAGGAGGTGACCGGCAACAAGAACGTGGTCGTCCTGCGCGTGTACTTCCACGATTACGCGGACACCTCGCGCTACTCGCAGGCGCAGATCCAGACGTTCTTTTCGGACATCAACACGCTGTGGGGCACGCATAGCTCCTACGGGAACTTCTCGATTACAGCGAGAGTCAGCACGCTGTTCCAACTTCCCGGCAATCGCAGCGACTACATTGATACGCCGCCCGACTCAGGCGGAGACCTCTCCAGCGGAGGCAAGTTCCTGAAGGTGCTGACGGACGCCATCGCGGCCTCGCCCAGTGGAATCGACTGGAGCAACGTCAGCGCCGTGCTGGTGGTGATGGCGGAGACCAACCCGGCGAACTTTCACCGCGGTCAGGGGACCAAATGCAATCTGCCGATGGGACCCGGCTCCAGCAATACTCCACTGGTGGGCTGCGCGATCTTTAGCGAGAATCCCAGCCAGACCGACGCTCAGGTGTGGGGGCGGTTCGCCCACGAGATCGGCCACGCCTTTCAGCGCACGGCGTTTCATCCCAGCAACTACAACAGCGCCTTTGAGCAGATGGACGCGAACTATCCGGGGCAGACCGGGGTCTTTGAGAAGCAGAGTTCCGTCGATTTCTCCTGGATGCCGGACTCCAAGTATCTGGTGGTGCAGCCTTCCTCTGGCGGCGTGCGGACTGCGCTCTACGCCGAGGAGTACAACCCTGCCGGAAAACCGAATATACAGGCGATCCGTGCCTACCTCACCGGACAGGGAAGCGCGTATTACCTGATCAGCGTCCGGCGCCAGGTCTTGGGAGACGACCTGAACGCCTTCTTTTCGCCCGCCGGCATCCCCGATGAGGGCGTGCTGATTGAGCGCGTGACCCCGGGAGCCGCGCAGGAGGTGACGCTGCAGGGCAACGGCGGCGACCGCAACAAGCTGTGGCACGCCGGAGACAAGTACAGCAATACTGCGGACGGAATCTTCATCAACGTGGTGCAGAAGATCGACGCGGACGACTACTTTGTCAACGTCTTTTACACCAAGCAGGCG
>Ga0302157_10008153_pt1 | contig 10369 bp, 8 predicted proteins | sample I_Bog_N3_3_FD_193502 | JGI IMG/M metagenome (GOLD analysis project Ga0302157, IMG submission 193502) | Peat permafrost microbial communities from Stordalen Mire near Abisko, Sweden - I_Bog_N3_3 | ecosystem: Environmental > Terrestrial > Soil > Wetlands > Peat | place: Sweden: Abisko, Stordalen...
AACAACATTGACCACCACCGCACGGCGGACTTTTTGACGCTGGCGACTGCCTTGCAAGGTACTACGACAGCAGCCGGAGGAACGCGCTTTGCCAGCCAGCGCTGCGTGGAGAAGGCCCCTGCCCTGCTGCTGGTGGGCGGCGACCCGACGAACCAGGCTCCGCTGACCGCGTGGAACATCCGCACCAACGTGCGCCTGAACAAGGCGCGGGTGTACGTCGCCAACCACGAAGAGATCAAACTGCGGCGGCAGGCGAAGGCCTTTGTTCAGGTGCAGCAGTTTGGCTACGGCTCGTTCGCGGCGTATCTTGCCGGCGATGACGCCTCCGCTGAAGCAGCGTCCATCGTCGCGCAGGCCGATGAACTCAGCAGCTTCCGCAGCGCCGTGCTGGGCGAAGAGAAGCTCGTCGTAGTCGTCGGCAATGAGGTGCGTGGCGGCGAACTGGCGAGCCTGATCCGCGCGTTGCCCAGCGCAAAGTTCGCGCTACTGAGCGACTACGCCAACTCGCGCGGCGCATCGGACATGGGAGTGCTGCCCGACGTGCTGCCCGGCTACCAGTCGCTGAAGGGTTCCACGCTGGCCAGCGAGTATGGTGCAGCCGATATGCCGGGGCTTGATCTGCTGGCGATGTTTGACGCAGCGGCCGCGGGCAATCTCTCCGCGCTGTATGTTGTTGGCGCGAATCCGGTGAAGCGCTTCGGCATCGACCCGGCTGCGCTCACGAACATATTCGTCATCGTGCAGGATATGTTCCTCACTGAGACCGCGCTCCTCGCAGACGTGGTGCTTCCGGCGACCAATCTCTACGAAAAGTCAGGCTCCGTCACCAACAGCTACGGCGACCTGCAACTGGTCAGCAAAGCCGCCGACAGAGCCGGCACGCGCTCCGACTTTGAGCTGATCGTGCGGCTCGCCGACAAGTTCGGCCATCCCATCGCCTCGCTGGTGCCCTTCGGCAAAGGCCTCCGTGCGGACATGGGACAGACCCGCGGCGCGCAATCGGGTGAGGCCGACCGCCACAGTGTCTGGCTTACCGCCAACAACCTGGAGCTGAAGCTCTCGCCCTTCGACCCGTTCGCCATCCTCGATGAGATTCAGCGCGTGGTTCCCGGTTACGATAAGCTCCTACGCCTGCAACTGCTCAGCGGCAACGACCAGCACATTGCGCCTGCATCCACCGGCCTGGTACAGATCGAAGGCCGCAAGGACCTGGTGCTTCCCGCCGGCGACACGCTGTTCACCTCAGGCTCGCTCACGAAGTTTTCTCCGATGCTGCAGGACGTGCAGCGCCACCAGGCGACTGAGGTCGCCGATCACCTGGCCTCGGCCGACTGATTCCAGCCACTAGCTGCTAGCCTTTAGCTATTAGCTAAAACCGTTATCGAAGCAAAGCAATGGCTAAAGGCTAGGAGCTAGAAGCTAAGAGCTAATGACGCAATCTCATCCATTTCTACTGTTCCTCGCACTCAGCATCGTCAAGATCGCTGTAGTGCTGGTCATCACGCTCATGGCAGTGGCCTACACCGTGCTGCTGGAGCGCAAGGTGCTGGGCCGGTTGCAGAACCGCTGGGGCCCTTCGCGCACCGGGCCGTTCGGCCTGCTGCAGCCGCTGGCGGACGGCATCAAGCTCTTCCTCAAAGAAGACATGATGCCGCTGGCGGTCGAGCGGCCCCTGTTCATCGCCGCGCCGATCATCGCGCTGGCCTGCGCGCTGGTCTCCATCTCCATGGTGCCCTTCGGCAAGCACACGCTGGTACCTGGCACCGGCGTGGATATCTTTCAGGTCGCCGACCTCAACATCGGCCTGCTGGTCATCCTCGGCATCACGTCGATCGGCGTCTACGGCATCGCGCTCTCCGGCTGGAGCTCCAACAACAAATACTCGCTCTTCGGCTCGCTCCGCGCGACCGCACAGATGATCAGCTACGAGCTGGCGCTGGGGCTTTCGCTCGTCGGCGTGGTGTTGCGCGCGCAGTCGCTCTCGCTGCGCGACATCGTCGCCTCGCAGTCGGCGCACGGCCTGTGGAGCTGGAACGTCCTCGGCGGCTGCCAGATCATCGCCTTCTTCATCTACCTGATGGCCGCCTATGCGGAGACCAATCGCAGCCCCTTCGACCTGCCCGAGGCCGAGAGCGAACTCGTCGCGGGCTACCACACTGAGTATTCGTCGATGAAGTTCGCCATGTTCTTTATGGCCGAGTACGCCAACATGATTACCGTGGCCTGCGTGGCCACGCTGCTGTTCTTTGGCGGAGCGGGCTCACCCTTCGGCCACCTCTTTGACCACTTCGGCAACGGCTGGTTCCTCGCCGCCGCCCTGCCGGTGTTCTGGTTCGTGGCCAAGGTCTTTGCGTTTCTGCTGCTCTACATCTGGGTGCGCGGCACGCTGCCGCGCTTCCGCTACGACCAACTGATGGGCTTCGGCTGGAAGTTCCTTTTGCCGGTGGCCATGCTGAACATCCTGGCCACGGCGCTGGCCCTGGCCTATCACGGTTGAGGCCGCAACCCATTTACAATCGAGAGCATTAGATATCCGTAGCCACAATGCAAATTGCCCTGTTCACTATCTTCGGTCTGCTGGCGGTCGCAGGAGCGCTCAACCTGCTGCTGCAGCGCCATCCCATTAACAGCGCGTTGTCGCTGGTGGTGGTGATGATGTCGCTGGCGGTGCTGTACTGGTCGCTGGGCGCGGAGTTCCTCGCCGCCGCCCAGGTCATCGTCTACTCCGGCGCGATTATGGTGCTGTTTGTCTTTGTGATCATGCTGCTGAACGCCGGTGCCGAGGAGCACACACGCGGCTCCCGCGTGGCCGCCATTGTTGGGTTTCCCGGCGCCGCCGCCATCTTCTGCCTGCTCAGCTTCGTCTTCCTCTCGGAGCGCCACCGGCTGGGAACCACGCGGCTGGGCGACTCCGTCACCGGCGTGGGCTCCAACATCTCCGAGATCTCGCACACGCTCTTCACCTCCCTGCTGCTGCCCTTTGAGGTGACCAGCATCCTTATCCTCGTCGCGATTCTGGGCGCGGTCGTGCTCGCACGGAAGGAGCTCTAAATGATGATCCTTATCGTCGTGATGTGCGCTACCCTCCCCATCCTGATGGCTGTATTGTTCATTGCCTTCCTCATGAAGCGCAAAAAGAGGACAATCTAATGGTTCCCATCGCCTACTATCTCGTCCTTGCCGCTGTGCTGTTCTGCATCGGCGTGGCTGCGTTCCTCTTCAAGCGCAACATCATCACCATCTTCATGTCGATTGAGCTGATGCTCAACGCTGTGAACCTGACGTTCGTGGCCTTCGCACATCAGTGGCACCAGATCAACGGCCAGATCTTCGTCTTCTTCGTCATGGTGGTCGCTGCAGCAGAGGCCGCGGTCGGACTCGCCATCATCATTGCGCTCTTCCGTGTGCGCCAGACCCTCAACGTGGACCAGGTGAACCTGCTCAAGAACTAGCTCTTGGCTTGCTCTGCGACTTTGCGTTCTTACTTTGCGTCCTCTGCGTTAAAGATTTTGCTGTTGTCTTTGAATCGAATCGATGAATCCTAACCTTCTCTGGCTCATTCCGACTCTGCCCTTCGCCGGCTTCCTGCTCAACGGGACGCTGGGTCGCAGGCTGCCGCGCCCAGCCGTCGCGACCATCGCGCTGCTCTTCACACTGGCACCGGCGCTGCTGGTCGCTGAGCTGTGGGGCTTTATGAAGTCAGTCGGCGCGCCGCTGACACTCTCCACTGCCAGCCACCCCTGGATCGCAGTCTCCGGCCTGAGCTTTGACTTCGCCTTCAGCGTTGACCACCTCACGCTGATCATGCTGGGCGTGGTGACCGGCGTCGGCTTCCTCATCCATCTCTACTCCGTGGGTTACATGGCGCATGAAGAGGGCTACTGGCGCTACTTCGCCTACCTGAACCTCTTCATGTTCTTCATGCTGGTGCTGGTGCTCTCCAGCAACTTCCTTCTGCTCTTCGTCGGTTGGGAGGGCGTGGGGCTCGCATCCTATCTGCTCATCGGCTTCTACTTCCAGAAGGACTCTGCCGCCAACGCCGGCAAGAAGGCCTTCATCGTCAACCGCATTGGGGACTTCGGCTTCCTGCTGGCGATGTTCCTGCTGATCGCCCACTACAACACGCTGGACTTCGGCACCATCTTCACGCACATTGCCGCAGCGCATCTCAGCGGAGGCTTCCTCACCGCTATCGCTTTGCTGCTAGTGCTGGGCGCGGCGGGCAAGTCCGCGCAGATTCCGCTCTACGTCTGGCTGCCGGACGCGATGGAAGGCCCAACGCCGGTCTCCGCGCTTATCCACGCCGCGACGATGGTCACCGCGGGCATCTACATGGTCGCGCGCTGCCATGTGCTGTTTGACCACGCGCCCGCCGCGCTCACTGTGGTCGCCATCATCGGAGCGCTCACTGCGCTCCTGGCCGCGACCATCGGCATGGTGCAGCACGACATCAAGCGCGTGCTGGCGTACTCCACCATCTCGCAGCTTGGGTATATGTTCCTGGCCTGCGGCGTGGGCGCATACTCGGCCGGCATCTTCCACCTGATGACCCACGCCTTCTTCAAGGCGCTGCTCTTCCTCGCCGCGGGTTCGGTCATCCACGCTTTGGGCGGCGAGCAGGACATGCGCAAAATGGGGGGCCTGCGCACGCAGATTCCCATCACCTTCTGGACCATGAGCGCAGGCGTCTTCGCCATCGCTGGGATCTATCCGCTCTCCGGTTTCTTCTCCAAGGACGAGATCCTCTTCCAGGTCTTCATCCACGGCGGCGCTCTGTACATCCTGCTGTGGCTGGTGGGCCTGTTGACCGCCGGGCTGACATCGTTCTACATGTTCCGGCTATGGTTCAAGACCTTCTTCGGCGAGCCGCACACCGCCGGGCACGGCCCCAGCCACGCGCCCGACCTCCACGCCGCCCACGGCGCGGCCGTCCACGCGCAGCGTGAGACAAAGCTGACCATGGTGGCCGAGCCCGAGCCGCACGGCGTGCATGAATCGCCGCCGTCGATGACCTTCCCGCTGATCGTGCTGGGGGTACTCTCCGTCACCGGCGGCTGGGTCGGCATCCCCTTCGCGCTGGGCGGACAGAACGAGATCGAACACTTCCTGCGGCCGGTCTTTCACCCGATTGCTCCCGGACAGTTGGAGTTCTACCCGGAGTTCGTCTCCGGCGGCGGCAAGGAACAGCTGCTCGCGTTCGTATCGTTGCTCGTCGCGTGCGCCGGCATCTATTTCGCGTGGCTGCTCTACGTGCGTAAGCCGGGTGAGGCAACCCGTCTCGCCGAGCTGAACCCAACCACCCACATGGCCTATAAGCTGCTCGACCACAAGTACTGGGTGGATGAGATCTACCAACGCGGCATCGTCCTTCCGCTGCTCGCCGTCTCGCGCGTGCTGCTGAATGGGTTGGTCGATACCGGTATTGTGCAGGGCTCCGCATGGGTCCTCGGCGAGAGCGCCGGCGGCCTGAACTGGCTGGTGCGCCGAGTGCAGTCCGGCAACATCCGCTCCTACGCGGGCTGGCTCGCACTGGGCGCGGCCTGCGTCATCGTCATCGTCTTGTTCGGACACCATCCACTGCTTCACTGACGTACTTTTGTTTTGTCATCCTGAGCCGCAGCGAAGGATCTGCTTCACCCGCACTACCACAAACTATGAACCTGAGCTTATGAATTTAGACCACCACATCCTGACGCTGCTGCTGCTCACACCGCTGGTGGGTGCGGTGGCGCTGGTGCTGCTGCCGGAGCGTGAGGGCAGCAAGACCCACGCCATCGGCGCGCTCGCCGTAACTCTGCTCACATTCGTGTTGACGCTGCACCTGCCCTACCACTTCAACTACGCGGCGGCGGCGGGCAGCTTCCAGTTCGAGCAGAACCTGCCGTGGATCACGCTGGGCACAACCGGCAACGGCATCCACTACCACCTGGGCATCGACGGGCTGTCACTGTGGCTCGTCGTGCTCACCGGCTTCCTTGCGCCCATCGGCGTGCTGGCTTCATGGAAGACCATCCAGCACCGCACCCGGCTCTTCTACACGCTCTTCCTGCTGCAGCAGGTGGCGATGCTCGGCATCTTCGTCTCGCTCGACCTGTTCCTCTACTACGGCTTCTGGGAGCTCTCGCTGGTGCCCATGGCGCTGCTGATCGCCACCTTCGGCCGCACCGAGAACCGGCGCCGCGCCGCCATCAAGTTCTTCCTCTACGCCTTCATCCCCTCTGCCATCCTGCTGGTCGCCCTCCTCTGGCTCTACGCGCGCACCGGCACCTTCGACCTGCCGACATTGCAGGCGATGGCCGCCGCGCACACCATCTCGCCGAGCTGGCATGCGCTCTGGATCTGCTCTTTGGTCTTTCTGGTCGCCTTCGGCGTGAAGGTCCCTATCTTCCCGCTGCACGGCTGGCTACAGGAGGCCGTTACAGAAGCGCCCACCGCCTCCGTGATGGTGCTGGCCGGCAAGCTGGGGCTGTACTCCATCCTGCGCTTCAGCTTCGGCATCTTTCCCCTGGAGTCCCGGATGGTCGCGCCGTGGATGATCGCGCTGGGCGCGATCGGCATCGTCTACGGTTCGCTGATCGCACTGATCAAGACCGACCTGAAGAAGCTCGCCGCGTTCTCCACGCTGGCGCACGTCAGCTTTGTGGTGCTGGGCATCTTTACCTTCACCGTGCTGGGCGTGGACGGCGGCATCTTCCAGATCCTCAACGAGTCGCTCATCGGCGCGGCGTTCTTCGTGCTGCTCGGACTGCTCTATGAGCGCTACGGCACCTACGAGATGCGCGACTACGGCGGGCTCGCGACGAAGCTGCCGTGGATTGTAACCATGTTCGTCATCGTCACGCTGGCGGCCATCGGCCTGCCCATGCTGAACGGTTTCGTCGGTGAGTTCCTGATCCTCTCGGGCGGCATGCAGACGTACTTCCCCCACCACATCCTCTGGACCATCGCCGCCACCACCGGTGTCATCTTCGGCGCGAGCTACATGTTGTGGATGATCCAGCGCGTCTTCTACGGCTCGCTGGGACTTCGGCCTCAAGAGGTGAAAGGCTGGGACCTCTCGCCCCGCGAGCACGCAGAGCTGTGGCCCTTCGCCATCCTCTTTCTGGTGATGGGACTGGCCTCGCCGGTGTGGATGAAGGCCATCGACACGTATGGCGCACGCGCTCCCCATGCAGGCTTTCCCGACTGCACGCCGCCAAACCACTGCGAGATGCGTTTTGTCGTCGTCCACGCCAGGGAGGCCCGCTAGATGTCGCCCAACCTCCTCGCCGTGCTTCCTGAGCTGCTGCTCACCCTCGCCGCCGTCGCGGTGATGATGCTGGAGCCGATGATTGCTCCCGGCAAGACGCGCCGCCCGCTCGGCTGGCTGGCGATTGCCGGCACAGTCGCTGCCGGTTCCGCCGCGTTCTATCAACTGCACATCGTCAATGCGAAGGGCCCCATCACCGCCTTCTACGCGACAATCCAGGTCGACGCCTTCTCCGTCTTCTTCCATCTGCTGATCGCGGCGATCGTGCTGGTTACGCTGCTGGGCTCGCTGGACTACTTTGAAGCTCCCATCACGCACGGCGGCGAGTACTTCGCTCTGGTGCTCTTCGGAGCGACCGGCATGATGTTCATGACCAGCTCCGTCGAGTTGCTGATGGTCTTCATCGGCCTGGAGATCTCCTCCATCTCCACGTACATCCTCGCCGGCTTCCGCAAGGGCCGGGCCACAGCCTCGGAAGCCTCCATCAAGTACTTCCTGCTGGGCAGCTTCGCGACGGCCTTCTTCCTCTACGGCATCGCTCTGCTCTTCGGCGCGACGGGCTCGACGAGCATCGGCCCCATCGCCACCGGGCTACTCACCACGCAGACGCCGCGCCTGGCGCTGCTGGCCGTCGCTATGGTCATCATCGGCGTGGCGTTCAAGGTCTCCGCCGCGCCCTTCCATGTGTGGACGCCGGACGTCTACCAGGGCGCGCCGGCGCCGGTCGTCGCGCTGATGTCCACCGCGCCCAAGGCCGCGGCGTTCGCCGTGCTGCTGCGCTTCCTGTTCAACGGCGTCGGCGGATACCGCGACCATTGGGTGCTGCTCATCGAAGTCCTCGCCGTGGCCTCGATGTGCATTGGCAACCTCGGCGCGCTGCTGCAGCAGGACGTCAAGCGCCTGCTCGCGTACTCCTCCATCGCGCACGCCGGCTACGTGCTGGTGGCATTCAGCTCCTGCCATCAGGACGCGATCTCCGGCGTGCTCTTCTACACCGCCAGCTACGCCGCGATGAACGTGGGCGCGTTCCTTGTGCTTACACAGCTCTCCGGCTTCGACGAGCGCGTTCGCTCGCTGGACGACTTCACCGGCCTCGCGCTCAAACGCCCCGGCCTCTCCGCTCTGCTGGGCTTCTTCCTGCTCTCGCTGATCGGCATTCCCTTCACCGGCGGCTTCTTCGGCAAGTTCTACATCTTCTCAGCGGCCATCCAGGACGGCCATGCCAAGCTGGCGATCATCGGTCTGATTAACTCCGGCATCGCCTGCTTCTACTACCTGCGTCTGCTGGCGGCGATCTACGCTCGCCCGCTGACGGACACGGTGCACCGCATCGCGCCACGCAGGGTCACAGCGCCCGCCGCGCTGGCGCTGGCTGCTACCGCGCTGGCCACGCTCGGCCTGGGCATCCTGCCTAATCGGTTGCTGCACCTGGTGGAGCGCGCGGTGCCGCAGACCCTCTCCACCGCCAGCGACGGCAAGTCCCAGTAACTGCTGCGAACAGCAGAAAGGCCTCCGCAACCGCGGAGGCCTTTCTGCCTTGCCGAATCCGTAATTCCTAATCCCTGCCCTTACGCCTTCACCTTGAGGAAGATGATGACGAAGGTGAACAGCGCCAGCGACTCAATAAACGCCAAGCCGAGGATGAGGAAGATGAAGATGCCGGGACGCGCACCGGGGTTACGTGCCAGCGCCTCGGCAGCCGAGGCCGTCGCCCTGCCCTGTCCCAGGCCGCAGAGACCCGCGGCCAGTGCCATGCCCAGACCGGCAGCCAGCGGAACCCACTGCGAGGCCGGGCTATACCCGCCCGTAGACTGTGCGAAGGCCGGGGTTGCCAGAAGCATCGCGGCCAGACTCATGAATACATACTGCAGCTTACGCATTGTGTTACTCCATGCCCCCTGATTCTCGCCGCCAGTGGGTGGTTGAGGCTCACCGTGCTGGCCCCCTCACGCTGGAGCGGCGGTAGTACGCACCTCGAACTGGGAGCACCCGTCCGAGGGAATCTTATGCGCCGGCGGTTAACCTCCGACGATTGCCTTCTGGGCCCTGGACCCTGAGCCCTAAACCCTCGCTCTAATGATCATGCGCCACGGCCAGCGACAGATAGATCGCCGCCAGCAGGAAGAACACATACGCCTGGATCACGGCCACACCCAGGTGCAGGCCGAGAAAGACCAGAGGAATGCCGATCGGCACCAGCGAAAAGAACGCCAGTGTCAGCAGGTCGCCTGCAAACATATTCGCGTAAAGACGCACGGTGAGCGACAGCACACGCGCGCAGTGCGAGATGATCTCAATAGGAAACAGCAGCGGATACAGCCACCACACCGGCCCCAGGAACTGCTTGATGTAGCCCGCACCGTTCTCGCGGATGCCGTGGTAGTGGTAGTAGAGAAAGGTCACCAGCGCAAAGCCCAGCGGCACGGTCACGTTGGCGGTCGGCGACTCCAGCCCCGGGACCAGCCCCAGCAGGTTGCACAACAGGATAAACAGCCCCAGCGCCGTCAGGTAGCCGGTAAAGCGCTCATACCCGTGGCCGATGATCTGCTCGCCCTGGTCGTTGACGAACTCGTGGGTCATCTCCGCCAGGTGCTGCACAGGGTTGGGCGTCTCCACGCTCAGCGTGAGCCGCACCGTAAGGAAGTACGCCACCAGGATCAGGAAGACCAGCAACTCCATCGCGACGGCGTTGGTAATGGGCGCTGCGGCGTAGGCGGGGGTCACATGCAGCGCGGCCAGCAGCTTGTCCACCGGAGCGGCGAACAGGTGGTTCAGAAATCTGGTGAAGAGTAGTTGAGTGGGCATATAGAAAAACAACCAGAAAGCTCTTAGTTTTTGCTCTTTGACCTCAGGCTACACCGTCCAGGCTTTGACCAGGCGAAGAGCCTGAAATGTGAGCGCGAAGATGCCCAGCCCAAGGCCCGCTGCGAGCGCGTAAACAGAGCCATCCAGATACTTAAGACTAACATAGAGCACCACCACGGCCAGGCTCAGGCGCAGGAAGAAGCCGGTCAGCACCATCGCCATGGGACGCGACGTTCCGCCGACGTCCATACGCTCCATCACGGCGCTCATCAGCCGCAGCCACTCCCACAATCCGGAGCCCGAGATGGCCGCTCC
>Ga0302157_10008157_pt1 | contig 10365 bp, 4 predicted proteins | sample I_Bog_N3_3_FD_193502 | JGI IMG/M metagenome (GOLD analysis project Ga0302157, IMG submission 193502) | Peat permafrost microbial communities from Stordalen Mire near Abisko, Sweden - I_Bog_N3_3 | ecosystem: Environmental > Terrestrial > Soil > Wetlands > Peat | place: Sweden: Abisko, Stordalen...
TTGAGAACGTCCCGGACCCGTGTGGTCAGCGTGCTCATCGCGAAGGGCTTGGTCATGACGGACATTCCGTGGGCCAACAACCCGTTGCCGACGGCCGCGTTCTCGGCGTAGCCCGTGACAAACAGCACTTTCAGATCCGGCCTCCGCAGGCGCGCCGCATCGGCGACCTGTCGACCGTTCAGGCCGCCGGGCAAGCCCACATCGGTGATCAACAGGTCCACCGGCAATTCCGACTCCAGGATTTTCAGGCCCGCGGAGCCCTCGGCGGCCTGCAATACATGATAGCCCGCTTCGCCAAGGACATCCGAAACAAGCATGCGGACCGTTTCTTCGTCGTCGATGACCAAAACGGTCTCATGCTGGCGTTGATGCGACGGGGACGGATTCTCATCCAGAACCTCAGCCGCGAGCTCGCCGACGAACCGCGGCAGGTAGAGGCACATGGTCGTGCCCTTGCCGAGTTCCGAGTAGATGCGAACCTGACCACCAGATTGCCCCGCGAAGCCGTGCACCATCGAAAGTCCAAGCCCGGTGCCCTGCCCGATGGGTTTCGTGGTGTAAAAGGGGTCGAACGCCCGTTCGATGACGTCACTGGCCATGCCCGTCCCCGTGTCGGTCACGCACACGGAAACGTACTGGCCCGCAGGCAGATCACGCTCCTTGGCCGCGCGGAGATCCAGCCATTTGTTCGCGGTCTCTATGGTGATGCGGCCTCCGTCGGGCATGGCGTCACGCGCGTTGATCGCCAGGTTCAGCAAGGCATTTTCGAGCTGTGACCTATCGATCTTGGTCAGCCACAAGCCTCCGGCCTCGACGACTTCCACATCGATGCTCGGGCCCACCGTTCGCCGAATCATCTCGCCCATGCCGGACACCAGCCGGTTCACATCCGTTGGCGCGGGATTGAGGGTCTGTCGGCGCGAGAACGCCAAGAGCCTTTGGGTGAGCGCCGCGGCGCGCCGCGTTGATGCTTGGGCCACCGCGATATAGCGCTCGACGCCGTCTGCCCGTCCTTCTGACAAGCGCCTGTCCAGCAGCTCAAGGCTGCCGGCGATGCCCGCCAGCAGGTTGTTGAAGTCGTGGGCGATGCCGCCGGTGAGCTGGCCAACGGCCTCCATTTTCTGGGCTTGCCGCAAGGCGTCATGAGCCAGGGCCAACTCATCCTGAGCGGCAACCTCATCGGTAATGTCACGCCCGCTGCAATAGACCATCCCATCCTCGGGAATGCCGACCCATGATATCCAGCGATAGCTCCCGTCCTTGCACCGATATCGATTGGGAAAGCGGATCGCCGGCTGACCGCGCTGAGTCAGCTCGAAGCCGGCCCGCGTTCGTTCGACGTCATCCGGATGAAGCAATTCGAAGATCGACTGGGCGGCGACCTCGGCTTCGGACCAACCGAGCACCGAATGCCACGCCGGGTTCGAGCTGATAAAATAGCCGTCAGAATTGAGCGCGCCGAGAAGGTCGGGACTCAGCTGCCAAACCAGGCCCCGCTCGCGGGACCGTTCGATGACTCGCCCCTCGAGGTCGGCATTCAATTCCCGCAATGCCGCGGCGGTCCTATAGGCCTCCGTAGCGTCGTAGCCGCCTACGAAAATCCCGGTGACCGTCCCCGTATCGTCGCGGATGGGTTCGTAGAGCAGGTCGATGAAGCGATCCTCGGTTTCTCCAACCAGACGAATGGGTAGTCCGCGGGCGACGTAGCGTTCGCCGTTGATGTAGACTTGGTCCAGACGTTCATAGATTCCCTGGTCCCTGAGTTCGGGAAACACGTCCGGTACGGTGCGGCCGATGAAGTCCCGCGGGCCCGCGATCGTGACGTAGGCCTCGTTGATGTACTCGTAGACGTGGTCAGGACCCGACAGAATGGCGACGAATCCGGGCATCTGGCTGAGCAAAACTTCCAGGCGTTTACGCTCCGCCAAATTGCGGCGCTCCGTTTCGAACCGGTCAGTCGTTTCTATCGCCGCGACAAAGATTCCACCGACGCCTGTCTGGGCAGTGGGATCTGGAACGGGGCTGTAGCTCAGGGTAAAGCGGGCGTCTTCCCATTGGTCGCCATGTCTTTGAATGCGCAGGAGCACGTCTCGCGCGAAAACGGCCTCGCTGTCGCCACTGTGGATAGTTTGATGGAAACCCTCGATCTGCGGCCACACCTCCGGCCAGACTTCGCTGGCTGGACGTCCCAAGGCGCGAGGATGTTTTTGGCCGAGTATCGCGCGATAGCCATCGTTATAGATCAAGACGAATTGTGGGCCCCAGCGCAGCGCCATGGGGAACCCAGACGCAATGACGATGTCCACCGCCATTCTGAGGCTGGGGGACCATCCCGCCATTGGCCCAAGCGGCGTAGCGCCCCAATCCATCGCCGCGATCAAGCCGGGCATTTGTCGGTCGGTCAAAGTCGAAAAACTGACGGAGTCACCAGTGTCGGCCACGAGCCCTCCAAGCGAAATTGACCGCAGCGCTAACGCAGGCCGAATGAAAGCGTTGCTTGGCGTCCACCAAGCGTTATTGCGCATGCCCGTTCCATTGAGCGGCCACTACGCCACCCATCGGACCGCTGACCATCGCACGGCCGCGGGTGTGGCGATGCAGGAATTCACCTGAGCTTTTGGGGGCGTCGAGCGAGACAATAGGGACAGGTGCATCGAACCAGCCTCAAGGACCCGGATTTCGCCGTCACGGCCAATGCGATGGGCGCCAGGGGCGTCAGGATCGAGGAGGCCTAGGGCTTCAGCCTTTCCATGCTAAAAGCGGCCATGAACGGCTGCGGCGATGAGGTCGTCGAGCTCGCCGAGACGAACCTCCTTCGGTGATCGACGAGGGCGCGCGGCCATGGCGTTAGAGACCATCGCGGATCTGGCTGCGTTCATCGTTCGCTGCCTCGCCGCCGCGTTGTTGGCCTATCTGCTGGCCGGCGCCGTTGGCCTGCCGCACCCACTCTGGGCCTGCATTTTTGCGCTCATCACCTCGCAGGACAGCCTATCGGCGCCCCTCGCCAAGACAGTCGGCGGCCGGGTTATCGGCACGATCATCGGCGCCATCGTCGCCGTCGCGGTTGGCCTGGTCGCGAACCGATTTGGGTTGGCGATGGTGCTTCAACTCGCGATGGCCGTCCCGATTTGCGCCCTGTTCGCATGGCGACGACCCTCCATCCAGCTGTGCCTCTGGACGGCGCCCATCGTTCTGATGAGCGCGGAGCCGGCGCAGTCCATCATCACGGTGGGGTTTGATCGAGGCTGTGAGGTGCTCCTCGGGGTTTTGGTCGGCGGGTTGATCCACTTCGCTTCCCGAAAGCTTGGCGGCCGACCTCCCGGGCAAGGTCCGCAAGCGCTGGGTCTTCGCGCGCGCGGCGAAGAAGACCCAGCGAACCATGAAGCGCCTACCAGGCGTAGCGGATGACGCCGCGCCCGGCGTAGGAATCCGCGAGACTGGAGAATTCGCCCTCGAAGCCGGCCGAGACCGACCAGCCGCTGGCCCATTTTCTGCCGATCGAGACCGTGGTCAGGGCGGCGTCGGGGGATTGGGCCGCGCCATAAACGGAGAAGGACGAGGCAGGCAAGGCTTGGAAGGAGGCTGTCGCGGCGTGATTGGGATCTTCATCATGCACCCAGGCGAGACTTGTCCCCAGGGTCACGGCGCCGTCCGCCCGCGCGAACGCGTTGTCGGTGCGCAAACCCAGTTCGCTGCGGGTGTCGGTGAGGTCCTTTCCGGCATAGGCCAAGGCGAAATTGGTCGAGCCCGCCACCGCACGCTCGGAATAGCCCGGCTGGTCGAACACGGTGTATTGCAGCGCGGCGTAGGGCGTGACGCCTGTCCAGCGCGACAGAAGGCGATAACCGGCCTCCACGCGACCGGAATAGGCGGTGGCGTCGTATTCCGCCCGAAGTTGGTCGGCGCCGCTGATGGTCACGGTGCGGTTGGTCGTGATGTCTTGCCAGCCGTAAGCCAAGGCGCCGGAGATATAGGCCGCGCCGATGGTGTGACGCACATAGGCCCCCGCCTGGAACAGGGTGGAGCTGCCCGAACCCGCGGTGGCGACGCTGAAACGGGTTTCGCCTTCGGCCAGGGCGACGCCCGCGACGGTGTCCGGCGAGATCGCGTAATCAGCACCGGCCGCGCCGCCGTAGACGCTGTCGGTGGTATTGTTGGACCCCGTCGTCGCATTGCCGTCCGTGGTGCGCGAGCGGCCGATGCCGGCGGCCCACACGTTCAAGCGCTTCGTCGGGTTCGATGAGGCTTCCCCCTGAGCGCCATTGGTCTGCATCAGGCCCATGAACTGGCCCATGGCGTCGAAGGTGGTCTGTTGCGCGCCGGTGGCCAGTTCGCCCGAGGCCTGCGAAAGTTGGCTCGCGGTCAAGCCGCCGTACAGCATCGGGATGCCGCCGGCGGTGTTGAAGGAACGGGTCAGAGCGCCGCCGACCGCCTGCTGGTTGCGATTCAGTCCCCCTGGAATCCCGAAATTGAGGCCCAGGTTGAGGTAAACGTCGTTCGCGTCATAGCTTAGGGTCGACACGAATCCGGACGGAAGATTGGTGCTCGCCACGGTGGGGGCGAATGTGCCCGCCACACCGGTGGTCGCGGTCAGGATCGTATATTTCTTAACGACGTAGCTGCCGTTGGCGAAAACCGCGTTGACGGACGCCCCGCCCAGCGTCGCCGCGCCGGTGACGGCGGCGAACGAAGAGGTCGTCGGATTGAGGTTCACGCGGTAGATCGCGCCGCTGGCCAAGGTGAGGGGCCCAGTGAACGTCAGCGAGCTCGCCGCCGTCCCGTCGCCCGGCATCAGGATGCCGCCGCTGTTGATCTGGCTGGCGCCCACCGAGCCCGTGCCCATCAGTTCGCCGCCCGAATTGATAGTCGGATCGGCCAGGGAGCCGGTCACATTGAGGATGCCGCCGTTGACAGTGGTGCCGCCCGTATAGGTGTTCGTCCCCGTGAGGGTTGTGGTCCCTGAGGCGAGGGTCAGGCTTGACGTGCCGCTGAGGTTGCTGAGGGTCCCGCCGGAGGAGGTGATCGCGCCGCCGGTCAGCCTGCCGTTCTGCACCGTGCCCCCGTTGAGAATCACGGTCCCCACCGTCTGGGTGGTGCCGCCCAAGTTAAGCGTCCCACCGGTGACGGTGAGCGTGCCAGCGGCGGCGCCCAGCGTGCCGCTGCCGGAAAGTTGCAAGACGCCGCTCGAGACGGTCGTGCCGCCGGAGTAGGTGTTGGCGCCCGCGAGCGTCAGGCTGCCCGGCCCTTGCATATTGACCACGCCAGCCGTCAAGCCGTCGCTGACCACGCCGTTCAGGGTCAGGGTCGTGCTCGCCGCCGGCGCGAAGTTGGAAACTCCGGCCACGGTGATGTTGTGCGTGGAGGCGAGGTTCGTGGTGGCGGTGAAGGCCAAGGTCGTGCCGCCGCTGAGCGCCACGCCGTTGTTGGCGTTGCCCAGGTTCGCGGCGCTGGCGACGGTCAGCGTGCCGCCCGTCACGTGGATCGCGCCCGAAAAGGTGTTGGTCGCGGACAGCACCAGATTGCCGGCGCCGGTCTTGTTCAGCGCGACGCCAGCGAGGCCGGTGCCGCCGATGGTATTGGCGTAGGTCACCGTGCCGGTCGAAACGCCGACATTGGCCATCACGCCGCTGAGGAAGATGCCCGCGCCCTGCGCCCCGCCCGTCGCGCCCGCCTGCCCGTTGACACTGCTTGGGCCCTGCCCCGCGCCGTTCGTTCCGCCCGCGCCGCCGGTCGTCGCCGCGCCGGAAATCCCCGAATTGAGGATGGTCAAGGTCCCGCCAAAAGCCACATAGACGGCGCCGCCTTGGCCAGCTCCGCCGTTGCCGCCCGAGCCGCCGTCGGCGCCCGGCCCCTGGCTGCCCTGATTGTTGGTGACGCCGTCACCGCCCGTGGCGCCGTTGCCGCCACTGGCGTTACCGGCGCCGCCGCCGTTGTTGGCGGTATATGACGTGCTGCTGGTGGTTCCCGAGCCGCCGCCGCCGCCGCCGCCGTCGCCGACGTTCACGCCGGCCGTACCGACCGTGCCCGCCGTGCCGGTGTTGCCGCCCGAGCCTCCGGCCCCGCCGCCGCCCACCGCCGCGCCGCCGCGCCGCCGTTCAGCACGCCGCCCGCGCCGCCGTTGCCGCCCGTGCCGGACGAGGCCGTGTTCTGCGCGCTTCCGCCATTACCGCCCACGCCGCCCGTGGCGCTGGTGTTGGTGAAGGTGACCGAGGCGAGCGATACATTGGCCCCCCCGCCGACCAACAACCCGCCGCCAGCCCCCAGGCCGCCGCCGCCGCCGCCGCCCGAGCCGTAGGACAGGCCGCCGCTGTAGTAGCCGTTCTGGCCATTCGCGCCGGTCCCGCCCGTGGCTTGGGTCGCGGTAATCGTCAGGTTCGAGATATTGACGGTCGGCGCATTGGCGCCGTTGACCTGGATGCCCTGATAGGCCGACGCGCCGTTGATCGTCTGACTGTTGCCGGTGATGTTCACCGTCACATTGGCGTTGCTGGTTTGCAGCTGAGCCAGCGAACTGGACAGGGTGAAACCGCTGGTGACGTTGATGCTGACGGTGGACCCCGAGCCGGCCGCGGCGACGGCGGCCACGGCGGTGTTCCAGTCCGTCTGATTGGCGACATTCAGCGCCATCGCCTGGCTGGCGACGAGCGTCGCGCCGACGGCCACCGAACAGGCCAGCAGCCCGCGATAGGAACGCCGCGGCGCGGCAAGCACGGAAAATCCAACTCTGTCAAAGCGACGCATTTCAGGCCCCAAATCATATTCTTAAGGTTGAGGCCACGATCGAAATACAGCCCGTCGCGATGCCGTAGTCTAATTTTACCGCTGAGTATATAGAACACATCTTGTAATATTTGTTGCGAACCGCATAGCTTGTTAATACTCATCCGGATTTGACGCCGATTAAAATCATATTATGATTGCGGCAAAGCTTCGATCGGCTCTGTCAGAGCGATTGAATTATTGAAGCGTGTGGAAAAAATTCTCGATGAGATTTCTCCACTTTTTGAGTTCGATATCGATCGGGGATCGGTTGCGCGCACCTAACAGGCCGCCCCACGCCTTCGATGAGGGGCGCGCCCTGAAAGCCTTGGTGGACCTGGTGCGCCGGCTTTCGGCTCCGGGGACGGGCCGTCCAGGCCAGCCGCCGCGCGGCCGCGAAGCGGTCCTTGAGCCGACCGAAATCCGGAGCCACGCTGGCCGCCAGGATGTTCAGGGCGCTTGGATCATCCTGCGGGAAGGAAAGTCGCGTCCCTATTTTGCCGTCTGCGTGCTCCCCCGCGCGCGGGGAGCACGCGCTCGCGCTGAAACCCTATAAGCCGCTCATCCCCGCTTTCGCGGGGATGAGCGGAGGAGAGGAAGTGGCAAACTTAATCGCGGAAAGCGCGCACCCCGCCTCCTCTGACTGAGCAGCGGAACGCTGGACCCTAGGGACAAGCCCTAGGGTGACGATGAAGTGTGGAAAAGCGGCCGCCGCGCCCCTACTCCGCCGCCGCCTTGGCCTCGCCGCTGAACGTCTGCGCAAGTTCGCCCGCCGCGTAGCGCTTGGCCATCTGGGCGGTGGAGAGGGGTTTGATCTTGGAGGCCCAGCCCTCGCAGCCGAACTCCTGGAAGCGCTGCAGGCAGACCTTGCGCATGGCTTCCTTGGCGGGCTTCAGATAGGCGCGCGGGTCGAATTCGCCGGGCTTTTCGGCCAGCACCTTGCGGATGGCGCCGGTGATGGCCATGCGGTTGTCGGTGTCGATGTTGATCTTGCGCACGCCGTGCTTGATGCCGCGCTGAATCTCCTCCACCGGCACGCCCCAAGTCTGGGGCATCTGCCCGCCATACTGGTTGATGATGTCCTGCAGGTCCTGCGGCACCGAGGATGAGCCGTGCATCACCAGGTGGGTGTTGGGCAGGCGGCCGTGGATCTCCTCGATCACCGTCATGGCCAGCACGGCCCCATCGGGCCTGCGCGAGAACTTATAGGCGCCGTGGCTGGTGCCCATGGCGATGGCCAGGGCGTCCACGCCGGTAGCCTTGACGAAATCCACCGCCTGATCCGGGTCGGTCAGCAGGGCCGAGTGGTCCAGCTTGCCCTCGAAGCCGTGGCCGTCCTCGGCCTCGCCCATGCCGGTCTCCAGCGAGCCCAGCACGCCCAGCTCGCCCTCCACAGACACGCCGCAGGCGTGGGCCATGTCCACCACCTGTTTGGTGACGGCGACGTTGTAGTCGTAGTCGGCGGGGGTCTTGGCGTCGGCCTTCAGGCTGCCGTCCATCATCACGCTGGTGAAGCCGTACTGGATCGCGGTGGCGCAGGTGGCCGGGCTATTGCCGTGATCCTGGTGCATGCAGACGGGGATATTGGGGTAGAGCTCGACCAGGCCGTCGATCAGGTACTTCAGCACGATGTCATTGGCGTAGGAGCGCGCGCCCCGGCTGGCCTGGATGATCACCGGCGCGTCGGCTTGCTCGGCCGCCTCCAGGATGGCCAGGCCCTGCTCCATGTTGTTGATGTTGAAGGCGGGCAGGCCGTAGTCGTGCTCGGCCGCGTGATCGAGAAGCTGTCGAAGCGTGATGCGCGCCATGTCGATTCCCCTTAGACCTTCAGAGCCGCCACGCCAGGCAGCGTCTTGCCTTCCATCCATTCCAGGAACGCGCCCCCGGCGGTCGAGACAAAGGTGAAATCCTGCGTCACGCCGGCCGCGTTCAAGGCCGCCACCGTATCACCCCCGCCGGCGACCGCCACGAGCTTTCCGGCCTTGGCCAAGGCGCCGGCGTGGCGCGCCGCCGTCATCGTGCCATGATCGAACGGCGGGATTTCGAACACGCCCAGCGGACCGTTCCACACCAGGGTCTTGGAATTGGAAATCGCGCGGCACAGGCGCTCGATCGTTTCCGGCCCCGCATCCAGGATCCGCTCGTCCTCGTCCACCGCGCCCAGGCTGCGCACCCGAGCGGCCGCGCCCGGCGCCACCTTTTCGGCCACCACGATGTCCAGGGGCAGGAACAGCTTGCAGTTGTTCTTGCCGGCCAAGCGAACGATCTCGCGCGCGGTTTCGGCCAAGTCCTTCTCGCAATAGGAGGCGCCCACGTCGTGGCCCTGGGCGTAGAGGAAGGTGTTGGCCATCCCGCCGCCGATGGCCAGCTTGTCCAGCTTGGTCACCAAGTGCTTGAGCAGGTCGAGCTTGGTGGAGATCTTGGAGCCGCCGACGATGGCCATGACCGGCCGCTCGGGCGAGCACAGGGCCTTGTCCAGCGCCTCCAGCTCCTCGCGCATGGATTCCCCGGCGTAGGCGGGCAGCAGCCTGGCCACGCCCTCGGTCGAGGCGTGGGCGCGGTGCGCGGTGGAGAAGGCGTCGTCCACGTAGATATCGCCGAGCTTGGCCAGTTCCTTGGCGAACGCCGGATCGTTGGCTTCCTCGCCCGCGTGGAAGCGCAGGTTTTCCAGCAGCAGCACCCCGCCGGACGGCAGCGCCTTGACCGCCTTCTTGGCGATCGGGCCGATGCAGTCGTCGGCGAACAGCACCTGCTCGCCCAACAGCTTGGACAGGGGCAGAACCACCGGCAAAAGGCTCATCTCGGGCGCGCGCCGGCCCTTGGGGCGGTCGAAGTGGGACAACAGCACCACCTTGGCGCCCTTGCCCTGCAATAGCTGGATGGTCGGCAGGGCCGCGCGCAGGCGCGTATCGTCGCCCACCGTGCGGCTCGCCGGCCCGCCGTGGGTCGGCACATTGAAGTCCACGCGCACCAGGGCGGTCTTGCCCTTGAGGTCGCCGGTGTGGGCCAGGGTGCGGAACGACATGGGCTAGCGGCCTCTATCGGCTAATCTCGCGCGGGTCATCTCGGGACGGAGACTCGCGTCGCGTGCAACCACCAGGCCAACCCCCCCACGTCCCACTAAAGGAACTTGGCCATGACCAACGCCGTGTCGGCCATACGCGTCGCGAAGCCCCACTCGTTGTCGTACCAGCTGAGCACCCGCACCAGCTGCCCCTCGATCACCTGGGTCTGGGGCAGGGCCACGGTGGAGGACGCGGCGATGTGGTTGAAGTCGGTCGACACCAGGGGCTCGTCGGTGGTCGCCAGGATGCCCTTCAGCGGGCCCTCCTGCGAGGCCTTGAGGATCGCTGCGTTGACCTCCTCGACGCTGGTCGGGCGGCTGGGCACGATCTTCAGGTCGATGACTGACACGTTCGGCGTGGGTACGCGGATGGACGAGCCGTCCAGCTTGCCCTTCAGCGCCGGCAGCACAAGGCCCACGGCCTTGGCCGCGCCAGTGGACGTCGGGATCATCGACAGCGCCGCCGCGCGGGCGCGGTACAGGTCCTTGTGCATCTGATCCAGCGAGGGCTGGTCGTTGGTGTAAGAGTGCACCGTGGTCAT
>Ga0302157_10008160_pt1 | contig 10363 bp, 8 predicted proteins | sample I_Bog_N3_3_FD_193502 | JGI IMG/M metagenome (GOLD analysis project Ga0302157, IMG submission 193502) | Peat permafrost microbial communities from Stordalen Mire near Abisko, Sweden - I_Bog_N3_3 | ecosystem: Environmental > Terrestrial > Soil > Wetlands > Peat | place: Sweden: Abisko, Stordalen...
CGGGCCCGGGTGTTCGACCTGTTCGACGCCGTCATGAAGGGCGACATTACCCCGGCCCTCAAGATGATGACCGACCAATATGCCGTCGGTGCCGATCCGGTGGTGATCATCCAGGATATGCTGGAGCTGACCCACTGGCTGACCCGCCTGAAACTGGCCCCGGAGTCCGCCACCAGCGCCGCCGTCTCCGAGACCGAGCGGGTCAAGGGCGGCGAGATGGCCAAGACCCTGTCCATGGCCACCCTCACCCGCGTCTGGCAGATGCTGCTGAAGGGCCTGGGCGAAGTCCGCACCGCGCCCTCGCCGCTGCAGGCCGCCGAGATGGTGCTGGTGCGTCTGGCCTATGCCGCCGATCTGCCTTCGCCCGCCGAGGCCATCGAGTCCTTGCGCAACAATCCGCCGCCCCCAAATGGCGGTGGCGGTGGTGGCTTGCCGGCTGGGGCTCCCGCCGGCGGCTATACCCAGGCGCTGGCCCAAGCCACCGTCAATGGTGCCCCCTCCGGCCCGACCATGATGATCTCGCCCGGCTTACCCCAGGCCGCAAACGCTCCCGGCAATGCCTTGGCCGCCCAAGGATTGCCCGGCAGCTTTGCCGAACTGGCCGAGCTGTTCATGGAAAAGCGCGAGGCCGTGCTGGCCGCCGAGCTGAAAAGCAGCGTCCATCTGGTGCGTTATGAACCCGGCCTGATCGAATTCCGCCCCGCCGACGGCACCTCGAAGGATCTGGCCCAGAAGGTCAGCAAGCTTTTGGGCGCATGGACCGGGCGGCCCTGGCTGGTCAGCGTCTCGCGCGAGCAGGGCGAACCGACCCTGCGCCAACAGCAGATCGAAGCCGAGACCAAACGAAGGCAGGACGCCGCCGCCCATCCCCTGGTGCAGGCCATCCTGACCGCCTTCCCCGGCGCCAGCATCGAGGCCGTCCGCGATCTTGCCGACGAGACCGACGAAGACGGCGTTTCCCCCGTAACCACCGACACCGGCGATTCCGAAGCCGCCACTGGAGAGGACGAATGAAGAACCTTGGCAACCTGATGAAGCAGGCCCAGCAGATGCAGTCCAAAATGGCTGAGATGCAGGGCAAGATGGAACTGATGGAAGTCTCCGGCGCCTCGGGCGGCGGCATGGTTCAGGTGCTGGTCAACGGCAAGGGCGAAATGCGCAAGCTGAAGATCGATCCGTCCCTGGTCGACCCCAACGACATCGAAGTGCTGGAAGACCTGATCGTCGCCGCTTTCAACGACGCCAAGGGCAAGGTCGAGGCCACCATGGCCGACGAAATGCAGAAGCTGACCGGCGGCATGAACCTGCCCGCCGGCTTCAAGATGCCGTTCTGATAGCGGCGAGCCACAAAGGTGACTCGCCTCATCCTCCCTCGCCGGGCGGCCGCAGCCTTGGCCGCCGCCGCTTGCGCGGCTGTGCGTCTTTGAGCCGACGATGAGCATAGCCGGCCCCGAAATCGAGCGACTGGTGCAACTGCTTGCACGGCTGCCGGGATTGGGGCCGCGTTCGGCCAGACGGGCGGCGCTTTACATGCTGAAGCGCCGCGAAACCCTGCTGGACCCGCTGGTCGCCGCCTTAAGCGCCGCCCAGGAACATGTCCGCAGCTGCTCGGTCTGCGGCAATCTCGACAGCTCCGACCCCTGCTCGCTTTGCGCCGATCCCCGCCGCGACGACGCCAGCATCTGCGTGGTGGAAGATGTCTCCAGCCTGTGGGCGCTGGAGCGCTCGGGCCTTTATCGGGGCCGCTATCATGTGCTGGGTGGGGTTCTCTCGGCCCTGGACGGCGTCGGGCCGGGCGACTTGAACGTCGATGCACTGGTGGCCCGCGCCAAGGCCGGACCGGCCAAGGAAATCATCCTGGCCATCGGCGCCACCGTAGACGGCCAAACCACCGCCCACTACCTGAACGACCGCCTGAAAAACCTGGGCATCACCGTTTCCACCCTGGCCTTAGGGCTGCCGGTGGGCGGCGAACTGGATTACCTGGACGACGGCACCATCGGCGCCGCCCTCAAGGCCAGACGGGTTCTTTAACCCTCCACCACCACCTCATCCTCAGCCGCCGCCACCCGCTCCATCACGGCGGCAAAGAAGCCATCGGTGCCGTTGCTGGCCGGGGTCAGAGTCAGGCAGTCGCCGCTGAGGGGGCAATCGCCGCCGATGGTCTCGCCCCAAACCTGGGCCAAGGGCACCAGCCGGAAGTCGGGATTGGCGGCCAGGAAGCTGTCCACTTGCCCCTGATCTTCCTCGACCAGCAGCGAGCAGGTGGAATAGACCAGCCGCCCGCCGGGACGCACCAGACGCGCCGCACTGGCCAGAATGCGGCCTTGCAGCCCTACCAGATCGGTCAGGCTTTCCTGGCTTAAGCGCCATTTGGCGTCGGGATTGCGCCGCCAGGTGCCGGTGCCCGAACAAGGGGCATCCACCAGCACCCGGTCGAAGGTGCCGGACTGGCGCTTGACCCATTTGTCGGTTTCGGATTCCAAAACCCGGTGGGTGACGTTATGCACGCCGGCGCGACGTAGGCGCAGGACCGACTTGCTGGCCCGGCGCTCGTTGACGTCGCAGGCCACCAGACGGCCCTTGTTTTCCATGGTCGCAGCCAGGGCCAAGGTCTTGCCACCGGCTCCGGCGCAGAAGTCCACCACGGCCATGCCGGGCTTGGCGTCGGTCAGCAGCGCCAGCAGCTGCGAGCCCTCGTCTTGGACCTCCACAAAACCATCCTTGAAGGCCTGCTGGGCGGTCAGGGTGATGCGGGCCGGCAAGCGCAGGCCGATGGGCGACAGACCAGTCGGCACGGCCTTCAGGCCTTCGGCGGCCAGGGCGGCGATCGCCTTATCCTTGTCGGCCTTCAGGGTGTTGACCCGCAGATCCACCGGCGCTTCATCGCGCATGATAGCCATCTCGTGGGCCATGCGTTCCCCCAGCGAAGCCTGCAAATGCGGCTCCAGCCATTCGGGATATTCGCCCTTCACCCAGGCCGGCATCTCGTGATGGAAGATGTCGCGGCCCTTCAGGGCCTGCAGCAGGGTCCAATCCTGGGGCAGCAAGGCCCCGGCGCTGCGATCCCCGGCGATGATCTCGTCACCGATCTCGGCAGGGGTCTTGCGGTCGGTCAGAGCCAGATCGGCCAACAGGCGCGAGCGGCCATCGATGCGCACGCCTTCCTTGATCAGCCACCAGTCGATGCGGGCGCGGCGGCGCAAGATGCCCCAAACCCGCCCCGAGATGGAGCGACGATCCTTGGCGCCGATATAACGACGCGCCTTCAGAAATCCACTGGCTACCTGATCGGCAGGCCGGTCCAGGCGCTCGATCTCGTCGAGCAGTTCAATAACGGCAGCAAGCCGGGCGCCTGGGGTCAAGGATTTATCCTTCGCTCTTATAGTTGGGGGCTTCCTTGGTGATCGACACGTCGTGGACGTGGGATTCCCGCAGGCCCGAGGCGGTGATGCGGCGGAAGACGCAGTTCTTCTGCATATCGGCAATGGTGCCATTGCCGGTATAGCCCATGCCGGCGCGCAAGCCGCCCACCAGCTGGTGGATGACCGCACCCACCGGGCCCTTATAGGCGACGCGGCCTTCGATGCCTTCGGGGACCAGCTTCAGCTTGTCGTTGACCTCGGCCTGGAAGTAACGGTCGGCCGAGCCACGGGCCATAGCCCCCAGCGAGCCCATGCCGCGATAGCTCTTGTAGGAGCGCCCCTGATAGAGGAACACCTCGCCGGGGCTTTCCTCGGTGCCGGCGAACAGGGAGCCGATCATCACGGCGGAAGCGCCGGCGGCAATGGCCTTGGCCAGATCGCCCGAGAACTTGATGCCGCCATCGGCGATCACCGGGATGTCACCCGCCGCCTCGGCCACTTCCATGACCGCCGACAGTTGGGGGACGCCCACACCGGCAACGATGCGGGTGGTGCAGATGGTGCCCGGGCCAATGCCCACCTTGACGGCGTCGGCGCCGACGCCGATCAGGGCGCGAGCGGCTTCCGGCGTCGCGATGTTGCCGGCGATGATCTGGGCGTTGGGATATTGCTTCTTGATGTGGGCGACGGTGTCCACGACGTTCTTGTGATGGCCGTGGGCGGTATCGACGATGACCACATCGACGCCGGCATCGATCAAGGCCTCGGCGCGGGCAATGCCGTCGGGGCCAACGCCGGTGGCGGCGCCGACCCGCAGGCTGCCCTGCTCGTCCTTACAGGCGTTGGGGTAGGCCTGGGCCTTTTCCATGTCCTTGACGGTGATCAGACCGATGCAACGATAATTGCTGTCCACCACCAGAAGCTTTTCAATGCGGCGCTGATGCAGCAGCCGCTTGGCCTCTTCGGCGGGCGCGCCGTCCTGGACGGTGACCAGCTTGTCCTTGGTCATCAGCTCGGAGACGGGCTGCAAGGGGTTGGTGGCGAAGCGGACGTCACGGTTGGTCAGAATGCCCACCAGCTTGCCGGTGCCGCGTTCCACCACCGGGAAGCCCGAGAAGTTATGGGTCTCCATCAGGCGCAAGGCGTCGGCCAGCGGCTGCTCGGGGTGGATGGTCAAGGGATTGACCACCATGCCGGACTCGAAGCGCTTGACCCGACGGACCTCTTCGGCCTGAGCGGGAATATCGAAATTCTTGTGGATGATGCCGATGCCGCCGGCCTGGGCCAGGGCGATGGCCAGACCGCTTTCCGTCACCGTGTCCATGGCGGCCGAAACGATCGGAATGCCCAGGGTGATGGTGCGGGTCAGGCGGGTTTGAGTGCTGACGGTTGCCGGCAGAACGCTGGACGCCGCAGGCACCAGAAGCACGTCGTCAAAAGTGAGAGCTTCTTTAATCTGCATAGCGCCGCCTCCGGTAAAACAACAAACATCCTGGTCGGGAAGTGGCGGAGCATCATACACAGAACCGCCGCAGGCTCAAGGACAGAGAGAGGCGTCATACCTTCGATCACTGCAACCCAGACCTCCGAGAGAGGCCATGCCGGGAATGGGGGCAAGACGAATCCCCTTTGTCGGGATATACTGAGCCAAAGGCACATAAGGGAGAACCACGGTGAAACTGGAAATCTTTCATTGCCAACCGCCCAGCAAGGACAAGGGCGCCCATCCTCCACTTCTCTTCGTCCATGGCTCTTATTGCGCCGCCTGGGTGTGGAGCGAAAAATTCCTCCCCTACTTCGCCAAGAAGGGCTATGCGGCCTATGCCGTGTCCTTACGCGGCCATGGCGGCAGCGAAGGCTCGCTGACCTGGGCCTCTTTGGCCGACTATGTGGCCGACATGGAAAGTGCCGCCGCCAAAATGGATGCGCCGCCCATCGTCATCGGCCATTCCATGGGCGGGCTGGTGGTCCAGCATTATCTGTCCAAGCCTGAAAACAAAGCCGCCGCCGCCGTGCTGCTGGCCTCGGTGCCGCCGTCGGGCATTGCCTCCTCGGCCATCCATATGTCCAGCTTCGCCCCCGACGTTTTATGGCAGCTGGGCCTGTTGCAAAGCCTGGGGCATCAAGCGGTTTCCGCCGACGTCATCCAGCGCGCCTTCTTCTCGGACCAGACCCCGGGCGAGGATGTGAAGCATCTGCTGCCCCGCCTGCAGTCGGAATCCCACCGCATCAGCAGCGAGTTGCTCTGTCCGGCCCAACCCATGCCGCGCCTTGGCAAGGATGCTTTGCCGGTGCTGGTGCTGGGCGGCGACGCCGACGCCTTCCTGCCCACCTCGGCCTTCCGCGAGGCGGCCAACTTCTGGCATGGCGATCTGGAAATCATCAAGGGCGCGCCCCACGGGCTGATGCTGGACCATGCCTGGTGGCAACCCGCCGCCGACAAGATCCTGACCTGGCTGGCCGGCAAGCAATTGTGAGGTTGCGGACCCTTTTGACCGCCGGGATGCTCTTATGGGCTCCCGGCGTTTTTGCCTCTGACGTGGTGAAGATCGGCGACCTGAACAGTTATGCTGCCGTTCCCGCCTTTACCATTCCCTATCGCAACGGCTGGCAGCTGGCCCTGGACGAGATCAACAAGGCCGGAGGCGTGCTGGGCGGAAGAAAAATCGAGGTCATTTCCCGCGATGACCAGGGCCGCCCAGAGACAGCCGCCACCGCCGCCGATGAACTCTTCGGGCCGGAAGATGTCTCGCTGCTGATGGGCACCCTGCTGACCCAGACCGCCCAGGCGGTGTCCGAGATCGCCCAAAGGCGCAACAAGCCCTTCCTGGCGGTGCAGCCCCTTAGCGACAGTCTGGTCTGGAGCCGGGGCAACAAGATGACCTTCCGCCTGCGGGCCAGCGCCGCCATGCAGACCAATATGCTGGCCGAGCAGGCCGCCAAACTGCCGGCCAAGCGCTGGGCCATCATCGCCCCCGATTTCGAGCAGGGCCAAACCCTGGCCGCCGACTTCAAGCAGCAGCTGAAAAGCCGCAAACCCGAGGTGACCTTCGTCGCCGAGCTGTCTTCGCCCCTGGGCCGTCTGAATGCCGACGATATGGTCGCCGCCTTGGAGCGTGCCAAACCCGATGCCGTCTTCAACGCCACCTTTGGCGGCGATCTGATCCGCCTGGCCCGCCAAGGCAAAAGCCTCTTCGCCAAACTGACCGTGGTCAGCCCCCTGACCGGCGAACCAGACTATCTGGAAGTCATGGCCGACGACGCCCCCGAGGGCTGGCTGGTCACCGGCTATCCCTGGTACGACATCAAAACGCCCGAGCATCGCAAGTTCGTCGAGGCCTATGACGCCGCCTATGGCGAAGACCCGCGTCTGGCCTCGCTGCTGGGCTATGACGCCATGAAGGCCGTCGCCACCGCCATCGACAAGGCCGGCTCCACCGACCCGGCCAAGCTGGCCGCCGCCTTCGAGGGACTGACCATAACCACTCCTGCTGGTCCCATCAGCTTTCGCGCCGCCGACCATCAGTCCACCATGGGAGCCTGGGTCGGCAAGACCAAGATCGAGGACGGCGGCGGAGTGATGACCGACTGGCGCTATATAGACGGAGCCTCGGTCCTGCCAACGCCCGAGGCTGCCCGTAAATTGCGACCCAATTGAGACTTTATTTCTTACCGTCGGCAATGACGCAAATCTCGCCGCGGGTCTTCATCTCGTCGCAGAGCTGATGCACCTGATCGGCAGGGCCGACGGCGAACAGGCGGATGAACTTGCCCTTGCCGGGAAGAGTCACCGCCGTCAGTTCGGGCATCAGGCCAGGCAGGTTATAGCTGAGCCAACCGCGCGCCGCGTCGGACTCATTGCGGTAAGAGGCCACATGCACCCGCAACTGGCCTGTTTCCAAGGCCGTCGCTTCGTCGTCCTGCGGAGAGGCATCAACATCTTTGATCGGTTCAGGCGCTGCGTCGGCAGCAGGAACCGGAGCCTCGACCGTTGGCTTGTCGGCCTCCTTCACATCTTGCTTCACATCTTGCTTCTCTGGCATCGACGGAGGAGGAGCAGCTTCTTGCGCCATGTCGGCAAGTTTTTGCGGCGAGGCGGGCTCTGGTGCCGGCTGCGGTGCTGGCGGTGCTGCAGCCGGCTCGGGCTTGGCGGCCACCTCTGGCACAGGCTGAGGCGTAAGCGGCTGAGGCGGCGCCTTGACGGCTGCCGGCATCTGCGCTTGAGCCACCACCGGCGGCTTGACCTTGACCACAGGCGCTGCGGCAACAGGCGCGGGCGCGGTGGCCTGCCGCAATGGCGAGACCGGCGCAGGGGCCGGAGCGCCGGCCGTCCCTTGTGATGGCGCCGTCAGAGCCAAACCGCCATTGGCGCGATCCTCGGCGTCTTGCACTTCGTCCAAGCGGAAACGGGCCGGCAGGCTGCCATGATCGGCGGCGTCCTTTAAAAGCTGCTTGGCTTTATCCATATCTTTAGGCACGCCCTGGCCGGACAGATAAAGTTCGGCCAGATTCATCTCGGCATTCACCACGCCATGGTCGGCGGCTTGTTGGTAATAGCTTGCAGCCTTGGAGGCATCGGCTTCGACGCCCAAACCCTTGCGGTAAAGAAGCCCCAGATTACGGGCAGCTTCCCAATCACCGGCGCTGAGGGCTTGCTCCCAATTCTGGCGGGCCCCGGCATAGTCTCCTTTGCCATAGGCCTGAACTCCGGCTTCGAAAGGAGTCTCTGCACTAAGAGCGGTGGATATCATCAGCAGACCCGATAGCAGGATAAGCTTTCTTCTCATACTCCCTGCCATAGTCCGCGACCTCCTTTTCCCCGCACGATTTCTGGGATGGAACAGGATATTCTGTCAAGCCTAATGGGGCCTTTAAAACAGACTTATACCTACCCCCTGGGGTTTTGGGGTTTTTTTCCTATAGCCATAGGCTATTCTGTCCATCACGTTATGTCTATACGGAAGGGATGAAGTGGGCAGTCAGGACAACAAAGCCGATTTGGTAAAAAGGGAACGTGATCGCTACGCGCAGATGACGTTCGCATGGGCGGACCTTGCCTTCGAACTGGACCGCTTTTTCAACATCGAATTCGTCGAAGGCCCGACCGAGGCTTTCTTTGCCCTCAGCAAAAAAGAATTGCAGGGGTCGTCCTTTCGCGATCTGGTGATGCCGTCCGACATTCCGCTGGTCGGGCAAATCTTCAAGAGCATCCTCAAGGCCGGACGCATTCACGATAAAAAGCTGCGCCTGCTGCTGCATACCGGTCAGCCCCAATGGGTTTCCATGTCGGCCTATTGTCTGGGAGAGGATTCCAACATCTTCCTCGCCCTGCGCAAAAGTTCGGCGGACGAACTGCCCAGCTCCAGCCTGCCCAAGGACGCCCAAAGCGGGCTGGTGGACGGCAACAGCTTCTCCGCCCTGGCCGCCGAGCGCCTGCGAGCCATCCAGGAGGCCGGAGAGAGCGCCGAAGTAACCCTCGTCTCCATCCCCGAGATCACCGCCTTGCAGGAACGCCTGGACGCCGGGGCCAACGACGCCCTGATGCAGTCGGTGGGCGACTTCCTGAAAACCAATTCCGTGGGCGGCGACACCGCCGCCAAAGTCGGCGACGGCCGCTTTTCCATCATGCATGCCTCGGGCACCAAGGTCGAAGACCTGGTCAGCCAGATCGAAGGACTGACCCAGAAGTTCGATCCCACCGGCGTCGGCGTCCAGGTCCAGTCAGCCACCATGGAAATGGACGGCGAGCTTGGCATCAGCGAGGAAGACCTGGCCAAGGGCCTGCTCTACACCATGAACAAGTTCCGCGACTCAGACGGCGCGGGCCTGAACATCAAAGACCTGACCGCCAATATGTCCACCCTGGTGGGACAAGCGGTGGCCGAGGTCAATAACTTCAAGCAGATCGTGGAAAAGGGCGATTTCTTCGTCGCCCTGCAGCCGATCATCCATATCGCCACCGGCGAGATTCACCACTACGAAGCCCTCTGTCGTTTCGACAAGACCGGCGTCGAATCCCCCTTCAAGACCATCACTTTCGCCGAGGAAACCGGCCTGATCCACGACTTCGACTTCGCCATGGCGAAAAAAGTCGTCGAGTGGCTGGGAAAATTCCCCCGCAACAGCAACAAATACCGCGCCGCCGTCAATGTCTCGGGCTATTCCATCGGCAAACCCACCTATGTTGACGCCCTGCACAAGATGCTGAAGGAGAACGAATGGCTGGTCGGCAAGCTGATGTTCGAGATCACCGAATCTTCGCGCATGAGCGACCTCGATTCCGCCAACAACTTCATCCAGGCCCTGCGCAGCAAGGGCTATCACGTCTGCCTGGACGACTTCGGCGCCGGCGCCGCCTCGTTCCAGTACCTCTCGGTGCTTGATGTAGACGTGGTCAAACTGGACGGCTCGGCAGTCAAGAACGCCATGAAAGCCCCCAAAGGCCGCGCCTTCCTCTCGGCCCTCACCGAACTGTGCAAGCGCATGAGCGTCGAAACCATCGCCGAGATGGTCGATACCCCGGAAACCCTGGACTTCTGCCGCGACTGCAATTGCAATTACGTCCAGGGCTTCCTGTTCGGTCGCCCCTCGAAAGAAGTCAAAGACTTCAACCCCCTGCCCCAGGCCAACCTATTCAAGAAGCTGACCAACCTGCGGTATTGAGGGTTGTGTGTGGGGTGTCGCGAAGGTTTCGCGGGCCCTGCCCGCACCCGCCAAGGCCGGGGGCCTTGGATCGCCGGGAGCTATACCCCCATCCCTGCCAACTTTCCTCGAACCAATCGGCGGGTGAATTTTATGACACTTTCAACCTGCTCAGCGTTGAACTCTTCCCAACGGGCATGAGTGGCGCTCGTCCGCAGATCGGCAGCCGCTTTGGCTTCTTTTCCCTCAAGCTTGTTTAGAGCCCCAAGCCTGAAATCTGAATCGCCGTAGGGGATTCCCATTTTCCTCGAAAAGTGATTCAACCTCTTTGGAGGTGGATCATGGGCAAATGGTAT
>Ga0302157_10008164_pt1 | contig 10356 bp, 4 predicted proteins | sample I_Bog_N3_3_FD_193502 | JGI IMG/M metagenome (GOLD analysis project Ga0302157, IMG submission 193502) | Peat permafrost microbial communities from Stordalen Mire near Abisko, Sweden - I_Bog_N3_3 | ecosystem: Environmental > Terrestrial > Soil > Wetlands > Peat | place: Sweden: Abisko, Stordalen...
GATTCCCGTCAACCAGGGATGGCAGGTCACGGGGAGCACCCACTGGAACTACATCATCGGCCCCGGCCGTGCCTGGACGGAGAGCACCGACCACGGCTACACGCGGGCATCCCTGCCGTTCTCCATCGTCGAGTACAACCAGAACTGCGTCCACCAGGGAGAGATGACGTTTCTCTTCAGCAATACGCTCTCGCCGAACATCTCCGATGTGAACTACCAGATTACCTACGAGAGCTGCGCCTACTGGCACTTCAACCTGTGGGGCACGATTGCGGCGACCTACACGCCTTCCACGATCAGCAATGCCACCACGCTGGAGACAGCCGAGGCGACCGAGATAACCAACCGCATCCCGGTCAAGCCGTTCGCGTCGATTGCCACGGACTATCCGAACTCCGGCTTCACCGCAAGCAACTTTACGAGCGAGTTCACCTACCCATCCGATATTGCCAGCTACGGCGTGTACTTCAACGGCGTGAACTATGTGGCAGGGTGTAGTACGCGCTATGGGACCTATGCCTTCTGTAGCGAGATGCGATTCCCCAGCTACTCCGTGGCCAAGACCGCCTACGTCGATATGGCGCTCACTAAGCTGGGGTACGACTACGGCTCGACCGTCTACAGCCAGCTAATTAAGAACTGGATCTCCAACACCTACGTCTCCCAGGGCGGGATCTGGACCAATGTCACCTTTGCTAATACCAGCAACATGGCCACCGGCAACTACGCCAGTTCGAGCTTCGAGGTCGACGAAGACAGTAACCAGATGAACATAGACATCATTGACGTCGTTCCCTACACCACCAAGATCGGCAACGCCTTCAAATACTTCTCCAGTAACTCGGCCACTCCGGGGACGCTGTGGGTCTATCACACCAGCGACTCCTTCATGCTCGCCTCTGCGATGCAGTACTTCCTTCAGAGCAAGACCACCAGCAGCGCGGACATGATGTCCTATCTCAATACCAACGTCTATATACCGCTGACTCTGAGCGCGGGCATGATGAACATCATGCGTACGGACGACGCAGCATCCGCGACGAGCACCGCGGGCTATCCACTGGGCGGATACGGCATGTTCTTCAACCAGGACGACATCGTGAAGATCGCCAAGTTCATGAACACCGGCACCGGCGCGATCAGCGGCACCCAGACCATCGACGCAACGCGTCTGCAGGACTCGATCTTCCGTTCCTCAAACCCCGGCCTGGTGGTGCCGGACTCCGGCTTGTACCCAACCTACTACTACAGCTCGCCTCCGGTAGCCAACACCAACCACTACCAGAACGACGTCTGGGAGAAGACTTACACGCCGACCGAGTACTCGAGCTTCACGTGCTCCTTCGACGCTCCTTACATGAGCGGCTATGGCGGTAACACGGTCACCTTGTTCCCCAACGGCGCCATCTACTACATGTTCAGCGACGGCCTGGAGTACTACCAGGACAACGCCGCCGTCGAGATCAATAAGCTGGCGCCCATGTGCCCTGCCAATCCGGCAACCCTGGCAGTCTCTGCGCTCTCATTTGCGAGCACTACCGTTGCGCCCGTGACACAGACGCTGACTATTACGAATCCGAACGCGGAGACCATCTCGCTGGCAGTACCCATCATCTCCGGCACAAATGCATCGCTGTTCAGTGTCAGCAGCTACTGTTCGCAGCTCACAGCGAACTCGTCCTGCACGTTGACGATCACCTACACTCCTACGGCAACAGGCAACTCATCGGCGACCCTGACGGTACCCACCAGCGACTCGTATGTGATTGGCACAACGATCACGGCAAACTCATCGACAGCAATTCCTCTGCTGGGATATGTAGGCCCCGCACGTACCGTTCCCACCATCACCTGGGGAACGCCTGCGCCTATCACCTACGGCACCGCACTGAGCGGAACACAGTTGAACGCATCCACGCCGACAGCCGGTACCTTCACGTATCTGCCGGCGAGCGGAACCGTGCTGGCACCCGGAACCCAGACGTTGCTGGCGACGTTTATCCCTACAAGTCTGTCGACCTACAGCCCCACAACCCAGAGTGTCAGCCTGCTCGTCAATCAGGTGCCAACCTCCGTGAGCTGGGCTCCGCCGACGCTGCAAATCTACGCAGGAAGTACGATAGGCGCATCAATCCTCAATGCTTCCAGTACAACCGCAGGCACCATCGCCTACACTGCGACACCGAATGGCGGCACGGCTTCGGCAGTCACCGCTTCATCCGTATTGCCTGCCGGGACCTACACATTGACTGCTACGCTGACGCCGACCAATTCGGTGGATTACGCCACTTCCAGCTCCTCGCAGACATTGGTCGTCACCACGCAGAACATCTGGGCAGTGAACAGCGGCGGATCGGTCAGCGAGTTGAATGCAGCCGGAGTGCCGCTGACCTCGTCGGGTATCTCCTGCGGCGGGACGGGTGCTGCCGTCGACAATGCGGGCAGCATCTGGTCGCTGAGTCCATCCACTAGCTCAGTGTGCAAGTTATCGAACGTTGGTGCTGTACTCCTGAGCGGCGCTACAGGCGGCGGCATTAGCGCACCGTCTGCGCTGGCCATCGATGGTGCCGGACAGGTCTGGATTGCTAATGGCAATAATAGCGTCTCCGTGCTCTCCAACGCAGGCGCGGCGATTACGCCGTCAAGTGGTTACACCGACAACACCATCAGCGGACCCAACGCTATCGCCATCGACAATTCGGGCAACGTCTGGCTCTCCAATGCGACCTCGAGCAGCGTGGACGAGATCCTCGGCGCGGCTGTCCCCGTCGCGCCGCTGGCCAATGCCGTGCAGAACAGCACCCTCGGAGCAAAGCCATGAACAGCAGTGTCCTCAGGAATTCATCTTCGGCTGCAGCTTCCATTGCGCTTCTTTTAATGACCTCTGCCAGCCTGCTGCTCAGTGGCTGTAGCCTTGCCCCAGCCGGAGCAGTTGCCGTGAAGGGGAGCGCATTGCACGGAACCATCTACGGTGGCCAGCAACCGGTCACGGGCGCCACCCTCCAGCTCTATGCAGCCGGCAACACCACCTATGGCGTCGGCTACAACGCCGGCAACTCAGCTCTTATTCCGGCGGGTTCTTATTATCTCGGCGGCGCACCGGGATGCGTAGCCTCTGGCTCCCAGACCTGCTATGCCAATGTCGTCTCTGATGGCAGCGGAAGCTTCACGATCACCAACGACTATCCCTGCCCCACCTCGACGACGCCGGTCTATCTGGTGGCCACGGGGGGCAGTTCCGCCAACGGTAGCGCCGCCAACCCCAACCTGGGATTGATGGTTGCGCTGGGCGCCTGCGGTCTGCTCAGCTCTTCCACCAGCGTTAGCCTCAATGAACTTACGACGGTCGCTTCCATCTGGGCGTTGTCGCCGTTCATGACGAGTATCGCCAACATCGGGACCAGTGCGACCAACTCGCAAGGTCTGCTGAATGCCTTTGCCGCGGTGAACAAGGTGGTAAACATCGGCAGCGGATCATTTCCGGGGCCGGCGCTGCCCGCCAACGCGACCCTCCCTATCGCCAAGCTCAACACGCTTGCCGACATCCTCGCAAGTTGCATCAACTCCACAGGTGGCACCTCGGGAGATCACAGCGGTTGCGGCAATCTCTTCGCTGCGGCAACCGTCAACGGCGTTGCTCCGACCGATACCATCACTGCGGCGATGAACATCGCTCAGCATCCGGGCAGTAGCGTGAACGCATTACTCGCCATCCCTTCAATCAACGATCCGTTTCAGCCGATAGTCTCCGCAACATCGCCTCCAACGGATTGGACGATTGCCATTAACTACCAGGGCGGTGGACTTTCAACTCCCAAGGGCATTGCAGTCGACTCCTCAGGCAATGTATGGCTGCCAAACTATGGCAATAGCAGCGTCACGGAGCTCAACAATACGGGTGCGGCCGTTTCAGGTAGCAGCGGCTATACGGTCGGCTCTATCAACCTTCCGGTAGCCATCGCCGTTGATGTCAGTGGAAATGCCTGGATCGCCAACAGCGCCACAGTGACCGAGATTAGCGCGTCCGGACTGACGGGAACAAACTTCTCCGGTGGCGGCCTCAGCACGCCGAAAGGTGTGGCCGTCGATGCTATCGGTAACATCTGGATCGCGAACAGCGGCAACAACAGCGTCACGGAGATCAGCACGTCCAGCACGCTGACCAACTACAACGGGGCAGGCCTGACCACGCCAATAGCCATAGCCATCAGCCCGAAGTAGCCGACTTCTGTTTGCTTTAGGGTACTCGCTCCCGGCTCTCTCATCCTTCACGGCGAGAGAGCCGGGTTGCTTTGAGCCGAGACCTACTGAGCCTTGCCTACAGAGTGGTCCTCATACACCTTCTGCAGGGTGTAGAACGCCGCCTTCCGCTTGCCGTCCTCAGAGATCAGCCCCTTGCGGTTGTATCCGTCCTGCAGTTTGGGGATGTTACGCGTGGGCGAGCGGAAGTCCATCAGCACCCACGGTACCAGGCCACGTACCTGCGGCATCTTGCTGAACATCACGAACTGGTGCTGGTAGACGTTGACCTGCTGCTCTTCGGTCCAGCGGTCGTTCGGACCGCCGTGATTTCCCTGCTTGGCTTCGGAACCGAACTCGGACATCAGGACCGGCTTCTCCGGCAGCGTCCAGTGGACCTGGTCGGCGTCCTCAGGGCGCATGGTGTACCACCCGATGTACTCATTCTGCCCCACCACGTCGAGCGCGTTGGTCAGCGGATCGTCCTCCACCATCTCCATCCCGTTAGCTCGCGGAGCCAACAGGGCTGAGGTGATGGGCCGTGTGCCGTCCAGCCGCCTCGCCTCACCTGCCAGGTTGGTCAGAAATTCCGTGCGTGTGGGATTATTCGGTGTCTCATTCGAGATCGACCACAGAATGACTGACGCCTTGTTGCGATCGCGGCGAATCATTTCATTCAACATGTGCGTTGCCTTGGCATAGACCTCCGGCTTCTCATAGGAGATGTGCTGCCAGACCGGAATCTCCGACCAGATCATGATGCCGTCGCGGTCCGCGGTGCGCTCCATGCGCTCGTCGTGCGGATAGTGGCAGAGCCGCACAAAGTTCGCATGTAGATCCTGCAGGAACCCGAAGATGTTGTTCACATCGTCCTGGTTGTCCACGCGACCGCCGCGATAGGGGGCCTCGGCGTGCATGTTGGCGCCCTGAAGGAAGATGGGCTTGCCGTTCAGCAGTATTCGCGTCCCGTCGACACGGATGTCACGAAAGCCAATGTCGTCCGTGAGCTTGTCCTGGCCGGAGGCGAGCTCGACCTTGTACAGCTTGGGGCTCTCCGGCGACCACAGACTCAGCTTCGCCGCCTTTACTTCAAACGGAGCGCGGCCATCGGCGTCGGTCTGAACGGTTGTGCTCACACCGGCCTCGGGAATGTGCAGCGTCACCGGCGTTCCGGCTGCCGCGCCCTCCACGTGGATGTAGCCAACGAGCGTGGTCGCGTCGGCGGGCGAGAACGCAGCGCCGTGCTTCAGGTGTACGTCATAGTCGTCGATGAACTGCGCCGGCAGCGTAACCAGCGAAACATCGCGCGTGAGCCCGCCATAGTTGAACCAATCGATGCCCACCGACGGTATGCCGTCCACCAGCCGGGTCGAGTCCACGGCGATCACCACAAAGTTGTTGCCCGCGTGCAGCGCGGCCGTGACCTCGCAGTCAAACGGCGTAAAGCCGCCCTCGTGATCGCAGATTCGCTTCTGGTTCACCCATACGTAGGAGCGGTAGTTGGCCGCGCCGATGTGCAGAAAGGTCCGCGTGCCGGCCTGCGGCTGAAAGTCGAAGTCGCGCTGATACCACACCACGCCCTCATAGCGAAACAGCGTAGGCTCCTGCGTGTTCCAGTCGCCCGGCACCTTCAGCGTCGGCGCGGTGGCAAAGTCGTACTCGTCGTTGTGCGGCCCGCTGCTGATGTTGGGGTGCGTGTTCATGCTGTAGCTGTTGTCACGGACCTTGCCGTCGGGCATGTACAGGGCCCGCGCGGGCGGCTGGTCCACCAGGTAGTGCCAGTCGCCATCCAGCGAGGTGACGGAGCGGTGGTCAACGCCCACCAGCAGCGTGTTCAGCGGCTGCTGCGCTGCGGCAGAGACGGTGGCCAGAACGCAGGCCATCACAAGCAGAACGCCGCGCCGTGTAGCGCAACCCTGCGGAAGGAACTTCGATAGAACGATCATTGCAGTTGGACCCTTTGCTGGATATTGCGGAATTCGGAGACCGCTCCCTCCCGTAGCTGGTTTCCCGGCCGTGGAACAGGCGCACCATCCTATCAAAGTTGCCTGACAAATTTCTCCAATAGGGAAACAGCAGGTTTAGTGACGGCCACAGCCCTCTGGCGGACGCTGCGCTATCGCACCACCAGCACACGCGTCTCATATCCCTGCAGCGTCAACGTGAGCTTCCATCCCTCCGCAGAGGCTTGTGCTGCCACCGGCGTAATCTCTCCCGTCTGCGGGTCCCATACTTCGACTCTCTTCCCCACTCCCGCAAGAGTCACTGTATGCGTCCCGGCTTCCGCACCCTCGTTGAAAAGCAGATACACATCAGCATCCTTCCACCGCCTCTTCATCATCCGCCATGTGGTATCAGGCGCATCCAGGGCGATATCCTCCCTCGGCATCGCAGACAGAATCGCCTGCAACATCGCCGGCGGCACCACCTGGGGCGTCGGCGGATGAGCCGGAGGATTGTCAGACGGCATCGGTGTCGCAGACAGCTCTCCCGGAACCAGCGTCGCCCAGGAGAACTCCTCTGGCCCGGCCGTACGCGCATCCAGGATCGTCCTTCCCGCGATCAGCGTCGGCATTCTCCCCAGGAAAAGCACACGTCCCCCGCCGGCGGCAAAGCCGCGCAGCCGGTCCACTGCCGCCTGCGACAGCAGCGAGGCGCTCGGCACGATCACAGTGCGGTAGCTGTTCCCGCTCATCGTCGCGAAGGTTCCCTTACCCGCCGAAAGGTCCTTGGCCAGCGCGTCCTCGCTCACGATGTCGAAGTCGATCTGGTGCTCGGAGAGCAGCCGCTCCGTAGAGACAAACTGCGTATCGGCCGCGCGATCGTTCAGCCACAACGAGCTCGAGGGCAGGTACAGCGCCACGACCGCCGTCGGTCTGCCCATCGACATCAGATAGCTCAACCGTCCCACATACTGCATCAGCGCCGCAAACCCCGCCTCGCCCATCAGCGTCGTCCGCGGTCGCCCGCCCACATTCGACGAGGGAAAGTACATCAACTCCGCCAGATTCACTCCTCGCACAAACTGCTCATTCAGCACATAACGAGCCATGGCCACATCCGCCGGCGGTTTATAGGACGCAAAGCTCTCCGTAAACGCCCTCGGCTTGCCGTAGATATGCGACTCCGACGACGCCAGCCGCGGAAAGTCAGAGATCGTGTCCGTCCAGATCTGGTGCCGAGTCGTATCGATTCCCGGAACCTGTACCGACCGCATATCGCGAAAGAAATCTCCCTCGCTGTGGGTCAGCTCCAGCTCCGCCTCTTCATGGTTCAGGTGCACCTGGTACTCCAGATGGTTGGCCGCGCACCAGTCGCCCTGGACCTTGAAGAAGCTCTCCGCAAACAGAACGGAGAACACATCCCAATAATCGGCCCTGGCTCGCGCCTGCTCAGGTCTCATCGCGACGCCCCTGGGTAGCAGAAACGTCGCCAACCACGGCCGTATGTCGTAACCCTTGATCTGCTCGAAGCGGTCGAACACGGACTGCGTCCACGGCAGGCCCGACACGGTGTAGTCCGGTTCGTCTCCCCGAAAGCCCAGAATCGTCCTGCCGAACTCATCCCCCAGGTGCTTCTTGTACTGCTCATGCGTAAACGCGAGGAACTGCCGCGTCGCTGCCGGGTTCATATAGTCCTCCAGCGACTGCGACTGGTCTTTCGCCTGCGCATTATTGGTGTTGGGCCGAGGCTCCGTCGCCGGCTTCAGGTTCGTCTCTGATCGCGTCGGCGAGGTCTCAAAGCGATGGACCACAATCACCACCTGCCAGTTCCCGGCTGGCGCGGTCCACTCGATCCTGCCGCTCTGCACCGGCACCGCAATCGTCGATAGGTCCGCCCCAATCGCGGTGACCGCGACTGTAGCCTCCGGCACCTCACGCCGCACGGTCTCTCCACCCGCAACCGCAATACGCTCCGCCACGCCCAGCGTCTGCATCCGCAACTCCGGCTTCTCTCGCGTGAACAGTCCACCGGCAAAGCCGCTGGGGTAGCCGATGTCGTCCACGATCCACACGCGCATATCGCGCTGCTTCGCCTCCGCCACCAGCATCCTGAAGAACTTGAAGTAGTCCTCCGAGAGATACGCAAAGGGCAGGTTCACCCCGGCCTGTACGGTGACCGCGCGAAAGCCCAGCGCCTTCATCTCATCCAGATCGCGTTGCACCTCGGCCTGATCGACAGCACCACTCAAGTCGACGTAGGGCTGCGGCCCATACTCCGGCGGCGGAGTCCTCCACACAGCTTCAACCTGAGCGGCCGCCGGCATCTGTATCCTCTGCCACGGTGCCGGCCTCGCCGCCTGCGCACCCGCAACACCCGGCCACAACAGCGACGCGATCATCACAAATGCCAAGGCCTTCACGCGGCACGCTCCCTGACCGAACATTGGAACAGACCTTTGGATGGACGCTCGTCGCGCTGCATTGGACTCCGCTCCATCGCGCATAGCCCCGCATTCTCCGGCCTTTGTGGCTGGAGGATCAGCGGCGCTTCAAATCTGTCCTGAAAAAGTGTGGCGGAGAGTGGGGGATTCGAACCCCCGGTAGAACTTTTGGTCCTACAACGGTTTAGCAAACCGCCGCCTTCAGCCACTCGGCCAACTCTCCTGCGGGGTAGACCTCGATTATAGCCTGATTCCAATGGCGCCCATTCATTCGTCCATTGCGTACATTGCGCCTTTCCATTGCGAACATTGCGTTCAAAGCTCTCCCCCGCATCAGCTATAACTTCCCTAGCCCCCGGGAGCCTGCCATCGCCCGTCTCGCCCGCAGCAACAAACTCCGCCTGCTCCCGCTCGCCGCAGCCACCTACTTCATGGTGGCCGGCGGCCCCTATGGCCTCGAAGACGTCCTCGGCAAAGCCGGCTACCTGCGCGCGCTGCTCATGCTGGCCATCATCCCCTTCCTCTGGAGCCTGCCCACCGCGCTTATGGTAGGCGAGCTCGCCAGCGCCATCCCCTCCGAAGGCGGCTTCTACGTCTGGGTCCGCCGCGCGCTCGGCCCCTTCTGGGGCTTTCAGGAGGCCTGGCTCTCGCTAGCCGCCAGCGTCTTTGACATGGCCCTCTACCCCGTCATCTTCGTCGACTACCTCGGCCGCGTAGAACCCACCTGGACCACCGGCCATCGCGGCCCGCTCTGGGCGCTGGCCGTCGTCGCCGCCTGCGCGCTGTGGAACCTGCGCGGCGCAAAGGTCGTCGGCGAGAGCTCCATCGCCCTCTTCTGCGTCCTCATCGCACCCTTTGTCATCCTCATCGCCATCGCTCTCTGGAAGTGGCACGGCCACGGCACCGGCTCGCTCATGCAGCCCATCGCCGCGCCGGACATCGCCGGGGCCATCTCCGTCACCCTCTGGAACTACATGGGCTGGGACAACGCCTCCACCGTCGCGCAGGAGGTCGACGACCCGCAGCGCAACTACCCACGCGCCATGCTCGGCTCCGCCGCGATGGTCGCCGCCACGTACATCCTTCCGCTGCTCGCCGTTGGCCTCGCCGGCATGGACGCCGCGCAGTTCTCCACCGGAGCCTGGACCGACGCCGCACGCCTCCTCGCCGGCCCCGCCCTGGCTTTGGCTGTTGTTCTGGGGGGAATGATCAACGGAGTCGGCATGTTCAGCCCGCTCATGATGAGCTATACCCGCCTGCCTTATGCCATGGCGGAGGACTCGCTCGCCCCGCAGGCCTTCACGCTGCGCAACCGCTTCGGCGTGCCCTGGGTGAGCGTCCTGTTCTGCGCCGCTATCTGGGCGCTGGCACTGAACTTCAGCTTTGAACGGCTGATATCGATTGACCTGGTGCTGTATGGCGCGTCGCTGCTGCTGGAGTTCGTCGCGCTCGCCGTCCTGCGCCACCGCGAGCCCGCGCTTCCCCGCCCCTTCCGCGTCCCCGGCGGCATGGCGGGAGCCATCGCCGCAGGCATCGGCCCGGCGCTGCTGATCTTCTTTGCCATGTACGCCGCCCGTAACGAACGCGTCTGGGGACTCAACGCCCTGCTCTTCGCCGCCCTGGTCGGGGTGAGCGGCGCCGTAGTTTATGGATGGAACAAACTCTTCAGATCCCAACCGAAGGACCGTTCATCAACCTGAAACTACGTGCAGTTGTTACATGTTCTTCCTCCG
>Ga0302157_10008167_pt1 | contig 10353 bp, 9 predicted proteins | sample I_Bog_N3_3_FD_193502 | JGI IMG/M metagenome (GOLD analysis project Ga0302157, IMG submission 193502) | Peat permafrost microbial communities from Stordalen Mire near Abisko, Sweden - I_Bog_N3_3 | ecosystem: Environmental > Terrestrial > Soil > Wetlands > Peat | place: Sweden: Abisko, Stordalen...
GTATATGAGTTCCCCGACGCCAAGGAGCCGGGGAAGACCTATGTGGGACAATCGCAGGATATGCCAGCCAGGGCCGGTCAGCATGTAGCATCAGGAAAGCTTGCACCGGGCGAAACTGTCGAGATGACTGAAGTCCCCGGTGGGAAGACTGCCAGAGAGTTGGCTGAACGGAAACGCATCGACGAACTTGGTGGAACTAGGAAGAAGCCAGGGTCTAAAACATCCAACGTCCGGAATCCCGTCAGTGATAAGCGTTTGGAGAAATTGAATGGACAGTCTCAGAATGGACAGTCTCAGTGAGAAGCTGCTTGGGCATGAACGACGAAATGCAGAACTCATAAAGTATTTTACTGAGAGACAAATAAACCTATCAGAGCCTCGCTCCATCGAGTTGCATTTTTGGGCGTGGGGTCAGCCGAATTCCGTTCGCCTCGCTCATAGCCTATACGGGCGAGAATTTATGCTGCTCATGCTCGGACCTGCACGCCTGGAAGACGATCCTGATCGCTGGAATATTGAGGCAGGAACAAGACTCAGCATCGTTGACGTGGTAGACAAAAACTTCACAGGCGGACTGGTTGACCTGGCTGCGAAGTTCGATGCTGAGTACGACGGATGGGGAACCACCGTGTAGGGGGTCGGTCGTTTCAAAGTCCCGTGAACGAAAAGCCTTCCATGCTTCGCATGGGGTTGAATGGGACACGCCACCCCAGAATGGGTGCTGCGCAGTAACCTTGGGGTACTGTGCGGGAACCATAAGAAAACAAAGCGGCTACGGGGAAACGCGTCTTCAAGGTTGTTGTGGAGCAACCTGAAGTTACCGCTGGGGAACCTGTTGAGAACAAACGAATGAGGCCCTTCGCCGGTGGCGGACTTAGCGGTAAGCTTCTCTGCGGTTTCGGACGGAGAGGACTTCGACGGCGTCCGGGAGGTCGTGAAAGCGGAGGCGATAGTCACCGACGCGGAGCCGGAACTCGGGCGGGTCGATGCCCTGAAGGCGTTTTACATCGCCTTCGCCGGTGGCGATCAGCCGGGCCAGCGCGTTCAGGATGCGGAGGGCTGTGACCTGGTCGATGGCACGGAGCTGGGCCTTGGCCCGGTCGTTCCAGATGATCCTCTTGGGCATGGTTACTGGTCCGCTCGGTTGGGTTCGAGCGGGGTTCGTCCCATGCGGTCGAAGTCCTCCTGGGTGAGGCCGTACTCGCGGAGAATCTCTTCGTGGGGGACGCCTTCGCCACGTTCGAGCGAGGCGTGGGCGGCCTCAATGTCGCGGGCCTCATCGTCGGTGACCGGCTCGTCGTCGTAGGGGGCGTTGGCGAGGGCGCGGGCGAAGGGATCGAGCATGGTCTCCAGCAGGCCGACGACGGCGGAGACCTGGCTCGGGGCCATGCGGTCGATCAGTTCGTGGGCTTGTTCCTTGGTGTGTGCGTACGGCATGGTGGAGTCCTCTTCCTTAGCTTAGCTGGCTTCTGCCTGGGTGTGGCTGCTGCTGGCGAGCGAGCTGATAAGCCGGATGACTGCTCTCTGATCCTTAGTGGGGAGCGAGGCCATCCGCTGGAACCTCTTCCATAGCCGCTGTTCCTGGGGATGCTCCCTTGCTGCGGGCCGGGGCGGTTGTACACCGAGCAGTTCATCGGTGGTGACTTCGAGGGTCTGAGCGAGGGTGATGAGGGCTGGGGCTGGCGGGAACTCGGCTTCGATCTCGTAGTAGGAGATGGCTCTCTGGGTCATGCCTGTGGCCTTGGCGAGCTGAATCTGGGTCAGGCCGCGAGCTTGCCGGAGGTTGACGAGGCGTTGGCCGAAGGCGTTCTGCGATGGCTTCTTGGCTGGCATGACAGGGGTGATTGTAAGGCGCATTTTTCTGCTCTCCCTGATCTCGCTGTAAGTATACACGTATTACGTGTATACTCGCGCACGGTATAGAAAATCCAGAAACCCTGAAGAAAGTGCTTGACAAGGTTTTTGGCGGAGGACGGAAAATGGCAAGAATTCCGGAGCATGAGGTTGAGCGGCTAAAGAAAGACGTCTCGGTCGAGCGGCTGGCGGAGGCGCGGGGCATCAAGCTGCGGCGGCAGGGCGCGGACCTGATCGGGCTGTGTCCGTTCCATGCTGACCGGACGCCGTCGCTGGTCATCACTCCGGCGAAGAACCTCTGGCACTGCCTGGGAGCCTGCGGGCGCGGCGGCGACGTGATCGAGTGGGTGATGCGGGCCGAGGGCATCAGCTTCCGTCACGCGGTCGAGCTGCTAAGGAAAGACCATCTTCCCTTAGCCGCCTCTCCGATCCAGCCGGTGAAGCAGAGTACGGTGCGGAAGCTGCCCGCGCCGGTGACGGCGGAGGCTGAAGACCGCGAGCTGCTGTTGGAGATCGTGGGCTTTTATCACGAGGCGTTGAACCAGTCGCCGGAGGCGATGCGGTATCTGGAGTCGCGCGGCTTGAAGTCTGCGGAGATGGTGGAGCGGTTCCAACTTGGCTTCGCCAACCGGACGCTGGGGTATGGCCTGGAGGCGAAGAACCGGGCGGGCGGCTCGGCGGTGCGCGGGCGGTTGCAGCGGCTCGGCATCTACCGCGAGAGCGGGCACGAACACTTCAACGGGTCGCTGGTGATCCCGGTGGTAACGCCTGCCGGCGACGTGGTCGAGATGTATGGGCGGAAGATCACGCCGAACCTGCGCGAAGGAACGCCGAACCACTTGTATCTTCCGGGTGAGCATCGCGGCGTGTGGAATGAAGAAGCTCTCATCGCGTCGAAGGAGATCATCCTGTGCGAGGCGCTGATCGATGCGCTGACGTTCTGGGCGGCTGGCTTCCGCAACGTGACGGCAAGCTACGGGGTGAACGGCTTCACAGCCGATCATCGCGCGGCCTTCGAGAAGCACGGCACAGAGCGGGTGTACATCGCCTACGACCGCGACGAGGCGGGCGACAGCGCGGCGGTGAAGCTGGCCGCAGAGCTGATCGAAATGGGCATCGAGTGCTATCGCATCGAGTTCCCCAAGGGCATGGATGCGAACTCCTACGCGCTCAAAGTGACGCCAGCGGCGAAGAGTCTTGGCGTGCTGTTGAACCGCGCATCGTGGCTTGGCAAAGGTCAGCGGCGAGCAATGGCGGCGCCGGAGATCGTCGCCACTGTGAAGGAAGAGCCGGCAGCTAAAGAAAAAAGGATCGAGGAAGAGATGCTGGAGTCAGCTTCAATCGCGGCCACGGACAAGCCCGCCGTCGATGCTCCGATAGAGGATGTTTTTTCCTTAGCCGCCGCTCTTCCGTCTGTTGCGGCTACGCCGCCGCAGGTCGAGAACAAGATCGACGTTCCGGTGGAGATACGCGGCGAGGATGTGCTGCTGCGCTTCGGCGACCGCGAGTACCGGGTGCGCGGCCTGGCGAAGAATACGAGCGGCGACCTGCTGAAGGTGAATCTCCGCATCCTGGGCGTGAACGTTCATGGCGACATGGCGCTGCATGTGGACACCCTGGAGTTGAACGCGGCGCGGCAGAGGATGGCGTTCGTAAAGCAGGCGGCGGCGGAGCTGGGGATCAAAGAAGAGATCGTCCGGCGCGACGTGGGCCAGGTGCTGTTCAAGCTGGAGGAGCTGCGCGACGAGCAGATCAGACAAGCCCTCGCGCCCAAGGAGCCGGAGGCGAAGCTGACCGATGAGGAACGGGCTGCTGCGATGGAGCTGCTGCGCGATCCGAAGTTGCTCGACCGTATCGTCGAGGACTTCGCCCGGTGCGGCATGGTCGGCGAAGAGACCAACAAGCTGGTCGGCTATCTCGGCGTCGTGTCGCGGCATCTGGAAGCGCCGCTGGCGGTGATCGTGCAATCGTCGTCGGCAGCGGGCAAGAGTTCGCTGATGGATGCGGTTCTGGCCTTCGTGCCGGAGGAGCAGCGGGTGCAATACTCCGCCATGACCGGGCAATCGCTCTTCTACATGGGCGAGACCGACCTCCAGCACAAGGTGCTTGCCATCGTGGAAGAGGCGGGCGCGCAGCGCGCGTCCTACGCCTTGAAGCTGTTGCAGTCGGAGGGTGAGCTGACCATCGCCTCGACCGGCAAAGACCCGGTGAGCGGAAGGCACATCACGCATGAGTACCGCGTCAAGGGACCAGTGATGATCTTCCTGACCACGACTGCGATCGACATCGACGAGGAGCTGTTGAACCGCTGCCTGGTCTTGACCGTGAATGAAGACCGGGCGCAGACCCAGGCGATCCATCGCGTGCAGCGCGAGGCACAGACCATCGAGGGCCTGTTGCGGCGAAGAGATCGAGACGACCTGTTGCGCCTGCATCGCAACGCGCAGCGTCTCCTGAAGCCCATCTCGGTTGTGAATCCTTATGCGCGCGAGCTGACCTTCCTCGACGGCCAGACGCGCACGCGGCGCGATCATACGAAGTACCTCACGCTCATCCGCACCGTGGCCTTGCTGCATCAGCATCAGCGGCCACGACGGAGGGTCGAGCATAACGGCAAGACCGTCGAGTACATCGAGGTCGCGCTCGACGATATCGCGGTTGCGAATCGGCTGACGGCGGAGGTGCTGGGCCGTTCGCTCGACGAGCTTCCGCCGCAGACGCGGCGGCTGTTGCTGCTGGTCGATGCGATGGTCGCGGCTGAATGCAGGCGGCAGAAGATCGAGCGCGCGGAGTATCGCTTCACCCGGCGCGAGGTGCGGGCTGAGACCGGCTGGGGCGATACGCAACTACGCCTGCATCTGGGGCGGCTGGAGGAGCTGGAGTATCTTCTGGCGCATCGCGGAGGGCGCGGCCAGAGCTTCGTCTATGAGCTTGTCTTTTCCCTCGAAGGCGACGGCAGCAGGCCGGGGATGCCGGGTCTGATCGACGTAGTGACGCTGGGCGGATGCAAGTACGACGGCAACCTCGCGGGGGTAAAGGCCGGGTTCGCGGGGCTGGAGAGTGAGAACGCGGGGCCAAAGCGGGGCCAAAACGTGGGAGTGGCGGGGGGATCGCGGGGCGACTCATCCCCAATGTCCATAGCGGTTCCAGGCACTTTTTACGAAGATGCGCTGAAAAACACTATTGGGGGTCGAGCAGATGGGCCTCCGGTCGCAGTCGTACCGTCGCATCCCAGCAATGGCAGCATGAACGGCGCGGGTCATGGGCGGGCGGCACAATGGCCCGCGTAGAGAAGCGGCGCAAGCCGCAGGCCCCCGTCCAGACGCCGCTCCAGGCCCTCATGCGCGATCATCTTCAGGCGCTCGAAGTGCAGAACTACTCCGAGTTCACCGTGCGGGGCAGGGCCGGACACATCGGCGTCTTCCTCGCATGGCTTCAGGAGCGCGGCATCACGGAGCCGGTCGAAGTCACGCGGCCTGTGCTCGAACGCTATCAGCGGCATCTCTTCCACTACCGCAAGGCCGACGGCGAACCGCTGAGCTTCCGTTCACAGCACGCACGGCTTGTGCCTCTGCGCATGTGGTTCCGGTGGATGACCCGGCAGAACTACATCCTGCACAACCCGGCGTCGGAGCTGGAGCTGCCACGGCTCGGCCGGTCGCTGCCTAAAAACATCTTCTCTGCGGCCGAGGTCGAGCGCGTGTTGACGCTGTGCGAGATCGAGGAGCCCATCGGCCTGCGCGACCGCGCCCTGCTGGAGGTTATCTACAGCACGGGGATGCGCCGTCTGGAGCTTGTGCGGCTCAAGCTCTACGACCTCTCGCTCGACCGCGGCTTGATCCTCATCCGCCAGGGCAAGGGCAAGAAGGACCGCTATGTGCCCATCGGCGAGCGGGCCATCGCATGGCTTGAAAAGTACATGCGCGAAGCCCGTCCGCAGCTCGCCGCCGAACCTGACGACATGACCGTCTTCCTCACGGCGCAGGGCGAACCGTTCAGCCGCGACCATCTGAGCTATGCCGTGAAAGAGCGAGTCGATGCGGCGCAGCTCGGCAAGACCGGTTCCTGCCATCTCTTCCGCCACACCATGGCCACGCTGATGCACGAGAACGGCGCGGACATCCGCTACATCCAGCAGATGCTCGGCCACGAGGACATCAAGACCACGCAGATCTACACCCAGGTCGCGATCCGCACGCTACAGCAGATCCACGCAGCAACCCATCCGGCGCAGCTCAACGCCGCGCCCCACGCAGCGCACTCGGCAGCCGAGCGGGCAGGCTTGCTGGCAGCCCTCCAGGCCGAGGAAGAGAGCGAAGAAGAGGCCAGCGGCTAAGAAAAAATACAGCCACTCGAAGTAACGCATAGAACGTTAATCCCGGCACTGAAAATAAACTGCCGCGCCCTCTTGACACGTTTTAACCGGAGCATCCGGAAACGCAATCTCCACTCGATGTTCTTCCCTTAGCTGCCGTCCCTGGCTGCCGATCCAGCCCGGAATCGACCAGGGAACCCGCTGGAGAATCTGCTCGGCTCTGGCTCTCCAAGCCATACAATCATCTGCAAATGCAACTCGGCCCCAGCTCCCGCGCGCAAATCCCAGACGGCCTCTTGGCGGCGATGACGCTGCTAAGCGAAAAACCGCATCAGGGGGTTCCGAGTTCTACGCACACCATGTATCAGGGGTTCGGCTTCGTTATCGCCAATCCTGCGTTGGGGATGCCGCCGATGTTGTACGACGAAGGCCTCGGGTCACGCTGTACCGGCAAAGAAAGAGACACAGAATCCGGCAATGACTACATGTTCGCGCGGTATTACAACAGCGCAACAGGGAGGTTCCTGAGTCCAGACTGGTCGGCTAAAGTTCAGCCGGTGCCGTACGCGAAGCTAGGCGATCCGCAGTCGCTCAACTTGTACAGCTACGTGCGGAACAATCCTCTGAGCAGGAATGACCCGGACGGGCATTGCGACAGCTCTGCCAGCGCAACTGGCAATACGAAATGTCAGGACGCCAAAAATCTTCACGTGAACGACGCGATGAAGAACAAGATCAAATTGGAAGAGGGGCTTCCGGCGGACAAAAAGAACGGGGTACAGGCTGGCGATCCTGCGCTTACGGTTTATAAAGATGGCGCGGGTAATCCGACGGTTGGGTGGGGACACCTTGTCACCAAAGCAGATAATTTGAAGGTCGGTGACACCGTATCGGCAGGTCAGGCACAGAAGTTTTTCGATAGCGATCTCAGTTCGAAGGAGAGTGCTGTTAGGGGTGTTCTCACGGATAGCGGACACCAGTTTTCACAAGGTGAGTTCAACGCTTTGGTCGATCTGACCTATAACGGCGGGACGGGAATGCTTACAACTGCAACGAGCCCAAATCTTATGAAAGACATCAACTCAGGCGACTACGACGGCATGTACGGGCAGCTTCGATACACCAAGGATTCAGCCGGTAATGTGGAACCTGGGTTGGTGACGCGGAGCGATGACCGTAAAGATATCGCTCAAGGTACCGACCCCCAATGAAAAGATGGCGTATACCGAGGGAGGATTTTTCTATGAGCAAGCTGCGGTTCAAAGCTCTGGGTCTCGTGCCAGTTCTGCTTGCGGCTCTGGCTGGCGTTTCATCCTCTGCCCAGGATAAGAAGTCGTGTCTCGACTACGCATACCCGAAGGGGCAGACGCCGGGAGCTGAAGCGCAGTTCGACACCACATTCGACAAGTTGAATGTTCATGGGGCATCGTTCTCCTGTGGTCCAGCCATAGCGGCTTCCAAGGCGCGTGATGCATTGGAGGCTTTTCGCTATGGCGTGCTCTACCGCGATAAAGCTCGTCTCGATGCGGTTCTGCAATACCCGGTTACAGTGCGGATCAACAAAACACTGGGAGTAGAAAAGCCGGAGGTGCTTACCATCCACAATGCCGAGGAATGGACCTCGCTCCAAAAAGACCGGATGACTGAGATTCAGGTCGGGGTAATCGCCTGTTCGTGGCTTGGCAATGTGACGGTGACCGCCGGGTATCAGTCTCCCGGCTTCTATCTAGGAGACGGGCTAGTGTGGTTCCAACGTCACGGGGACGGCGCTAGGGTATGGGTCACGTCTGTCAACCTGATGCCACTAACGCCGGAGATGCTTGCCAAATCATGTGCTCCCTGACCCACGCTCAGATTCCAACCCGCATCGCAGGCTGAAACAAGAACGCGCTGCCTTCGGCATCGGCTTGAGTATGACACGCCACCCCAGAATGGGTGCTGCGCAGTAACCTTGGGTTACTGTGCGGGAACCTGCTGAAAACAAGCGACTAATAGAAAAACTGGACTAAAGGGGTTATGCTGGAGGCGAGTGCAAGTTGCTGTAGGGGAACCCACTGAGTCTCAACCCTTTAGCCCGCCTCCGGCCCCCTGTTGTCCTTCCGAGCGACGCACAGGCAGGGTGCGGTCTCGCCCTCTTCCCCAGCTCCGGCGGTGCTCTCTGAAGCCGCCTCTCCGCACAAAATCAGTCGGCACGAAGGTCAGCGAGCCGGAGTTCGCGGCGCTGGAGACGCGCGCCCGCGCGAGCGGGTTGACGCTCTCTGAGTGGGTGCGGGATGTGCTGCTGGCATCGTCGCCGGAGGCCGGAGCGGCGGCGGCGGACCAGGTGCTGCTGGGCGAGTTGCTCGCGTTGCGCACGATCCTGATCAATCTCCTGTTCTCCATCGGCAAGGGCGAGCCGACGACGCCGGAGCAGATGCAGGCGCTGATCGAGCGGGCCGACAAGGACAAGATGCGGCGGGCGCTGGAGAGGCTGGGCGAGTCCCGGCTGACAGTTCCATCGGGAGCAGGAACGACAGAGGAGATGGAACGGTGAGTGAATGGGGACGGAAAGAGTACACGGGCTGGCCGAGCCGGCAGCCGGTGTGGACGTGGGCAGCGGTCTTCGTGTGGCTGCTGATCTTCTCCGGCGGCATGGTCTACCAGTACGCGCAACAGTGGTCGTTCGCGGAGCGGGAGTACCTGGGAAACTACATGCGGGCTTCGACGTTCGGGCGGCTGTGGGATGAGAGTTACTATCGGCTGCTGGTCTGTATCGATAAAAACGGCAATCCCTTCGTCAGCGGAGATGCAATCGAGTCCGTCCGCATGGCCGATGGAAAGCCGATCTATAGCCTGACGGAGGCGGGCGTACAGGCTGGAGTGGCTAGCGTCACGACCGTGCATGACAAGTTCCATAATGCGTGGGTGCGGGAGACGCTGGAGCACGAGGTCTATCAAGATCAAACGGTGTGGGATTACGTGAAGTGGCCGGTGTATGGGTCGCTGTGCTTCCTGCCCATGCTGCTGTTCTTGGCGGTGCCGAAGGACCGGAAGCGCGAGCTTGAGTTCCAGCATGGGCGCCGGTTGCGCGGGCCGGAGCTGGTGACGACGGTGGAGCTCAACGGGAAGCTGGGGCGGCGGCGGTGGTTGAGGCGCGAGCCTGCGGACGGCCTTGGGTTCATCAACGAAAACCAGAACTGGGCGGACCGGACGTTCCGCAACCGGATGAGCCGCTGTGTACGCATCCCGCGCGAGCGGGAGTCGATGCACGTGCTGGTCATGGGCGATACCGGCCAAGGCAAGAGCGCGATCGTTCGGCAGGCGTTGTGTCAGATCGAGGAGCGGGGCGAGACGGCGATCGTGTACGACCCGGCGATGGAGTACCTGCCGCAGTTTTACGAACCGGAGCGGGGCGACATCATCCTGAATCCGTTGGATGCGCGGTGCCCGTTCTGGACACCGGGCGACGAGGTTCCGCACGAGGCGGAGGCGCTTACGTTGGCGGCGAGCCTGTTCCCGGAGCAGGGCCGGGAGAACCGCTTCTTCGTGGATGCGCCGAGGAAAATCTTCGCTCACTTGTTGAATCTGAAACCGACGCCGGAGCAGCTTACGGGGTGGCTGTCGAACTCGGAGGAGATCGACCGGCGAGTGAAAGGGACGGAGATGGCGGCGATGATCGACCCACACGGCGGGCCGCAGCGGTCGGGTGTTCTGGGTTCGTTGAACATGGTCGCGGATGCGTTGAAGCTGTTGCCGAAAGAGCCGGAGACGACCCGGCGGTGGAGCACGGCGGCGTGGGCGAAGCAGCGCAAGGGGTGGATTTTTATCACGTCGAAGCCGACAGTGCGGGAGCGGCTTCGCCCGCTGATCAGCCTATGGCTGGACCTGCTTGTGCTGCGCATGATGGACGAGGGATCGGCTGCCCAGCGGAAGACGTGGTTCGTACTGGACGAACTGGGGAGCTTGCAGCGGTTGCCGCAGCTCACGACGGCGATCACGGAGAGCCGCAAATCGAACTGCCCGATGATCCTTGGGTTCCAGGGCAAAGCGCAGATCGAAACGCTGTACGGGACCATCTCCGAGGCGCTGCTCTCGCAGCCTGCGACGAAGATCTACCTGAAGACGAGCGAGCCGAATGCGGCGGAGTGGATCTCGAAGGCCATCGGGGAGGTCGAGATCGAGCGCTGCCGGGAGACGCGCACGCA
>Ga0302157_10008173_pt1 | contig 10339 bp, 7 predicted proteins | sample I_Bog_N3_3_FD_193502 | JGI IMG/M metagenome (GOLD analysis project Ga0302157, IMG submission 193502) | Peat permafrost microbial communities from Stordalen Mire near Abisko, Sweden - I_Bog_N3_3 | ecosystem: Environmental > Terrestrial > Soil > Wetlands > Peat | place: Sweden: Abisko, Stordalen...
AACATTTACCGGCACATCGAGGATGGCATGAAACCGATGGAGGCGGCGCTGCAGGGCGCCGGCGAAATCGGCTTCACGATCATCTCGATCAGCCTGTCGCTGATCGCCGTGTTCATTCCGCTGCTGCTGATGGGCGGCATCGTCGGGCGGTTATTCCGCGAATTCGCCATGGTGGTGTCCATCACCGTGATCTTCTCAGCCTTTGTGTCGCTGACGCTGACACCGATGATGTGCGCGCGTTTCTTGAAGCAGGAACATGGCGACCGCGGCCGGTTCTATCGCGTCATCGAAGGCGGCTTCGACGCGATGCTGAATTTCTACCGCCGCACGCTGGAGGTGGCGCTGCGCTTCCGCTTCATTACGCTGATGGTGTTCCTGGCCACGGTGGCCACCACCGGCGTGCTGTTCGTCATGATTCCGAAAGGCTTTTTCCCCACCCAGGATATCGGCCTGATTATCGCCATTACCGAGGCCAATCAGGATATCAGCTACGATGCGATGGTGCAGCGCCAGGAGGCGGTGAACCAAATCGTCCACGACGATCCGGCGGTGGATAGCTTTGCCTCGCTGGTGGGCGCCGGCAATGGCGGGCAAACCGCCAATAACGGCCGGTTGTTTATCAATTTGAAACCGTGGGGCCAGCGCGAGCCGGTGATGGAGGTGATCGCCCGGCTGTCACAAAAAATGCAGGGCCTGGAAGGCATCCGGCTCTATATGCAGCCGGCGCAGGACATTACGGTGGGTGGCCGACTGGCGCGCACGCAATACCAATATACGATCCAGGACGCCGATCCCTCCGAGCTGAATTCATGGGCGCCGAAAATCCTCGATAAAATCCGCGCGCTGAACGGCGTGCGCGATGTAACGAGCGACCAGCAGAATGCCGGCACCACGGCCACGCTCACCATCGACCGTGACGCCGCCGCGCGCTTCGGCATCCAGCCGCAGCAGATCGACGACACGCTGTACGACGCGTTTGGCCAGCGCCAGGTGGTGCAGTATTTTACCCAGGTGAATTCCTACTGGGTGGTGCTGGGCGTGCCGCACGACCTGGAAGGCAACCCGAACACGCTGCGGATGCTCTACGTGAAAGGCAGCAACGGCACCGCGGTGCCGCTCTCGGCCCTGGTGCACACCACGACGGAGCCGATTACGCCGCTGGCGGTGAACCATCAAAGCCAGTTTCCGGCCGTCACGATCAGCTTCAACCTCAGCGAGGGGGCCTCGCTCGGCGACGCGGTGAACCAGATCGCGGCGATGAACCAGACGCTCGGCGTGCCGGCCAGCCTGCAGGGATCGTTCCAGGGCAACGCAGCCGCGTTCCAAAGTTCGCTATCGAGTGAGCCGTACCTGATCGCCGCGGCGCTCGTCGCGGTGTACATCATCCTGGGCATTTTGTATGAGAGCTACATCCTGCCGTTGACGATTCTCTCCACGCTGCCATCGGCCGGCGTGGGCGCGCTATTGATGCTGATGCTTTCGGGGCGCGATCTCTCGGTGATCGCCATCATCGGCATTATCTTGCTAATCGGCATCGTGAAAAAGAACGGCATCATGATGGTGGATTTCGCCATCCACGCCGAACGTCAGCAGGGGCTGGAGCCGTTGGAGGCCATTACCCAGGCCTGTCTGATGCGGTTCCGCCCGATCATGATGACAACGGCCGCCGCCATGCTGTCCGGCCTGCCGCTGATGCTTGGCCACGGCGCCGGCAGCGAACTGCGCCAGCCGCTGGGCTACGCCATGGTCGGCGGGCTGCTGCTGAGCCAGGCTCTGACTTTGTATACCACGCCGGTGATTTATCTGTATTTGGATGGGCTGGCACACGCTTTGGCGCCTAAGCGGCGGCGGAAGATGCCGCGGCTGGCGCAGCAATTGGGCGGGGCGGCGCAGTAAGGGAAGGAAGGCCTTCTTTCTTGAAAGAAAGAAGCAAAGAACTTTTTCTCGGGCGCTCAACGGATGGAACTGGATGGACAAAGGGGTGTCTGTCCATCGGTTCTTCAGCCGGACGTCATGTCCCGCAGAACGTGTGCAGCACAACCTGCTCAGGCAGCGGCGGCGCAGCATAGCGCTCTTGGCCCGGCTGGTCGTCAAATGGCTGCGCCAATACGCTCAGCAAATCCTCGAACTTTGAAAAATCTCCGCCCAACGCAGCGGTAATTACCGCCTGCACCAGGTGATTCCGTGGAATAAACGCCGGATTTACCCGCCGCATCGCCTCGCGGCGCTCGGCGGACGGCCCACCCTCCAGCGCCAGCCGCGCACGCCATTGCGCATCCCACGCATCGAACGCCGCGCCATCCTTGAACAAGGTGCGCACAGCCGCGGAATCTTCACCACCCGCCGCATCGCTGAGCCGCCGCCACGTCAGCGTAAAATCCGCCTCGTTGGCCGCCATGCACGCCAGCAGCGCCTTCGCGAGCCCCGCATCGTCGTCATGCGCTTCAAAAAGTCCAAGCTTGGCGCGCAACCCGGCCTGGTATGCGGCGGCAAACTGGCCGGGAAATGCATCGAGCGCCGCCTGCGCCTGCGCCTGCGCCACCGCCGCATCGTTGTCCTCGCCCAGCAGCGGCAGCAGCGCCTCCGCCAACCGCGCCAAATTCCAGAATGCAATGCGCGGCTGGTTGCCATATGCATAACGCCCGGCATAGTCGATCGAGCTGTAGACCGTATCCGGGTGAAACGAATCCATGAACGCGCACGGGCCGTAATCGATCGTCTCGCCGGCGATCGACATATTATCGGTGTTCATCACGCCATGAATAAATCCCACGCCAAGCCAGCGCGCTACCAGCGATGCCGTGCGCGCAATCACTGCATCGAGCAGCGCGCGATATGGGTTGGCCGTCTCCGCGGCGTGCGGATAATGCCGCGCAATAACGTAATCGGCCAGCGCGCGCACGCCGTCGAGATCCTCGCGATGCGCGAAATACGCAAAAGTGCCGATACGCACATGGCTTTGCGCGATACGCGTCAGCACGGCGCCGGGCAGCCGGTCCTCACGCAGCACATCCTCGCCCGTCATCACCGCGGCCAGGGCGCGCGTGGTGGGGATGCCCAGCGCCGCCATCGCCTCGCTACAAATATATTCCCGCAGTACCGGCCCCAACGCCGCCCGCCCATCGCCGCCGCGCGAAAACGGCGTGCGCCCCGCGCCCTTCAATTGAATATCGCGCCTGATGCCGTCACGGCCAACGACTTCGCCAAGTAGTATCGCGCGCCCGTCGCCGAGCTGTGGCACGAAATTACCGAATTGATGCCCCGCATACGCCATGGCCAAAGGCGATGCTCCCGCCGGCACCGCGTTGCCCGCCAGCGCCGCCACGCCCGCATCGCTGCGCAACACCGCGGGATCCGCGCCAAGCTCCCGCGCCAACGCGTCGTTCAAACGAATTAACCGCGGCGCCGCCACAGGCGTCGGCGCCAGCGGCGCGAAAAACCGCTCCGGCAGCCGCGCGTAGCTGTTGTCGAAAAAAAACAAACCCGCGTCAGCCATGCGGTAACCCCTGTTTGCAACACGCGAAAGGAGCAAAAGTTCTTTGCTTCTTTCTTTCAAGAAAGAAGTTCTTTTTTGAAAAAAAGAACCAAAAAACTTTTACTCTTCGATCCCCGGCAATCGCGCCCACGATGGCACGGTACACGTCAGGACTACCCCGTCTGCCGCCAGATCGCCGGTCAGCGCGTCTACGCGCAGCACCGCCAGGCCTAAGCCCTCGCGCGATGAACGTAGCTCGCCAACCTCGCGATCGCCTTGCAGCACTTTCGTGCCATGCGGCGGTAAATCCTGGCCGGCGCTCACCGGCAATAATCGTCGCTTGATCAACCCGCGATACCGCGTGCGCGCCGTCAGCTCCTGGCCCATATAACAGCCTTTGGTCCAGGAAACGCCGCCAAGCTCATCGAAACCGGCTTCCAGCAGCACCGTTTTATCGGCCTCCAAATCGCGCGCGCCATCCGGCAACCCCAGCGTCAGGCGATGCCGGTCCCAATCCGCGAACGATGCATTGGTTTCCAGCTTCGCCGCCGACAACACCCGCCAGCCAGCCCCCGGCAACCGCGGGTCGGGCGCCGCCACGGCCGCGTCCGCCGGCGCATCGCCATCCCACGCCGCATAAACCGCCAGCGCAGCCGGTGTGATCGCCACATCGGAGCGCAGCCGGAACCGCGACAAACGCTGTGCTATCGAAGGCCCCTGCGCCGCATCGCAATCCAGCAGCAACGCCTCGCCATCGCTCAAAATAAAGAAATCGGCGAGCCACTTGCCCTGCGGCGTTAGCAAAGCTGTCCAAATCGCCCGTCCGGGCGCCGCCAGCGCCACGTCGTTCGAGACCAGCCCGTTCAAAAAACTAACGCGATCCGCCCCCGTCACTCGCAACACGGCACGCTCAGGCAGCAACGCAATCTGGGTCATGCCCCGAAGTTGGTCCGCCCTACGGACGGCGGCAAGTGTGGGGCGGAGGAAGGCCAGGGGCTCTGCCCCTGGACCCCGCTGGGGCCTCAGGCCCCAGACCCCCATCTGTTAAGCCAGTGCTCAGGGAGGGGGCGGAACCGGCGGGCTGTTGCCAGAGCCGTCACGCCCCCTCCCTGAGCACTGGCTAAATAAATTGACGGTCCAGGGCGGCACGCCCTGGCGGGGGTCCAGGGGGCAGAGCCCCTGGCCTTACTTACGCCTCACGCCACCCGCGCCGCGGCGGACACGTCCAGCGCGCCGTGGCCTTGGGCGATGGCTTCGTCCAGCAGCGCGGCCACGGCCGGGGTGGCAAACAGGGTCACGCCGTGCAGTTTGGCTTCGTCGACCATTAGGCGCAGGTCCTTGCGGGCCATGGTCATTTCGAACGACGGCGTGGTGTCGCCCGAGGCGATTTTGGCGGCGCGCATGGGCAGCATCTGGCCCGGGTTGAACTGGCTGAACAGGCCGAAGGCGTCCGCCGTGGTTATGCCGCAGGCATGGGCCAGGCGGTTTACGTCGGCCAGGGCGCCGAGCATGACCAGCAGGGTCATATTGCCGAACAGCTTGAACGCGGCGGCGCGATCGGGCGCTTCGCCAAGATACACCACCTGGCCGGTCATGGTTTGCAGCAGTGGCAGCAGCGCCTGGTGGGTGGCCTCGGGGCCGGATAGCAGCATCAGGCCGGTGCCGGCGAAGCAGTTGGCAGGCGCCATGAACACCGGGGCATGGGCGAATTTGCGGCCGCGCTGCAGCCAGCGCGCGGCGCGTTCGCGCGTCGGCGTGGGCGCCGTGGTGGTATGATCGACGATCCAGGTGGCCGCCGGGATAGTGGGGGCCAACGGTTCCAGCACACTATCCACGCTGGCGTCGTCGGAGAGCGAGACGTGGATATGGTCGGCGCCGGCGATGGCGGTGGCGGCGGTTTCGGCGAAATGGGCGCCGTGCTGGGTCAGCGCGCGGGCCTTGTCGGCTGAGCGGTTCCAGACGGTTACGTCGTGGCCGTTTTCGAGCAAATGGCGGACGAAGCCGGTGCCCATCAGGCCGGTGCCGAGAAAAGCGATCTTCATTGTGGGTGCCCCGATTGTAATCCACGCCCATATGGGTGGCCCGTGCATGCCGGCAAACGGCTGGCGTGACGTGAAGAGGGCAGGAGAAAAGCAGTGCTACGGTATGGCGTAACGTTCTTCACGACATTGGTGGCGTTCGCCGCCATCGATTCGGTCTGGCTGACGCTGTTCGCGGCGCCGCTCTACAAGCGCAGCCTCGGCGACTTCCTGCTGACCAATTTCCGGCCGGTGCCGGCCATCGCGTTCTATCTGCTGATGATCGTGGGCATCATGGTATTTGTCGTGCCGCGCACGCCGGGCGCCCAGAGTATCGCCATGACGTTCGTATTCGGCGCCCTGTTCGGCCTGTTCACCTACGGCACGTTCGATTTGACGAACTACGCGCTCATCAAGCCCTGGACACTATATTTGACCTGGACCGATCTGGCCTGGGGCACTTTTTTGACCGGCACGGCCTCGGCGCTCGGGGTGTGGGGTGCTGACGCGATATTGCGACGGTTCTGATCTCGCGGCGACGCTAGCCGCGCCGGTTGACGGCGCCCGGTGCGGACCTCCATGCGATGCCTATGCACGATCTGCTCGCCGCGATTTACCACAAATCCTACCACCTGATCGTTCTGCCGAGCTGGCGGCCGCCCGTGGCGGCGTTGGTGGCTGGCTTGCTGCTGCGCCTGCTGGGCCGTGGACGGTCCGCGTTGGCGGCCGGATTGGCGTTGTTGGCCGGGTGGCTGGCGCTGACGCTGCCGGGTCCGCTGTGGCCGGCCGATCCCTTAGCGCGGCTGCCTGGGCTGGCGATTTTGTTGTTGGGCTACAGTTTGGTCGCGCCGCGCCTGGGACGGTTCGCGCTGCTGCTGTTCGCCGTGGCTTGCGCCTGGTGGTTGCGTGGCGCGCCGCTGGGGGGCGCCGGACTGGCCAGCGTGGTGCCGGTGATTCTGGGACTTTGGGCTGCCATGGCGATCGCCGTGCGTTTGGGCCGGCGCGACACCGGCTGGACCGGCATGGCCGCCGCGGCTGCGCTGGCGGCCGCGATCGCGGTCTCCGGTGGGGCGATGCATTGGGCGCGCGCGGCGCTGGTGCCGGCCTTCGCCGGGCTGGCGCTGCTGGGGTTCGATGTGGTGGCGCCGATCCAGTTGGCGGTTGTGCTGGTGGCGGCGGCGGCCGTGGTGGCGTCGGACCGTGGCCGCTTCATCCCGGTGGATGCCGCGGCGCTGGCGCCGTTGCTGGTGTGGTTTCTGGCGCCGCGCGTGCAGCCGCGGCTGAACCAGGCTGGCCCGGCTTTGGCCGGTGCGCTGTCGGCCGCTGCGGTTGTGGCGATTGTATGGGGTTCGATCGCACTGTTCGCGCATCGCTAACCCCTGGCCTTTGGCGGCGCGTGCCGCCACGTTCGCCGCATGAAGCATCGCGGTTCCGCGCGCCGGCCTGGCGCCGACCCGAACCGGCTCGCCACCGGGCTGGATTTGCGCGCCATTAGCGTGGTGGAGGGGGTGCGTGCAGGTCTGGCCGCCGCGGTGCCGGTGCTGGCCAGCGTTTGGCTGCACCAGCCGGTGCTGACGCTGGCGGCGCTCGGCGCGTTGCTAACCTGTATTTGCGATCCGTCCGGCCCGATGCGCCGCCGGCTGCCTTTGCTGCTGGCGTTCATTGTTACGGGCGGCGTGTTTCTGGGCGGCTTCGGCCTGCTGCGCTCGCTTGGCGTGGTGGCGACCGTTTCGGTGGCCGCGCCCACCCTGTTCGCCTGCGCGTATCTGCGCGTCTGGGGGCAGCCCACGCAGGCGCTGGGCAACCTGCTGTCCGTGGTCATGCTGCTCGGCACCGATGCCCATGAGGGCCTGGCCCAGGCCGGGCTTGCCGCCGGCGTGTTCATGGCCGGTGGGGCGTGGGCGCTGGTGCTGACGCTGGTGATCTGGCGCATTTATCCGTACGGGCCGGCGCGCCGGGCGGTGGCCGATGTGTGGGCCGAAATGGCGCGCCTGACGCGCATGGTGCAGGTGCTGAGCGCCGCCGATGCGCGCCAGCCGGACTGGGAAGGCCAGGCTCGCAGCGGCCGCGGAGGTGTGCGCGAGGCCATCGAGCGGGCGCGCGAAATCCTGATGGACACGGTGGACCGGCGCGGCGCCGCCAGCGGTCCGGCCGCGCAGAACCTGCTGCGGCTGGAGGCCGCCGAGCAGGTGTTCGTGGCGCTGATTGGCCTGTCCGACGTGCTGGAGCAGGCGGACAAGACCACGCGCGATGTGGCGGTGCCGCTACTGAAACGGCTGCGCGCAGTGCTGGCGGTGATGGCGCGCGCCACCGAGCATGAGCGGTTCGACCGGCCGTCCCGCTTCGAGCGGACGCTGTGTTCGCTGACCGGCGATGCGGCTTCGGGCCCGGCGCTGGCCAATTTCATGGAGCTGCTCGCCGATCGTTTGCGTCTGGCGGCGAAGTATGTGGACCCGGCGCAATACCTGCCGGGCAGCGGGCCACAGGGCGAATCCGGGTTGCCGTTCCGGCAGCGCCTGGCGGGTCCGTTTTATGCCAACCTAACCTGGCAGAGCGCCACGCTGCGGCATGCGGCGCGGATCATGGTGGTGGTGGCCTCCGCGCTCGCCGCCACGATGGTGTGGCATACCGCCTACACGCACTGGCTGACGATCACGCTGGTGCTGCTGATGCAGCCGTTTTTCGCCACCACGTGGCAGCGCACGCTGGAGCGGGTGGCCGGCACCTTGCTGGGCGGGTTTATCGCCGGCGGGTTGTCGGCGTTGATGCGGTCCAGCGTGCATATGGCCGGCCTGTTGCCGGTGCTTGGCGCGCTTGCCCTGGCGGTGCGGCAGGTCAGTTACGGCGTTTATATCGCGGTTTACACGCCCACGGTGATTCTGCTGGTGGACAGCATTCAGCCCGGGCAGAGCCAATGGCACATTGCGCTGGCGCGGGCCGAGTTTACCGTGCTGGGCGGCTTGATCGCGGTGGCGGCGAATTTTCTGCTGTGGCCGACCTGGGAGCCGGACCGCGTGCGGCAGGATCTGGCCGCAGCCGTGGCGGCGCATGCGGCGTATGCGGCCGCGGTGCTGGCGCCGGGGGCTGGCATGGATGCCGACAAGGCGCGTCGCGCGGCGGGCCTGGCCAGCAATAATTTGGAGGCTGGCCTGGCGCGGGCGATGCAGGAGCCAAGGCGCGGGCAACGCGACCGGCTGCAGGCCGTTCTGGTGGCCGATGCGACGTTGCGGCGGATTGCCGGCCGGCTGGTGGCGATTTCGTTGTCCGGCGGTTGCAGCGGGCCGGTTTGCCTATGGGTGGTTGCGGCGCTGAAAGCGTTGGCCGAGGGCCGCGCGGTGCCGCCGCGCCCGGGTGGCAGCGGTGGCGAAATGCCCGATCGGCTGGCGCGCCAGGTCTCGGTGCTACCCGAAATCATTTTGCGTGTAGATGCAAATAATGTGGGTCTGGGGCCTCAGGCCCCAGCGGGGTCCAGGGGCAGCGCCCCTGGCCTTGCCTTATAAGGATCGATTCATTTGGACATAGCCATGTTCCCCGGCTCCCGCATACTGGCGGTTGCCAAGGTCGCGTTCGCCACCGAGGGCGCCGATTTTCTGTGTTTCGGCGAAAGCGATTACCCCAGTCCCGCCAGCGCGCATGTCGCGATCGCGGCGTCGCTTGAGGCCGGCGAAACGCGGTATCCGGATGTGCGCGGGGTGCCGGCGCTGCGGCAGGGATTGGCGACATATCTCGGCGTGGCCGAAACCCGCGTGCAGGTGACGGGCAGCGGCATGGCGGCGGTGAACGTGGCGATGGCGGCGCTGATGCGTCCCGGCGACCGGCTGCTGCATGTGACGCCGGCCTGGCCTAATTCCGGCAACGCGGCCCGTACCCGCCATGCAATAGTGGAAGAATTTCCGCTGACCCCCACGCCCGAGGGCGGCTTCCGCCTGGACCTGGCACGGCTGGAGGAAAGGCTGGCAGGCGCCCGCGCGCTGTTCCTGAATTCGCCCAGCAATCCCACCGGCTGGACCGCCAGCGGCGCCGAAATGGCGGCCATTCTGGAGCTGTGCCGCCTAGCCGGCGCCTGGCTGATATCCGACGAGGTGTACGGCAGGCTCGTATACGAGGGCGAGGCCGCGGCCTCGGCGCTGGACATGGCGACGCCGGATGACCGCGTGATGGTGATCGGCAGTTTTTCCAAGACCTGGGCCATGACAGGCTGGCGCGTGGGCTGGCTGGTGGTGCCGGACGGCGTGCGCGACCGCATTACCGAACTGGTGGAAATCACCCATTCCGGCGTTGCGCCCTTCGTGCAGGCGGGCGCGCTGGCGGCGCTGACCGATGACGCTTTTTCGGCCGATTTCCGCGCTTATTGCGCACAGGGGCTGGCGTTGACCGCGCAGGCCTTGGCCGGAATTCCAGGGCTGCGCTACGCCTCGCCGCCCGGCGCATTCTACGCGTTCGTGGCCGTGGACGGGCTAACCGACAGCCTGGCAGCTTCAATGAGGCTGGTGACCGAACACAAAGTTGCGGTGGCGCCAGGCAGCGCGTTCGGCGCCGGCGGCGAGGGGTATCTAAGGTTGTGCTTCGCGCAAAGCGCCGAGCGCCTGCAGCGCGCCCTGGGCCGGCTGGCTGACGGCCTCAAGTAAGGCCAGGGCTCTGCCCTGGACCCGTTGGGGCCGGGAGGCCCCAAACCCCATTACTTAGTCCGTGCTTATAGAGGGGGCCACACGCGTGGATCGTTCAACGCGTGCGGCCCCCACTATGAGCACGGACTAAACAAGCGGGGGCCTGGGGCCTCGAGGCCCCAGCGGGGTCCAGGGGCAGAGCCCCTGGCCTTCCTTGATTGACGCGGTTTCGGCGGCGC
>Ga0302157_10008174_pt1 | contig 10338 bp, 6 predicted proteins | sample I_Bog_N3_3_FD_193502 | JGI IMG/M metagenome (GOLD analysis project Ga0302157, IMG submission 193502) | Peat permafrost microbial communities from Stordalen Mire near Abisko, Sweden - I_Bog_N3_3 | ecosystem: Environmental > Terrestrial > Soil > Wetlands > Peat | place: Sweden: Abisko, Stordalen...
TCCATGCCGGACAGCGTCTCGGGCACGAAGACAGGGGCCTGCAATTCTTCGGTCAGCACCGGGGTGCGGCCTTCGGCCAGCGGCTTGAGCAGGCCTTGGGCGGTGATCACGCCGATGACGTCGTCCAGCCCGCCGCGGCAGACCGGGTAGCGCGCGTGCGGATCGTCGACGACGGCGCGCAGCACGTCGGCGATCGGCGCGTTGGCGTCGAGCCAGCGGATTTCCGCGCGCGGAATCATCATCGAGCCGATCTGGCGATCGTCGAGGCGGAACACGTTGCGCACCATCTGGTGCTCCTGCGCCTCGATCACGCCGGCGTCCAGGCCTTCTTCCAGGCTGGCCGCGATCTCCTCTTCCGTGACGGGCCGGTTCGAGTGGCCCTTGATGCCGATCAGCCGCAGGATCGCTTCCGTGGTCTTGGACAGCAGCAGCACCAGCGGGCGCGTGGCCATCGACACCCACTGCATCGGCGGCGCGACGATGGCGGCCACCGTCTCGGGAAACATCTGGCCGATGCGCTTGGGCACCAGCTCGCCGAAGATGATGGTCAGTACGGTGATGATCAGCACCACCAGTGCCGTGGCGGTGACGTGGGCCGGGCGCAGGCTCAAGTTGAAGGTGGCGTGCAGCCACTCGCCCAGCGGTTCGGAGAACGCGGCGTCGCCGACGATGCCGTTGAGCACGCTGATGGACGTGATGCCCACCTGCACCGTGGACAGGAACTTGGTGGGATGGTCGTGCAGGTCGATCGCCGCCTCCACCCCGTGCTCGCCCGCTTCCAGCATCACCTGCAGGCGTGCCTTGCGGCTCGTCGTCAACGCCATTTCCGACATCGCGAAACCGGCGTTGAGCACGATCAGGAAAAAGAGAAGGGCGACGTCCATCGAGATGCGCGTTGGGCAGGCAGGGTAGGTTCCCGCTCGGAGGGCGTGGAACAGAGGACGCGCCGTGGCGTCCCGGGTGAAAATGGGGGTCGAAACGAGGACGCGGCAGGGCCAAAGCCCGCGAGCGTAGCAGAATCGGATCATGGATTATCTGATAGGCGACCTCCAGGGCTGCTGCGACCCGCTCGACCACCTCCTGGCCACCATCGGCTTCTCGCCGTCTCGCGACCGCATCCACCTGCTGGGCGACCTCGTCAACCGGGGGCCGCAATCGCTGCGCGTGCTGCAACGCCTGGTGGCGCTCGGCGATGCCGCGCAATGCCTGCTGGGCAACCACGACCTGCACCTGCTGGCTGTCGCACACGGCGTGCGCAAGCCCGGCAAGGGCGACACGCTGGATGCCATCCTGGCCGACCCGCAACGCGACGCCCTGCTCGACTGGCTGCGCCACCGCCGCATGGCCACGCAGGCCTGCGGCTGGCTGCTGGTGCACGCCGGCGTCATCCCGCAATGGACGGCGCAACAGACCCTCGCGCTCGCGGGCGAGATCGAGACGCTGCTGCGCTCACCCGACATCGCCACCTTCCTGCCCGTGATGTACGGCAACGAGCCGCGCCGCTGGGATCCGGCCCTCGAAGGCCCCGATCGCTGGCGCTTCGTCGTCAATACACTCACCCGCATGCGCCTGTGCAGCGCCGACGGCGAGCTGGAGCTGAAGAAGGACGCTCCTGGCGAGGTCCCGCCCGGCATGCTGCCGTGGTTCGAGCACCCGACCCGCCTCACGCGCGACACCCCGATGGCCTTCGGCCACTGGTCGCAGCTCGGGCTGATCGACAGCCCGATGCTGCTGTCCACCGACACCGGGTGCGTGTGGGGCGGCTCCTTGACCGCCGTGCGCGTCGATGGCGGCCATCGGGAGGTGATCCAGGTGAAGTGTCCGCAGGCGCGCAGGCCGGGCTGACGGCCCCGGTCGCTACAATCGCGTTCCACAGCGTCGCGCCCCCCGCCGGTCACCCGGTTGCCGGCAAGCGACGCGAATCGACAAGGAAGCGTGGCAGAGTGGTCGATTGCAACGGTCTTGAAAACCGTCGGCTCGCAAGGGCCCGTGAGTTCGAATCTCACCGCTTCCGCCAGACACCCAGCAAAAATGCGCCTCTCGGGCGCATTTTTTTGTTTGTTCTACCATCCCACCTACCAAACGAGTTGGTGATCAATGATCAAGATGGTGAGACTTCCGCACCGTCCGATTCGTTGCCGGATGCAGGGCTAGCAGCCAAGTCAATCGCGGGCCGCTCGCTACCCCTGTACACATTCGCAGTGGATGCTCTACACTCGCTCGCCCATCAAGTTGGGTAAGGCGTTGGCGCAGCTGTCCGATGCATCGAAGCGATGCATCCTGTCTGAGCCAATACAGAGCTGCCGGAGAACTGGCCTGGATCGTCATCTGAGAGGCTCCGTTACGCCGCAGCCCACAGTGCGAGCATTTCGTCTCGATGGCCGGCTTGGGAGACGTCAACGATCAGCGCCAGATCGAGGGGCACGGTATCCGCGGCTCGCTCGCCAGTTTGCAGAGGTAGAACTTGAAGCCGCGAGCCGCGTCCTGCGCTGCAACCAATGCAAGGCCGCCCCTTCCCCGGAGAAACCGCGCCCAGTCGGTGCTTGCCTGAGCGCGCTCAGTGAGCCGTATCGTGAATTTAAGCGGCAACACTCCGGCCAAGCAAGCGGGACATCTGCGTGGAGGTCGGACAGTTGCGCCTGGCTGGCGGCCAGCGCGAGCTCGTACTCAGGCTGTACGCGGGCGAATGGCAAATCATCCTGAAGGGCTTCACGTGCGGCCCCTTCGGCGCACACTGCAGGCGTCGCCATTGCAGGGAGCGAACTCTTGAAACTGACCCTTCTTTCACTGGCCGCAGCCCTAGGGATCGTCTGCGGCACGGCCAGCGCTGCGCCGCCGGGTTCGACCACGGCAGCGGTCGAGGCCAGCGCGCCCGCGAGCGGTGCCGTCCGCGCGACTCGCGCCGCGTCGGCCGCGTGCGGGATGACAGCCGCATCCGCTCCGGTGCTGAATCACGCGCCGACGAGCAAAGTGCGCCACGTTCCCGACGAGGGAGATCCGTGCGCGGATTCGCGCGGTGTCGGCATGCCGCTCCCACGCTGAAATCGCACAGGCCGCGCCGGAGCGCCACGGCATGAAAAAAGCCGCGGCGTCGCGCGGCTTTCGATGGCTTGCCGACGGCCGCCGAGGCGGCACGTCGGTTCCAGGCAGTCAGCCCTGCTTGCGGCGGCGGGCCAGCACGCCCATCGCGCCGAGGCCGGCCAGCATCAGGGCCCAGCTGGTGGGTTCCGGAACGCTCGGCACGGTGCCGAGGGTGCCGACGTATTCGCCACCCTTGACGTTGATCGTGCCGTCGATCTCGAAGTCGTACAGGCCGCTGGTCAGCGTGCCGAACGATCCGTTGAACGTATAGAAGCCGCCAGCGGGAGCGTACGAGCCATAGGAGCCGCCCGTGAAGTCGTAGAGCGAGATGCTGGAGAACGTGACATCCGGGGTGACAACGCCCCTGACAGACTTGGACAGCGACGTGAAGTACAGCGTCACGTCCTGCGCATCGAAAACCTGCAACAGGAAGTCGTCGACGAACGTGTCGCCTACAACGCGCTGCTGAACGGCGACGCTATTGATGTCGAGGCCCTTGTTGTCGATGTCGTAGGAGCCCGTCGGATCGCCGGGCGTGTCCGCATTGTCGTTCGTGAGCAGGAAGGTGGTGTCCTCCTCCTTGCTCACGGGCGCGGCATGGACGCTGGCAATGCCGGCGACTGCCAAGCTGGCGACGAGCACGAGTTTCTTGAAGTTGTTCATGTTGATTTGCCGAAGTGTGTGAAGGAATCAAAGGGTCCGACGCCGCTTCCGCCGGGGCAGAAAGGCGTCGTTCCGGTTCATCAGGGAGCCACTGCGCCGAGGGCGGTGGCCAGGGCATCGACGTTCAGCGAACCCAGGCCGGAGGCCGGGTTGAACGTGGCGGCCGCCTTGTAGTACTCGTTGTCGCCGGTCGTGATCGATTTGAACGGGGATGCCGCGGAGTAGCCTTGGGCCTTGAAGGCCGCGTAGAACTGCGGCGCCGGGCGGCCGACGCGCCCCTTCGGGTTTTGCGCGGTGACGGGAATGCCCTGGCTGATCAGCGTCAGGATGCCGTTGAGCTGGGGGGCCACGAAGCTCGTGCCGCCTTCGTTGCCTCCGAATGCCCCACCGAAGTACAGCAGGTAGCCGCTGTACGGGTCGGCGTTGAGCGCGACGTCCGGCAGGTTGCGGCCGGCGATGCCCGGCGGCAGGTCGACCAGATCCTGGTAGCCGGCGCCCGTGACGTTGGCGTCGCAGAGGAAGGACTGTGCCGCGGCGGACTTCGCCATGCCGGCCAGGCCGGTCTGGTAGCTGGGCACGGCGAAATCGACGCTGACACCGCCGCCGCCGCCCACCGCGAAGTAGCTGGCGTAGTACAGGCTCTGGCCGTAGTACGTCACGATGTAGTCCTTCAGGTAGTCCCAGCCCCACGGACGCTCCTGCGTGACGGTGACCGGGCCGTGTTTGTGGACCACGGTATTGGGCAGCGTGGTGCCGCCGGCAGCCAGCACGTATGGATCCGCGGCAGGGAAGTCGACGGTCAGCAGCGCGGAACAATCCGGATAGGGGTAGCCGCGGTTGATGTCGTACGCGCCCGCGTCGCCGGCAGCGGCGATCACCGGAATGCCTTGTGCGGCGGCCTGGAGGAACACCGTGTGGTACAGCGACAGGCCGGCGTTGTCGTACTCGATTTCCGGGCTGCCCCAGCTGACGGACAGGACGTCGACCAGGTCTTCCTCCACGGCCTGGGCGAAGACATCGACGAAGCCGGAATCGGTGTTCGGTGCGACGTAGACACGTATCTGCGCGCCGGGGGCGACGCCACCGGACTGCTCGACGTCCAGCGTGGTTTCGCCGGCGCCATCGGAGCCCGGGCCATCGGCGGCCAGTGCGCCACCGTCGACCGGGACATCGGTGATACGGGCCGGATCGACGGTCAGGCCCACCGCCGACCAATACGCATACGCGTCGCTCTGGTCATAGCCCGCGAGCGTGGCGATGCCGATCGTCTTGCCCGCACCCGTGTAGCCCTTGGCGTACAGCGGATTGATGTTGTACTTGGCAGCCAGGTCACCCACCGTGTACGAGCCGGGGATGTTCGTCGCGAAGGCGGCGGGCGTCGGCAACACGACGGCGGCCGAGACGTCGCCTGACAACGCACCTGCGTTCGGCAGGGCCGTGCGGCGCGATTGAACGGCAGGCTTGTTGCTCAGGCCCGAGACCGCGGCCACGATGCTCGCGAACTGCGTCGGCACCACGGCGGCTGTGGACGGCGCCTGGTACTGGATGCCGCCCTGGGAATAGCTGTGGATCGTGGTGCCGAACGTGGCGGCGATCTGCGCGTTGGAGCCACGCACCGTGATCATCAGGTTGTTCGCGTGCACGTTCGTGATCGTGAAGCCCTGGGCCTGAAGGAACGCGACGACTTGCGCAACGCTGCCAGGCGTCTGGCCGAACTGCGCGGCGAAGCTGGCAGGCGTCAGGAACTGGCGGAAGCTGGGGCTGGCCGGATTGGTCAGGCTCTCGATCAGCGTGTCCAGCGCCGCGGCATTGCGCACGGCCAGACCGATGGTCAAGGTCTTCATGTCGGTAGGCGACGCCACGCCCAGATCCTTCACGGCGGGCTGCAGGAACGTCTTGACAGCGGTCGGCGCTGCCTGAGCAGGCTCTGCGGCGCCGAGCGCCAGGACAGCGGCCAGGGACAGCGCCGTGAGGCCGACCGGGGCGCGCAGCCCCCCAAGGTTCAGTTTTGGCATGGAATTCAACTCTTCTGTTTGAAAAGACGCTGGATCGAGCCGGGGTCGAATACGGGGTACGGATTCGCCACGGTCGGGAATTGCGACAGCCAAATGAAAGGCTGTAACAGGCTCACTCTACCGGCGCAGAACTGCACAAAAAATCACGATTCACCCAAGAACTAGGGGCGCAGAAAACGTGAATAGCGTTTATTCGCTTGACAGGCAGACATACCCACCCTGGGTAATCCGCAAGGGCGCGACCAAACCCATCGAGTCGATGACGAGACGCGCCTGGAACTAAGTCACGGAAACTCGCGTGATCGGCAAAACAAGGAACGCGCCTCCCGGCGCACGAACCTAGCGATCGCTACTGACTGCCTGAAGCCTTCGCGCGTTCGTCGAGCGCCCAGTCGATGGCCTCCTGAGGCAACGTGTCGAGGGCGGCATCGGGCGGCAACTCGGCATCGGGTTCCACCGGCAGGCGATGGACAAGGCCGGTGCGGTCGGCATCGCGCGTCTCCAGGATGCCCAACGTGGTGCCGTCGGACAAGCGATGCACGCGCACGCCCAGAATCGGGAATCCGGCGGTCGAAGCGCCGAAAAACCGCGTATGTGGCCGCCCTTCGAAGGCAACTGTTACATCTTCTCCGGCGTTGCGAGTGTTGGCCCCGATCAACACTGCGACCGGTCCGCGGAATGTCGGCTCGGGCGGCGTCTGCAGATCGACCAGCGCGGGGCCGCCGGCCACCCGCGCGACCCCGCGATCGACGATCCATGGCTCGGTGCCGCGACGGCTGACGAATGCCCCCACGGACGGGCCGTCCAGCAAGGTGGCCAGTGCGGCGAACGCCGGCCACGGACTGTCGCCATCGAAGTCGCGCAGGTCGACGATCCACGCGCGCGGGTGATGCGTGGCCAGCGTGGCGATGCCCTCGTGCAGCGTCGTCGCCCACGCGAGCGCCTCGGCATCGGACATGGCGCCCATGGCATGCAGGCGCAAGACGGCCGTGCCGTCCGCGCGCATGTCGAATTCTGGCGCGCGCGTGACGAGCGTGCGCCGCACCGGCAGCGGCGCGCCGGCGTCGACGACGAAGCCGTGGTGGTCGCTCACGCTCTGCATCAGCCCGCGAATCGCCCATGCCACGTCGCCGCCGTCCTGCGCGCCGGTCGCCAGCTTGAGCGCACCTTCGAGCGCCAGGCGCGGATCCGGCATCGCATCGATATAGCCGCCGAGATAAAGCGTCAACGCCTCGTTGAGCAGCGCCTTTGCCGCAGGCGCGTACTCGCCGGGGTCGAAGCGCGCGTCGGAACATTCGACGGACAGCGATGTCGTCACCGGTTCATGCAGCGCCGCGCCCAGCATCCGCACGCCCAGCGTCTTCGCATCGTCGGGCACGTAGATCGACAGGTGTTGCGCCGCATGCGCGTGCGGCGCGAGAACGAGAGGCAGGCCCGCGAGCATCGTCGCGGCGCTGCCGTCCGCGCGTGCGTCCACCAGCATCTGCGGCAGCACGTGCGCCGGCGCGTCGCCCGTGTTGGTCACCTGCAGCGTGATCCACATGCGGTGGCGCTGCCACCAGCGCACGTCCCAGTTCGCCAGCGCGGCCGGCCGCCTGGTGTCGAGGGTCAGCGACAGCGCATCGGTCGATTGCGAAGGCACGTCGTCGCCGGCCGGATGCAACGTGCAGGCCGATCGCGTCGACGCGCGCGCGTCGACGATGCCCAGCATCAGCAACAGGGTCGCGGCGGCGAGGCCATTCCAGCGGGCGAAGGGGCGTGAGCGCGTCATTGAAGGTTCCGGGCCAGTCCAGGCAGCCCGCAATATACGGCCGCGGCCTCAATCCATCGCCGCGACGAGCTCCCGATACTTCTCCCGCACCAATGCTTCGCCGTACTTGCGTTCGAGGCGCCGCACCGCGAAGTGCCCGCGCGCCACGGACTGGAAGTGGTCGATGAAGATCGTGTTGATCGCGGCCCCGCCCACGGCGCCGATCAGCGGCACCAGTTGCGCCGCCGCCTTCTCGGTGACGTTGACCGAGTAGTGCTCCGCGATCAGCGTGATGAGGCGGATCAGCGCTGGCGCGCCCTCCTTCGTCAGGCCATGGCGCGCGATATGCGCGGCAGCGCTCGAGACCGCGCGTGTCATCGCCTCGCGCACGGCGAAGTAGCCGACCTCGGCCGCGTCGTCGCCGGGCGCGTCGCCGCCGAGTGCGAGCACCATCACGCATTCGAGCTGCGTCTGGCGGTCGGCGAGATCGGCGCCCTCGCTGCGCGCCACGTCGGCGATCGACCGCATCATGATGGTGGTGGACACCGGCAGTTCGACGGTCAGCGCGGCGAGCCCGAAGGCGCCGCCGACGGCGCCGCTCGCGGCGCTCGCCATCTTGTGCCAGCCATTGGACGCGCGTGGCGGCGCGCCCCTGGCGAGCGGATCGTGCGTGGCCAGCGTGCGCAGCGACAGGTTCAACGCCGCATGGATCGCCTTGCGCGCGGCCGCCGAGATCAGCGATGCGGCACGCGCCGGCAGCATGCCGATCAGGCGCTCGATCGGCGAGCCCACCAGGTTGGCGATGCGCGCACCCACGCTCGGCCGCTCGATCGCGCGAACGGCGTCGGACAGGGCCAGGGTATCGGCGGCTTGCATCGTCATCGGGAAACTCCTGTGCTGGACGATACAGCCTCCGGCAATCGGCAGGCCAAAGCCACTTCATCGTGGCCAGTTCCTGGTGTCCAATACGCGCATGAACCTGCGCCTTCTTCCGCTCGCCATCGCCGCATCGGCGCTCGCCGGATGCGCCTCGCGCTCCTCGATGGACGCGACCTACGATGCCTCGCTGCAACACTGGCGCGGCGTACCGCGGGCCGAGCTCGTGGCGGGCTGGGGCAAGCCCTTGCTCCAGACGACGGTCGACGGCGTCGAGACGCTGACCTACGTCGTGCGCAACGACATGGTCAATCCGGGCTCGTTGCCCGTCTATTCGTCCAACAACGTCGGTTCGATCGCCGGCGGCGGCGGCGCGACCGGAGCGCCTACCGTCAGCGCCGCGACCGTGGCGCCGGTCGTGCCGATGCGCTGCACGACGCGGTTCGAGCTGCGCAACGGCGTCGTCACGTCGTGGACGTTCGACGGCCTCCTGTGCGGCGCGCCGACCTGAGCTAACCGATGCACGTGCGATTCTTGCCTGTGCGCTTGGCTTCGTAGAGGGCCTCGTCGGCGCGTTCCAGCGCGGCCTCCAGCGCCTCGCCGGGCCGAAACCGCGTGACGCCGGCGGAGAAGGTGACGAACACCTCGCGGCCGTCGTGCATGAACAGGCTGGCCGTCAGCGTGCGCTGCAATCGCGTCAACGTCCCCTGCGCCTCGTCGACCGGCACGCCGGGCAGCAGCACCACGAACTCCTCGCCGCCGAAGCGCGCGACGATGTCGACCGCACGCAGCTGTTTCTGCACGTGGCCGGCCAGCGTCTTCAGCGCCGTGTCGCCCACGGAGTGGCCCAGCGTGTCGTTGAGCTTCTTGAAGTTGTCGATGTCCAGCAGGCCGATCGCCAGCTCGCCGCCCTGGCGCTCCAGGCGCGCCGTCTCCACGTCGAACGCCTGCATCAGGCCGCGCCGGTTGGCGACCTCGGTGAGCACGTCGGTGGAGACCTCGTCGGACAGCCGGCGCAGCTCGCTTTCCAGCGTGCGCACCTGCGCCTCGAGTTCGGCCGCGCGCTGGCGGCCTTCGTGCAGGCGTTCCTGCGTCTCGCTGACGAGGCCGTGCACGGCGCGGCTCTCGGCCACCATCTGGAGCACGACGCCAGCCAGGCTCTCCAGCGATTCGGCGTTGGCGATGGTGTCCACGTAGCGCGCCACGCTGTCGGAGAACTGGCCGGTGTGGTCGCCCAGCGCGTCGAGCTCGGTGAGCATCTGCTGGATCGCGTCCTTCAGCGCCACGCGCGCGCCGTCGCGTTCCACGCGCACCTGCAGCTGGCGCGCGCGCGTCTGCGCGAGCATCTCGCTGGCGGCGCGCACCGATCGCACGTTGGGCGACTCGCCCAGGCTCAGCTTCAGGCTCTCCGTCTGACCCTTGACCCAGCTGCCTTCCTCGGCCACGTCGGCCAGGCCGGCGCTCATCTCCAGCGTCAGGCGATGCAGTTCGTCGACCAGGTGATGGCGATGGGCGAGCAGCCGGCGCGCGCGTTCGCAGACGTCCTCGGCCTGCGCGCGCAGCGGCGCCGTGGCGCCCTCTTGCAACAGGCTGGCCTGCAGCTCGCGCAGTTCCACGGCCAGGGCATCGGCGCGCTCGTCGCCGGCGGGCAGCGCCGCGCGCAAGGTGGCGTCGTATTGTTCGAGCACCGGGGGCCAGTCGCCATTCGAAACCGGGCGCCCGTGCACGGCGCGTTCGGGCGCCGCACGCCCGGTCGCCGGGCGATCGACGCCGCCGCGCACCTCGATCGCCTGCGATGCGGCGCCGGAGTCCAACGTCTCGACGCCCTTGGTCGAGACCGGGGCGCCCGCGTCATCCGCGCTCGCATCGACCGAAATGGTGTCGTCGGTGACGTCCCCATCCCACGACGCGACCAGTTGCTTCATGCGCTGGTGCAGCCGCGCGATGTCGCTG
>Ga0302157_10008176_pt1 | contig 10337 bp, 9 predicted proteins | sample I_Bog_N3_3_FD_193502 | JGI IMG/M metagenome (GOLD analysis project Ga0302157, IMG submission 193502) | Peat permafrost microbial communities from Stordalen Mire near Abisko, Sweden - I_Bog_N3_3 | ecosystem: Environmental > Terrestrial > Soil > Wetlands > Peat | place: Sweden: Abisko, Stordalen...
TGGTGGGGGTCCAGGGGGCAAAGCCCCCTGGCCTTGCTTTTCCCCAAACCATGTTCCTGCCGCGCCGCCGACGTGACATCATGTCGCCCCTCAGAGTTGGGTCCAGCCATGCGTATTCGTATCCGGGTTCTGGTGTTCGGCGCCGTTCTCGTCATCCTCGCGGTCGCCATTTATGAGAACCGCCGCCCGATCGGGGCGGGGCTTGGCTCGGTCTATCGCCAGGCGGTCCCGCATCTGCCCTGGGCGCCCCCCCAGAAAATCGCCGAGGAAGCGCAATCGGTGCCGCCGGAGCGGGCGGCGATGATGGCCGAACTCAACCGGATCACCGAGCGCCGGCAGGCCCTGCAACCCGGTACCGCCACCACCGCCCGCATGCAGGAACTGCTGCGCCGCGCCGCCTCGATGATGGCCGGCAGCGAGGCGATGGGTTCGCTGCGCGACATGCAGGACGCCCGCAACCGCCTGCGCGACCTCAGCGCCGCCATCGCCGATCGCCTGCTGGCAGGGCAGGACGCCAAGGAACTCACCGACCAACGCGGCAAGGCCACCGCCGACCTCGCCCGGGCCACCGCCGATTTCGCGCGGAAACTCACCGAGCTCGGCCTGAAGATGACACCCGAGCAGGCGGAACTGATCGCCATCGCCCCGAACGGCGACGACATGGTGGCGCTGCTGGGCATGCAGGCCAACATCGCCCGCCTGGTGACGCAACTGCGCGAGACGGTGGAGCAGAACCGCGGCAACCCGGACCTGCTCAAGCGCTATTACGGCCTGAACGTGGTGCTGTGCGAAATGGTGGAGACGCTGCAGGCGGACGTGCGCGACCGGATCAAGCAACGCTATCTGCCGCGGCTGGACGGAATCGAGAAGGACAACCACGCCCTTCAGCAGCAGGCCGAGGAAAAAATGAAACAGGTGCCCGCCCCGGAGCGCGAGGGCTACGCGGGCAACCTGGAGGCGCTGCGCGAGACGGCCCGGACCATTCCGGTCTACCGCAACTATCTGTCGCAGCAGGGCGAGCAGCTCGACGAGGCGGTCCGGCACACCCAGGCGCTGCTCGACCTGGCCGCCAACACCGCCAGCACCATGGAGAACACGGTCGAGGTGCTCGATATGATGAACGCCGCCAACCGCGATTTCGGCGCGGTGATCAATCTGGTGCCGCCCGGCACCCTGCCGCTGGACAACGAGCAGATGCGCCGGGAGTTCGAGCGGATATCACGCAAGCTGGGCGAGCCGACGAGTTAGGCCCCGCGCGGCCGCCCGCGCAAACGAAGATGGCCGCGCAAACGAAAAGGGCGACCCCTTGCGGGGCCGCCCTTCCGATCGGGCGCGTCCGGTCGCTGATCAGGCGCGACGGCGGCGAACCAGGCCGAGGCCGAGCAGGCCGGAGCCCAGCAGGGCCAGCGTCGCCGGCTCGGGAACCGTCGGGGCCTTCGTCGTGTCGGTAAAGCCGACGCCGACAGCGAAGCCCTGGCCGCCCGTCTGGGTGAAGGTCAGGCTGATATACGCGTTGGCGGTGGTGAACGCGGGCGAATCGCTGGTGATCGTGCCGGTGCCCTTCAGCGTCAGATCGTTGGCCGATGCATGGCTGATCGAGTTCAGGGTATCGGTCTCGGTGAAGGTGACACCATTCACGACGTACGTCTTGGTGAAGACCGTTCCGAGCGCCACCGGAATCGGGCTGGGAACGAGGCTGATGGTCGTGCCCGCCAGCAGGCCGGTGTTGTCGTAACCAGCGGTGACCGACGAAACCAGGAGCAGCGAGCCGAGGGTCACCGAGGACGCGGTCGAGAGATCCGTACCGGTGTAGGTGGTTGAACCGATAACGGCGACCGAGAAGTCGGTCTGGATCGGGGTTGCACTCGCAGGCGCCGCGAAGGCAACCGCGCCGACAGCGCAGGCCGCCGCGAGCAGGGTGGCACGAAGCGTGGAGCGAGAGGGGACGCGGACGAAGTTGTTCATATTGAGCATCTTCCTGTTCGAGAGCCGCCATGGCGGCCACATTGAGCGACAACGCGGAGAAACCATTAGCAATCTGCGTGCCAGAACGTTCCTTTAGCCAAACTCAATGGGTTAGGCGATTGCCCGCCACCGAGTCCGTTTAAGACTGTAAAGTTTTCCGACAGTCCGACCCGCTGCCGGCCTCCCACCGGCGACCATGAGGCGCCGGTAACGCCGGCCAGTGCGGTCTTGAGGCCCTGTCCTGGCCGTTCGAATCCTTCGGGAATGCCCCCACCGTCCGGTTCCACCGGCGGGTCCGACCCACGGCGCCGCCACAAGGCGTTTATTAACAGCAAGTTAAAGAGATGTCGGTGGTGACCCGGATTGGCATGGGTGGTTCGTCGGCACGAATCTGCATGTGTAAAGAATTCCGACAGCTGCGCGCCGCGCAGTCGCAACGCCGCGATCGCCGGCGAGCCGTTGCCGGGCCGAAATCCTTGTCTTCGACCAATTCGGCTTTGCAGAGAGCTTTCATATGGAACGTGACCGATCGGAGCGCTCCGTCTCTTTTTCGAACGGACACCTTTATCGGCCCGCGACCGCCGGTCTGGCCGATATTGCTCTGGCGGGTTGCGGAGAAAGCCGGCGCGGTCCCCTGTTCCCTGGCTGCCTAGCGCGCCCAAAGGCGTCCTGACCACTGCGGAAGGACGCACCGCCTGCCCGCCAGCGAGAAAACCAAAGGCGCCGCCGGAAAACCTCGCATTCCCCATACGGCCGCGGCGACAGCGACGCCAGTGGTGCGTTCACGAGTGCGCGACCCATGACCCCGAACAGCTTGGCGGGACAGTTCCGGGGGCGCCGCGCCCCGGGTTGTGAGAATAGTTTACACTCTGCCGGTGGCCGCGCGCGCAGCCAAGTCCGCCCGAACCGATGATGCTGGCGCTGCTGCGAACCGGCCTGATCGGAATCGGAACACGCCACCGGGATATCTGGGGGCGGCGGCCAGCACACCACACCCGTCGTCCCCGGGCTTTTCCCGGGCATGACGGCTGCCGACGCGCTCCGCTTGGCCTGTCCTGGCGGGCGGCTTTATCGGCCGGCCGGCGCCCGTCCGGCCGACATTGCCCTACCGTGCGGCGCCCGGCTTGCGCCCGCGCTTCGCCGGCGCCTTGACCGGTGCCGCGGCGGGCTTCGCCACGGCCGACCGGCGTCCCAGCCCGATCTTCTTGGCAAGCGAGGAGCGGTGCTCCGCGTAGTTGGGCGCCACCATCGGATAGTCGCGCCCCAAACCCCACTTTTCCCTGTATTGATCAGGGGTGAGGTCATAGGCAGTCTTAAGGTGCCGCTTAAGCATCTTCAGCTTCTTGCCGTCCTCCAGGCAGACAATGTGGTCAGGAAAAACCGACTTCTTAATAGGAACAGCAGGCTCCGGCCGCACCGGCTCGGGCGGCGTCTTGCCCAGACCGGACAATGCCCGATGAACGGTTTCAATGAGCGACGGCACATCTGCGCCATCAACCTTGTTATGCGCGACGTGGGCGGCCACGATCTGCGCGGTCAGGCTACGGAACTGATCGGCCTCGGCTTGATCTGACATCTGTTCCAACCGCTACTGGGGTAGGGCGACCACAACATTGCGACCGCCAGCACATGGATAACAGATACAAATTGCACGAGTCGCGTCAAGACCACAATTTGAGCATTCAGAAAGAAAATGCCTCGACCGGCGGCGCTGCGTTTACCCGGAAGCTTCAAGCAGCTGAGTCGGCCACGCACAGCCAGTCACCATTATGAGAAATATGCGATATAAATACGCCGCTTTACGGCAAAAGCGGACGCTTATGTAGATGTGTCAGTTAGCTACCATATATAGTGAAGATCTGGGCCGAGGTTCGCGCCACCGTTGCGAATTACGAATTACGAAAAGCTCTGCCTAAACCACGTGATTTCTAGATTGATGCCCCGGCGCAGCAGCCGGACCCAATGAGCTAGATGTTGTGGTCGCCTGACACATCTACATAAGCGTCCAAAAGCGACCGCATTAAATTATAATGAAAGCATAAAATGCAATAACATTGCGATTTTCATGCTAAAAATATTAACGGCACTTTAACTTTCTTGCGAATTGTTATTCATTTTGTCGGGCGCCGTTCTACAAATGCGCACAAACCTTCCTCCGACACCTCACCCGCCGGGCGGTGTTTCGTCGCCGCGCCCCTGACCCGGCTTTACGTCCGGTCGCGCTGCCGCCGCGGCACTTCCAGGGGACCGCGCCACTGCCGGAAAATGGCATGAAAACGCTGCTCGCGGCGGCGCCCCTCGGTCCGCCGCCGTCAGCCGCGGCTGCCGACCGGGCGGTGAACGCGCCCGGGGCCCATGCCCCGCTTTCGGCGGCGATCAGGATCGGGCCGGCGGAGTGCCGGTGGGTGTTCCACCCGCTACCCCTGCGTCTCCGGCGACAGCACGATGCAGTTGCCGTGGCCGTGGCCCAGCTTCTCGCAGGCCTGCACCGCGCTGTCGTGCGAAAGCCCTACCAGGCGCGCCCGGTACAGCGTGGCGCTGGCCGAGCGCACCGTGCCCACGGCCGGGTGCGCATGGCCGAGCAGGTCATGCGCCTGGCTGCGGGCGGCGTCGGCCGCCGCACGGGCCTGGCCCTCGTTGCCGAAGGCGCCGACCTGGATCGCCCAGCGGCCGGCCGCCGCCGGGGCAGCGGCGTGCTGCACCGGCAACGTATCGGCCATCGCGGGCGCGATCAGCCGGAAACCGCCGCGCGGGGCGGAAGCGGACGCCACCTGCACGGGCGACGGCGGTGGCACCGGGCGTGGCGGCTCGGCGAGGGCGGCGGTCTGCACCGTGCGCTCCGGCGCCGACCGCGAGGAACGGTTCTGCGCCAGCGCCACCGGCGCCGGCTGGCGGTGCGGGTAGCGCGGCCCCGCCGGGATATCCATCGGCAACTGGTTCATGGCGTAGCCGTTCGCCGTCGATGCCCGGTTCGGCTCGATCCCGACGATGTATGGCGCGATCTTGCGCACATAGTTGCGCGTCTCGTCCGGCAGCGGCCGGTTGCGGGTGAGGTAGTCGTCCAGCCGCCGCGGCCCGGCATTGTAGGCGGCCAGGAATCCGGGAAAGCCATACAGGTCATACAACTCGCGCAGATAAGCGGTACCCGCCATGACATTGTCATGCGGGTCGTACGGGTCCTCGCCAAGATCGTAGCGGGCGCGCAACTCGTCATAGGTGACCGGCATCACCTGCATCAGCCCCATGGCGCCGACCGGCGAGGTATCCAGCACCTTGCCACTGGACTCGACGTGGATGACCTGGCGGACCCAGCGTTCGGGAATGTCGTAGCGCTGCGACGCCTCGACGATATACGGCCCCCACGGATCGCCGGGCGGGCCGGGCGGGGCGTAGCTGCGCTTGGCGCGGGCCTGGTACTGCGCCGCTTCCTGCACCGGACTTAAATTCGGCCCGGGATTGGAAGCGCAGGCCGACAGCATGGCCAGCGTCGAGGCGCAGGCGAGCAGGCGCAGCATCGGCGCGCGCGAGGGGACAAAGCCAGGCTTCGTGCTGGTGCGGGACGGCATGTGATGGCGGCCTCCGTCGTGACGCGGCCGGAAATGTCCGGCCGGTTTGCACGACCGCTGCGGCGGCCGTCGCATGTTGTGCCCCTCAGGGAGTGCTTGCCACAGCTCCTTGAGTGACTCGGTCAGCAATCAGGCATAAGCCCTTAATCGAGTTCGCTGTTAAATGCAAGACATAGCGCGCGCGATTTGATGGCGGCCGGTCCGGTCACACCGGTGGTGCATCGTCCCGCCGGAAAACCGCCACATATTGAGATACGCCGCGGCCATGGAATATTCTGCGTGGCCGCCGCGTGCGGCCGGACACGGCGATGGCCCGTCCTGGCTGCCGGGCGCAGCTTCGGGTTGCGGCCACCGGACGGATCGGCTATCGGCGCCGCTGCAATGACGGTCCTTCCATGATGGTCGCCCCTCGACATGGCGAAAGCCGGCCCAACAACCTGGATCTGACGCCGGACGCCGCCTTCGCGGCCCGCCAGCGCACGGTGCTGCGCGACCTTTCCGACAGCGCGCGGCTATGGCGGCTGTGCTGGAGCCTGGCCTGGCTCGACATCCGCCTGCGCTACCGCGGTTCCATGCTCGGCCCGTTCTGGCTGACCCTTTCCACCGCCGTCATGGTCGCGTCGATGGGGGTGGTCTATGCTCTTCTGTTCCGCATGAACCTGCACGAATACCTGCCGTTCCTGGCGCTGTCGCTGGTGCTGTGGGGGTTCCTCTCGCAGCTGGTGGGTGACGGGTGCGGCACCTTCACCGACGTCGAAGGCATGATCCGCTCCGTGCGCATGCCGTTCACGCTGTATGCGGCGCGCATCGTGCTGCGCAACCTGCTGGTGCTGGCGCACAACCTGGTGGTGATCGTGGCCGTCTATGTGCTGATGGCACTCTGGCCGGGCCTGCGCGCGGTGCTGTCGCTGCCAGGCATGGCCTTGTGGCTGGTCGATGCGTTTGCGATCTGCGTGCTGCTCGGGCCGCTCTGCGCCCGCTTCCGCGACATCCCGCCAATCGTCAGCAGCATTGTCCAGATCGCGTTCTTCCTCAGCGCCGTCATCTGGAAGCCAGGCCAGCTCGAGTCGCATGAATGGCTGCTGACGTTCAACCCCTTCTTCACCCTGCTGGAGGTGGTGCGCGCCCCGCTGCTGGGCGAGTTTCCGTCGCTGTGGGTGTGGATTTCGGCCCTGCTTTGGTCCGCCGCGCTGTGGTGCGCGGCCTGGCTGCTGTTCGCGCGCGTGCGCGGACGCATCGCCTTCTGGGTGTAGCGCCATGCAGCGCGCAGCCGAGGCGCCCCCCGCGGCAACGATCGACGCCGAGCATGTCAGCGTGGATTTCCCGCTCTATCACAGCAGCGCGCGCAGCCTGAAGCGGGCGGTGTTCAGCACCGTTTCCGGCGGGCGGGTTGCCGCCGACGCCAACCGCCGCGTGGTGGTGCAGGCGCTGCGCGATGTCAGCCTCAGCCTGCGCTCCGGCGACCGGCTTGGCCTGATCGGCGGCAACGGCGCGGGCAAAACCACGCTGCTGCGCACCCTGGCCGGCATCTACGAACCGCAGGCCGGGCGGGTGCGGGTGCGGGGCAGCCTGAACGCGCTGCTCGACCCCAATCTCGGCATGAACCCCGAACTCACCGGGCGCGAGAACATCATGCTGCGCGGCCTGTATGACGGGCTGACCCGGTCGGCGATCCGCCGGCTGGAGGAGGACGTCGCCGCCTTCGCCGACCTGGGCGAGTTCATGGATTTGCCGGTGCGGGTTTACAGCTCCGGCATGGTGGTGCGGCTGGGCTTCGGTCTGGCCACCGCCATCCGCCCACAGGTGCTGCTGATGGACGAATGGTTCCTGGCCGGCGATGCCAGCTTCATGGACAAGGCGCGGGCACGGCTGGAGGACATGGTGCGCGGCGCCGACATCCTGGTGCTGTCCACCCATGTCCCCGGGGTGGTGCTGGACTGGTGCACCAGGGTGATCTGGCTGGACCAGGGCCGCGTGCGCGCCGACGGGCCGGCCGAGGCGGTGCTGTCGGAATATCTCGGCCACCCGGTGAGCCGAACCCCGCCGGCCTAGAGCAACATCGGCCAGACCGGCAACAGCCGGCCGATGAAGCGGCTTGCCACAACAAAGAGCCGGAGTGCCGGCCTTGCATCGCCCGATGGCGCCGCCTCCGCAATCGAAAGCGGCGCGTTGTATCAGGCGCCCCTGCGGCGGCGAGCCAGGCCGAGGCCGGCGAGGCTGGCGGCCATGAGGCTCAGCGTGGCCGGCTCGGGCAAAACCCCGAGTTGAAGAAACGCAGTCCCCCCCCATCCTTCACTGTAGACCAAATCAAAGCTGACCAGCCCCGGAGCGCCGGTCCACGTATACCACTCAGGACCGGCAGCGTGAGCGCTTGTGAAGCACTGCGTTGTCACCCCACCCGTACAGTCCGGAACCAGCGATCCGTTCAGTTTCAGGCTGACGCCATCGTCGTGGTTAATGACGAAGGTTGATGTTTGATCATACCACAAATCACCAGTTCCAAGAATAATATTACCAGTTATTTCAAAATATGTTGCGTAATTTGGAATGGTTCCACCGGGGCTACGGGTTTCGTCATAAAGCAAAGTATTGGCTGTAACTGTGGCCTTGAGGATCGGGTTAATCAGGGGGCTGTACGTCGGAGCTCCCAGGCCGACACTTGGTACGGCGCCGAGACTGCTTAGAAAACCGCCGATGGTGTAAGAAGGCTGTCCAGGTCCGGAACTGTAGAAATCAATGGCCGAAGCGTTGAATACGACATCCGGATTCGTTGAAAGCACATCGTTATTAAACGTAGCGGCATAGCCATGCCTGGTGCCTATTGGCGGAACGTCCGTCTGCAGTGGAACAATCCATATCCTCCCTACTGCCGCTATTGGGATAGGGACCCCCCCACAGACACCCGTCCAGCATGGCGCCGCCACAGCCGGACTGGCCGTGGCGGCAAATGTGGTCACGACGGCAGCGGTTGCCGTCATCAGAAGGCGCAACATTTTGCTCACGCTCCCTTGCCATCGGCGGACATTCCCCAACGGATGTCACACGCCGGTAACGCAAGTGGCGGGCATCGGTCCGCACCCGTCAATATCATGTCGTTTGAAATCTCCGTGAGTGATGCAGCGGCCAAGGCCGCAACACCTTGCGGCCCGGCCTCGATTTGCCGGAACCGGCGCGGCGAAACCCACGCTCAGAAAAGCACCGTCGGCGCGCCAAACAGAAGCGCGCCGACGGCGGTCGGGCAGAAACCAATCAGAACGAAAGCACGATATCGGTGGCGATGGTGACGCTGTTGTTGTCCTTGCCGTTGTTGAACGGCTGCGGAGAACCGGACGCCCTTTCCAGCGCGGTATCGTAGCGAATCTCCGGGCGGATGAGCAGGCCGCTGATCGGCTTCGGCAGATCGGGCTTCCAGGTCACGCCGAAGGTGATTTCGCCGTAGGTGGCTTTTATGCCGGAGACGATTCCGCCCGAGGTGTAACGGCCCGACTGGGCGTTGACGAAGTCCCAATTGCCCGGGAAGGAAGCCACATAGAAGCCCTTGCCGTCGCGGAACACCTCGCCGCGGGCATTCAGGGTAATCACATCATTCAGCGCGTAGGACACGTACTGGGCGATGCCGCCGGCCTCGGGGGCACCGATCGTCGGGTTCTCGTCCTTGATGTAGTTGACCTCGGTGGTGGTCGTCAGCTTGTCGTTCCACTTATAGGTCACGTAGGCGTCGTTCTCATACCGGAAGAAATGGTTGGCGTTGGTCAGGCCCAATGGCTGGTTGCTGCCATACGCGGCATTCTCCGGCCCGAAATGCGACAGCGCGGTGATGGTGAGGTTGCCGCCCAGCGCCGTCACGCCGAAGCCGAACAGGCCGGCCAACGTGCCGTTGTTGTCGCCGGCCTGGTCGCCGAACGTGGTGTTCATGCCGGTGTCGAGGCCGCCATAGACGTCGAACCAGTCGGTGGCGTGCAGAATCGCCAGTATGCCGGAATGCTTCAGCGGGATGCCGAAGTTAAAGATGTAGGAGTGCGAGTAGAACGGATTGGTGGACGGGTCGATCGTCTCGAAGCCGAGCGGGGTCGGATACAGGCCGGCCTTCACGTCCAGGCCGTTGGTCAGCACCGGCACGTGCACCGACACGCTCGCCTCGATGATGTCCAGCTGGTAACGCCCGGAGAGCGCATAGTCGAACAGCCCAAGGAAATGGGTGTAGCGCGCGTCCGAGCCATAGAGGCCGGTGAAATGGAAGCCATAATCCCAGTCGCTGACATCCTTGGGAATGTCACGCGAGAGGGTCAGCAGCGCCTGGTTCAGCAGCACCGTGTTCGGATAGTCGGTGAACAGCTGGCCCCAGTTGGTCTTGGGGGTCTGCGGATTGAAGGTGATGCCGCCCTCGATCTGCAAGCCGAGCTTGATGTTGTCCGACCAGGCCGCCGGGGCAGCGGGCGCGGCAGGCGCTGCGGCGGCCGGCGTGGCGGGCACGTCATCGGCACGCGCGGGCGCGGTCAGCAGCCCGGCGGCGAAAAGGGCGGTAGTGGCGGTGAGCAGGAAACGCGATGTTGTCATGGGGGTGTCCTTGCAACCGAGCCGGCAGCATATGCCACGTTCGGGGTGGGGCGTCGATATCGTTGCCATGGAAACGACGGCGCCGGGCGTGGCCGCCCGGCGCCGCGCATTTCAGCCCAGGCGCTCGCCGTGCAAGACCACGTCGAGACCCTCGCGCTCCTCCTCCTGGGTCACCCGCAGGCCGAACACCGCGCCCACCACCAGCAGGATCACCAGGGTGGCCACCGCCGTGTAGGCGATGGTGGCGCC
>Ga0302157_10008178_pt1 | contig 10337 bp, 7 predicted proteins | sample I_Bog_N3_3_FD_193502 | JGI IMG/M metagenome (GOLD analysis project Ga0302157, IMG submission 193502) | Peat permafrost microbial communities from Stordalen Mire near Abisko, Sweden - I_Bog_N3_3 | ecosystem: Environmental > Terrestrial > Soil > Wetlands > Peat | place: Sweden: Abisko, Stordalen...
TGATCGAGGCGGTCGCCAAGGCAACCCCGACGTCGTGACTGTCCTTGGCTCGCCACTCGGGATAGTATTTGTAAAACCTTTCCGCCAATGCCTCGATTTCCGAGTCGGTTATTGGTCGCGTCCGCTTGAAGATCCTCGCGCTGACACCTTCAGCTAGCTTATAAACCGACGGCAGCGCCTCCAGCGCAGCGCCGATGCTCACGCCTGCCGCGATTTCTTCAGAGGGGATGGTTATGACGCGTTGATCCGACAGCGCCAGATGAGTTGGGGTGGGCGTTCCGATTATGAAATAGTCGGCGTCGAGCGATTCCCATTTGAAACCGTCGCGACGATCGACCTGCCCGACCGATGTCATGCGCTCGCCCACACCATCGTCGATCGCCTCCAGCAGCGAACTCGAAAGCGTCGCGGATGACGCATAGACTGTTATTTTCGAGTTTTTCCCAAGCGCCTTCAAATCGCCAATCAAACGCACGTACTCGTAGAAATTATCGATCCTCAAGGGCGGAAATCGTTCCTTCGGAAATATCGCACGCGTCGACTCGAACGGGCCCCAGCGGCCGGGAACATAGGTGCTGACGAAATTGAGCGCGAGCAGAGCGACCAGAGCGAGCCGCCCCCATTTCGGAAGCCAATCCGCGATTGTTTGGACGCCGAAGAAAAACGCGGGGAAGACGAACAGCGCTACAGGCAAAATGTGCTGCACGCCGGGGGACTGAACGCGAGAAAACAATAGCGCGGTCAATACAGCGACCGAAACCGTGAAAACAGCCCACAGTTGGCCCCGAGCCACCGACATCCCTACCCCGAGGAAAGCCAGCCCCAGAGTGAGAATCCCGAAATATCTCAAATATGCCGTCAATTGGGCCAAGAGGCCCGCTTCGTAGGCGGAATATATGTCAGCATAATCCGTCGTCAGAATTCGGCCGACGAGCGCCCCCTGAAAAACGATCAACGGCAGCGCGCAGGCGGCGCCCGCCAAGCCGTAAACCAGGGCCATGCGGCGCGCGATGTCTAGCGGCGGCATGGACTCACGGCGCGTCGCGAGCGCAGTGGCGATGAACGAAGCCGTCGCGAAGGCGATAATCGCGAATGCGTACCATCGACGGAACAGAAACGTCATCCAGAGGAGGAAGCCGAAAGCGAGCGCTGATTTCCAAGAAGCGCGTGTGAGATAATGCGTCTTCAAGACCAAGAGTGCAGCCAAGGCTAGGGGAACGAGGCCGGCGACGTCGATCATACCGCGCAGGCTCGAATTCCAGAATGTGGGAAAAGTCAGGGCAGCGAAAATGGCCAGAAGCGAGGTCGCCGGCGCCGCGCCGTCGCGCTTTGCAACTGTCAACCGCGCGGCGATGAATGCGACCGGCACCACGTAGAGCGCCGCAATGGCGGCCACATAAGTCGCCCGAAGCCCCCCAAAACCCAATACACTGGCAATAAAGGAACGACTCCAGATGCGTTATAATCGTCCGCCCTCACAGACAAACGGAAGTCTTTGAACAAATTATGCGTATTTTCTATACTAATATCACCAAAATGTTTATATATCTGCCAATAACCTCCGTAGTCCCATAAATACGCCGGATTTTCAAAATAAACATAAGTCAAACAAACATCTATCACGATCAATGTAATGATAACATAAACTGAAATTCTTAAAGCAATTAGCGTTTTATCGACACTTAGCATGGAATAACATCTTTCTACTTATTGGCGTAAGCTGACCACAAAAGGCCCGGACGCCATCCGATTGCTCGCCAACAGTGCCAATTCGTCTTTCGTTCCCCGCCTCAGATCGAAGTCCTGACGACCTCTTGCATATTGAAGAGCGGCCGGCGCTTAGCTTCCTGCGGCGGTCGCTGTATTTCCACTCGGGCGTGCGCGTGTCAAATCCGCTCGCCCCTTCCCAAGCCGCCTTCGCCCCCCTATATTGGCTCTGCCGCTTCGGCGGCTATGGCGATAAATGGTCATCGGAATACGTCTTTCGGACCCGGGGGCGGTACCCGGCGCCTCCACCCAAGCCCACGCGAGTCGCGGGTTTCGGCGGGGGCGAAATAGGCTCGACGGGGGACCTAAAGGGTGTGCTTTTGCCCGGCATGATACCGCCGTTATCGGGTCAAACCTATAGTTGCTAATGACAACTATGCTCCGGTCGCCCTCGCCGCGTAATGCGGTGATGGTCCGGGTTTAAGTCCTAGGGGGTAGCACTTCTAGGCGGGGTCAGGAGGCGCCTGGCAACAGAAGCCTCCACTTCCTTTTTCGCCTGGGCGCGATTGCCAAGCGGCGAGCGCGTCGCTAGCCTGTCTCAAAGCTCCGGCCGCGACTCGATGCCCACCGACCTCATCCGCTACGACCTCCTCGTACAGGACGCACTACGCTCCGTAGTGCGCAAAGTGCTGTCCGACGCCGCGCGCTCGGGGCTGCCCGGCGAGCATCATTTCAACATCTCGTTCAAGACCCAGGCGCCCGGGGTCAACATCCCCGCGCATATGCGTCAGCGCTATCCCGACGAGATGGCGATCATCCTGCAACACGAATTCTGGGATCTCAACGTCAATCCCGACGCTTTCGAGGTCAGCCTCAACTTCTCGCGCAAGCCGGAGCGGCTGACGATTCCCTTCGATTCGATCACCGGCTTCTCCGACCCCTCCGTGCCCTTCGGTTTCAAGCTGGAGCCGCGACTGCCGGTGGCAGCGGAAGCTGCGCCGGCTGTCGAAGCCAAGCCGGCCCCCAAGCCCGCGCCGGCGACGAAGCTGACGCCCGCGCCCCGCCCTGCCGCCGCATTGAAGGCGGTGGAGAAGGGCGGCGAGGGGGAGGCCAAGAAAGACGGCACGAAAGTCGTGTCGATCGACTCTTTCCGCAAGAAATAGGCGAGCGCGCGCGATGGGCGAGATCGTCAATCTGCGCCGAGAACGCAAGCGCGCCGCGCGCCAGCAGGACGCGGCGAAGGCGGCCGAGAACCGGGTCCTGCACGGCCGCTCCAAAGCCGAGCGCGCAACCGAGGCTACCCGCCGCGACCTCGACGAGCGCCGCCTGGAGGCGCATCGCCTCGATAATCCCCCGCGCGAATGAGCGACGACGACCGTCTCGACCTCGTCAAACGCTCGCTGTCGATCCGCGGCCACCGCACCAGCGTCTCGCTGGAGGGCGCGTTCTGGACCCGCCTGAAAGCCCTCGCCTCCCGCCGCGGCCAATCGCTGAGCGCCTTCGTCGCCGAGGTCGATGTGGCGCGGGGAGAAGCGAACCTGTCGTCGGCGATAAGGGTGGCGGTGCTGGAGGGGGTGGAGTCCCCTCTCCCGCTTGCGGGAGAGGGTTAGGGTGAGGGGGCCGCCTCGATAAACCACCTGATCGGCGCGCCCTGATCCGGCGCTTCGCGCCACTCCGAGCGAACGCGAAGCGTTCGCGGAGTCCCGCAAGCGGGAGAAGGGATCTTCACAACTCCAGCACATCCGCCCCCGCCGCGGCCGCCAGATTCGCGACATGCCGGTGGTGGGTGAACAGGATCGCCTGCCGGGCGCGGCCGAAATCGGCGAGCAGGGCCAGCGTCATCCTGGTGCGCGAATCGTCGAAGCTCGCCAAAATGTCGTCGCCGACGAACGGCAGCGCCTCTCCGGCGCGGCGCTCCAGCAGCGCCAGACGGAGCGCCAGGAACAACTGGTCGCGCGCGCCCTCGCTGAGACCTTCCACTTTGACCTTCTCGCCGTCGGCGCGCAGCGCGACCAGCGTCGGCCGGTCGGCGTCGTCGTAATCGGTCCCGAGGCGCTGGAACGACTCAGCCGTCGCCACGCGGAACAGTTCGCCGGCGCGGGCAATGAGCGGGTCCTGCGCCGCGGCGCGGTGGCGCTCGATGGCGCGGCCGGCGAGTCGGGCTGCGGCCTGACGCAGAAACCAGCGCTCGGCGACGTCGAGGATCGCGCCCCGCGCCTCGTTGCGCTCGCGCGCCGCCCCCGCGGCGTCGCGGCCTTGCGCCAACCCGTCGTGCGCGGCCTGGGCGTCGCGCACCACGCGCGCCGCCTCGGGGATCGCCTGCCAGAGCTCGGCCTGACGCGCACGCGCGAGTTCGATCTCTCCCGGCAGCAGCGAGGGGTCGAGTTCGCCCTGTTCGGCCCCGAGCGCGGCCTCGTCGAGCCCGTCGCCGATCTCGGCGATGTCGCGGGCGAGTTGCGCCCGCTCGTCTTCGAGGGTCCGACGGTTTTGCAGCCGTTCCAAAGCCAGCGCCAGCGCGCCGGGATCGCTCGCGGACAATCGCGCGGCGGCGGCGGCCAGCGTCGCCACGACGCTCTCGCGGCGCAAATTCTCCGCGCGCTGCCGGGCGGCGCGCTGGGCGGCGGTCTTGAGCAATTGCGCGCGCGATTGCTGGGCGGCCCGCGCCCGCGCCAGCCGCTCGCCGAGCTGTTTCAGCGCCTCCTCGGGGCGGGCGGCGCTCAATTCGGGTGCGACCTTGGCCGCCATCGCCGCGACGCTCGCAGCGAAGCTCTGCAAATCGCCCTCGATGCCCTCGATGCTGCGCCCCTCGCGCCCCATGGCCTGCCGCGGCGAAGCGACGGCGCGCCAGGCTTCCAGCGCGGCCTCCGCGGCTTCCACCGTCGCCTCGGCGCCGAGCGCGAGCGGCGCCACCGCCGCCGGCCAGTCGGCGAGCAGGACGCGACTCGCATCGAGCCAACGCGCGGCCTCGCCGGCCGCGTCTTCGGCGGCGCGCGCGGCGCTTTCCCGTGCGCCCATCGCTTCGCGCGCAGCGATCCAGGCTTGGGTCATCGCCTCCCGCTCGGCTTGCGCCTCGCGATAGGCGGCCTCGAAACTCTCCGGCGACGATCGGCCGAGATCGGCGAGCGCGCGCGCCACCACCTCCCGCGCCGCCGCGAGCTTTTCCGCCAGCGCCGCCGCTTCGGCGCGCCGCGTCGTCAGCGCGTCGCGCCGTTGCAGCAGTGCGCCGGCGCGCTCGGCCCAACGCGCCATCGCTTCCGCCGAGCGCGGCGCGACGTCGGCGGGCGCCCACAACGCGCGGGCCTCGTCGGCCGCGGTGGCCCGCTCGGCTTCGAGTCGCGCGCTGTTGGCTTCGGCCCTCGCCAGATTTTCGCGTCGTGCGGAACAATCCTCGCGCGCGGTTTGCAGACGCGCCGCCCGCTCGGTGTCGGCGACCACCGAGTCGCCCAGCGCGTCCGCCGCGGCGACGAGCGCGCGGGCATCTTCGAAACGCTCGCGCCGCTCCGCCGCCTCGCCGTCGAGCAAGAGGCCGAGTTGATCGAAGGCGCGGTCGCGCCGCTCGCGCGCGTAAAGCCAGTCAGCGCGGGTGGCGCCGACGGCGTCACGCTCGTAGGTTCTCAGCGCGCGCTCGGCGGTCTCGGCGTCGCGCCGAGCTTCCGTCACGTCGCGCTGCGCGGCGCGCAAGGCCTCTGCGAGTTCCGCTTCGCGACGGGCCGCGCGCGCCAGGGTGACCGCATCGGGTAACGGCGCGCGGGCCAGCGCGTCGAGATCGGCGACGGGCGGGTCGAGCCGCACGGCGCCTTCGGCGAGCGTCCTGGCTTCGGCTTCCACGGCCGTCCGTTCGCGCCGCAGACGGTCGGCGTCCGCGAGGTGATCGGCGAGCGGCGCCAGGCGGCGGCTCAGCGGCTCGGGATCGCGCGCGGCCGCGAACGACGCCGCCAGCAATCGCTCGCTATCGACCCGCCGGCGTTCGGCCTCGCCGCGCGCCAACTCCAGCCGTTCGTCGGCGCGTTTGCGCGCATCGATAGCCGTGCGGGCGCGCGCGAGTTCCGCGTCGCTGGGCTGTCTGTCGAGCAGCGCCGCGTGCCCGGGCAGCCCCAGGCGGCGACCGATCTCATCGAGCTGAGCCACGGCCTGATGGCGGGCCTCGAGGCGGCGCGGCAGGTCTTCGCGCGCCTTGCGCACGGCGCTCAAGCCCTGGCTCAATCCATCGATCGCCGCGCCCTCCTCGAGCAGCGCTTCGTCGACTTGCAGCGCGACGATTTCGGCGTCCGCCGTCGCCGTCTCGGCGGCGAGTTGGGAAAGGCGTGCGGCAATCTCCCGGTCTTCGCGCTGCGCGGCGGCCCAAGCTTCGAGCGAGGCCGCATCGACGCACGGCAGATCGACGAAAGCCGCCAGTTCGTCGCTCAACACCGCGAGGCGCTTCAACTTGCGATGCGTGCGCTCGGCGCGTTGCAGCTTGGCCAGATGGCGGGTCGCGACTTCGTAATCGGACTTGAGCTCGGCCTCCTTCAGCGACAACGCGCGCCATTTCTCGTTGGTCGCCTTCAATGCGTCCGCCGTGACCGTCGCCTCGCGCAGCTTGCGGTCCGCCGCCTCGTAAGCGTCGAGCGCGACATAAAAATCCTTGCCGGCCACTTTGCGCGAGGTGAACAGCTTGTCCGCATCGCTTTGCAGCGTCTCGCGCAGCTTCGAGAGCGCGGACAGGCTCGCCGAACTCGCCGCGATCGTCTCGGCGAGCCCGCCGCCGGCCCTCAGCAGCGCCGAGCCGCCCTCGCGCAGCGCCCGCGCGGTGAGGCCGAATTCGCTCTCGAAAATCCTGCGGTCGACGGCGCCCAGCGCCGTCAGCAGCGCGACGTCGGAAACCGGCTTGTCGTCGGCGTCGAGCAGCGTGTTGAGGTTGCCCTTGCGTCGGCGCAACTCCAGCAACGAGCCGTCGGCGAGGCGAATCGCGCCGCCGATGCGCAGCAGTTTTTGATCGTGGCGGAAGCCGTAGGTGGTCTGAACGGGAAACCCGAACAGCAGATCGCCGAGCGCGCTGAGCGCCGTCGTCTTGCCCGCCTCGTTGGCGCCGAACACCACGTGCAGCGGCGCGTCGCGGCGGAACGACAGCGCCAGATCGGCGAAGCGCCCGTAGGGCGAGAGGGTGAGCTTTTCCAGCCTCATTCGCGTTCGCCCTTGAGGAAATCGCGCGCCAACGCCGCCGCGTGGTCGATGCGCCATTCGCCGCGTAAAGCGCCGGGCAGTTTCTCGGCGAGCGTGCGTTGCATCGTCGCGAGCGCGGCGGCGAACTCGGGATCGGCGGCGGCCTCGTCGATGAGCGCGCCGACGTCGAGCGCGTCGGGCTCGGCGGCGTGCGCCGGCTCGGGCGGGGCGCGGGTGGCGATCTTGACCCGCTCGACCCAGCAATCACCGGCGATTTCGAAACCGCGGGCGCGGGCGTCGGCTTCGAGAGTTTCGCGATGGGCGAGCAACCGCCCATGCAGTCTCGTCTCGCCGACGAGGCTCACCCGCGTGGCGAGCGGGCGTCCGTCCGCCGCTGCGTGCGCGCGCGACAAGGCGTCGCCGATGCGGCCGAGCGCTTCGCGCTCGTCGGCGACCCCGGAAACATCGACCACTTCATGCGCCCAGCGCGCGCCGTCGAGCGCGACCGGCTCGACGGCGACGATTCGGCCGTCCTCGACGCTGACGCGCATGGCGCCTTTGGCGCCGGTCTCGCGCGGGCTGCGGCCTTGCAGGTTGCCGGGATAGACGACCCAGGGATCGCGAGCGACGATCTCGGCGGCGTGGATATGGCCGAGCGCCCAATAGTCGTAGCCGTAGCGGGCGAGGTCGGACAACGTGCAGGGCGCATAGGGCTCGTGGCCGCGGGCGCCGGCGAGACTGGTGTGCAGCACGCCAATGTTGAGCCAACCCTCGCGCCGCGCCGGATAGGTCTGCGCGAAATCGTCGGCGGCGCCTTTGTGGGCGAAGCTGCGGCCATGCAACGCCACGCGCAAGTCTTCCAGCAGCTTCGTCTCCGCGCGCGCCGAGGCGAAGGTGCGGACGCTTTGCGGATAGTCGAGCGCGCGCGACATCACGCTGTCGGCGTCGTGATTGCCGCGCACGATGAACACCGGAATCCCTCGACGAGAGAGTTCGCCGAGTTGGCGCACGAAGAACAAACCGGTAGAGACGTCCTTCCAGTCGCCGTCGAAAATGTCGCCGGCAATGAGCAGGAATTTGGCGTCGCTGGCCAGCGTCTCCGCGACCAGCGCCTCGACCGCCGCGCGACCAGCGCGCGCGAACAGCGCCGCTACGGCGGGGTCCTTGGCGCCGAGGCTTTCCAGCGGCGAGTCGATATGCAGGTCGGCGGCGTGGAGAAAGGTGAAACGCATGGGACCCCGTGAACTGCCCTGCCCTCTGGGCTTGCGGGACTTGCGAGAAGGAGAGCGACGCGCAGGAAAGTCAAGCACGATCGACCCGGTCCGCGGCGCCGGCGCCGTCAGGCAAGCGACCGTCCCGAGGGCCTGCCCGGCGTTGCGACAATTTGCTCCTTCGCTGGCGAAGCTCCCGGGCGGAAGTTGCAAAGCGTCGAGCGGGAGCGGAGAGGAGAGATCGAGATGCGCGAGCAGGAACAGCTGTTGAGACTGGCGTTCGCCGTCGGCGCCGTCACCGACGCGTTGGCGCTGCTGCCGATGTTGTGCTCGCCGATCGCGCGTCTGTTGTGGGGCTTCGACGATCCGTCCGGCGCCTATCGATTCGCTTTCGGCTACGGCGCGTCGCTGATGGCGGGTTGGACGGCGCTGCTGATATGGGCCTATCGCCGCCCGCTTGATCGCCGTTTCGTCGCCGCGCTCACCGTGGTCGTCGTCTACGGCCTGATTCTCACGGAGGCCGCCGCTGTAGTATCGGGGACCATCGCCGCTTGGCGCATGATCCCGACCTGGGTTTTGCAAGCGTGTCTGCTGTCGCTCTTCTCGTCCGCCTATCACTACGAGGCGCTCGCGAACCGTTGGGGTCATCGGCCGCGCCTCAACTGACTCGCGACATTCCGCGGCGCAATTTGCAGAGCTCCCAAGCAGTTCTCGCTTCCTGAGGCCCGTTTTTTATGCATATTGCCGCGCAATTCGCCATCATGCGCGAAATTGTGGCGGAGATGCGCGCTCCCTAGGCGCCCCTCCGCGTCGAGGAGGGGGAGTCGATGAAGCTCGTCACGGCGGTCATCAAGCCGTTCAAGGTCGAGGATGTGCGCGAGGCGCTCGAGAAGATTGGCGTCCACGGCATGACGGTGACTGATGTCAAAGGCTACGGCCGGCAGAAAGGTCACACCGAAATCTATCGCGGCGCCGAATATGTCGTGAATTTCCAGCCCAAATCCCGCATCGAGATCGCGGTCGCCGAGGACCGCGCCGACGAAGTGGTCGAGTTGATCGTGCAGAGCGCGCGCACCGGCAAGATCGGCGACGGCAAGATCTTCGTCACGCCCGTCGAGCGCATCGTTCGCGTGCGCACCGGCGAAACCGACCGCGACGCGCTGTGAGGGGGGTCGCGATGACGTTCAAATTCGCTCGCGGCGGACTGCTCGCGCTCGCCCTGCTGGCGCCCGCCCCAGCTTTTGCGGCCGGATCGCCCATCGACGCCGCCGACACCGGCTTCATGATCGCATCGACGGCGCTGGTGCTGTTGATGACCCTTCCGGGCTTGGCGCTGTTCTACGCCGGCATGGTCCGGCGCAAGAACATCCTCGCCACCATGGCGCAGAGTTTTGGCGCCACCGCCGTCGTGTCGCTGCTCTGGTTCGCGTTCGGCTACAGCCTCGCTTTCCGCGGCGACGGCGCGGCGATCGGCGACCTCAGCGCGACGTTCCTGAGCAGCATCGGTGTCGAGACGGTGAGCCCGCTCGCCAAGACGATCCCGGAAATGCTGTTCATGGCCTATCAGATGACGTTCGCCGTCATCACCGCCGCGCTGGTCGGCGGCGCGGTCGCGGATCGGCTGAAGTTCTCGTCGTTCCTGCTGTTCTGCGGGATCTGGCTGTTCGTCGTCTATATCCCCAGCGCCCACTGGGTGTGGGGCGGCGGTTTTCTCCAGCGCTGGGGCCTAATCGATTTCGCCGGTGGCACGGTCGTCCACATCAACGCCGGCGTCGCCGGTCTGGTCGCCGCCCTCATGCTCGGCAATCGCCAGGGCTTTGGCCGCGAGAATCTCGCTCCTGCGGATCTGTCGCTGGCGGTCATCGGCTGCGGGTTGCTGTGGGTCGGCTGGTTCGGCTTCAACGGCGGCTCGGCGCTCGGCTCCGGATCGCGCGCGGTCTACGCGATCGTCGCCACCCATCTGTCGGCATGTTCCGGCGCGTTGGTGTGGTGCCTCCTCGAATGGAAATCGCGCGGCAAGCCGTCGGTGCTCGGAATCATTTCCGGCGCCGTGGCGGGCCTGGGCACGATCACCCCGGCGTCGGGCTACGTGCTGCCCTGGCAGGGCGCGCTGATCGGCGCCGTCGCGGGCGTTGTCTGCTTCTACGCCAGCACCTCGTTGAAGCAGCGCTTGGGCTATGACGATTCGCTCGACGTGTTCGGCGTCCACGGCGTCGGCGGCATTCTCGGCACGCTGCTCGCGGGGGTGTTCGCGACCGCGGCGGTGAGCGCGTCGGG
>Ga0302157_10008181_pt1 | contig 10333 bp, 8 predicted proteins | sample I_Bog_N3_3_FD_193502 | JGI IMG/M metagenome (GOLD analysis project Ga0302157, IMG submission 193502) | Peat permafrost microbial communities from Stordalen Mire near Abisko, Sweden - I_Bog_N3_3 | ecosystem: Environmental > Terrestrial > Soil > Wetlands > Peat | place: Sweden: Abisko, Stordalen...
GCTGCTGTCGGCCGCCCCAATCCCCGATCCCACCTTGCGCCGCAGCCGCATCCTGCTGCAGGGCGACATGCCCAGCCCGCTCAACCCGCCCACCGGCTGCGCCTTCCGCACCCGCTGCCCCTACGCCCAAACCGCCTGCGCCAACGCCGTACCGCCCTTGCGCGAAATCACCCCAGGCCACTTCAAGGCCTGCATCCGCGACGACCTGTCGCTCCGTCCCGCTCTGTCCTGAAATCCCGAAGGCCACCTCTCATGCACCAGTTTCTCACCCTCGTTCCCAGCAACGACACCCTGCCCGAAGCCGCCGATGTGGTGGTCATCGGTGGCGGCGTCGCCGGCGTCTCCGCCGCCTACGCGCTGGCCAAGAAGGGCCATTCCGTCGCCCTGGTCGAGAAGGGCTACATCTCCGCCGAACAGTCCTCGCGCAACTGGGGCTGGTGCCGCCAGCAGAACCGCGACCCCCGCGAAATCCCGCTGTCGCAGCGCTCGCTGGAGATCTGGGGCAACCTGTCCGAGGAAATCGGCGCCGACATCAGCTTCCGCCGCACCGGCCTGATCTACGCCAGCCACCGACCCGAGGACATCGCCGCCTGGGAAGCCTGGGGCAAGATCGCCCAGCAATACCAGGTGCAGACCCGCATGCTCAGCGCCGCCGAGGTCACCGACATGCTGCCCGGCGCCACCGGGAAATGGATCGGCGGCGTGCACTCCCCCACCGACGGCCGCGCCGAACCCGGCCAGGCCATGCCGGCGCTGGCCGAAGCCGCCCGCAAGCTCGGCGTCACCATCCACCAGCAATGTGCCGCCCGCGGCCTGGACCTCACCGCCGGCCGCGTCTCCGGCGTCGTCACCGAACACGGAACCATCCGCACCCAGGCCGTGCTCTGCGCCGGCGGCGCCTGGGCCGGCATGTTCTGCCGCCACCACGGCGTCCACATGGCCCAGGCCGGCGTCTACTCCACCTCCTTCGCCAGCACCCCCGCCAAAGAAGTCATCACCGGCGGGCTCTCCACCCCGAAATTCACCATGCGGCGCCGGCTCGACGGCGGCTACACCTTCGGCATGACCGGCCGCGGCCGTGTCGAACTCTCGCCGCAAAGCCTCATCAACGCCCGAACCTTCTGGCCCACCTTCAAAAAGCGCCGCGGCGGACTCACCTTTAAAATCGGCCGCTCCTTCTTCGAAGGCCCGGGCGCCCTCAGCCGCTGGACGCATGACGACATCTCGCCCTTCGAACGCCAACGCGTCGTCGATCCCGCCGCCGATCCAAAATTGGTCGAGGAAGGCCTCTCCGGCCTCGCCGCCCTCTACCCCGAACTCGGCCGCCTCAAGGTGGCCAAATCCTGGGGCGGGCTGATCGATTCCACGCCGGACGGCATCCCGGTGATCTCCGCCATCGACGCAATCCCCGGCTTTTACCTCGCCGCCGGCTTCTCCGGCCACGGCTTCGGCATCGGCCCCGGCGCCGGCCGGCTCGCCGCCGACCTGATATCCGGCGACACCCCGATTGTCGATCCACACCCGTATCGCCACAGCCGGATGATCGACGGCACCAATCTGGGCGCGCCAGGGATGATGTAACGCCGCCACGGCCAGCCAGAAGGGTGGGCTTCAGTCCACCACGCTGAGCACAAGGAAGCCGAGAAGGAGAAGCGCTTCTTTTTGGAAAAAAACAAAACGTCTATTTCTCAGGCAATTGGATGTATTCGTTGAATAATCGTAACGATTTGGACGCAATTTCGCACCGCATCCAATCCAAGGTCTGAAAACTGCGGCAACCCAACGGCCAAAACCGGAAACGGCCGAACGAAACCCCGATCCCGACACTCCCAGCCCGCCGACCCGTGCGAGATCGGCGTCACCCCAACACCGGCCACCGGCGCCGGCCGCCGCGCAGCCGGCCGCACCCGAGCAGGACCAGCGCTGACCGGACGCTCACCCCGCATCACATCCGCCTTATCCCGGCGAGCCCCATCCAGCTTGATCTCGCCTGCGGCAATCTGGTCCACGATCGACCACAGCAAGGCCATCAGCCCATCCAGCGCCAGGAAGATCCGCCACAGCGCCACCATCCGATCCCAGCAGCACGCCGTGTCGCCCGCACCCACGACAGCCGACGTGGCGCCACGCAGCGCACGCAGACTCGAATGTGGGAAAAGCGAAACAATGGTGCTCATCCACCAGTCAACACCACGCCGACTGGCTGAACCGAAGTCAAAACACCATCAATCCCGCCGCGTCACGTATTATTGACGCAGGCCGCAGTCAGCGAAACCAGCTATCAGCCGGGCAGATCCGCCTCGCCCAACGACAGCATCAGCCGGTTGGCCCAATTGAAGAAAGCCGCCCCATGAATGGCGTCGGAAATCGCCAGATCGTCCAGCCCAACCGCCCGCAGACTTTCGATGTCGTCGGTGCCGAAGCCGATCGGAATCTCCGTCAACGCCACCGAAGCCGCCACGATCGCGTTCCAACGCGGATCGAGATCCACGCCAACGCCCTCCGCCAACAGCCGGTCCACATCGGCGCCGCGCTTGGAATACTGCGTGGCAAAACGCGAATGCACCGAAGCGCAATAGATGCAGCCATTCAGCCGAGACGTCGCCGCCGCCGACAGCTCCCGTTCCGCGCGCGGCAGCCCCGCCGTCGGGTTGTAGAAGATGTCCTTGTCCGTCCGTGTCCGGGCGCCAAGGATATCTGGATCGCGCGCCAGCAGCATGAAATACGGCGACTTCGCCCGCGACGGATCAACCAACCCGGCCCAATGCCGGTCAGTCAGTTCGGCTTCTGGCAGTGGTTCCAGCCACGGCAGCCAGTTGAGCTGTGCCTGGGTGAACTCAATGGGCTCGGCCATGTCAGTGCGTCTCCATCGCAAGCGTCACAGCCGGTGCCGGCGCCGCCGCCAGTGCGCGCAGGCCGACGACGACACGGATCTGAAAGCTCAGAAACGCCACCAGCTGCGACAAGGTGACGATCCCGTCGACGGACCAACCAGCCGCCTCCAACGCCCGCAACGCCGCCGGCGACGCATCGCGTGGGTGGAATACAAGCATATGTGCGTGCGCCAACGCCGCGGCCAGCCGCGGCCCAAGCGCGGAGCCGGCGGTGAACGAAGGCCCCTCACTGTCGTCCACACTCAACGGACCGGCCGGAAATCGGCCATACGGCCCTTCAGTGAGACCACGCCCGGCGTCCGCAGTGATCGCCGGCAGCAGCGCCCCGCCGTCCGCCTGCCGCGTCAGACCGGTCGCATAGAACGCCGCGATATCCGGCTGGCGGTGCAGTTCGACGACGAACACCGCAACCGCAAATCGCTCCACCATGCTGAACGCCGTCGCGATGTCCGGCTTGAACAGCGCCAAATAGCTGTTCTGCGCATTGTCCCGCGCCTGCACCCGCTGGGCGCGGATGGCGGCCATGGCCGAGCCCGGGGCGATCCCGACCAGATGGTCGATCACATCCAGATCGCTCACGCCGCCGGCTCCAGCGCCATCTCAGCCGCGGCTTCCGGCTTCTGCCAGCCAAGCGCCGGGGCCACCGTGCTGGCGATCAGCTCGATCGAGCGCAGGATCAGCTCATGCGGCGGATCGACCGAATGCACCTGGAACGCCAGCTCGGTCACGTGCTCCAGCGTGGTGTCGGCGCGCAGCGAGGCGATGACCTCCTCGGGGGTGCCGACATGGGTGTCAGTGGCAGCAATCATCTCCTCAAGCGTACCGCTGAGCTTCTTATGTCCGACGTTGCGCAGATGCTCGGAATGCCGCCGCAGCCCGATCTCGGCGTACCGCATCGCCTCATCATGGCTGTCCGCCACAAACACCGCCCGCGAGCCCATGATACGCGGCGCCCGGCCAGCCGGCAGCGCCTTCATGTAAGCCTCCACGATCGGCATCTGAATGTCGGCAAGCGACGCATGCGGTGCGTCCGGCCGGCGCGGCTGGGCGCGCGACAGCAGCAGCCCGTCGCCCTCCTTGCCCGCCCAGTGACCGCCATCGGCCGAGAACGTCGCCTGCCACATCCGGTCCAGCAGCTGCGGCCGGCCGGGATACAGCCGGGCATCCAGCGGCGGCCGTTTTTCGCCGGTGATCGTCGCCTTCACGGCGTCGCGCACCGAACGCGCGAGGTCGATCGGATTGGGCAGCAATGGTGCCCCAGCGCTCTTCAGCACATCGCCGCGCAGCGCCGAGCGCAGGATGCGCAGGTTATCGATATAGGTCTGCGTGCGTTCGGCGACATCGCGGCCGAACGGCGCGAACGCCAGCGGGTTGCCGCCGGAGCCGACGCCGAGCTCAAGCCGGCCGCCACTCAGCAAATCCATCACCGCGGCGTCCTCGGCAGTGCGCAGCGGCTCTTCCAGTGGCAGCGTGACGATCCCGGTGCCGAGCCGGATGGTCGAGGTCTGCGCCGCGATATGGGTCAGCAGCACAAACGGCGAAGGGATGCCGCCTTCGCCTTCGATGAAGTGATGCTGCGCCACCCACGCCGTCTGGAAGCCGTGCTTTTCCGCATGCACGATTTGCGCGGTGCCGAGCCGATACCGATTGCCGGGATCGGTCTGGTCCAACATCCGGGTGAAAAAGCCGAGCCGTTTCGCTGTCATGGGCGGGAGCCTCAAGAGTGCAGAGTGGCGAAGTCCGGAACCACCTTAGCCCGCCTATGGCCGGGAATGGCATCCAGTAATTCTTGCGTTGCAGCATTCGCGGGGGTCTGGAACACGGTTTCCACCGGACCGCTCTCAACCACGCGACCTTGTTGCAGCACGGATATGGTGTCGGCGATCCGCCTGACCACCGCCAGATCATGCGAAATGAACAGGTAGGTCAGCCCAAGATCGCGTTGCAGGTCGTCAAGCAGACTCAAGATCTGCGCCTGAACCGTCACATCGAGGGCGGAAACCGCCTCGTCCAGTACCAGGATCTGCGGCTCCAGCACCAAGGCGCGCGCGATCGCCACCCGCTGCCGCTGGCCGCCCGACAGCGCCTGTGGCTTGCGGGCCAGCAGCGTCCGGTCCAATCCGACACGATGAGCCATGTCGGTCGCCTTGCGCAGCCGATCGGCTGCGCTGGACACGCCGAAATTGCGCAGCGGCTCGCCGATGATCTCAGCCACGCTCTGGCGCGGATCGAGCGAGGCATAGGGGTTCTGGTAGACCAACTGGATCTTCCGGCGGAACTGCCGCAACGCCTCGCCGCGCAACTGGGTGAGGTCGGTGCCGTCGATCAGGATGCACCCGCCGGTCGGCCTGTTGAACCCGACCACGCTGCGCACCGTGGTGGTCTTGCCCGACCCGGACTCGCCGACAATCGCGTGCGTGGTGCCACAGTCCACCGTGAACGACACGCCGTCGACCGCCCGGACCTGTGCATTGCCCTTGCCGAAATCCTGCACGAGACCGTCCACCACGATGGCGTGCCTGGCGCGCCCAGGCGGTGTTGGCGGCGCCGGCGGACGTGGGCTCGGCGTCACGAACGCCGGCGCGTCCGCCAGCAGCCGTCGCGCATACGGGCTCTGTGGCGCCCGCAACACCGTCGCGGTGTCGCCCTGCTCCTGGATCCGGCCGCCCTGGAATATCACCAGCCGATTGGCGCGATCGGCGGCCACACCGAGATCGTGAGTGACGAACAGCACCGCTGTCTCGCGCTCGGCCCGCAATTCGTCGATCAGGTCGAGAATGCGCGCCTGCACCGTCACATCCAGCGCGCTGGTCGGCTCATCGGCGATGATCAACGCCGGCTCCAACGCGATGGCGATGGCGATCAGCACGCGCTGGCGCATGCCGCCGGACAGCTCATGTGGATACTGCCGCACCCGCAGCCCCGGATTGGTCAGCCCAACCTTGCGCAGCAACGCCACCACCCGATCCGGGATCTCGCGCCGATTGACGCCATGCAGCGTCATGATCTCCGCCACTTGCGAGCCGATCGTCCGCACCGGGTTGAGCGACGTGCCGGGGTCCTGTGGGATCAGGCTGATCTGCGCGCCGCGAATCCCGTCCAGCCGGGATTGCGGCCATCCCGCGATATCCACGCCGTTCAGCCGGATCGCCCCATGATCCCGCCTGCCATTGGCCGGCAGCAACCCGATCACCGCCTGCGCCGTGGTGGTCTTGCCGGAGCCCGACTCCCCCACCAGCGCCACAACCTCGCCAGCCCCGATGCTGAACGAAACATCATGCACCACGCGCGCCCAGCCGTCGGCGGAGCGATACGAAATCGCCAGCCGGTCAAGCTCCAGCACGGGAATGCCGGTCATGGCGCCACCTGCCCGAAGGCGTGGCTGATGCGATTTGCGGCCAGCACCACCAGCACCACGGCGAGCCCCGGAAACGCCGTCAGCCACCACGCCGTCGCCACATAATCGCGGCCCTCGGCGATCAGCAGCCCCCATTCCGGCGTCGGCGGCGGCGCGCCATAGCCGAGAAAGCCCAAGGTCGCGATGGCCAGGATCGCTGTGCCGAACTGCAAGGCGGCCAGCGACACCACCGCGGTCAGCGAATTCGGCAGCACGTGCCGCCACAGCACCGCACCAAACGTTCCGCCACTGCCAAATGCCGCCTCGACGTACTCCGCGCGCCGCACCCGCACCACTTCCGAGCGCATCAGCCGGGCGAACCGCGCGACCGAGGCCACACCCACGGCCACCGCCGCATCGAGCTCGCCGAACCCCAGCAGGATGATGATGCTGAGCGACAGCAGCAGGCTCGGGATCGACAGCATCACGTCCATGAACCGCATGATCGCATCATCGACCCAACCGCCGACCGATCCCGCCAGCAGCCCCAGCCAGACACCCGCCAGCAATCCAACCCCCACCGCCAGAAACGCCCCGGTCAGCGAGTGCCGCGCGCCATAGATGATGCGGGCGAACCCGTCGCGGCCGATCTGGTCGGTCCCGAGCCAATGCAGCGCATTCGGCGCGCGCAACTGCTGGCCGGCGGCACCGACGGTGCCGCTGTAGTCGGTGAAAGCCCCCGGAAATATCGCCCACAGCAACGCGATCAAGATCACCGCCCAGGCCAGCACCAACGCCGGCTGGACCGCCAGCCTGAACCGCCGCAGCGGCACCGCCGACGCGCTCACGGCCCCACCTCAAACCGCCGCCGCAACCGCGGGTCCAGCACCGGATACAGCAGGTCGACCGCAAGATTGACCACCACGAACACCGCCGCCGACAGCACCACCAGCGCCTGCAACACCGACACGTCCTGGCTGCTCACGGCATCGCGCGTCATCGACCCCAGCCCGTTGAGGCCAAATACCGTCTCCGTCACCACCGCCCCCGCCAGCAACTCGCCCAGCAGCACGCCGGCGATCGTCAGCACCGGCAAAATCGCGTTGCGCGCCACATGCGCCCATAGCACGTGCGCCGCACTCGCCCCCTTGGCCCGAGCAACTGAGACAAAATTCTGCGTCTGCACCGCATCGATGCTGCGCAGCAGCACCTGCGCCAGCGGAGCCGAAATCGGCACCGCCAGGGTAATCGTCGGCAGGATCAGCCCCTCGATCTCGCCAGGGGCAATCACCGACACCCATCTCAACCGGAACGAAATCACCTGGATCAACACAATCCCGAGCCAGAACACCGGCACCGACACAAACAGCGCCGGCACCGCCTGCAACCCAGCCCGCAACCACCCGAACGGCGTCAGGTTGGCCAGAAACGCGATGCCCACCGCCAGTGTCACCGCCAGCACAAACCCAAGGCTCGCCAGCCGCAACGTCGGCGGCAGATTGGTGCGCAGCAATTCACCCACCGTGACACCTTGCTGGATGGAATAGCCGAGCTGGCCGGTCAGCGTGTTCCCCAGCGCCTTGCCGTATTGCACGATCAACGGCTGATCCACCGCGTAGGCCGAGCGGATCTCGGCAATCTGCGATGCACTCAGGCCAAGGTCCGGGCTTTCGAATTTGATCATCACCGCATCGCCCGGCAGCACCTGCAGCAGGATGAACGCCACGGTGAACGCGGCCCACAGCACCAAGGCGGCCTGGGCGATGCGGCTGATCAGATACTTCGCCACAGACGCATCAATGCTTGTCGAGCCATACCGAATAGAAGCTCGGCCGCCCCACCGCCTCAAACGCCACGTCCTTCACGTAGGGCGCGCCGGCGAACACCTGCGGCTCCTCAAAGATCGGAATTTCGTAGGCTTGATCGAGAAGATACGCCTGCACATCACCGGTCAGCGCCAAACGCCTGACACGGTCGGTTTCAGCCGCGATGGCCTCCAACTTGCCGTTCAGCACCGGATCGACGAACGTCACCGGCTTCTTGCTCAGCCCGCCCTTCTGCAGCAGCGCATCGCGATTGGTCGGATAGAACTCGCTCTTGATCACGTCGGGATCGGCGCGGCCCACCTCCACCACGAACACCGGCGTCTTCGAGGCATCGAGGTTGTCGGAGATCACCACCCCCGGCGAGCCCGACAGCAGCGTGTACTGAACCCCGATCTTCGCCCATTGCTGCGCCACCAACTGCAACACCGACTTGTTCTGCGGCTGCGGCAGCGAGATATGCGACGCCAACGCCAGCTTCTGGCCGTCCTTCTCGCGCACGCCGTCCGCCCCCAGCTTCCAGCCGGCCTCGTCGAGCAGCTTGGCCGACAGCGCCGGATCATATGTCAGCTTGCCGGACAGATCGACAAACCCCGCCGCCGTCTCCGCCACCACCGAGCGCGCCACCGGATAGTTCGCCGAGAACAGCGTGCCGACGATCTCCTTGGCGTTGACCGCGTGCAGCAACGCCTGCCGCACCTTCAGGTCGGCCACCAACGCATTGTCCGGCCGGAACGAGATCCCGTCATTCACCCCCTTGGTCGGCGCCGCGTAGATCGGAAACTTCTGCGCCACCACCTGCGGTTCGTCATAGGCCTGCACCTGGCGAATGAAATCCGCCTGCCCCGCCAGCAGCGAGCCGATGCGCACGCTGTCTTCGGACGTGATGATATACTTGATGCCGTCCAGATGCGCCGGCCCCTGGTGCGCCAGCAGCTTCGGCCCCCAGGCGTAATCCTTGCGCTTCACCAGTTCGAGTTGCTTGCCCAACACCTCGCTCACCACCACGAACGGCCCGGAGCCGATGATGGCCGTGGCCTTGCCAAGTTCCTCATAGCTGTGCGCCAGCGTCGCCAGCGACACCAACCCGGAGCCGATCACCGACGTCCCCTGCAGGAAGCCCGGCGACGGCTTCTTGAAGAAGAACTTCACCGTCAACGGATCGATCACCTCGGAATGATCGTAGTTGTTGATCACCTCCGACACCGGCAGATGCTTTTCCCGATCGCCAAGGCCAAAGGTATCGTAGTTTTTCGCCACCGACGCCGCATCGAGCTTGCTGCCGTCGGAGAACGTCACCCCCGGCCGCAGCTTGAAGGTGAACTCGGTATTCTCCGGGTTCACCGTCCAAGATTCAGCAATCCACGGCTGGATCTCGAGCGTCTTCGGGTCCTGGTAGGTCAGCTTGTCGGTGATCTGGTTGAGCACGCCGCCGTTGGGATAGAAGCCCCCGGCCGGCGGATACAAATTGGTGTGTGCCTGCTGCTCCAGATAGATCAGCGTGCCACCCTCTATCGGGGTTTGTCCCCACGATGGCGCCGATGCGGCACAAACGCTTCCAAACAGCGCGGTTGCAAGGAGCAGGGAACGACGCGGTCGGAATGCGAACATGGCAATTCACGGTCCTCAAGGTGAGTGCCGAGGATGGCACGTCGTCACCTGGGATCAAGGCCGCAATCGCCGCCATCGGCGATTTTGCCGCATTGCAGCAAAAAACAATGCGGCTTTGGACGCTGATTCTCTCGCACGCCCAGCCGGCAGCCTGTTATTCGATCAGCGAATGGGCATCCTGGCCGAAATAGGCCCGCTCCAGCCGGGCCGGCAGGTCGGCCTCTCGTGCATCGGCGGTCATCACCAGCCGCCCCTGCGCCAGCGCATACAGCCGATCCGCCACCGCCAGCGCCTTTTCGATCAACTGTTCCACCAGAAGCACCGCAGTACCACCCGCCCGCAACTGCGCGAGCACGCCGAGCACCCGGTCAACCAGAACCGGCGACAACCCGGCCGATGGCTCGTCCAGCATGAGCAACCCCGGCTTGCGCACCAGGCCCTGCGCCACCGCCAGCATCTGCTGCTGACCGCCACTGAGCGCGCCACCGAGGGCGTGACGCTTTTCGGCAATCTCCGGGAAATAGGTCAGCGCTTCCTCAACCCGTGCCGCGCGTTCGCCGCGCGGCACGTCGTAGCCGGCCAGCAACAGGTTGTCCCAGACGGTGCTGTGCGTGAACACCCGGTGCCCCTCGATGACATGCACCAGACCCAGCTTTCCGGCCTCGCGC
>Ga0302157_10008182_pt1 | contig 10333 bp, 8 predicted proteins | sample I_Bog_N3_3_FD_193502 | JGI IMG/M metagenome (GOLD analysis project Ga0302157, IMG submission 193502) | Peat permafrost microbial communities from Stordalen Mire near Abisko, Sweden - I_Bog_N3_3 | ecosystem: Environmental > Terrestrial > Soil > Wetlands > Peat | place: Sweden: Abisko, Stordalen...
ACTCACGGACCTGGTTCATTTGAGGCTCGCATTCTTGCTGAGGCTGGCAGCCGGGGTTACGGAGATGGTGAAGGGGAAGGAGATCGACCCGTTCGTCTCGACGGTCGTCGCCCCCTGCACCGGGTTGGCGAAGTACTGCGACGTCGAGATGGCGTTGATCCAGGCCTCCGAGATCGAGAGGCTCGGCCCGGGCCCGTTGACCTGCAGGCTGATCGTGCCGATGGCGGCCGAGCGGGTGCCCGTCGCCGACCCGGAGGTTGCTGCACTGCCGCTGCTGGCGGCCGCGGCCCCGGGGGAGGTGCTCCCTGTCAGCTCGGTGCCGTTGAAGGCGAGGACCGAGGCCTTGTCCGGGGTGATGGAGATGAGGCTGTTCAGTGCCAGGGGCCAGTCGATGGCCTGGTTGAGCACGGATGCCCGACGCGCCAGGCCCTTCGTGTAGGCCTCGTTGGCCGCCACCACCAGGCTGTACTTCGGTACCTGGGCGTTCAAGGAGGCGATGTTGGACTGGAGCTGGTCGACGTTGTTCTGCTCCCTGTGGACCTGGAGGAACTTCCAACCACCGAACAGGACGAGGAGGACGATGACGGCGACGGAGGCGAGCAGCGTGCGCTCCTGGATCCGCTTGATGCGTGCCTTCTGGGCGACCTCGGGCGGGAGGAGGTTGAATTTCTTGACCGAGTCGTCGGGCTCCGGCAGGGCGAGGCCGATGGGGGAGGCCAGCACCGGGATGACCTGGGCCGCCTGGTCGTCGGCGAGGTCGAGCTTGGAGGTGTCGAGCCGGTCGAAGGGCGAGCCGTAGGTGACCGGGATCCGGACCTTCGCCTCGAGCATCTCGGCCAGTCCGTGCAGCTCCGAGCCGCCACCTGTCAGCTTGACCCGGGAGACGGGCAACCGGTCGGGCAGCGAGGCGAAGTACTGGATCGAGTTGCGGATCTCCTCGGTCAGCTCGAGCATGCTCGGCTGGGCGACACGCTCGGCCGCCTGGATCTGCGGGTTGTCCTCACCGATGCGGTACTTGACCGTCTCGGCGTCGACGATCGGGATGTCGAGGGCCGCCGAGATGGCGGCCGTCGTGGCGTTGCCGCCTGAGCCGATGGTACGGACGAACTGGGGACGCCCGCCCTGGTGGACGACCACCACCGTCAGTCCGGCGCCGATGGAGACGATGGCCTCGGGCTGCTCGGTGGCCGGCTCCGCGCCGGCGGCGGGCTCGCTGGCCACGGACGGGGAACCGGTCTCGCCGAGGGCACGGACCAGTGCGGAGGAGATGAGGTCGACGCCCTCCACCACGAGGCCGGCGCGCTCGACGACGTCGATCACGCCGTTGACGAGGTCGACGTGGGCGGCGGCCACCAGCACGCGGCGCATGCGCCCGCCCTCGTCGTTGGTGTAGTCGGCGAGGACCTGCGAGGACAGCAGGGTCTGTTCCGGCGGGAAGGGGATGACCTCTTCGGACTGGAAGCGGACGGCGCTGTCGATCTCGTCGTCGGGGACGTAGGGGAGGTCGATCTCGCGGGTGATGGCCCGGAGGCCGGCGATGCCGACGATGACGGACGTCCCGGAGAACTGCCCGTTCTTCCAGAGCTTCTGGATGGCCTCGGTCACCGAGGAGGCGTCGCGGATCTCGCCGTCGACCAACGAGCCGGGCGGCAGTCCGACCTGGCCGTAGGTGAGCAGGACGGGGGTGGACTTCGACGTATCGATCTCGGCGGCGCGGACACCGCTCGTACCGATGTCGAGTCCGACGGTCAGGCGTGCCATCCGTTTGCTCCTGTCATATTGTCTTCCACCGGTCGGAGAGCGGTCGGGTCCGTCAAGGGGCCGGTCGGCCGGCACGAGGTGCACGTGCGCCGACTGCGCACTGTCGTCTTCGCTCGGTTCATCGACTCGCTCCGGTTCCTGGTGGTCCCTCAGTGCATTTCATGGCCACGTGGGCCGCAATGGGACTATCGGAAGGCCGGGGTGCGACCTTGAGCGATCGGTTGCGGGAAGGTTGCCGGCGTGCCTGATCAGCCGAGCTGCGTGGCGAACGAGCCCGTCTGGAGGATGCCCTGACGCTCGAGCATGACCTTGAGGTCGTGCGGGTTGGTGGCCGTGGTCATGGCCTCGGCGAGCGTGATCCTGCCGGTGGAGAGGAGTGCCGCCAGGGACTGGTCGAACGTGACCATCCCGTAGTACGCACCTTCGGCCACGATGCCGTCGATGTCGCCGGTGAGCATCGGGTCGATGATGGCCTGTTGGATCCGTCCGTTGATGACCAGCACCTCGAGGGCGGGCACCCGGCCCAGGCCGTCGGCCGTCGGGATGAGTCGCTGGCAGACGATCCCCTGGAGCGAGCCGGCGAGGCTGATCCGGATCTGGGTCTGCTGGTGCGGAGGGAAGAAGTCGACGATGCGGTTGATCGTCTCGGTGGCGTTGATGGTGTGGAGTGTCGAGAAGACGAGGTGACCGGTCTCGGCGGCACTGAGGGCGGCGGCGACCGTCTCCTGGTCGCGCATCTCACCCACCAGGATGACGTCCGGGTCCTGGCGGAGGACGACGCGCATGGCGGACGAGAACGAGTCGGTGTCGAAGCCGACCTCCCGCTGGTCGATGGCCGCCAGGTCGTCCTTGTGGAGCACCTCCACCGGGTCCTCGATGGTGACGATGTGGCAGGCCCGCAGATGGTTGATGTGGTCGATCATGGCGGCCAGCGACGTCGTCTTGCCCGACCCGGTGGGGCCGGTCACCAGGACCAGGCCGCGCATCTCCTGGGCCAGCTGGGTCACGACCGGGGGGAGGCCGAGCTCCTGGGCGGTGGCCGGGTGGGCCCGGACCCGACGGATGGCGAGGGCGGTCGACGAGCGCTGGTAGTAGGCGTTGACGCGGAAGCGGCCGGTGCCCGGGACGCTGTAGGCGTAGTCGGCCTCGTGCTTCGTCCGGAAGGTCTCGAGGACGGTCTCGGTCATCATGGCCTCGGCGATGCGCTTGGTGTCATCGGCGGTGAACGCCGGCTCGTCGTCCAGGGTGCGCAATGCGCCGGCCACGCGCATCCGTGGTGGGGCACCGGCCTTGACGTGGAGGTCGGAGCCGTCGAGCTCCTCGAGCTTCAACAGCAGTCGGTCGAGGTCCGCGATGTCCATGGGTCCACTGTACAGGCACCACTCTGTGCGGAACAGGGAATGCGGAGAGTGGTGATCTGCCCGGGACACATAGGTGTCCGGCCGACCCGGCCACGACGCACCGTGACCGGGCGGTGCGACCGGTTCAGGTCGCGGTCGTCGCGGCCTTCTTCGCGCTGCCGCCCGAATCGCCCGTGCCGCCCTTGTCCTTCGTGCCCGACGACGGGGACGAGGTGGGCGACGAGTCCCCGGTCGACGCCGCCGGCGCCGAGGACTCCGAGCCCGAGCCCGAGCCGCCACCGTCGCCGGATGCCGCCGCCGGCGTGGACTCGGCGGGCCGCGACGAGGACCCGCCCGAACGACTGTCGGTCTTGTAGAAGCCGCTGCCCTTGAACACGATCCCCACGCTGCCGAAGACCTTCTTCACCGGCTCGCCGCAGGTCGGGCAGGCCGTCAACGGCTCGTCATGGAACGACTGGACGACGTCGAAGTTCTTCGCACAGCTGTCACAGTGGTATTCGTACGTGGGCACGCGACGTGCTCCTTCCGGTCCGGGCCGTCTCTGCAGGCTGGCAGTCTACCTGAGTGAGTGCCAATGCCGACCCCGTCAGACCTGCTCCCGTACACTGGGCGCCGTGAGAGACGGAGGCGCACAGTGACCGACCGGAGCTTGAGCCACCTGGACCCGTTCGGAGGGGCCCGCATGTCGGACGTCTCGCCCAAGGAGGCGACCCTCCGCCGGGCGCTGGCCCGGTGTCGGGTGGCGATGAAGCCCGAGACCACGGCCCAGGTCGCCAACAACGCCATCACCAAGGGCGACGTCCTGGCCGCGGCACGGGTGGCCGGCATCCAGGCGGCGAAGCGGACGGCCGACCTGGTCCCCATGTGCCATCCGCTGCTCGTCGGTTCCGTCCAGGTCGACTTCACCATCGGCGACGACTACGTCGAGGTGGAGGCCAAGGTCGAGACCGTCGACCGTACCGGTGTCGAGATGGAGGCGATGACGGCCTGCGCCATCGCCGCGCTGACCGTCTACGACATGTGCAAGACGGCTGATCGGACGATGAGCATCGGGCAGCTCATGCTCTGGGAGAAGACCGGCGGTAGCTCGGGTCAGTGGAAGCGGGAACTCGAGCTCTGACCGGGCCGGACGCAGACGCGTCGACGGGCACCGCCCAGATGGGCCGGTCCGTCCGGCGTGCGCAACGCACGCGACGGAGGAGGACCGTTCAGCCGCGCACGGCGGAGCGGAGGTCGTGCAACGACAGCTCCGAGGTCGCTTCGCCGCCGCACTGGGCGCAATGCTCCACATGTCGCCAGCTGCGCAGCAACCGCGTCCCCTCCGGGTTCAGCAGGACCACGAAGGACTCCGAGAGCGGGTCGATCTCGATGCCGTAACAGGGCTGCCACTCGGTGGCGACGGGGGCACTCGTGCGGTGGGCCGACTTCACGATGCGGCGGAAGCGCGAGTTGTCCCTATCGATGATCCACGTGCTGTGACACGACTCGATGACGATCTCTTCCACGTCGCCAGTATCCCACGCGACGGCTCCGGCGCCGTCAGCTTTCCATGTCGGTTACGTGACAGTTGACGGGTCCCGACCGGCCTCCGAACCGCGGTCACCGGGCGCCCACGCCCTGCTGACCAGCGAGAACACGTGGTGCGCCCGGCTGCTGACGCGTCAGCGCAACCAGGGGTGGCGCGTGCGCCCGATCAGCCGGCGGCCGTGGCCGCCACGGGCACCCGGACGGTCACGGTGGTGCCCCGGCCGACCTTGGACGCCATGCGCAGGCGGCCTCCGACGAGTCGGGCGCGCTCGCTCATGCCCGGGAGTCCGAGCGACTGGGTGTCCCCCCAGAACTCCGACTGCGGGTCGAAGCCGACGCCGTCGTCGCCGACCGAGAGCTCGAGCCATCCGTCGCCGAACTCCAGTGCGACGTCCACCCGTCGGGCCGCGGCGTGGCGCTCCGCATTGGTCACCGCCTCCTGGGCGATGCGGAAGACCGCGAGCTCCACATCCTGTGGCAACCGGCTGACGGTTCCGTCGATGGTGAACGAGCTCTCGAACCCCTGCCGTTCGGTGGCCTCGGTCACGACCTGGTTGATGGACGCCACGAGACCGAGATCGTCGAGCACCGATGGACGGAGTCCCCGGGCGATCGAACGGAGCTCCGCCACCGTGTCCTCGACCGAGGAGCGCATCGACGCCAGGCGGTCGGGGTCGTGGCTGCCGCCCGCACCGGATGGGACGGGCCCGCCCTCGAGCGCGTCGATCTGGCGGCACAGGTGGATCAGCGCCTGCAGCGGCCCGTCGTGCAGCTCCTGGGCGATGTGGCGTCGCTCCTCCTCCTGGCCGAGGACCACCTGACCGGCGTACGCCTCCATGAGGTCGTGCCGCCGCGTCTCGGTGGTGACGTCCTCGAAGATGACCTGCATGCGCCGGTCGGTGCCGGGCGCACCGACGAGGGTCGAGGTCGGCCGGTACAGGACGCGGCGCCCGTCCAACTCGAACGTGAGTGGGCGTTGGCGTTCGTCGTCGACCTGGTCCCCGGTCACGTGGACGGAATCGTCGGCCGGGTCGGACGACCCGATCGCCGCCGTCCCACCGGAGGCGGCCTTGTCCGCCGGACCCTGGGGATCGTCGTCGAGCAGTCGGGTGAGCACCCGGACCGCGGCATCGGGTCCGACGACGTCCACCAGCCGGCGGTCGGCGACCGGCGGGGCCTCCGACCCCTTGGTCCGACCCCGGGGCATCCCTCCGAAGACCCGGTCGGCCGCGGCGTTGGACTCGACGACCTTGCCGTCGCCGTCCACGATCAGGATGGGCGAGCGATTCGACTCGAACATGTCCTGGTACAGGAGTTCCGCCCGCAGCCGGGCCGTCTGGGCGGCGTCCGCCTGGTCGCGCAGCCGTGTCTCCGCCGTCACGCGACTTCCGACGACGAGCGCCAGGGCCAGGAGCACGACGAGCTGCAGGACCTCGCTCCACAGCTCGAGCGTGTTGACCTGGTCGGCGGCCTCGAGCATGCGGGGGATGTCGAGCAGCGCGACCCAGACGACGGTGGCGACCCCGCCGGCCAGGCCGTAGTTGAGCGCGCCGGTCACCACGGGCACGACGAAGATCACGATCGTCGACACCTCGAGCAGGACGTCGCCGGAGTCGAGCCCGTAGGCCACGGTGACCGCCAGGCGGACGAGGGCGAAAGCCAGGACCAGGAGTTGGATCAGCCAGAACCGCGAGTCCGTCCACGGCGCCCTCGCCGAGGAGATGCCGCGGCGCCTCCGTCTCCGTCCGGTGTCCGCCGACGGGTTGACCGACGAGTCCCTGGCTGCCGTCAACACCGGCCCGGAGTGCCGCGAGCTGGTCACCGCAGCTCACCCGGGCCGGGGGCGGGTTCGCCGAGGTCCCCCTCCCGGACGACGAGGCGGCTCGCCAGCGCGTAGTGGACGAGTTCGGTCCGAGACAGGATGTCGAGCTTGTCGAAGACGTGGTTGAGATGGCCCTCGACGGTGCGTGGGCTGATGCCGAGCTGGTGGGCGATGGACTTGTTGGACATGCCCCGGGCCACAAGTTGCACCACCTCGGACTCCCGGGCCGTCAGGCGCTCGTCCGGGTCCGGCCCCTGGTCGCCGAGGTCCTTCTCGCCCTGCCCGCGGGGCGGGGCGCCGCCGGCCTGCACTCCGGAGCAGGCGTCGCGCAGGGCCGCCACCAGCTCGTGGCTGGGCAGTGTCTTGAGCAGGTAGCCCGAGACGCCCGCCGCCAGCGCCGCCCGGACGTAGTGCTCGTCGTCGTAGGCGCTGAGGATCACCACGAGGAGGCCGGGATACTCGTCGACCAGCTGTCCGGCCAGGTCGATCCCGTTCGACGTCGGCATGCGGATGTCGGTGATGACCAGGTCGGGTGCGGTGTCGGCCACCACCGTGCGGGCCTCGTCGGCATCCGCCGCCTCGCCGACGACGGTGAACCCGTCCGCCCCGTCGAGGATGCCGCGCGTGCCGGCCCGGAGCAGTTCGTGGTCGTCGACGATGACCGTGCGGAGCACGGGACCCGGGGACGGGGGATCGGTCGGCGCGACGCGGTCCATCAGTCCATGGTAGGTGGGTCAGCCTGCGACGATGAGGGACACGACCATGGCGAGGACCATGCCCGTCACCAGCGGAGCGGACGCGACCGGCAGCATCGGTGCCGTCGGTCGGCCGTCTGCGGACGGACCCGTCCCGGCGTGGACCCGCCGCCGCCCGGCACCCCAGAGCACGACGAGGCACACGAACGCCGCCAGCACCCAGGCGACCGCGCCCGCCACCACCGCGGTCCCGGCCACGGCGCCCGCGCCGCCCAGCCAGGAGCCGGTGGCGGGCAGCAGCGCCCGACCGTGCCCGCGGGGGTCGCGGCACTCCGGGTCCGCGGCCCGGAGCACGCCGAACACTGCGGCACCCACCACGAGCCCCACCCCGGACCACACGGCCACGGCATCGCGGCCGAGCCAGAGCGCCGCCGCAACGATGAGGACGACACCGAGGCCGGCGCCGACCGCCCCCACCGACAACGGCGTCCGGCTACCGCCGTACTCGATCAGCGCGGCGGCGATCGCCGTGGCGGCGAGCACGCAGTAGCCGGCGGTGCAAGCGTTGCCGTGCCAGGCCCAGGCCACCAGGGCGAACGCGACACCGGTCGTCAGTTCGACGAGCGGGTACCGGATCGAGATGGGCTCATGGCAGGTGTGGCAGCGGCCGCGCAGCGCCAACCACGACAGCAGCGGCACGTTCTCCCACCAGGCCAGGGTGCGGTCACAGGTCGGGCAGAAGGATCGGGGAGTCGACACCGACAGGCCCAACGGGGCCCGGTAGATGACGACGTTGAGGAAGGAGCCGACGAGGAGCCCGAGGATCCCGGCCACGACGATCACGAGCCATTCGACGGAAGCGGAGGGATCGCTCAATGCCGCGGTCCCGGACGGGAGGGACACGCCCGTACGGGCGCCCCGGCGCGTGTCCGGGCGTCCGTCAGCGGCGGAGTGGTGGATGGTGTGTCCCGCCTGGACCCCATGGTGGAACCTCGTCAGCTCGCCGGATCGGGTGGGTCACCTTACCGCCGCGCCCCCCGGTCACCGGGCGACCGCCCCGCCGTGGACCGAACGCCCGCCGCCCCTCGGGGGTGACCCGACGGGGGCGGCCTCCCGGTGGGGGAACGTCCCACCGCTCGGACCCGCGCGCGCCAGGACCATCGGTGACCTGCGACTTTCGTCGACGGGGGAGTGGTGTTCGCACCCATCCCGCACCCGTGCGGCAACGGGAAGGGCGCGTGCGGGACCGTACGATGGCATGAAAGGACGTGGGGCCACCCGGGAAAGGCAGGGGCGGGGTGGTTTCCGAGGGACCGGGTGCCGGTGACCGTCAACTGTGTCCACTCCCACCGGACACCGGCGGGTCAGCTCACGGTCCGTCGCAGAATCCCATTCAATCTCCGCCCCGAGTGTGCCGATGGGAGATCCATGAGCGACGTGGAGGCCACGAGGTACATGGCGAACGAACGCGAGATCGAGTTCGTCGACCTCGACAGCTACGGGGTCGACCCGACTGCGGCGGCGATCCTGCCGGTCGAGGTGTCGCGCCGCCACCATGTCGTGGCCGTGAAGCGGAAGTTCGGCACACCGGTCATCGCCACCGCGGATCCGGACGACCTGCTCGCCGTGGACTCGATCCGGGCCAGCCTGGGACGGGACTTCATCTCCGTGGTCGCGTCACCCGAGCAGATCGACAAGTACCTGGAACTCGCCTTCCGCGAGGGTGGGCCCCCGGTCGCGGCCACCTCGCTCGGCGACCTGGCCACCGAGATCGGTGTTCCCGACGATGCCTTCGACCAGGCGATGGCCAGTTTCGGCGAGGCGACCGTCACCGGCCCGTCCCTGCCCCCACTCGATGTGCCTGCCCCTCCTCCACCTCCGACGCCACTGATGGACGACGCGGCGGTGTCGGGAGCGGGTCCGTCGTCGCCGGCCGCCGACGACCAGCTCGCCGACCTGGCGCGGTCGCTCGAGCAGAGTGGCGAAGGTGAAGCTGCCGCTGCGGCCGACGCCGCCGCCGACCGCGATGCCGCCGACCTCGTGGCTGAGGCCGTGGCCAATTACCAGACACAGAATCCGACACCTGGCGTGCCGGACACCGAGACGCTGGCCGCGTTCCCACCCCTGGCCCGGGCACTCGTCGAAGGCGGTCGTGTCGCCGTGGAGGCGATGAGCCTCGCGCTGGAAGAGCACAACCTGACCGGCCAGAGCATCGCCCGCATCCTCACCAACCAGAAGCTGGTCACCGAGGCCGACCTCATGTGGGGCATGGCCCAGGAGATGGGGCTCCAGTTCGTCGACCTCGACACGGTCGGTGTGGACCTGACGACGGCGAGCGCCATCCCCGAGACGACGGCACGACACCACAACGTCATCGTCATCGCCATGGACAACGGGGTACCCGTGGTGGCGGCCTCGAACCCGACCGACGTGTTCGCCATGGACGACCTGCGGACGATCATCGGCAGCAACTTCATCGTGGTGGTGGCGACCCGGAGCCAGATCACCGCCTACATCAACCGGGTGTTCTCGAGCGGTGACGCGGCCGACATGGCCATGGAGGCGTCGCTCGGCATGGACGGTACGACGGCCGAGCCGGGCGTCGACGACATCCAGACCGCCACCGAGACGGCACCGATCGTCCGGTACGTCAACCTCCTGATCCTCCAGGCGCTGAACGAGCGCGCCTCGGACATCCACATCGAACCGACCGCGGCGGACCTGCGCATCCGCTACCGCATCGACGGCGTGCTCCACGACGTGTCGACCGGTCCGAAGGCCATCGCCGCGGCCGTCACCACCCGCCTGAAGGTCATGGCGGACATGAACATCGCCGAGCACCGGGTCCCCCAGGACGGCCGCATCTCGCTGAACGTGGGCGCCAAGGGCATCGACCTCCGGATGGCGACGCTCCCCACCATCTACGGCGAGAAGATCGTGATGCGGGTGCTCGACAAGTCGAGCGTCGTCCTCGGGTTCGCCGAGCTCGGGTTCGATCCCGAGATGCTGGCCTCCTACGAGACGCTCTACACCAAGCCCTACGGGACCATCCTCGTCAGCGGTCCGACCGGCTCCGGCAAGTCGACCACCCTCTACACGACGCTCACCGCGCTCAACTCGCCCGAGAAGAACATCATCACGGTGGAGGATCCGGTCGAGGTGCCCCT
>Ga0302157_10008190_pt1 | contig 10320 bp, 9 predicted proteins | sample I_Bog_N3_3_FD_193502 | JGI IMG/M metagenome (GOLD analysis project Ga0302157, IMG submission 193502) | Peat permafrost microbial communities from Stordalen Mire near Abisko, Sweden - I_Bog_N3_3 | ecosystem: Environmental > Terrestrial > Soil > Wetlands > Peat | place: Sweden: Abisko, Stordalen...
AATGGCGCTCAACCTGCATGCCGCGGTTCGTGGCGCATTCGTGCAGAAACTCCGGCAAGCCGACGCGTCGCCAGCAGGCGGGTATTCCACTGTAATCGCGCCAGAAATGGAGCTCGAAATCTGCCGTCGGCGGCGACCAGTTGCGGCGCGTTAAGGTATCGTCACTGCATCATTCGAGAGGAGAAAGACCATGCCGAATCAACTCGGGTCACCCGACGCTGCGGTGCTGGAACAGTGCGTTGACGACATCGACGAATTCGTCGGCACGATGCAGCGCTATCCGGGAACGATAATCGCGATGGCGTTAAGAATTCATCTGGGCGCGCTGTTGCATGCGATGCTGGTCGACCGATTGTGCAGCCGTGCGGAAGTCAGCGCATTCGTGACCGCGCTGGAGCAGGAAGCTGTCGATGGCGGCGGCCATTGAGCAGCCGTGCGCCTGACTTCTCAGTTTGGCGCCGGATGCAGCGGCGTCGAACGATCGCGCTGTTTCTCCCGATTGCAAGGTATTGCGTACATTTCGCAGTTTTCGCGATCTTTTTTGCCGCACGCCGCACGCACCCGACATCAGGTCCATACTCCGCCTCCCCAGCCGCATACGAGCTGAGTTGGCCGGCGAATTCTAGTCGGCTATACGTTGAGGTCTATTTCTATGAATGAATCAAACAATGCTTCGGGCAGCCAACAGGGCAGCGCGAACCATACGTCACCTTCCAAGAACATCGTCGATACGGCGGTCGCGGCGGGCAATTTCACCACCCTGGTCGCCGGCATCAAGGCCGCGGGCCTCACCGATACGCTGAAGGGCAAAGGCCCGTTCACCGTATTTGCGCCCACCGATGAAGCGTTCAAGAAGCTTCCGGCCGGTGCCCTGGACACACTGCTCAAGGACACTGCGAAACTCAAGGCCATTCTCAGCTACCACGTGGTCGCCGGGCATGTGCTGGCGAAGGACGTCAAGTCTGGAGATGTCATGACCCTGCAGGGTAGTACGCTGAACGCGGCTGCCTCCTCATCCGGCGTCACGGTCAATGGGGCCCACGTCAAGCAGGCCGATATCGTCGCGACCAATGGCGTCATCCATGTGATCGATGCGGTCATCATGCCGAAGAACTGGCAGTTGCTGGCGGCCGCCGCCTGACGATTGTCCGTCACTGACGCAATTCGGTGACCTGGAAGGCCCTGCATTGCAGGGCCTTTCTTCTTTGGCGATTGCCTGGCGAAAGGGTTGCGGCGTTGCACGTAGCCGGTCAAAGATACGAACATGGGCTCTCCCGGCATTGAACTGGTCGTCGTGCCGCCGACACATGATTTGGGCGGCGGCTTCCAGGTGCGCCGCGCACTGCCATCCACGCAGCGGCGAATGGTGGGGCCGTTTGTATTCTTTGATCAGATGGGGCCGACCGTGCTGCGCGCCGGCAGCGGGTTGGACGTGCGTCCGCATCCGCATATTGGCCTTGCCACCGTAACCTACCTGTTCGATGGCGAGATAATCCATCGCGACAGCCTCGGCACCACGCAAGCGATACGGCCCGGAGAAGTCAATTGGATGATTGCCGGACGCGGCATCGTGCACTCCGAACGCACGGCAGCGGGTAAGCGCAGCGCCGATTCCGCGCTGTTTGGCATCCAGACCTGGATCGCGCTGCCGCGCGCCGCGGAGGAATGCGCGCCGAGTTTTTGGCATCATGCCGCCAGCGAACTGCCGCTGGTCGAGGCGGAGGGCGCGACGCTACGACTGATCGCCGGCACGCTGTACGGCGCACGCGCGCCGGCCGCCACGCTGTCGGACATGTTCTACGCCGATGTCATGCTGGACGCGGCGGCGCAGCTGCCGGTGGCTGCCGACTACGAGCAACGGGCGATCTATATTACCCAGGGCCGTATTCTGATCGATGACATCGGCTTCGATGCCGGGCAGCTGGTGGTGCTGCGTCCCCGCCAACCCGTCACCGTGCGCGCCGATGGCACGGCGCGTGTCATGCTGCTCGGTGGCGAGCCGTTGGACGGCCCACGTCACGTGTGGTGGAACTTCGTTTCGAGTTCGACCGAACGCATCGAGCAGGCCAAGCGCGATTGGCGCGACGGCCGCCTCGGCACTGTGGCTGGGGATGCTGAATTCATTCCGTTGCCGGGTCCACCGCCGGTCCCGATTCCATCGGACGCGCGGGCGCAGCCGGTCGATTACCCTTGATGAGGGACGACACGAGGGCTATTTGCAGCATCGCCGCACCCCACTTGCCTCAAGACATATCGTACGATATAGTTCGCGATAGTTTTTACGATAGCATTGGGATCAATAGGATTGAGATCATGAGGCAACATCGACACGAGGCGCCGCATTTCGGGGAGTCGGGCCGGCATGGCCACTTTGGCCGCAGGCGCAGCTTTCTGGGCGGTTTTTCCGAAGGCTTCGGCGGCCGCGGCATGCGGGCCAGCAGGATGCTCGGATCCCGCGATCTGCAGCTGATCATCCTGGCATTGCTCCGTGACAAGCCTCGGCATGGCTACGAGATCATCAAGGCGATCGAGGAACACTGTAGCGGCATCTACACCCCCAGTCCCGGCGTCGTCTATCCGGCGCTCACGTACCTCGAGGAAACCGGCTTTGCCAGCTCGGAGGCCGAGGGCACCAAGAAGCTTTATCGAATCGCGCCGGCCGGCATCGAGTATCTGGCCAGCCACCGTGGCGATGCCGATGAGATGCTCGAACAGCTTGCCCGCTTCGGCAAGAAGATGGCGCAGTTCCAGCGCCAGTTTGTCGAGGATGAGGTTGCCGGCGAGGAATGGGGCGGCAGCCCGCGCGACCAGGAAAAGCAAGAGTGGCGGCAGCTGAAGGCGGAATTCCAGGAGCTGAAGCATCAGTTCAAGGCGGCGCTGTTCGAAAAGCTGCATGCCTCGATGGAGGAGAAGCAGCGCGTGCTTGCGATCCTGCGGCGTGCCATCCAGGAAATTCGCTCTGAAGATGCGAGGCCAGCGAAATGACAGCCATGCCAGCGCCAGCGCCAGCAGCACCACCGCCAGCGCCATCGGCGGCCGCGGCCGCGGACGGCATGTCGGGCTACCAGAAATGGGTGGTCGCCCTGCTCGCCTTCCTGCAGTTCACGCTGATCCTGGATTTCATGATCATCTCGCCGCTGGGCGCGGTGCTGATGCCAACGCTCGGGATCACGCCGGCGCAATTCGGCCTGGTGGTGTCGAGCTATGCCTTCAGCGCCGGGGCGGCCGGCCTGCTGGCCGCCGGATTTGTCGATCGCTTCGATCGCAAGACGCTGTTACTGGTGTTTTATGGCGGTTTCATGCTTGGCACGCTGCTGTGCGGTATCGCACACAGCTACCAGTTCCTGCTGGTCGCCCGGATGATCACCGGCGTATTCGCCGGCGTGGTCGGTTCCACCGTGTTTGCAATCACCACCGACCTGTTTTCCTACCAGCTTCGCGGCCGCGTCATGGGCGTCGTGCAAACCGCGTTTGCCGCCAGCAGCGTTGCCGGCATTCCACTGGGCTTGTACCTGTCGAATCGATGGAGCTGGAACGCGCCCTTCCTGCTGATCGTCGCGGTCTGCGCATTTGTGGCGGTGGCCGCGGCGCGCTACCTGCGGCCGATCGATGCACATCTGCGGCTGCCGCAGGATCGCAATCCGCTGCACCACTTCTTCCATACGGTAACGACGCCGCGATACCTGCAGGGATTCGCCACCACCGCGCTGTTGTCGACCGGCGGCTTCATGCTGATGCCCTACGCCAGCGCCTTCAGCGTCCACAACCTGGGCATTGCACTGGACCGCCTGCCGCTGGTGTACCTGATCACCGGCGTGTGTTCCATGATTGCCGGGCCGCTGATCGGTCGCGCCAGCGATGCGTTCGGAAAGTTCCTGGTGTTCAGCTTCGGCTGTGTCGCGACCATCATCATGGTGACGATCTACACGCACCTGGGTGTAACGCCGATCGCGGTCGTGATCCTGGTCAACAGCCTGCTGTTCGTGGGCGTGTCTTCCAGGATGATCTCGTCCTCGGCGCTGATTTCGGCCATTCCGCAGCCGGCCGATCGCGGCTCCTACATGTCGATCAGCAGTTCGATCCAGCAGATATCGGGCGGCATCGCCGCGACCGTGGGCGGCCTGATCGTGACGCAGACCGCGACCGGCGCGCTGGTCGATTTCGACATCGTCGGCTACGTGCTGGTGGGCACCACGCTGATCACATTGGTGATGATGTATTTCATCAATCGACGCATCGCAGCGCCGGCGGCGCTGTCGGCGGCGGCCGCCTAGCCCCGCGGCCTAACCCAGTGCGCCCTGGAACAGGGCCAGCATCCTGCCCCAGGCCTTCTCGGCCTGCGCCTGGTTGTAGACCTTGGAATCCAGTACGCACCAGCCGTGGATGGTGCCGCCGTAGACCTCGATGTCAGCCGTGAGCGCAGGCTTCGCAAAGGCTTCGCGCAGCAGCGTCTTGGCGGCCGGGTCACGCTGGTCATCGCTCTCGGCGATGGCGATCAGGTAGCGGGCCTTGATCTTCGGCACCAGCAGGTGCGGGCTATCGGGTTTGTCGCTGGCGAGGTTCGCGCCATGAAACGAGGCGCCGGCGCCGATGCGATCCGGCAGCGTGGCCGCGGTGCGCAGGGTCATCGGGCCGCCCATGCAGTATCCCGCGGTACCCATCTTGCGCTTGCGGTCCACCGCCGGCTGGCTCGCCAGATACCCGACGAAGGCCGTGGCGTCGCTGAACTGCACTTCCGGCGTCAGGGAGCCCATCATGGACATCAGCTTCTGGCGGGTCGCGTCGTCATCGAAGCTGGCGCCTTCCGCCACCACCGGCGCTCGGCTTATGCGGTAGTACGGGTTGGGTACCAGCACGCAATATCCGGATGCCGCGAGCCGCTTGCCCATCGCCCGGAAAGCCGGCCGCAGTCCCAGGATGTCGGTCCACATCAGCACGCCGGGATGGGTACCGCTGGACGGATGGACGAAGTAGGCATCCGCGACCCCGTCGGGTGTCTTGATCTCAACTTCGCTCTCGGTAAGTTCCGCGGCACCAAGGACTGGCGACAACATCATCGCCAGGCCGCTGGCAGCCGATAGTGCACCAAAGCGCCGCCGCGTCAGCTCGGCCGACTGGCTCAGATAGGCCTTGGTATCCTCGATCGAATCCCGGTCACACATAAGCACCCTCCGTTTACTCTCGTGGATGAGCGGCGGTCGCGGGTTGAATGTGCCCGATAGTAACCTTGACCGCGCGCCATCGGTACCCTATCGTCGAGCGAAGGTGTTTGCGCTCGATGGTGGGAACGTCCTACGCGGGTGCGGCGACAGGAAACGCACAGATGACATCATTGACTTCGCCGCTGCAGCGCTCCCGCCCGGTTCATAGCGAGCCGGCGGCCTCGCACCGGGACCCTCCGGTCGCGCTGGGCGAATTGTTCAAGATCGGCATCGGACCCTCGTCCTCCCACACGGTTGGGCCGATGAAGGCGGCCGGACTCTTCCTGCAGCATCTCGCCGGACGACTGGCCGAGGTACAGCGGTTGGTGGCCACGGTTTACGGTTCGCTCGCCTGGACCGGCAAGGGACACGCCACCGATAAAGCGCTGATGCTCGGTCTGTCGGGTGAGACCGCCGATGCCATCGACCCGGACCAGGTCGAACAGAAGATGTCCGCGATAATCTCCAGTCGCAGTCTGACGTTGCCGGACGGCCGCTCGATACGCTTTGATCCGGCAACGGACATCGTGTTCGATACCGTCCAGAACTTCGCACGCCATCCGAACGCGATGACGTTCGAGGCGTTCGACGCCGCCGGGCGCAGCGTGCTGCGTGAATTGTGGTTTTCTATCGGTGGCGGGTTCGTGGAGCAGGAGGATGCCGGCGCTGCCGGTAGCAGCCAGCCGCCGGCGCGCTTTCATTTCGACAACGCGCAGGAGCTGCTGGCGCTGGGCCGCGCAAACAAGCTGTCGATCGCCGCCATGGTGCTTGCCAACGAGACCGCGCAGCGTAGCGAAAGCGACACGCTGGCGGCGATCGACCGCATCGCCAGCGTCATGCACGCCTGCATCGATCGCGGCCTGTCACGCGAAGGGCCGCTACCGGGCGGACTCAAGATCAAGCGCCGTGCCAGGGGCCTGTACCAGAAGGCCGAAGCCGCCAGGCGCGCCAGCAATCGCTCCGGACTCGACGGCATGAACTACGTCTCCGCATTTGCGATCGCCGTCAACGAGGAGAACGCCTGCGGCGGCCGCGTCGTCACCGCGCCCACCAACGGGGCGGCCGGCGTGGTGCCGGCGGTGCTGCGCTACTACCGCGATTTCTGTACCCCTTACGACCAACAGGGAGTCGCGAATTACTTCCTGGCTGCCACGGCAATCGGCGGCATCATCAAGCGCAACGCCTCGATTTCCGGCGCCGAGATGGGTTGCCAGGGCGAGGTCGGCTCGGCGGCGGCGATGGCGGCCGCGGGACTGGCCGCGGCGCTGGGCGGCAGCAACGAGCAGGTCGAGAATGCGGCCGAGATCGCGCTGGAGCATCACCTGGGAATGACCTGCGATCCGATCGGCGGACTGGTGCAGATTCCGTGCATCGAGCGCAACGCCTTTGGCGCCGTCAAGGCGATCAACGCCGCCTCGATGGCCCTGCACGGCGATGGCACGCACCGGGTCTCGCTCGACCAGGCCATCGAGACACTGCGCCAGACCGGCACCGACATGCAGTCCAAATACCGAGAGACCTCGCGCGGCGGCCTTGCCGTCAACGTACCGGAGTGCTGATGCGTCCGCCGGCACGCAGCGCGCGGCCGGCGTGACAGTGCCCTCGCCTACCCCATCGCCTGCGCCATCGCCTGCGCCGTCGCCCGCGCGAACCGGCGAGCGTGAACTGCTCGAAGTGAATCGCCGCTTCTACGACCAGCTTTGGTCCGGCGCGCGCCTGGTGGAACCCACGCGCTTCAACACCTGGCCGCTGGTGAATGCGGTGCTGCCGCGATCGCAGCGCCAACTCGAGATCGCACCGGGCCTCAGGCCGAGGCTGCCGATCGAGAACACGCAGTTCGTCGACTTGAGCGTGCCGGCACTCGCAACCTTGCGCGCACGCGGCGCGAGCGCACTGCTGGCGCTGGTGTCGTCGCTGCCGTTCGCTTCCCGGTCCTTCGACCTGGTCTGCACGCTCGATATCGTCGAGCACGTGGACGACGACAATGCGGCGCTGTCGGAGATCGCCCGCGTAGCGGCCCCGGGCGCGGTGCTGCTGCTGTCCGCGCCGCTGCACCCATCGCGCTGGACACCGTTCGATGACTTCGTCGGTCATCGCCGCCGCTATGAACCGCAGGAACTGGTGGCCAAGCTTGCACACCACGGCCTGGCGGTGGAGCGCAGCGGCGTCTATGGAATGGCGCCGCGCTCCTCCAAGCTGCTGGATCTCGGCATGTGGTGGCTCACACACCATCGCGAGCGCGCCCTGTGGTGGTACAACCGCGCCGTGATGCCGCTCGGCCTGCGCTTGCAGAAGAAGCTCACGCTGGCGCCGGGCATGATCGATGCCGCGGCGGTCGACGAGGTGCTGCTGGTGTGCCGCAAGCAGGGCGCGTCGCCGGCAGCGCTGCTGCACTGACCGGCGACTCGAACGTACCCTATCAAACCACTCCCGCGCCAACCACCCGGCGCGGGCTATTCGTGGAAGGTCGCCGTAATGCCGAACGTGCGCGGCCGGAACGTATAGTTGTTGTACTGCGGCCCCGGCGGCACCCCGGGATAGTTGCTGTCGATGAATGTGCGCTCGTAGTTCACGGTGGTGTGCGAGTTCAGCAGGTTGTCGATGAAGAACGAGGTCTCCAACGGGCCGAACGCCGTGCCGGTGCGAAACTGCACGAAGCTGGTCGCCGGCAGCGTATAGGAGAGTGGTGACGCCGTGCCGCCGCCAACGCCGCCGCCATACTGGCTTGAACGCGGATCCTGGATCGTGGCGAGCCACGGGTTGCGGCTCTCGAATTCATAGTCGAAACGTGCGTAGCTCTTGTGGTCGGCAAGCACGAAGTTGTACTGCGCGCCGACGGCGACATTCCACGGCGGGTTGGTCCCGGGGCTGGCGTTGATGGCAGCCTGCCCGGAGATGGCGTCGCCATCGAGTGCCAGATCGTCCTTGGAGTTAGCAACGTAGCGAGCAGAGGTAAAGCCCACGGCCGTCTCGAGCGTGATCGGGCCGAGCGCGGCGTCGGCCTGCAGGTCAAATCCCTTGGCCACGGCGGTACCGAGATTGTCGGTGAACTGCAGGCCGCAGGAGCCGGCCACGTAGACGCTCTGCTGGATATGATTCCAGCGGATGTAGTAGATGCTGCTGGCAAGCTTCAGGACATTGTTGAAGTTGTCCTTGGCGCCGATCTCATAGCTCTGGGTCGTGTCCGACTTGTAGGTCAGCGGCGCCTGGCCGCTGGTATAGCCATCCGCGATGAGCCCGTCAGAGCAATACGTCGGCAGCGGCGGGTTGGCGCCACCGACCCGGAACCCCTTGGCATAGGTGGCGTAGAACAGGTTGCTCTGGTTGAGCTGGTAGGCCACGCTCGCCTTCGGCGTGAACGGGGTTTCGCTCTGGTAGCCGTAGTTCGGACCGGCGGGACCGTAGTTCTGCGGTCCATCGGCGTAGTTGTAGATATCGAATGAGGTCTTGGCCACGCGACCGCCAAGCGTCAGTTTCCACTGGTCGGTGAATGCGTAGGTGACCTCGCCGAAGCCGGCAATCTGGTGATCATGGGCGACGTTCAGGTTGTAATATGAATCGCCGTTCGGCAGCAGCGGGAAGCCGTAGATGTCCTCCAGGTCCTCGCCATACAGCGCCTCCAGCAGCGCATCGGCCATCGGATCGTGGATCTCCTCCAGGCTCAGTTCGCGGCTGGCCTGGAAGAAGGCGCCGACGGTCCAGGTCCAGGCGCTGGTGGGGTCGTCGGACTGCAGGCGCAGTTCATCGGTGAAGCTGCGCTGCTGGTTCTTGACCGTCGCCGGGGAGCGATAGTTGGTCAGGCCCGGCGGCAGGTGCACGCCGTTGGTGTCGATCAGCGGGTAGTACGCCGGGTTGACGTCGATCGCCTCCTCAGCAGCCGGCCAGCCGATGCCCTGGTAGTAGCTGAGGTTGTAGACCGTGCCCTCGTAGCCGGTGAGCTCATCGCGCACGTAGTACGAGGTATCCGACACCAGCCGCATGCCGCCCAGGTCGACGTCGATCTTCAATGCCGGCAGGTAGAAGCGGTCGGGCACCGGTGTGCGATCCGGGTTGGCGTTATTGAAGTCGCCGGAGGAAGGATTCGAAGACGACGGCCAGTAGGTCGACACGTCGTGTTCCTGCCGGTTCTGGTAGAAGATGCTCGGGGTAACCGTGACAGCATCCAGCGGCTTCCAGATCCCGGCCAGGCGCAGCACCAGCGTCTGCTGGTGATTGGCATTGGCATCGACCACCGCACCGGTGGTCGGGTCTACACGATCGATCCAGCCACCGTCGCGCCGGAACCAGACGCTGGCGCGAAAGCCGAGCGTACCGTCGATGATCGGACCGCCATGGGCTATTCCGGCCTCGTAGCTGGGCTCGCCATACTGCGTAAAGGACACCTCGCTGCGCGCGTAGGTGCTGTCCTTGGTCAGGCTCGGCTGCGTGAGGATATAGCGCACCGTGCCGCCCTCGGAGCCGGCGCCGAACAGCGTGCCCTGCGGCCCGCGCAACACCTCCACCCGGTCCAGATCGAAGGTCTTCGGCAGCGTATCGTCCGGGTTGAAGCCGAGCGAGCGCATCTGGATCGGCGTGTCATCGATATAGATGCCGGTGGTGCCGGCGCCGCCCGAGGACGAGATGCCGCGGATCGAGATCGCATTGGTGCCGGTCTGGTCGATCGACACGCCGGGAGTGAAGCGCACGATGTCAGTGAAATCCTTCATGCCCCTCTGGTCCATGTCCTCCTGGGTGTAGGCGCTGACGCTCTCCGCCACCTTGCTCAGCGACTCCGCGTGGCGCGTGGCCGTCACCACGATTTCCTTGAGCGCACCGGTGTCCTCGGAAGCGGCATCATCCGGGCTGGGCGCATTCTGCGCCAATGCGGCGCCTGCAGCGGACAACGTCAGCACCGTCGCAAGCGCGCGGGCCACTGCAAATCGAATCGCTGTCATGACTTGTTCTCCCTTTTAAGTCCGAATCGTTCTGTTGTACTTGCCAAGCCTGCCGCCTCGGCGCCGGGCGTGACGCCCCGCCACTGAGTGCCGACGTTCCCTATGAATGCAGCAGCACCGCAGCGTCGGCGCCCCAGCTGACAAAAACCTCGTCACTCCAGTCGATCGACCACTCCGATGTGCGC
>Ga0302157_10008192_pt1 | contig 10319 bp, 13 predicted proteins | sample I_Bog_N3_3_FD_193502 | JGI IMG/M metagenome (GOLD analysis project Ga0302157, IMG submission 193502) | Peat permafrost microbial communities from Stordalen Mire near Abisko, Sweden - I_Bog_N3_3 | ecosystem: Environmental > Terrestrial > Soil > Wetlands > Peat | place: Sweden: Abisko, Stordalen...
CTGCGCCGAGCTTCTTCAACGACGCAGGCACCAACGCAATCCCCTGCCCATAGCTGACAAACGCAATCTGCGAGGCCAAGGACCGCACCTCATGCAGCACCCGTGGGGAGCGACTTTATCGATGACGTGGCCGAAGGCGATGTGGTGGTGATCGACAATGACGGACGCACCGACTGCACGGTGTGGGGCGACATCATGACCCAGTACGCCGGCAGCCAGCGGATCGCCGCAACGGTGATTGATGGCGTGTGCCGCGACGTCAGCAAGGCCCTGGACGACGGCTACCCGCTGTTCACCAAGGGCCGGGTTGAAGTGGCAGCGTGCGCGCGCTCGATTGAAGCGGTGGAAGCGCGTATCCGGGGATTGCTCGAGGAAGGCAAATCATTGAGGGCAGTGCTGGGCTATCACACCCTGCAACGCAAGGGCTGAGACGCACCGGGCCGCTCCGCTGATCCAACAGATTTGCGCAGCGGCCCCGGCATTCCTCACACTACCCGCCCTCACCGCCTTCCCCGGAATGTGAAAAATGTCCGACCTGTTGCTCAAGCCTGCCCTGCCCGGCATTGCGCTGAGACGATGGCGTCTGCTGCACCGCGTCAAACAGACTCACGCCGCCGAGTTGTTCCACGTCACCCAGTCGACCATTTCCCGCTGGGAAAGTGGCGTGCAGGCCATGGAGCCTGCAGCGCACCGACAACTTGAACAGTTGCTGGCCGCACGCCTGGAAGCCGCCGCCGATCAGGCCCTCGCCCGGCTGGTCAAGGAAAGTCCGCGCCCGATGCACCTTGTGTGTGACCTGACCCATCGTCTGCTGGCTTGCTCGGCCTCCCGTGCCGCCGAGTTCAGCAGCCCGTTGGCGGACCTTCTGGGGCATTCACTGTGGCGCTTCGTGACGCCGGAAATCCTGCGCATGGAGTCCGCGCTGGATGACTCGGGCTGGCGCGACAGCCTCGCCCCGCCGGCCCTGGAGTTCATCACCGGCACCAACGACTCCACGGTTGTACCGATCCGCCAGAGCCTGTGCCGCTGGACTCGCATCCCGATGAGCGATGGCACCGCCGCGCGGCTGGTCGAGACGCTCTAACTGCCTGGCGCATATTTTATGCGTGGACGCTTCGCACCACCGTGCCTAGTCTGGAATCCTTAACCGCGACCCTGCCGGGGCAGATTCATGGACATCGAAAAACTCAAGGGCCGCCTCGACTTCCTGCGCGAAGCGGAAAAACTCAAGGACGTGCTCAGAAGCGCGCACACCTCTTCTGGTCGCACCGAAAGCACGGCGGAACACAGCTGGCGCCTGTGCCTGATGGCAATTACCTTCGGGGATGAACTGGCCGGCCTCGACCTGCTGAAAATCCTCAAGATGTGCGTAATCCACGACCTGGGAGAGGCCATCCACGGCGACATCCCGGCGGTCAACCAGGCGCAGTTCCCCAACAAGAGCCAGCAAGAACACGACGACCTGTTGTTGCTGACCCGAGCACTGGATGAACCGTTGCGAGCCGAAATCCTGGCCCTGTGGGACGACTACGAGAACGCCCGGTCTGCCGAGGCCAAGGCAGTCAAGGCCCTGGACAAACTGGAGACCCTGCTGCAACACAACCAGGGCTTGAACCTGCCCGACTTCGACTACACCTTCAATCTGGCCTATGGCAAGAAACACACCAGCGCCGAGCCGATTTTCCAGACGCTGCGCGAGATCATCGACCAGGATACGGAGGCAAAAATCCAGCCCACCCGACGTTAACGTGAACTAGTTCGCCGGCCGCAACAGCTGCATCTGCTGGCGATAGTCATCCGTCACCTGCCGCGCCTGGCCGCTGCTGGTAATCACCCGGGGGGTGATCAGCACGATCAGTTCGGTGCGATCCTTGGACTTGCTGGTGTTGCCAAACAACCAGCGCAGCCCGGGGATTTTCCCCAGGTACGGCACCGCACTGACGCTCTCGGCGTTGTCCTGCTTGATCAGCCCGCCGAGCAACACGGTCTGGCCGCTTTGCACCGCCACCTGGGTGGACACCGACCGTGTGGAGATGCGCGGGTTGTTGGGCGTGTCGCTGCTGTTGGTGGTTTGGTTCTCGGCATCGCTGACCTGTTGCTGGATGTCCATGTACACCAGGCCGCCCGGGTTGATGCGCGGCACCACGTCGAGGATCACCCCGGTCTGCACGTATTCGACGCTGCTCAAGGTGCTGTCGGCGTTGCCGGTGTTGACCGTGGTCTGGCTGATGGGGATGTTGTCGCCCACCTGGATCTGCGCCGGCTGGTTGTTCATCACCACCAGCGACGGCGCCGACAGCACCTGGGTGCGGCCATTGGTTTCCAGGGCATGCAAGGCCACTTGCAGGTTGGAGCTGACGAAGGAATAGAACAGTGAATCCGCGCCCAATCCCGCACCGCCACCGCCCAGGGCGCCTTGGCTGCCAGGGGTATTGGCCACCGTGGTGCTGGTGGAATTGCCCGCCAGGCGGCCCAGGTACCATTGCACCCCGAGGTCCAGTTCGCCGGTAAGTTTGACTTCGAGAATGCGCGTCTCGATCTGCACTTGCAGCGGCGGGTTGTCGAGGCGCTTGATCGCCGATTCGATCTCCTTCCACTGCACCGGGCGGGTGCGTACCAGCAACTGGTTACTGCTTTTTTGCGCGGTGATCCGGGTGCCGGCGTCGAGGCTTTTGGCGGTCGTGCCTTCGGCAGCGCCCTGCTCCGTGTTTTCACTGTCTTCGCTGGCGGCCGGGGCCTGGTCTTCGTCGTCGCTGACGGGCGGGTTATTGCCACGGTTGTTCAGGCCACCCGAGGTGCCGCCGCTGGTGTTGAGTGAGGACAAGGTCGCCGTGCGCAGACCCGGCGCCACCTTGGCCGGCGTATCGTCCTTGATGGCGCCGGTGCCGTAGATCTGCCGCAGGTATTTGGCGAGGTCCGTGGCCTTCATGTTGCGCACGTCGTAGACGTACATCTGCGGCTCGTTGCCGCCACCTTCGTCGATGGTGTGAATCCAGTCGCCGACTTCGCTGAGGTACTGCGGCTGGGACGAGATCGCCACCACCGAATTGGTCCGCTCAATGGGCAGGAAGCGCACCATACCCGCCAAAGGCATGCCGCTGTCGGGGCCGAACATCTTTTGCAGCTCGGGCATCAACTCCGCGACCGAAGCCCGTTGCAAACCGAATACGCCCACCGACATGCCCTTGAGCCAGTCGACATCGAAGGTGTCGATGGTGTCCTGGTAGTTGGCCAGCTCATCGGGCGTACCGGCCAGGCTCAGCACGTTACGCGCCGGGTCCACCAGCAGGAACGCATTTTCCCGGGCGAACGGCTTGAGCAGTTTCTGCATTTCCGTGGCCGAGATAAAGCGCAACGGAAACAGCCGCGCCGAGAGCCCGCTGGAGGGTTGCGACACGCTCATTTCCGGCACCAGCTTGCCCGCCACCGCCTGGTTGGCGGGCAGGATCACGTAGCGCTGGCCCTGGCGGATCATCGCGTTGTCGGTCCAGGACAGCAGGGTTTCGAGGATCGACAGCGCCTGTTTCTTGTTCACCGGCTTTGAGGTGGAGAAGCTTACGTTGCCTTTCACACCTTGGGCGATGCTGTAGTTCTCGTGCAACAGGTCACCCATGACGCTGTTGATCACCGCCTCAATCGGCTGGTCGGCGAAGTTGAACACGATGTCGCCGCTGGCTTCATCCTTGACCGCCGGCGCCGGCGCGGGCTGGCGCACGAACTGCTGGTTACCGCGAATCAACTGGCGCTGGGACGGCGTGGGCGCCTGGGGCTGGCGGCTGTCGGCCGCCGACGACTCGCTGGCCGGGTCCACGGGCGGCCGTTGCGAACCGGTGCCCTGCATCGCCTCGTGAAGCAAGGCATCGTCCGGGTCGAGGTGATCGGGGAATGACCCACAGCCGCCCAGGGCGACGGCGGTGGCCAGGCAAAACACGGTGGTGCGCAAGGCGCGAGGGGAAGTATCGATCAAGGGGCGGGCTCGTGAGGAAGGGAAATCGGGGGGGTGGTGGACGGCGGCGGCAAACGCGGAACGCTGAGGCTCAGGGTTTGCGTGCGGCCCTCCAGTACAAAACGGGCGTGCAGCGGTGTCAGGTGTTCCAGGCGCCAGCCGTTGGGCAGGGTCTGGCCTTGGTGGACCTTGAGTGGCGGACCGTCCGCGGGCTTGAGCAACGCGACGCGCAGGTCGCCGTCGAGCAGCACGCCGGTCAGCTTCAGGCTCGACAGGCTGGAAATCTCGGCCTGACCCACGGCGGCATCGGGGCTGCGGTCGGGGCTGAACAGCGGCGCCTGCCAGGTGCCGGCGAAGCTTTCCAGGGTCGCACTCGGGGCCACGTGAACCTTGGCTGACGCATTGGCGCGCGCGGCGGAGGCAGGCTCGTCCAGCCACTGCGGCGCATCGCCGATGCTGCTCAGGATGCCCACCATCAGCAGGCCCAGCAGCCCGGCCACACCGAGCAATCCCCACTCGAGGGGGCGCAATGAATTGATCATCGGCGGGCCTGCGTGGCGGCTGCCGGTTGCAGATAACCGCGCACCAACAGGTGCACCACCAGCTTTCCGGCACCGCCGCTGGCGGGGGCATTCGGACCGCGACGGACGCTCATTTCATCCACGAACAGGAACGGTCGCTGGTACTCCAGCTCACGCAGGATCGCAGTCAGGGGTTCGATGGCGCAGTTGAGGGTCAGGCTGACTTTGACCTGGCGATAGGGCTCGGTGTCGTCTTGCTCCGGGGTGATGGGCATGCGCTGGGTCAGGCTGCAGCCGCCGCCGAGGCCGGCGCGGCTGTTGATCAGGTCGGCGATGCGCTGCATCAGGTCCGCCGCCACGGCGCTGGGGTCATCTCCCGGCAACAGGCTGGTGCTGCTGGCCGGGTCCTGGCGGGCTTGTTCCAGTTGCTCACGCAGAGCGGCGCCCTGGTGCAGCAGGCCCGCATAGCGTTGCTGTTGTTCGCGCAGCTGTTCGGCTTGCTCGCCCATGGCGCGCAACGGCCCGGCGAACCAGCTGTCGATCAGCAGCCAGTAACCGCCGCCCAGCACCAGCGCCAGGACCAGCAAAGCGGCGCCGCGACGTTCACGGGGTGTCAGTGGTCGGCGCATCGGCGGCCTCCTGGTGCAAGTGGGCGCGCAGGGAAAACTGATCCTTGCCGGTTTGCGCATCGGGTTGGATCACCCCTTCGAACTGGGGGTTTTCCAGGCTGTGGCAGGCCTTGATCCGGGTGATCAGGGCACTCGCCTTGGCGCTCTGCCCGGAGAAGGACACATCGGCGCCGTCGTTGACCTCCAACTGGTCGATCCAGGTGTCGGCGGGCAGGCAGGCGGTCAGCTCATTGAGCAACGCCGCCAACGGCGGTTGCGCCGACTTGCGGCGAATCAGGTACTGCGCGGCGCCACGGGTGTTAAGCAGTTGCTGGCGCAGGCTCTGGACCTCGGCGACCTGGGCTTTTTGCTGCTGCACCTGCGCATGCATGACGTCGAGCACCCGCTGGCGGTCGTTGAGCCACAGCAGCATCGCGGCAATCAGCAAGGCGCCGCACAGCCAGGGCAGGCTGCGTTGCAAACCCTTCCCCGCCGGCCGCTGGCGTGGACGCAACGGCGCCGGCAGCAAATCGATGCCCATGGGCCCCTCTACATCCACCGCGTGGGGTTGCAAGCCGAGGGCAGCGCAGTCCACCAGGATTTGATCCAGTCGCTCCCGCAGAATGGCCACCAGGGTCACTTGCACATGGGTGGCGCTGCGCCGCTCCTGACGGGCCACGAAGTACACCTGTTCAGCCTCGAACGGGGTAAGGCGGTCCAGCTCATACCCCACCACCCTCGACAAATTGCGCGCGGCGGCCACGGGCAACTGCAAGCTTTGCCGCAATACCGTCGAGGGCGCAAGCACCAGTACCTGGCGCACTTCGCCGGCAGGTTTTGCTACCGGCCCGGTCAACGGCCAGTGGTAGCGGTGCTCGGGGATGTCACGGATCGACAGCCACGCCGGCAGGCAGCCACGCAGCTCCTTGAGCCACAGGTGCCAGCCCACTTGCAGCAAGCTGCCGCGCCAGCGCCGGGTGAGCGGTTCGGCCAGCTGTTGAAGGCGCGCCACTGGCGCCGAAAGGTATGGATTCATTCTTGCCAACGCAGCACCCGATAAGGCTGTGCGCTTCCCTCCGATGGGCTCAATAAAACCGTGGTTCGTAACCGGGCGTGGTAACCGCCGGGGCGTTGTGCGCGGCTTTCGATCACCAGCACGTCACCGGGGTCGGCCCCTACCGCGCTCTGCCGGGGCAGGTTCAGCGCCTGGCGCATCAAGGGGCTGGCGAAGGCGGGATCGGGCCGGTCGAGGCCACTCCACAAACTGATTTCCGGGGCCAGCCGGCTGTACAGCGCCTGGGTCATGCCGGGCAATTGCCGCACCTCCTCCACCACGCGGAACGGCGCCAGGCCTGCGTTGCGCCGCACTTCCAGGTCCCTGGCGAGCCGGCTGGCCTGGGCCTGGGTGGCGCCGCAAGCCAGGGCCAGGCGGGCAAAGTCGGCCGTCTCGGCGCTGTTCAAATACAGTTTGCCGCGCTCGCTGTGCAGGCTTACGTGGAGCTGTGCGTCATCAAATACCAGCGGCATTTCGCGGCCGTCGGCGATCCATTGCTTGCGTTGCAGCGGGTCGGCCAAGGCCTGCATGGCCAACGCCACACCCGCCTCCGCCGCCAGCAACGCCTGGGTATGCTGGCGATGCCACAGAGCCTGGCGGCTTTCCAGTTGTACCCAACCGGCCAGGCCGCCCAGCAGCAAGCTGAGCAACGCCAGCACCCACAGCACCAGCAGCAGCGCAACGCCGCGCTGACGCTTCATTCGCCTGATTCTCCGCCGGAGAGGTTCAGCCGCAGGGCAACCACTTGGGTGACCCACGGCACCGGTCCGTTGACCCGTGCTGCAATGCGTACCGCATAAGGCAGGCGCTTGGTCCACGGCCAGTCACTGATCCAACCGGTGGCCTGGCCCTTGGGCGACAGGCCGCGATAGCTGAATTGCAGGTCGTCGACGTTCTTCAACAACACCTGCGGCTCGCTGCGGGTGGCCGGCACGCTGGCTTGGGCGCCGGTCTCAAACCGGGCGAACGCCACTTGCAACTCGCCCTCGCGCAACTGCAAGGTGAAACGCTGGATGCCGCCACCGAGCACGCCCGGCAAGGTCGCGACGAATTGCAGGCGCTGGGGAGCGCCGACAAAAAAACCGTTGGTCTGGCTGTCGTCCTCGGTCACGTCCAGGGGCAGCGCCTCGCTGATGGACGTGCGCAGGAACTGTTGCGCGGCGCGACTTTCATCCAGGCTGACGGTGTAGCGCTGCGCCTTGAGTACTGCACGATTGGCTCCCAGGAGCGCGCCGCCCACCAGGGCCAACAACACCCCCATCAGGCTGAGTACGATCATGATTTCGAGCAACGTGAAGCCCCGCTGCTGCTTCACTGGAGGCTCCCGTCGCGGCTGGCGCGCAGTTTCAAGGTACTGAAATGGGCGTGGCGCGCACCTTCACTGACGCTGAGATCGAGGCGAAACAAATGTGGCTGACCGATGCGGGTGGACTGCTGGGCGACGCGCAGTTGCCAGGCAATGCCGTCGAGCTCGCCCTGGCGCACGCCACTGGCCAGGGGGCCCGACGCTTCCTGATCCATCACGCTCAAGGCGGTATGGGTCAGGCGGTCGCTGTGGGCCACCTGCAACAACGAGCGCGCGCTTTGGCCGAACGCGACCAGCAACACCGTGCTGCAGATCGCCATGAGGGTCAGCGCTGCGAGCATTTCCAGCAAGGTGAAACCCGACTGACGCTTCATGGCAATGCCTTGGACTGCACGCTGCCGGTCAGCCAGCCGACATCGATGCGCCAGCGCCGCGTGCCATTGGCCAACAACAGGTTGCCGCCGGTGGAGCTGCCGTCGGGGTAAAACTCCACCGCAGCGCCGGCGTTCTCAGCGGTGTGCAGGGTCACTTGCAGGTCGGCCGGCCAGTGCTTGATGGGTTGCCCCGGCGCCTGAAAGCTCAGCCGGTCCAAGTCGAAGACGGTCTTGGCCGACGTGCCGCTGACAATTGCCCGCGCCCGGGTGCTGCGCAGGGCATCCACCATCTGCCCGACCACCTGGCGCTCCTTGGCAACCCGCAGGCCTTGTTGCAGGCCAAATCCCACCAACCCGGCCGCGATGCTGATCAACACGATCACCACCAGCATCTCCAGCAGGGTAAAGCCGCGTTGGAGGGCCGGCATTATTCCCAGTTGCCCAGGTCGGCGCTGTAGCCTTCGCCGCCGGGCTGGCCGTCCTGACCGTAGAAGATCAGGTCGAAGGCGCCATGTTCACCGGGGAAGCGATAGCCGAAGGCATGGCCGAACGGGTCCTTGAGGTCTGAGGGCTTGGCATACGGCCCGGCCCAGCCGGCGGTGTTGCCGGGCTTGTCGACCAATTGCTGGAGGGTCTTGGGTGGCGAGCCGACGTCCAGGCCGTAGCTCTCGATCTTCATGCTCAGGCTGGCCAGTTGCGCCTTGCCTGCGCCGTATTTGCCCTTGTCGACGTTGCCACCTACCTGGCGCACCACGATAGTGGCGACGATGCCCAGCAACACGATCACCGCGAGCATTTCCAGCAAGGTGAAACCGCCTTGGCGGCGGGCGGGTTTGAAACGGGTATGGCGCATCGGCTTGCTTCCTCGGGTTTTCATAGGTTGCTGGTCAGGCTCATCAGCGGCAGCATGATCGCCAGCATGATCACCGCCACCAGCACCGCCATGACCACGGTCAGGGACGGCACCAGGGCGGCGAGCAGGCGGTCGATGCCGCGCTTGGCTTCGACGTCGAACACGTCGGCGACCTTGAGCAGCATGCTGTCCAGTTCACCGGCCTGTTCGCCGACTTCAATCATTTGCAGGGCCAGGTCCGGCAGCAGCGGTTGGCTGCCAAACGCACTGGCCAGGGTGCCGCCGCCTTTCACCGACTCGGCGGCCTGGGCCACTTGGGCCTGCAAGGCGCGGTTGGTGCAGACCTGGCGGGCGATCACCAGCGCTTGCAGCAGCGCCACGCCGTTGCTCAGCAAGGTGCCAAGGGTGCGCGCCAGGCGTGCGGCTTCGACCCGCTGCAACAGCGGGCCGATAACGCGGATACCCAGCACGCGCCGGTCGTACTGTTCGCGGTGTCGTGGGTTGCGCAGGCGTGCCGCCAGGGCCCAGACCGTCACGATCAACCCGGCGAGCACCGCCAGGCCATAGGCGCCGAGGAATTGGCCAAGGCCCAGAATCACTTCGGTGATCAGCGGGATCGGCACACCCAAATCGTTGAAGATCGGCACGAACTGCGGCACCACGTAAGCCAGCAACAGCGCCAGGGAGCCGAGCACGCCCACCACCAGGAAGGCGGGATAGATCAACGCGTTGATCACCTCGCCTCTTAACAACTGGCTACGTTCCAGGTAGTCGCTGAGTTGGCGCAGGGTGTTCTCCAGCGCGCCGCCCGCCTCACCGGCACGGACCATGCTGAGGTACAGCGGCGAAAACTGGCTGCCCTCCTCTTCCAGCGCTGCCGACAATGGCTTGCCCGCCTTGACGTGCTCGCGAATACGCTCGATCAGCGCACGGGTCTGCGGTTGGCCGGGTTGCTTGAGCAGGATGCCCAGGGAGCGTTCCAGCGGTTGGCCGGCTCCCAGCAGCGTGGCCAGTTGCTGGGTAAAGCTGACCAGCGCCGCGCCATTCAACTGGCCACGTCCGAAGGCATTGCGCAGCCCTTGGGCACCGGCGGCATCGATGTGCAACAGCAGCAGGCCACGCTTGTGCAGCGCGGCGACGGCGGCGGCCTGGTCCCTGGCTTCGAGGGTGCCGTTCTGCACGACGCCCTGGCTGTCCAGGGCGCGGTATTTGAACAGGCTCACGCGCCCTCTCCACGGGTGACGCGCAGCACTTCTTCAAGGGACGTGACACCGGCCACCGCCTGGCGCAGACCTTCTTCATGCAGGGTGCGCAAGCCACCACGGCGGGCAGCCTGTTCGAGGGTCGCGGCGTCGGCCTGGCGCATCAACAAACTGCGCAGTTCGTCATTCATCACCAGCAATTCGGTGATTGCACTGCGGCCGTGGTAACCGCCGCCGGGGGCGTTGGCGCGAGGCCGGTAAAGCAGGATCGGGCGCTGGTCGGTGAAGCGGTCGAGACCGTGTTCCTCGATCAACTCCGGCGGGGCTTCGAACGCCTCACGGGTCGCCGGGTCGAGGCGGCGCACCAGGCGCTGGGCGAGGATGCCATTGACGGTCGAGGCGATCAGGTAGCTCTCCACCCCCATGTCCAGCAGGCGCGTGATACTCGCTGCGGC
>Ga0302157_10008208_pt1 | contig 10310 bp, 10 predicted proteins | sample I_Bog_N3_3_FD_193502 | JGI IMG/M metagenome (GOLD analysis project Ga0302157, IMG submission 193502) | Peat permafrost microbial communities from Stordalen Mire near Abisko, Sweden - I_Bog_N3_3 | ecosystem: Environmental > Terrestrial > Soil > Wetlands > Peat | place: Sweden: Abisko, Stordalen...
CAACCTGGAGTCCCGGCTCTTTCGGCCATGCCACACATTGTAATCATCGCCTGACCACCTTTTATGGCCACAAGGAATACTGAAGCTGTAGAAAATTATCCGCTGCGGATCTTGCGTAAGGGTTGCCGTCGATGTGCAATCATTTAAAAAATACAGTCGTTGACACGAACCGCATTTGGCGGCGAATTTTGACCGGTTTCGTTCAACCTCGCCGATAGTTAGAGTCCGTCTCGAAACTAATGCCATAAGTTCCGGGGCTTTCCGAGGACACGCCTCGCTGGCGATTCCGGCGAGGCCGCGGAAAATCGGGCAAAACCGAGCGCAGTATAAACGTGCGGGGTCGAATTTCCTTTAAAATTCAACGGATAGTTTCGAGACAGACTCTTAGGCCGAGCTTCTGATGCGGAGTCCACAGAGGCTGGCAATGATCCCGAAACGGGATGCCGATGCTTTACCCAATAAGGGTGGCGTCAAAACGATCGCGACCCGGCAAATCGAGATTGCCGCGCCCCTGGTCGCGGCTGCCTTTGGCGACGGCGCAAAACGCGATGCGCTATGGCGCGCGCGCTTTCGACACGAGTTCCCCGAGGCATGCCCTTGTCGCGCGTCCGTTTGAATCCATCACTAATGGGGCGCCGCCAGCGCGGATTGCATCGCCCTGACCAGAGCCGCCTCCGCATAGGGTTTCTGCAGGACGACGGCGTGCGGCCTGAGCGCCAGGACCTTGCTGACATTACCACTGACGAAGAAATGCGGAACGGGGCCCCCCCGGGTTATCGTCTCGACGGCGTCGACGCCGCTGCCCAGGCCCAATTGCGCGTCGACGATCATCAAATCCGGCTTACAACGGGCGGCGGCGGCTACGGCGCCCTCTTCCGTCGCCTCGATGCCGCAGACCACGTGACCGAGGTCGGCGATGACCTCCGCGAGCAGTTCGGCGATCATCGCGTCGTCCTCGACCACGAGGACATTCAGTGGGTCCATGTTTTTGGGTCTCCGCTGCCGGCCGCCACTGCCGGTCTGAAAGTGTAGGCTGGGGCGGGGCTTGCGGGCCCTTGCGGCAGGTCGAGGACTTCCCGTATCTTGCTTTCTGGCTCCGGCTGATGCCCGATCGCCGCGCCGCAGTCGGGGCGCGGAACCGTGTGAGCCCATTCCCCAAAACCGACAAAAACCGGCGTGAAATGGGAAACCGAGCCGATGCGGCCGGGCTTGTCCATCGCAGGAGAGCCGACGAACAGCGGGGCCGCCCCGCAACCTCGGGGTGCGGACGCAACCCCGATATCGTCGATCGCCTCGAGTACTGACGCCATCATTTTTCCGCCGAACCCCGCCCACTTTCGCGTGTATGACAACGATAACTTGAACTGAGAATGGGGGGGGCCATCGGAATCTACTTACGCCCGCTTAGGCAGCGTTTTGTAGCGGGTCCGTGGATTGACACCGAGAATAACGAGCGTTTCATTTTTGCAACGCCGCCGTTTCGGTGTCCACCGTTTTCGTCCTGGGCGCCTCACGCCGCCTTATTGCATGGCCGGGTTCAACGGTGTCGAGGCGCTGGGAAAGCCAAATGCGCAATGAGCGAAAACACGCCAGGGCAGCTGTCTTGTACCTGTATTGCGTGGCCATGGCGCTATTGTGCGCGGCGACGTTCATGGGGTCCGCCGCCGGGCACGCAAAACCTTTGAAGAGGACCCTGCGCGCGCCTGATACCCGCTTGGCGCCGGAGACCTTCCGCTCCGATGGAGCCCAACTCGTGCACGCGACCACGGGCTCGGTAAGCGCCCAGAACCCGGCGTTTTCGCCGGACGGCAATACGCTGATTGGATCGCCTTCGAAACCGGGGTCGTCGACCCGGCGATCGGCGATCCGGACCTGACGAGCCTCTGGAAGATCGCCGCGCCGGAGAGTCCCGAGGCCGCGCCCTGACAGCCCATTATGTCACGGGCATAGCGACAAACCGTGTAACCCCCGCCGGGTTGGAAACCAGCAGCAACGCGAAGCGCCGTTTAGCCTGTCTCAAAACCTCTATCGCGCCCCTCACCTCACTGGGCAACGTGACCTTTTGCCGAGAGATCTGTTCGATGACGTCGCCGGCCTGGAAACCCGTTCTGGCGCCACTCGAATTGGCGATCACCTCAAACACGACTACGCCTTCCAAGCCTTCCCGGAGTTGAAAATAGGCCTGGGCTCCTGCCGAATTGGTCGACAGCTTCAGTCCGAAGTTGCGTTCGAACGCGCTCACCTCCTTGGCCAATTCGGGCGCGGCGTCTCCGGTGGCCGCTGGGACCGCTTCCGCCCCGTCCACCTTGCGCCCGAGCACGATATTCAGGGACAATTGGCGCCCCTCGCGCATGATCGAGACATCGAGACGCTTGCCGTCCGGCATGGGTTCCAACTGGGCTCTCATGTCCTGCGCATCGGCGACGCTCACGCCCCCCAGCGTGACGACGACATCGCCGAGCTCAAAACCGGCCAGGGCCGCCGGACCCTTTTGATCGATCCCCGAGAGCAGCGCACCCTTCGCGCTTTCGAGGCCCATGCTGTCGGCGAGTGAAGGATTCAGGTCTTGCAAATTCGCGCCGAACCAGCCGCGGCGCGTCTCATGAAAGTTTTCGAGCTGCGTGATGACCCGCGAGGCCGTTGCCGCGGGCGTTGCAAAGCCCAGTCCGATCGAGTTTCCGGAAGGCGAAAAGATTGCGGTGTTGATGCCGATCACTTCTCCAGCCATATTGAACAGCGGCCCTCCCGAGTTCCCCTTGTTCATGGCCGCATCGGTTTGGAGAAAACTGTCGTAGGGTTTCCCCGGGAGATTTCGGTGGCGCGCCGAAATGATGCCGGCGGTGACGGTTTCGCCGATGCCGAACGGGTTTCCGACCGCGATGACGGCTTCGCCGACACTGACGGCGTCGCTGTCCCCGAACTTCACGGTCTGTAGCGGAGTCAGACTGTTCACTTGCAGGACGGCGATGTCTATTTCTCGATCGCTGCCGACTATGGTCGCCCTCAGCATGCGCCCATCGGAGAAGATCACCTCGATGTCGTCGGCGTCGCCAATGACGTGTTCGGCGGTTACTATGATTCCGCGAGCGTCGATCACGAAACCGGAGCCCAGCAAGCCGGAGTCGTCGGGAGATTTGGTTTCATTTTGCTTGGGTCGATCGCGAAAATGCTCGCTGAGCATTTCTTCCAGGGTCGAACCCTGGGGCGCGGTCGCCGGGTTCAGGTTGGAATGAGCGGGATGGGTGACCTTGGCCGATATGCTGACGACGGCGTCCGCGACGCTCCTGTACAGCGCTGGCAAGTTCGCCATTTTTTCCTCGGCGCGCGCCACGCCGGCCGACGAGACGAACCCCAGCGACAGCGCCGCCGCCGCGGCGAAAACGGAGCCTTTGGCTTTGCGCCCGATGGCGAGGCCCTGAATTTCAACGCGAGACCGGTGCTTCGACACGCCGCGGCCATCGCTTAGGTAGGACATCGGACGCGGCGCCTTCGTTGTGTTTCACCTCCGCGCTCGGCGAGGCCATCGAACTTAGGGTCGCTGTCGCGCCGCGCGAGAGCCCCGGAATTCACCTATTAGGCTCGCCCGCCAGTCGCGGCGGCGAATCGGGCGCTATCGGGTCGTGGCTAGGCCCAGCTCCATCGCCGTCATCCGCGGCCCGTGGAAAGGCCGCCGACTCGTTCGTCATCGAGATGGACGCGCGCTTGACGCCGCCGGCGAAAATGATCGTGCAAGAACTTGCGCACGTGTTCCGCGAGGTGTCGCCGACCTCGCTAGTAATTTTGAGGACCGCGAGCCCGGCTAGCGGGTCGGCGATCGTCGAGCTTATGCCTTGCAATCGCGCTATCTCATAACGTTGTCCGCGAAATCTCGTCTGGCGCTGGGGCCGAGCGCCGACGGGACGACATATATTTGTCATATCCATGTAAATCCGCGAACCGCAAGGCTTCCGCCTAGGTATATCCCGACGCTGACGATGTTTCGGAGCGCGGCGTACCCCCCACACATCGGGGCGAACAAGAAGACCTCATTTCGAGGCTTTGGTCGTCGCCGGGAGCCCTCTCTATGGACAGGGCGCCCAAACCGGAGGCGAGAAAATGCTTAACATGACACCGACGCTGCGTTTTGCGGCGCTGAGCACGATGGTCCTCGGATTTGCCTGCGCGGGATTTGTGGCCAGCGCGTCGGCTGAAGACGTGATAAAGGGCGCCGGGGACCAAAAGCCGGCAGCGACGGACACGGCCGGACACGGAAACGCTTCGAGCCTGAAGAGCAACGAAGTGGACGTGGCCGGACACGGCAACGCCTCGAGCCTGAAGAGCAACGAAGTGGACGTGGCCGGACACGGAAACGCCTCGAGCCTGAAGAGCAACGAAGTGGACGTGGCCGGACACGGCAATGCCTCGAGCCTGAAAAGCAACGATGTTCAGGACGTGGCGGCCGACGGAGACGGCACGAAAATGAAACGCAAAGATGTGCAGGAAGTGGCCGGACACGGAAACGCCAGCAACTTGGGCGCCGACCATATTGGCGTGGGCTCGGGTGGCAATCCGACCGGTGAGGGCGCTCTCTTGACGGGCAACTGCTTCGCCGACATGCCCGTTTACAGTAAAGAGGGCAAGTTCATCGGCCGCGGGATGGTAAACACCTGCAATTGATGGCGGCGCGTTCAACGCCATTGCGCCTGAATGCTCGAACATCCCACCAACACGGGCGGCGTTGCCGCCGCCCGGATACAAGCTGAAAACGCAGAGCTCGGTCAGTCCGGCCTCAGACCGTCCTCAGCAATACGTGCTTCCGCCTGCCAAGCGAAAGCTTCACCACGCAGCCGTTCAAGGCGTCGCGGCCAATCGCCGCCTTCTCGTCGCCGACCGCGACGTCATTGACGCGCAGGCCGCCGCCCTTGATCTGGCGCCGCGCCTCGCCCGTGGAGGCGACCAAACCCGCGCGCACGAAAGCCGCGAGCACGCCGAGTCCCGCGTCGAAATCGCTGCCGGGAATATCGACCGTCGGCAAGCCCTCCGCAATCGCCCCTTCCTCGAAGGTTTTACGCGCCGTCTCGGCGGCGGTTTCGGCGGCGTCGCGCCCGTGCAGCAACGCGGTGGCGGCGTTGGCGAGGGTCTTCTTGGCGTCGTTGATCTCGGCGCCTTGCAGGGCGGCCAGCCGGGCGATCTCGTCGAGCGGCAGCAGCGTGAACAACTTGAGGAAGCGCTCGACGTCGGAATCCTCGGTGTTGCGCCAGAATTGCCAGTAGGCGTAGGGGCTGAGCAGCCCTTCGTCGAGCCAGACCGCGCCCGCCGCCGTCTTGCCCATCTTGGCGCCCGACGCCGTGGTGATCAGCGGCGAAGTGAGCGCGTAAAGCTGCGAAGTCCCGAGCCGGCGCCCCAGGTCCGTCCCGGTGACGATATTGCCCCATTGATCGGAGCCGCCCATCTGCAACGTGCAGCCGTAGCGCCGGTGAAGCTCCACGAAATCGTACGCTTGCAGGCACATGTAGTTGAATTCGAGGAACGAAAGCTCCTGGTCGCGCTCCAGCCGCATCTTCACCGAATCCATCGACAACATGCGGTTGACCGAGAAATGCCGGCCGACGTCGCGCAGGAATTCGACGTAGTTGAGCTTGGTTAGCCAGTCGGCGTTGTCGGGCATCACGGCGTCGGTCTTCCCGTCGCCGAAGCTGATGAAATGCGAGAACGCCTTGCGGATGCCGGCCTTGTTGTCGCCGATCTGCTCGACGGTCAGCAGCTTGCGACTCTCGTCCTTGCCCGAGGGGTCGCCGACCATCGTCGTGCCGCCGCCCATCAGAGCGATCGGCTTGCCGCCGGTCTTCTGCAGCCAGTTCAGCATCATGATCTGCAACAGCGAGCCGACATGCAGCGACGGCGCCGTGCAATCGAAACCGATATAGGCGACGAGCTCGCCCGAATGCGCCTTTTCGTCGAGCCCGGCATAGTCCGAGCACTGATGCACGTAGCCGCGTTCGCGCAGCACGGTCAGAAAATCGGACTTAGGCGTAAAATCGTCGCTCACGGGGGCGCCTCTCGAAGATTCGGGGTCCGTTTAGGGCGGTTGAGCGGCAGAAGCAACGCCCGAAGGCGCTGACAGCTTTTGGAGCCATGGCCATGTTGGCCGCATTGGTTCAAACACTTTGCCTTCGCGGTTAGGGACGTTAGCGAAAGCGCCGTGGTATCGACCTTTCGTGCGAGCGCTGCGAGCGGCAGCCTATCTCGTCGCGCATGCGATGCTGGCGTTGTTGTTAATTGCAGCGATCTCCGTGATCCAGCGGGCGCTGATTCGGACCGGCGATCCAAAACTCTTTGATTTCCTGCCTGAGCGCTATATGTTCGACAGCGTGGATATTGCGATTTTTGCAATCTCCCTGGTTTACGGGATTGTCGATGCGATAAAGGCCTTCAGTGAGAACGACGATGAGTAACTCACTCCTCCTGAGCGCGGCCCATTTGCGGAGGATGGTTGTAGTTTACGGCGCCGTGGCTGTGGCGGCGTTCTTCGTCGCGCTCCTGACCTCGCTGATTCTCGTGCGCCTTCATATCGGGCTTGGTGCGCAAGCGACTGTCTTCATTGAAGTTCTTTTGAGTATAATCGTGACGGCGTCGGTCTTGGCGGTCGGAGGATCGCTATTGTGGCGGCGGTTTGGGTTCAAAGTGGAAGCCCACAGCGAACGAAGCGCCTCGGGCGGAACCGACTTGGGTTTGACGTTTCAACAGAAGGGGGATCGTCGGCATGCGGGGTGGGCGAACTATATGACACTCGTTATACCGCCCGGACAGGCAAGAACGGACACGCGACAATCACCGCACGCCCCAACGAAGACGACTTAATCGCCCGATATTTCGCGCCGCTGGCGGGGGAGGGCGGCCTCGCGTTGAAGGACGACGCAGCGCTGCTGACGCCGCCCGCGGGCCACGATCTTGTGCTCACCGTCGATGGTCTCGTCGGTGGCGTGCATTTCTTCGCCGACGATCCGCCCGGCCCGGTGGCCCGCAAGGCGTTGCGGGTGAACCTGTCGGATCTGGCGGCCAAGGGCGCGCGTCCGCTCGGCTTTTTGCTGACCCTGGCGCTGCCGCCGGATTGGTCGGCGAAATGGCTTGCCGATTTCGTCGCCGGGCTCGGCGACGATTCGCTGGCTTACGGCTGCCCGTTGCTCGGCGGCGACACGGTGAAGACGCCGGGGCCCTTGACCCTGTCGATCACCGCCATCGGCGCGGTTCCCACGGGCCGCATGGTTTTACGCACCGGCGCCCGGGCGGGCGATCTGATTTACGTGACCGGAACGATTGGCGACGGGGCGCTCGGGCTGCAGGCGCGGTTGGGGCATTTGCCGCACATCAATGAGGCGGCCCACGCGCATTTGCTCGACCGCTACCTGTTGCCGCGGCCGCGGCTCGCCTTGGCGGACGCAATGGCGGGTCATGCGAGCGGCGGCATGGATATTTCGGACGGCCTAGTCGGCGACCTGAGCAAAATGCTGCGCGTCAGCGGCGTAACATGCGAGGTCGATCTGTCGCTCTTGCCATTGTCCGCCGCCGCCCGGGAGGCGATCGAAGCCGACCCGCGCCTGTTCGAGATTGCCGTGACGGGCGGCGACGATTATGAGCTTCTGGCGTCGGTCGCGCCTGCCGAGGCTTCCGCTTTCGAGGCGGCGGCCGGGGCGGCGCGAGTTTCGGTGACGCGCGTCGGTGAAGTTCGCGCCGGCCCGGCGCCGCCGCGCTTCCTGCGCGACGGGGGCGAGATCGTGTTCCGTCACGGCGCGTTCAGCCATTTTTGAACCGACAAACGAAAGGCCACCGCCCTTGAGCTTCGATTCCCTTGCGCTCGACATCCGTTTCGAGGTCGCCAAAGCGCTGGCGCGCGAAGTCGGCGAAGTCGCCAAAAAACGCTTCCTCGACCGCTCGTCGTTCACCATCGGCTTCAAGGGCCCGCAGGACTATCTGACCGAAGTCGACGGCGAGGTGGAGCGGCTGATTTTCTCGCGGCTGCACCAGTTGTTCCCCGAGGACGGGTTCATCGGCGAAGAGGGCGCCGGCCTCCCGGGCCATGAGGGCGCCCCGGTCTGGGTCGTCGATCCGATCGACGGCACCGCCAATTTCGCCAAGGGAATCCCGCATTTCTGCATTTCCATCGCCGCCATCGTCGGCCGGAATGTCGAGATCGGAATCATCTACGATCCGATGGTCGATGAAATTTTCGCCGCGCGTCGCGGCGCGGGGGCGACGCTCAACGGCGTGACGATGAAAATCTCTCAGGCCCAGGACCTGACGGCCGGCTCGGTCGAAGTCGGCTGGAACCTGAAAGCCGGTCCGGGCAAATATCTGGCTCTGGTCGGGCGGATGGTCGGTACGGGCGCTTCCGTGTTCCGCTGCGGTTCGGGCGCGCTCGGCCTCGCCTATGTCGCGGCGGGACGGCGCGACGCCTATGTCGAGAATTTCATCAATTCCTGGGATTGCCTCGCCGGAATCGTCCTGATCCGCGAGGCCGGCGGCTATGTCAGCGATTTTCTCGCAGGCGAGGGACTTCGCAAAGGCAATCCGTTGCTCGCCGCCGCGCCGGGGGTCAAGGACACGATCTGGCGGGCCGCCGCGATCGAAGGCCTCGTCCCTTGATTCCGATCGTCCTCGAAAGCGGCGCGGCGCGGCTCGAAGTCGCCGTCCTCGGCGCCGAGGCGCGGCGCTGGAGCGTCGGGGGCGTGGAACTGCTGTGGCGCGGCGATGCGGCGATCTGGGGCGAGATCAGCCCGATCCTGTTTCCCATCGTCGGCTGGACGCGCGACGGCGCGCGCGTAAACGGGCGTCGCTATCCGCTGGAGCTGCATGGTTTTGCCCGGCACAAGCCGTTCGAGGTGTTCGCCCGGTCCGCCGACCGCGTCCGCCTCGTGCTAGAAGATGATCGGGCGACGCGGGCGCTCTATCCGTTCCCGTTCCGGCTCGGCGTCGAATATCGCCTCGGGCCGGATAGGCTGACGATTTGCCTCGAGGTCGAAAACCCCGGCGACGCGCCCTTGCCCTATGCCTGCGGCCTGCATCCCGGCTTTCGCTGGCCGGTGGAGGGCGATGTGCGCGACGGCGCCACCGTGCGCTTCGCGGAGCCGGAGACCGGCGAGGTCGCCGTGATCGCGCCGGGCGGTCTGTTCAGCAAAGCGTTGCGCAAGCTGCCGTTTTCGGGGCGCGAGCTGCCGCTCTCCGAAGCCTTGTTCGCGTCCGACGCGCTGTGCTTCCTCGACCCCAGCAGCCGCGCGCTGCAATTCATCATGGCCGGCGGCGCGACGATCGAGATGGATTTTTCCGGCTTCGACCATTGCGCATTATGGACGAGGCCGCACGCGCCGTTCCTCAGCCTCGAAGCCTGGACCGGCTACGGCGATCCCGAGGGTTTTGCGGGCGACCTCTACGAGAAGCCGTCGATGAAGATCCTCGCGCCGGGCGAGCGGGCCCGGCGCGAGGCGACATTTCGCTTCAGCCGACAGAGCGCGTAAACGGCTCAAGCCGCCTGAGCCGGACGCGGCGCGCTTTTCCGCGTCGAGGGCGCCGCTTCGGCCGACGTGCGGAATTTCCCGGCCATCGCGGTTAGCCGCCCGCATTCGATGGCGAGCGACTGACAGGCGGCGTTGGTCTCTTCCGCCACCGACGCGGTATGCTGCGTCGTCTGATCGAGTTCGCTCAGCGCGCCGCTGACGTCCTTCAGAGCTGTGGACTGATCCAGCGCGACGCCGGAAATATCGGCGATGCCGGTGTCGATGAGAGAAATGTTTTCCTGGATGCTGTCGAACGCCGCGCCCGCCTGTTTGACGAGGGTCACGCCATTGACGACATCGTCGCGCGAGGTCGAAACCAGTCGCTTGATTTCCTTGGCCGCTTCGGCGGAGCGCTGCGCCAGCGCGCGCACCTCGGAGGCGACGACCGCGAATCCGCGACCGGCTTCGCCCGCGCGCGCGGCCTCCACGCCGGCGTTCAGCGCCAGCAAGTTGGTCTGGAACGCGATCTCGTCGATCGCGCCGATGATCGCCCCGATCTGCTCGGACGAATTCCGGATGTGCTCGATCGCATTTTCGGTCTCGCGCACGACCCGGTTGTTTTCGCCCGCTTCCATTTTCGCGCTGTCGATGAAGTCCTTGGTGCGGCTCGAGGCGTCGACCGAGCGGCCGATGGCGGACGTCAGGGATTGGACGGAACGGCCGGACCGCTCCAGCATCGCCGCCTGCAGTTCGGCTTTCCGGGCGAGATCGTCCGAAGCCGCCGAAATCTCGTTCGATCCGGCTTCGATGCCGCGGATGGAGATCACGACCGCCTCGATC
>Ga0302157_10008211_pt1 | contig 10309 bp, 8 predicted proteins | sample I_Bog_N3_3_FD_193502 | JGI IMG/M metagenome (GOLD analysis project Ga0302157, IMG submission 193502) | Peat permafrost microbial communities from Stordalen Mire near Abisko, Sweden - I_Bog_N3_3 | ecosystem: Environmental > Terrestrial > Soil > Wetlands > Peat | place: Sweden: Abisko, Stordalen...
TAGGTGAAAGGAACCGTTTCGGCCTCGGGCTCCAGGAAGAAGTCGAAGGGGTTGTAGACGGCCATCTCGGCGACAAGGTCGATCTCGAACGACAGCTCGGTGATTTTTTCGGGGAAGACCAGCCGGGCCAGCCAGTTGCCCTGCGGGTCCTGCTGCCAGTTGATGAAATGGTTCTCGGGCTTGACCGTCAGGGAATAGGACAAAACCGTCGTGCGTGAATGGGGCGCTGGGCGCAGGCGTACCACCTGGGGAGAAACCTTGATCGGGCGATCATAGCGATAGGCCGTCTTATGGTTCAGGGCGACGTGAATGCTCATAGCTTAGGCTTTCCCCTGCGGGCTTAATTTTTAGGCGCGTCTTAGTTGATCATTGGCGCAAAGCCGACTTGGGGGCAAGGGGGCTTTCGCAGATTGAGGACTGCCATGCCGAAAACGCCGTCCTTTCGTCCAGGACGAACTTCATATTCACACAGTTGCGCATGGCTTGCATCGATGCCATAGTATTCATGAAATAATATATTGGGGGTGGCAGGTTTCTACCGGCCTGGCCGGGTTCAGAGAACTGTTGCAGTGAGGTCTGGTACGATATGGGTCGAGATTACCACATCCTGGTGCTGGAAGATGAGCCAGCAACCCAAGCTATGCTTGCGTCCCTGATGGAGGCCGAAGGCTTCCGTGTCACCACTGCTGCCAGCGGTGCTGAAGCTCAGGGCGCTGTCTCTCAATACCGCTTCGATCTGGTCTTGCTGGATCTGAATCTGCCGGATGACGACGGGCTTTACATTGCCCGCGAGCTACGCGCCAAGTCCGATGTCGGCATCATCATGCTGACCTCGCGCAAGGAAGACATCGACCGGGTCATCGGTCTGGAGATGGGGGCCGACGATTACGTCACCAAGCCGTTCTTTCCCCGCGAACTGGTGGCCCGGGTCAAGAACCTGCTGCGCCGCCTGAACCAGCCCCGCTCCAGTCGCCGCGTCGATGGGCCTCCGGGCACTGAAGTGCGCCGCTTCGATGGCTGGGAAATGGATATGGCCAAGCGCAGTCTGCTGAACCCCCAGGGCGAGGAAGTCAATCTGACCCGCGCCGAGTTCGATCTGCTGACCGCCCTGATCAACAGCGCCGGGCGCGTGCTGTCCCGCGACCAGCTGCTGGATGCCATCGGCAGTCAGTTCTGGACCCCGGTGGATCGCACCATCGACGTGCTGGTCAGCCGCCTTCGCCGCAAGATGGAAGCCGACCCCAAGTCGCCGACCATGATCCTGACCTCCCACGGTTACGGCTATAAGTTCGCGCCCTCGATCACCACCGGCTGATCCTTCAGGTTGAATTATAGGCATTCTTATTTGGGGCACGATTCACCCTGTTTACAATTTTGGTCATAATATTTTGACAACCCACAATGATAGTGCGGTTATTCCCTAACGGGGATGGGCGGGGACGCCGGTCGTAACGCGCAATGATCCAGGGGGGACGCTGCGCGACGACCGGCAAGCCTCCTCTGCCGACACCCTCTCCCAACAGATTGATGATGAAATCGCCTGCGTAGTTGAATTGCGTTCAGGCCGGGGCCACACTGTCGCCGCTGGGGGATGGAGCTTGCCAAACTGATTTTCGATTGGAAAAAACTGCGCATCCTGGTGGCGGATGGCGACGACCAGTTCCGCTTCTGGACCCGAGGTCTGTTCAAGCAACAGCGCGCCGCCGAGGTGGTGGGGCTGCCGCGCCTGGATGACGCCCGCGAGGCCATGTCGCAGTTCGGCATCGACGTCGCCTTGCTGGAACTGGGCCGCGATGACGCCGCCCTGATGGAGTTGCTGCGCTGGCTGCGCGAAGCCAAGGCCAGCCCCAATCCTTCCATGCCGGTGTTGCTGCTGGTCAAGGATACCGGCGGTCCTGCCTTACGCGACGCCTGCGCCTTTGGCATCCATGGGGTCTTGAAGAAGCCGGTCACCGGCGAACTGCTGTTGAAGGCGGTGGCGTCTGTTTGTCGCAACCCCAAGCGGGTCGCCTTGCCGACCCCGGCGGCCTCCAATGCCTTGCCTCAGCCGACCCTGGCCCACGAGCCCCCCAGCCTGACCCGCCGCCCTGGCGATCTGGCCGATCCGCCACCGGCCAAGCCCATGCCCTTGCGCCGTCTGTCCTCTTCCACTCCGCCGCCCGAAGGGGGTGGCGCTCGTCCCTTATCCTCTGCGGGTGGGGCTGTCGTTGTTGGGAAAACTGCCGGCGATGCCGTCATCGAGACGGCGGCAATGCCGAAGAAAGCCTCGGGCACCTATGGCGATGACGAGCCGGTCGAGGCCGTGCCTGAAAAGCCCAAGGAATTTTTGGAAGCGCCGGAGCCGCAGCCCAAGGCCGAGGATGACGGCTGGGGCGATGCCGGCCAGCCCAAGCCTAAGAAAAACAAGGCCGAGGCCGAAACCTTCGAGCCGCCTGAACCTTTGCCTCATGACGGCGAACCGGTGGCGGGTCGCGATCTTGACGCCATCCTTGCCGAGCATGCCCTGTGGGTGCAGACCGGCGGCACCCAAGGCAAGCGGGCCCAGTTGGAGGGCGAGGATCTGTCGGGCCGCACCCTGGCCGAGGCTCCTCTGACCAATGCCAACCTGCGCCGCTGCGACCTTTCCGGCAGCGATCTGTCCAAGGCCGAACTGCATGGCGCCGATCTGCGTCATGCCGAGCTGATCGGCTGCCAGATGGTCGAGGCCAATCTGGCGGTGGCCCGCATGCGCCATGCCCATCTGCGCGGCTGTACGCTGGATCGGGCCAATCTGCAGGGGGCCGATCTGGCGGGGGCCGATCTGGCCGGCTCCAACTTCGAGGGGGCGGATCTCAAGGGGGCCAATATGCTGGGCGTTTCCCTGAATGGGGCTGATCTTTCGGGGGCCAAGGGCATGACCCAGGCCCAGTTGGAAAGTGTCACCGGCGACGCCAAGACCAAACTGCCCCCTGGACTGAGGTTGCCGGTGGCTGCTTGACCCGCATCAAAGCGGAGGCTGTCCGCTCTGGGGTAGAGTGAGGCCATGGACGATTTTATTCCCCTTTACGCCGCCTTGGCCGCTTTCTTCGCCACCCACAGCCTGCCCGCCTTGCCGGGGCTGCGGGGACGGCTGGTGGCGTGGTTGGGCAATGAGCGGCGCTATCTGATCCTGCATTCGGTTCTGGCGTCCCTGACCTTGGTCTGGCTGGTGCTGGCGACCCTGGAGGCTCCCCGCGTCTTGCTTTGGGGCTTCCATGATTGGGCCCGCTGGGTGCCGATCCTGGTCATGCCCATGGCCTGCATCCTGCTGGTGGCCGGGCTGACCACGGCCAATCCTTTTTCATTGGGGCCGGGAAGCCGGGGCTTTGATCCCCATCGGCCCGGTATCGTCGGCATCACTCGCCATCCGGTCTTGCTGGCTGCGGCTTTATGGTCGGGGGCGCATCTCTTTCCCAATGGCGAATTGCGGGCCGTGCTGCTGTTCGGCGCTTTGTTGGGCTTCAGCCTGATGGGCATCCCCCTGTTCGACCGCCGCCGCAAAGAGGTTGCTTCTGAGAAAGCGGCTCTTCGCCTTGGTCGGGCTGATTTTCCCGGGTTGATGATCCGGGTCGTCGGTGGGCTGCTTCTCTATGCAGCACTGCTGCTTTTGCATGAAGCCGTCTTCGGGCTTAATCCCTTATCGGCTCTAGGTGCTTGACGGGAGAGGGACGCCGGTGCTTTGTTCCTCCTTTCGATTCGGCGTCATAGCTGGGAGTTGATCAGGTCATGGGTATTCATCGCGCGGACCAGCCTTCGCGTCCCGTCGATCCGCCGTTTTCGCCGGTGCTGCTGGCGGGTCTGGCCTTGGCTCCGGTGCCGTCACGCCTGTTGCAGCCTTTGTTCGACGCCATTATGAAGGTGGTGCGGACCCGTCATCCGGACATCCTGGAGCGACTGGCCGCCTATCCCAATGCCGTGGTCGGCATCGATCCGGTGGATCTGCCCTTCACCCTGGTGTTGGAGCCGATGCCTGAGCAGCCGCGCCTGACCGTCTGCCGCGATTTCGACGATCTTCGCCCCACCGCCATCATTCGTGGGCCGCTGGAGATGCTGTTCGCCCTGGCCGAAGGCCGCATCGACGGCGATTCCGCCTTCTTCTCGCGCCAGTTGGTGATCGAAGGCGATACCGAAGTGGTGCTGGCCCTGCGCAACGCCATGGACGGCGCCGGCATTGACCTCGAGGCCGATTTTGCCGCCACGGTGGGGCCGCTGGCCAAGCCCCTGCGTCATGCCGCCAATCTGGGCGGCTGGCTGTTCAACCGCATGTCCCGCGACATGTCCATGCTGCGTCAGTCCCTGGTGGGAGCCGAGCAGCGCCGGGCCGAGGGCCTGAGCAGCCGCATCACCGAGCTTGAAGGCGAGCTGGCCCAGATCCGCCGTTCCCTCCGTCACCGCGAGAACCGTTGATGAGTGCTGAAAACGTTGAATTGGTCTGCCCCGCTGGCACCCCCGCCGCGCTGAAGGCCGCCGTCGATGCCGGGGCCGATTGCGTCTATGTCGGCTTTCGCGACGAGACCAATGCCCGCAACTTCCCCGGCCTGAACTTCAGCCGCCCCGAGTTGGCTGACGGCATCGCCTATGCCCACGAGCGCGGCGCCAAGGTGCTGGTGGCCATCAATACCTTCCCCCGCGCCGGTAAGCCCGAAATCTGGCATCAGGCGGTGGACGCCGCCGCCCGGCTGAAGGCCGACGCGGTGATCCTGGCCGATGTGGGCCTGTGCGACTATGCCCATCGCACCCATCCTGAGCTGCGGCTGCATCTGTCGGTCCAGGCCTCGGCCTCCAGCGCCGAAGCGATCCGCTTTTATCATCAGGCCTTCGGTATCCAGCGGGCCGTTCTGCCCCGTGTGCTGACCGTGCCGGAAATCGCCAGCCTTTGCGCCAATGTGCCCATCGAGATGGAGGTCTTCGTCTTCGGCGGCCTTTGCGTCATGGCCGAGGGCCGCTGTTCGCTGTCTTCCTACATCACCGGCCTGTCGCCTAATATGAATGGCGTCTGTTCTCCCGCCAGCCATGTGCGCTATGTGGAAAAAGGCGACAAGGTGGTCAGCCAGTTGGGCGATTTCACCATCAATACCTTCGGCTCGGGCGAGCCTGCCGGCTATCCGACCCTTTGCAAGGGTCGCTTCGAGGCCGACGGCAAACTGTCCTACCTGTTTGAGGAGCCGACCTCCCTGAACACTCTGTCGATCCTGCCCGACCTGATCGCCGCTGGCGTGAAGGCCTTCAAGATCGAGGGTCGCCAGCGCGGTAGCGCCTATGTGGGCAGCGTGGTCAAGGCCTTCCGCCAGACCGTCGACGCCATCCGTCGCGGCGAGACGCCGCCCGAGATCGATTTGGACGATATCACCGAAGGCAACCGCCAAACCTCGGGTGCCTATGAGAGGAGCTGGCGATGAGCAAACTTTCCATCGGACCGGTTCTCTTCAACTGGAAGCCCGAGGTCTGGCGCGATTTCTATTTCCGCATCGCCGACGAAGCCCCGGTGGACAGCGTCCATTTGGGCGAGGTGGTCTGCTCCAAGCGTCTGCCCTTCTTCGAGAAATACATCCCCGAAGTGGCTGAACGTCTGGCCGCCGCCGGCAAGGAAGTGGTGCTGTCCTCCCTGGCGCTGGTGATGACCGAGCGGGAACGGGACGGCATCCGCTCTTTGGCCGAAGCCGCCGGGGATTTCCTGGTTGAAGCCAATGACTATTCCGCCGCCGCCGCCCTGGCCGGTAAGCCCCATGTCATTGGCCCGCTGGTCAATGTCTATAACGAAGGCACCCTGGGCTATGTGACCCGGAACGGCGCCATCCGTGTCTGCCTGCCGCCCGAGCTGTCGGCTGCCACCATCGCCGTGCTGGCCGTCGAGAAGCAGGCCGAGATCGAGGTGATGGCCTTTGGCCGTCTGCCTCTGGCCATCTCGGCCCGCTGCTATCATGCCCGCTCGCGCAATCTGCATAAGGACGGCTGCCAGTATGTCTGCGCCGATGATCCCGACGGCATGGAGGTCGATACCATGGACGGCAAGCCGTTCCTGGCGGTGAATGGCACCCAGACCATGTCCTATCATTACCTGAGCCTGCTGTCCGAGTTGAAGGCCCTGGCCGACAAGGGCGTCGGGCGCTTCCGTCTGTCGCCCCACAGCTGCGATATGGTGGCGGTTGCGCACCTTTATCGTGACCTCTTGGACGGCAAGATCGAAGCCTCCGAAGCGGGGCTGCAACTGGAGGATCTTAATCCTCATGCGGACTTCGCCAATGGATATATCCATGGTCAGGCGGGGCATCTGAACCTGCTCGGTGAAAGCTTGGCGGGGGAATGAATTTTACTATATTAATATTTTAGCCCTTCAGCCGAAGGCGCAATTTGACGTCTGGGGAGGGTAAGGCACTGGCCAGCGGGGGCGACATGCGCCGCGGTACCGGGCAGGAAATCGGCCATCGGCTCAGCCGTTGGCTGCGCATTCGATTCTTCCTGATCCTGGTGATGCTGGGCGTGGTCTCGCTGGGGGCCTATACGGTCTTTTCGACTCTGGTCAGTGGCCAGGACGAGGGCGCTTCGCTCCTGACCATCTCGGCCCGCCAGCGGGTGCTGGTAGAGAAAATTTCCGCCGATACCCTGCATCTGGTGGATTTGCCCCCGGGACCTGAGCGCGAGGATCAGCGCAATGTCCTGCGCAATACCGTCCAGCAACTGGTGGCGGTACAAAAGACCCTGGACTTCTCGGTGGCCGGACCGGATGCCCTTCAGAAGGCCGAGGCCGTCCTTTATGGCGAGCCCTATCATCTGTCCCATCAGCTGCAAGAGCTTGATCTGGCCGTCTCGGCACTGATCCAGCAGCCCGATGATATGCTGGGGGAGAAAAGTCCTCAGATCATCCGCATCAGCGAAATCTGTCGCGGCAGGCTGGCCGAGGGGCTGGACGCCCTGGTCTCCATCCTGGCCGAGGGGTTACGCCATCGCGTTGGCGATCTGAACCGCTTCGCCCAGATCGGCGAGCCTTTGTTCCTGGCCCTGCTGATCCTGATGGCCTGGAAGGTTTTTCGGCCGCTGCTGCGCCAGACAGGCGAATCCGTGGCTCAACTGGCGGCTTTGGAAGGCTATCACCGCTCGGTGGTGGATGCCCTGGCCGACGGCATCCTGGTGGTCGACCCCAATCAGCGCCGGGTCGAGGCCTTGAACCCGGCGGCTTTGAGCATCTTCGATCTGAACGAGGCCAATGGCGTCGGCATGCCGCTGGACGAGTTGATCCCCGTTACCGCCACCCACAGCATCCCCCAATTGCGCCGCTGGAATCGCCAGGAGGCCAAGGGGCGCAATTTCGCCGGCCAGAGCTTCCATCTGGAAGTCACCGTGCGCGAAACCTCGGTGGATGGCTTTGATCGGCTGATCGTGGTGGTCCGCGACGTCACCAAGCAGGTGGAGGCCGAGGAAAAGGTCCATACCCTGAACTACGCCCTGGAGCAGAGCGCCGCCTCGGTGATCATCACCAACACCGAAGGGGTGATCGTCTATGCCAACCCCCGGGCCTGCGAGATTTCCGGCTATAGCCGCGAAGAGATGCTGGGCAATACCCCGCGCCTGTTGCAATCCGGGCTAACCCCGCCTGCGGTCTATGCGGCTTTGTGGGAGTCCTTGCGCGGTGGCAGGGAATGGCATGGCGAGATGCTGAACCGCCGCAAGAACGGCGAGCTTTACTGGGAATCCCTGGTGGCCTCCCCTTTGCGCAGCAGTCGCGGCGAAATCACTCAGTTCATGGCGGTGATGGAAGACATCTCGAACCGCAAGCTGATGGAGGACGCCCTGGTGGTGGCCAAGCAGCAGGCGGAACGGGCCAGCCGCACCAAGTCCGACTTCCTGGCCAGCATGAGCCACGAGTTGCGTACGCCGCTCAATGCCATCATCGGCTATTCGGAATTCATCGACACCGAGCCCTTCGGTCAGATCGGCCATCCGAAGTACAAGGAATATCTGGGCCATATCCAGGAATCCGGCCGCCATCTGCTGGAGCTGATCAACGATATGCTCGATCTGAGCAAGGTCGAGGCCGGCAAGCTGGTGCTGGAAGAGGAAGAGGTTGATCTGTCCCACAGCATTCAGGGCGCCATGCATCTGGTGCTGGAGCGGGCCAACCGCTCGGGCGTGCGGCTGTCCGCCGATATATCCGCTGATCTTCCCCGTTTGTGGGTCGATAATCTGCGCCTGAAGCAGGTCATGCTCAATCTGCTGACCAACGCCATCAAGTTCACCCCCGAAGGCGGCGATGTAACCTTGAGCGCCAAGCGCGAGAGCGACGGCTCGTTGGCCATCCGTGTCGCGGATACCGGAGTGGGCATCGCCCCCCACGATATTCCCCGGGTGCTCGAGCCCTTTGGCCAAGTCAATAATCCCCTGGTCCGCCGTGAAGAGGGGACTGGCCTAGGTCTGCCCATCACCAAGCGGCTGGTCGAGCTTCATGGCGGCGTTCTCGAAATCTCCAGCCGCGTCGGCGAAGGCACCACGGTGACGGTGCGTCTGCCGGCGTCCCGCATCCGCAGTTCATAAGGAGCAAGCCCCATGGCGATGATTTCCGTCGAGGATTTCCAGGCTCTGATCGAAGAGCATCTGCCGCTGGTGGGGCTGTTCGGCATTCGTACCGAGGAGATCGGCAAGGGAACGGCGCGATTGCGCATGCATTTCAACCCCAGCCTGATGCGCCCCGGCGGCACCGTGGCCGGCCCGGCCCTGATGGCCTTGGCCGATGTGACCCTCTATGCGGTGGCGCTGGGATTGATTGGCAAGGTTGAATTGGCGGTGACCACCAATCTCAACATCAACTTCCTGCGCAAACCCGGCCCCGCCGATGTGGTCTGCGAGGGCCGGATTCTGAAGCTGGGTAAGCGTCTGGCGGTGGCGGAATGCAGCCTGCATTCGGTGGACGAGGACGATCTGGTCGCCCATGTCACCGGCACTTACTCCATCCCGCCGGTAATACCGACGGGCCAATGAATTGATCTGCCGTAAGTCCCTCGCCGGGTGGGCTATCCGGCCCTTGGCCTCGCGCTCAGTGCGCTCTAAAACTATACAGGGCTTTTACCGCCGCACATTCCCCAGGAAGCTCTCGACGGCCTGACGCAGGTCGCCGGATCGGCTGTTGAGGCCGTCGGAGCTGCGCGACACAATCTCGGCATCGCTCTCCACCCGGCCTGTCACATCCACCATGCGCGACAGGAAGTTGGCCAACTGGGTGACGCCGGCGGCGGCGTCTCCGACGTTCTGGCTGATGCGCTGGGTGGCGGCGCTCTGTTCGTCCACCGCATGGGCGATGGAAACCGTGGTGCCGTTCATCTGTTCGATGATGTCGCTGATCTCGCGGATGGCCTGGACGGCGTTGTTGGTGGCCAACTTCACGGCGTCGATCTGGCCGCTGATGTCGCCGGTGGCCTTGGCCGTCTGGGCTGCGAGATGCTTAACCTCGTTGGCGACAACCGCAAAGCCTTTGCCGGCCTCTCCGGCGCGGGCGGCTTCGATGGTGGCGTTCAGGGCCAGCAGATTGGTCTGTCCGGCGATGTCGTTGATCAGCAACACCACCTCGTTGATGCGTTCGACGGCGTCGGTCAGGCCCAGGACCAGATGGTCGGTATCGTTGGCCTTGACCACGGCCTGCTCGGCGACGCGGGCCGACTGGCGGACCTGGGACGAGATGGCGTTGATGGACTGGGACAGTTCCTGGGCGGAAACAGCCACCTGTTGGACGTTGGCGGTGACCTGATGGGCGGCGCTGGCGCCGCTGGTGGCGTCCTGGCGGGCCTCGAGGGCGACGCTCTTCATGGTGCGGACGGCGCCGTTGGTTTCCTGGGCGGCCTGGACGATGGCTTCGGCCACCGATTTGACATCGCCCTCGAAGGTATCGGCCATGGACAGCAAAGCGCTGCGGCGCTCCTGTTCGCTTTGGAGTTTGGCCAGTTCCTGGTCGCGGCGGAATTGCTCCGCCTCGCGGGCATGATCACGCAGCATGGTGATGGATTTGGCCAGTTGGCCGATTTCGTCGGCGCGGTCGTCGGCGGGAATGCTTACGTCCAGCTCGCCCGAGCTGATGCGTTCCGTCACCTTGGACAAGGAACGCACCGGGCGGGCCACTGAGCGGGCGACGAACATAGCCGCCAAAACAAGAGCGACCAGACCCAGGATGCCGATGCTCCCCAGCTTCCAGACAAAGCTTTCGAAGTCCTTGTCGATGTCGGTCATGTAGGTGCCGGTGCCGATCATCCAACCCCAAGGTTGATATCCGACAACCGAGGAGACCTTGCGCTCATCCAGCTTCGAG
>Ga0302157_10008212_pt1 | contig 10308 bp, 8 predicted proteins | sample I_Bog_N3_3_FD_193502 | JGI IMG/M metagenome (GOLD analysis project Ga0302157, IMG submission 193502) | Peat permafrost microbial communities from Stordalen Mire near Abisko, Sweden - I_Bog_N3_3 | ecosystem: Environmental > Terrestrial > Soil > Wetlands > Peat | place: Sweden: Abisko, Stordalen...
TCCCGAAGCTGCGATCGTCTATGGCGACGCGAGCTTCCTCGCCCCCGGCGGCGAGGAATGGCCGCTCGCGTTTCCCGCCTTCGATTATGAGCGCATGCTCGAGCAGGGCTATGCGGCGCTGTGCTTCGCCGCGCGGCGCGCCCATGTGGAGGAGGTCCAGCGCAAGGGCGCGCCGACCGTGTTCGACCTGTTCCTGGCCACGCTGAGCGTTGAAAAACCGGCCGACTGCGGGCGCATCGCGCATACGCCGGGCTTCCTCGTGCTTCTGCCCGAAATCGATCTCGCCGCGGCGTCGGAGGCGTTGGCGAGCGCGGTCGCCGCGCATTTCTCCGCCCGAGGCGCCAAAGTCGAAACGGCGCCGGTGTTTTCGGCGCGGCTTCCGGCGGTGCGGGTCATGCGAAGGATCGAGCCCGCAAAACTGACGATCGTCGCCGCGGCGCGTAGCGACGCGGCGGCGGCGGAAAATTTCCTGCACGCCGTGTTCGAAACCGTCGGCGCCCATAATGTGGACGTCCTCATCGTCGATATGGGCTCGCGCGGCGGCCCCGACGATTTCGACGAACTGGTCGGCGAGCGCGTGCGCATCGCGCGCATGGCGGGGCCCTGTTGTCCCGAGCGCGCATTCAACATGGGCGCGACCCTCGCCACCAGCGATTGCCTGCTGTTCGCCGATGTCGGCATGACGCCGCCGCGCGCAGGATGGATCGACGAGGTGCTGGGTCGACTCGTGGAGCCGTGGATCGGCGCCGTCGCGCCGACGCTGTTGTGGCGGTCCGGGCTGGTCCAGCAGAGCGGGTTGGTCGTCGGCCCGGACTTTGCGGTCGCCCGCGCCTTCGCCGATCACACCGACGGCGAACTCGGCTATGGCGAGGCCTTGGCGGCGACGCGCGAAGCGGCGGCGGCCAGCGCCTTGGGTTTGGTGGTGAAGCGACGCGTCTTCTTAGAGCTCGGCGGTTTCGATCTCGCTCGCTATCCCCTGCGGTTGTCGGCGGCCGATTACGGATTGCGGCTCAGGGCGAGTGGCCGACGACTCATCGTGGCCCCGCGCGCGAAATGGACGGTTTCCCGCGTCTCGGAGGCGCCCCGGGAAGGGGAGGCGGAGATCGGAGATCGGGCGCGGCGGGAACTCGAGACGTTCCGCACGCGGTGGGCGGCGACGCTTGCGGCCGATTCGCTTTACAGCCCGTTGCTGACGCTGTCCGGCGCGCCGTATTCCGGGCTCGCCTGGCCGCCGCGCCCGCTGGAGCCGCGACTGCCGGAGATCCAGCCGCCGCGCGAATGGCCGGCGGGGGCGTGAACAAAGCGGCTTTCCGCGGCGGCGCCTGAACGTTGCAAGTGAATTTGCGCTTGATCTCGCGTCGATCCGGCCGCACTCTGTCTGAGTACGGCTCCACCAACGGAGTCGTGAGGTGGGGAGGAATGTCATGACGGTCGCTCGGATTCTCAAAGAAAAGGGTCGTGAAGTCGAGACCGCGGCGCCGCATCACACGCTGCGCGAGGTCATCGCGCGCCTTGCCGAAAAGCGGCTGGGCGCCTTGGTTGTTTCCGATGCGACGCGCGCTCCGCTCGGCATCGTTTCCGAGCGCGATATCGTGCGCGTGCTCGCGGAGCGCGGCCCGGCCGTGCTCGACGAACCCGTTTCCACCCATATGACGCGCAATGTCCAGACGGTCGGCGAGGACGCCTCCGTCGACGAAGTGGCGGCGACCATGACCAATTCGCGGTTCCGCCATATGCCCGTCGTCACTGAGGGCAAGCTCGTCGGCATTGTATCGATCGGCGACGTGGTGCGCCGTCAGGTCGACGCGCTGCATCACGAGCGCGAGGCGCTGCGCACGTATATTGCCAGCGCCTAACCTTTGACCCGCCACGGCAGCACGAAGCGCTCGCCTTCGTGTTCGCCGGCGTAGGCCTCAACTCCGTAGGCCGCAGCGACGACCTCGGGCGTGAGCACGCTCGGGCGCCCATCGGCCAGCACACGGCCGCGCGACAATACGATCAGCCGGTCGCAGAAGCGCACCGCCAGTGTCAGATCGTGCAGCACGGCGACGACGCCGGCGCCGCGCGCGGCCTCAGTGCGCAGCAATTCCATGGTGCGCAACTGATGCAGCGGATCGAGCGCGGCGACGGGTTCGTCGGCGATCAACCAATCCGCTTCGACGGCGAGCGCCCGCGCCAGCAACGCCCGCGCGCGTTCGCCCCCCGACAATTCGCGCAGCGGGCGATCTTTCAGCTCGACGAGTTCGGCGGCGGCGAGCGCGCGCGCGACGGCTGCGGCGTCGCGGGCGTCGGGCGCCGCAAACGCGCGGCGATGCGGCAGCCGCCCGAGTTCGACGATCGCGGCGACGCTGAGCGGCCAATCGGCGCCGCCGCTCTGGGCGAGATAGGCGACGCGGCGCGCCCGAATCTCACGATCCATCTCGCGCGTGGGACGGTCGTCGTAATAGACCTCGCCCGACGAGGGCGGCGCGAGTCCCGCGAGGGCGCGCGCAAGAGTCGTCTTGCCCGCGCCGTTGGGGCCGATGAGACCGATCATTTCGCCCGGCGCCAGCGCGAGGCTCACGCGATCGAGCGCGACGTGGTCGCGATAGCGGAAGCTGAGCGCGCGCGCTTCGATGTTCACGGCTCATCCCTCCGGGCGCGAAACACGAGGGCGAGCAGGAACGGCGCGCCGACCAGCGCGGTCAGCACGCCGAGCTTCAGTTCCGGCTGCAACGGCAGCACGCGCACGCCGAGATCGGCGACGACCAGCGCGAGGGCGCCGCCGAAGCCGCTGGCGAGCAACAGGCGTCCAGGACGATGGCCGACCCAGGGGCGCAGCAGATGCGGGACGACGAGACCGACGAAGCCGATGGCGCCGGCGACCGCGACGGAGGCGCCGACCGCGAGCGCGGAACCCGCCACCAGCTTCCAGCGCAGCCGCCGCAAGTCGAAGCCGAGACTCTCGGCCGTGTCCTCGCCCAGCGTCAGCGCGTCGAGGGCGCGGGCCGACGACAGCATCGCGATCCAGCCGACGACCATCAGCGGCAGCGCCAGCGCGACCTGCGGCAGGCTGCGGTCGGCGAGCGAGCCCATCAACCAGAACATGATCTCGAACACCGCATAGGGGTTCGGCGACAGATTGAGCGCCAGCGAGGTGAGGGCGCCGGTAAACGAGTTGATGGCGACGCCGGCGAGAATCAGCGTCGTCGTCCCCGCGCCGCGGCCCGCGAGGCCATAGAGGGCGAGCGCGGACAGAATCGCTCCGGCGACGCCGCCGAGCGGCAGCGCCAGCGCGAAGGCGGCCGACAGCCCCGTATAGAACGCTGCGACCGCGCCGAACGCCGCGCCGCCGGAAACGCCGATGACGCCGGGATCGGCGAGCGGATTGCGCAGCAACCCCTGCATCGCCGCGCCGGACAGCCCGAGCGTGAAGCCGATGCTGGCGCCCAGGATCGCGCGCGGCAGCCGCAATTGCACCAGCGCGAGGGCTTCGATGGAGTCGCGCCCGGCAAGCGCGTCGCGCGCGGCGGTGAAGACGTCGAAATGAACATAGCCGACGAACAACGAGGCGAGGGCGACAGCGAAGGCGGCGAATCCGAGCGCCAGCAGCAGTCCGGCGTGAGCCTTGTCGGCGCCCGGCGTCATCGGTTCAGCGCGCTTGCGCCAGCGCGCGCAGGTCGCGCGTCGCTGCAACCAGTTGTTTGACGGCGTCGACCAGCGCCGGGCCGGGACAGGTCCACAGCCGCGCCGGCAGCGCGACGACGCGCATATGATGTGACAGCGCCGCGACGATGGGGTGGTTCAATCCTTCGGTCGCCAGCGACGGCGCGCCGGCGATCTCGGAATTGGCGATCAGCACGTCGGCGTCGAGGTCGGCGATGCGCTCCAGCGAAATCTGTTCGTAAGTCCCGATGTCGAGCCGCGCCGCCATGTTCTCCAATCCGGCGCGCGCGAGCAACTCGTCGACCAGCGAGCCCGGACCGATCGTGTAGCCGTTGGGCCGCAGGATGATGGTCTTCAGTTTGGGGCCGCGCGGGTCGACGCTCGCCGCGTCGAGGTCGCGGTCCATCTCGGCCACCAGCGCCTCGCCGCGCGCGGGCTCACCGATGACAGCGGCGAAATCGCGGATCTGTTGGCGCACTTGCGCGAGCGTCTCGGGCGGATCGAACTCGGCGACCGGCGCGCCGATCTGTTTGAGCATCGCCCGCGTCGTCGGCGGGGTGAAGGCGCCGACCAGCACGAGATCGGGTCGGTAGGCCATCGCTTCCTCGGCTGTGCCCTGATTGGCGGGCTTGTCGCGCGCCGCCAGCGCCATATTGGCGTTGCCGGCGTCCTGCGCCAGCCAGGTGACGGAAGCGATGTTTTCGGGATCGGCCAACCGCAGCGCCAGTTCGTCGGTGCATTGGTTGAGCGAGACGAGGCGCGTGGGTTTCGCGAGGGCAGGGGAGGCGAAGAGGATGAGACAGGCGAGAAACGCTCGATACAGCAGTTTGACGGGTCGCAATTTCGATCGGTCGTGATGGCCGGGATTGTCCCGGCCATCCGCGCGGCTCCGCTCGGACCCATTTTGAACGGGCGCCTCAGGCTGGAGAGAGACGTCGTTATCAGTGACTCCAACGCAATTCTGGCGTGACGGCGTGGATGGCCGGGACAAGCCCGGCCATGGCGACGGGGTTGCCATGAGACCCGTCAAATCGCTCATCTTGCCGCTCAACCCCGCGCAAATCGCCGTGGCGCGGAGCGAAATGCGCCTCCGCGCCAACCCGCGCCCCTGGGGCGTTATGTTCGCTCGCGGGCTCAGAACGATGTGATCCTTACCCCCGCATAAGCGGCCAGCCCGGGATGGAGATAGCCCAGCGGGTCCTCGTATTGCCGGTTGAATAGATTGTTGACGCGGGCGAATATTGTCGCCTGTTTGGTCAGCTCGTAGCTCGCGGCGAAATTGACCGTCGCATAGCCGGGCGCCGTCTGCGAGGCGTAGGTCAGCGGGTTGACGTCCAACCAGGAGCTCACATACAGCAACGTGCCCGACAGGTGGAACTTGTCGAACGGCGTCCAGTTCCCCTGCAACGTCGCCTTGTCGCGCGGGCGACGCGCCAGATCGATGTCCGCAATCAAGTCCCGTGCAATCGTATAGGTGTAGTCGGCTCGGATCGTGAACTGGTCGCTGACCTTATAGGAGGCGAAAGATTCCGTGCCGTAGGTCTCGGCGTGACCGACATTGACGAGACTCGTGTAGGTCGCATTGTAGTCGATCAGGTTGGTTATGTCGTTGTGAAAGTAAGTCGATCCGATGCGAATGCGATCCTTGAGGAACGGCTGTTCGAAGCCGATATCGTATCCCGTGCTGGTTTCCGGTTGCAGGTTCGGATTGGCGTAGAAGCCAAAGGCCGGATAGTTCTGATAGAGATCGCTTAGGCTCGGCGACTTGAACCCGGTGCCGTAACTCGCCTTCAACTGGGTGTCCGTGGCGGCGATGGTGTAGGTGGGCGCGATTCGATAGGTGGCGTGCCCGCCAAAATTCTCGTTGTCGTCGTAACGAATGTTGGAGGCGACCGCGAAGTGGTCGAACAGCTTCGATTCGAGTTCCGCGTAGACCGCCTTGTTTTCGACGGAATAGGTCGCCGTTCCCGTATCCATGCTGTCGTTCTGCCATTCGCCGCCGAGAATGAGCTTCTCGCCCTCGACGATTCCGATCTCCTGCTTGAGGTCGAACTTCAGCCTTTGGCCGATATAGGTCGTCGGCGCCACACCGTCTTCGGGCGATTGAATGGTATTCGTAGAGGTGTCGGAATAGGCGACGCCGAGCGTCGTCCGGAAACGGTTGTCGAGGGAATGCCAGACAGCTTCCTCGCGTGAATAGAATTGGTTATCGACCTGCTGCGAGCGGTCCGCATCGGCCGTGCCAATGCCGTAGCTGTTGAACAACAAGGTCGAAGTTGTGTAACGCAGAATCGTGTTGACCGCGAACGTGTCGGAGATATCGACGCCAAACCGGCCCGAAGCTGTGACATTGTCATAGAAATTGTCGGCCGCCTTTTGCGAGGGAGGCAGCATGTAGGCGGGTACCACGGGCGTGGCGACCGAGAGGAAATGGCCGACGTTGAAGGCGTAATTGAAGACCTGGTTTGAGCCGCTGACGCCGAACTTTTCCTGCGAAGTGCCGAAGGAGCCGCCCTCGACGCTCGCCGTGACTTTCGCCGGCCCCGAGCCTTTCTTCGTCGTGATCGAAATGACGCCGCCGATGGCGTCGGAGCCGTAGAGCCCGCTCTGTGGACCTCGGAGAACTTCGATTCGCTCGATATCGCCGACCAGCAATTGACCAAAGTCGAACGTCCCGCTGCCGGAACTGGGATCGCTGACGTCGATGCCGTCGACGAGAACTTTCACATGGTTGGAATTCGTGCCTCGAATGAAAACCGAGGTCGTGCTGCCTGGACTTCCGGACTGCACGATGTTGAGACCGGGAACATTGTCGAGCACGTCGTTGATCGTGCGGGCCTGTTGGGCCTGGATCTGATCGGCGGTGACGACGGTGACCGAACTGCCGATCTGCGAGGTCGGCGTCGGCACGCCGGTCGCGGAGACGACGACGTCGGGAATCGGTACGACGACGTCAGCTTTTTGCGCGAGGGCGGGCAGACTCGGCGCGAGGAAAATGGCGGCGAGCGTCAGTGCCCGCGATGCGGGCTTGTGGCGGATATCGAACATGAGACCTCCTACCGTCCCTCCGACGGCGTTTGGGTTGCAGAAGTCTCAGGCCGGTCTCCTGGCTCGCGGGTCGCCGCCGTTCTCCCTCCTTCCCAGGGTTTGTGACCCCAGTGGCTCTTAGGACAACGACTCGTCGCTTACAGTTGCGGGGGCAGCCGCGGAATCGACCTCACTGGGAGGCCTCACCGCATTCCCGTTGTCCGGCTCGCACCGGACGCCTGTGACAAGCTTTTGTTAAGACTTTCGCCGCCCCGGCGCAAGTCGCCCTGTTGGTCTAAGCCGGAGGGATAGCGGAGCGGCGGCGGCCCCGCCGCCGAATTTTCGCGCGCAGGTCGGCCCAGCGCGATCGTCTTCCGCGAACATTGCGGAGCGTCTATAGTCGCCGCCGCAAATCCCCGTGGAGCCAATCCGCTGATGGACGACGAGCCATTCCGCCTCGCCGCGATCGTGTTCGATCGCGATGAGGACCCGGACGCGCCGCTCGCCGAGTTTCTCGACGCGCTCGGGCGCCGCGGTCTGCGCGTCGCCGGACTGGTGCAGGAGCACGGCGACGGCGAGCACGACATAAGCGTGCGCAATCTGACCACCGGCGAGCGTTTCGGCGTCATGCAGGATCTGGGCAAGGCGGCGGAGGGCTGCCGGGTCGACCCGGTCGCGGTCGCGGTCGCCGCGCGGCAACTCGCCGACGCCTTGCGCGGGCGCCCCGATCTCGTCGTCGCCAACCGTTTCGGCCGCCTCGAATCCGAAGGCGGCGGGCTGATCGCGGAGATCGGAGAGGCGGTCGTCGAGGGAATCGCGCTGATCGTCTGCGTGCCCCAGCGCTATTTAGAGGCCTGGAACGCTTTTGCCGGCGGACTGGATCGCCAATTGTCGCCGGGTCGGGAGGCGCTGGAGGGCTGGTGGGCGAGCCTGGCCTCAGCCGCCTGAGGCCGCGATCCGCGCCTCGGCCTCCACCAAATCCTCCGCGGTGTTGATATTGAAGAACGGATCGAATGGTTTTGCCGACCACTCGGCGACTGCGACCGTGTAGCGGTCCAGGAATGCCTCCGCTCGCCTGAGTCCCTCGCCGACGACGGCGGCGCGCAAATCGTCGGACAGCGCGACCGGCCACAGCGCGACGACATGATGGCGCTGGCCTGCCGAGGCGGCGACGCTGAGGCGGGCTCCCGACGCGCGCTTCGCTTCGACCAGCCGCGCCACGAGATCGGTCGGCGCGAAGGGCGTGTCGACCGCGAGGCTGACTATATGATCGACGTCGGGCCGCTGGCGCCGGGCGTAGTCCAGCCCGGCCAGCACGCCGGCGAGCGGGCCGGAAAAATCGGCGGGATCGTCGGCGACGACGGGCAGGGCGAAAGCGGCAAAGCGCGCGGGGTCGCCGTTGGCGTTGACGACGAGCCCGGCGCATTGCGGCGCGAGCCGCGCCACGGCGTGCGCCAGAAGGGACTCGCCGCCGAGCGACAGCGACGCCTTGTCGGCGCCGCCGAGGCGGCGCGCCCGCCCGCCGGCGAGGATGAGCCCGAGCGGCTTCACGGCAAACTCCGTTTTCGCGTCGCCCGCGACTTCGTGTATGAAGCCTGACCAACGCGCCGGTACGAAGGCGCGAACTCCGATCGGAGAGGAAAACTTGACCGCATCGCCCTTCTCATACCCCCATGTCGAATTGCTCATCGACGGCGTCTGGCGCCCCGGCGTCAAGGGCCTGACGATGCCGATCGTCGATCCCGCGACCGAGGAGACCATCGGCAGCCTCGCTCGCGCGACGACCGAGGATCTCGATCTCGCGCTCGCAGCGGCCGAAAAAGGCTTTGCGGTCTGGCGCAAGACCTCCGCCTACAACCGCGCGAAAATCATGCGTAAGGCCGCCGATCTGGTGCGCCAGCGCGCCGACCTCATCGCCTGGCTGATCACCCGCGAGCAGGGCAAGCCATTGCGCGAGGCGAAGGGCGAGGCGCTGGTCGGCGCCGACGTGATCGACTGGTTCGCCGGCGAGACGCAGCGCACCTACGGGCACGTGATTCCCGGCCGCGCGGAAAACATTTCCCAGACCACGATCAAATTGCCGGTCGGCCCGGTCGCGGCGTTCACGCCGTGGAATTTCCCGATCAACCAGCTCGTGCGCAAGCTGTCGGCGGCGCTCGCGGCGGGTTGCTCGGTCATCGCCAAGGCGGCGGAGGAGACGCCGGCCGCGCCCGCCGAACTCGCGCGCTGCTTCACCGACGCTGGCCTTCCCGCCGGCGTGATCAATATGGTCTACGGCGTGCCTGCGGAAATCTCGGAATATCTGATCCCGCATCCGATCATCCGCAAAATCTCGTTCACCGGCTCGACGCCGGTCGGCAAGCATCTGGCTTCGCTCGCGGGACTGCATATGAAGCGGGCGACGATGGAGCTCGGCGGCCACTCGCCGGTCATCGTCTGCGCCGACGCCGACGTGTCTTACGCCGCCAAGACCATGGTCGGCTCGAAATACCGCAATGCCGGCCAAGTCTGCGTGGCGCCGACGCGCTTTCTGGTTGAAGGCGCGAACTTCGACGGTTTCCTCGAAGACTTTGTCGCCGGGGCGAAGAAGCTCAAAGTCGGCAGCGGGCTCGACAAGGAGACGGAGATGGGTCCGCTCGCCAATGAGCGCCGCATCCCGTTCCTCGAAGGGCTCATTCGCGACGCCGTCGACAAGGGCGCCCAACTGCGCACGGGCGGCCATCGCATCGGCAACACCGGCAATTTCTTCGAGCCGACGGTGCTCGCCGATGTGCCGACGCATGCGCGTATCATGAACGAGGAGCCGTTCGGTCCGGTCGCGATCGTCAACCGAGCGGAGTCGCTGGACGCCGCGATTGTGGAAGCCAACCGTCTCCCCTTTGCGCTGGCGTCCTACGCCTTCACCCGCTCCAACGCCAACGCCCATCGGCTCGGGCAAGAAGTCGAGGCGGGTATGTTGACTATCAACCACCTCGGCCTCGCGCTGCCGGAAATTCCGTTTGGCGGGATCAAGGATTCCGGCTACGGCAGCGAAGGCGGTTACGACGCAGTGGAGCCGTATCTGACGACCAAGCTGGTGACGATACAGGCGGGGTGAGTAAGGGCGCCCTGCTGTAGCCGCGGTCCCTCATGGTGAGCCTGTCGAACCAGACCGCGGCAGCCGAGGTCAGCGACCTCGGCAACAATAGGGCGCCTGTCATGAGAGGGGGACTCGCGATGCCAGAACTTTGCGCAGGGCCAAGCGCTCGGCGACCGCTCGCCGTCGCGTTCGCTCTTCTCGTCGTCCTCCCCGCGACCGCGGGAACTCCCGAACGCGACAAGGCGTGGGACGCGTTGATTGCGCAGGCGAAAAAGCGCGGCGGCGCCGAGACCCCGATCAATAACAGCATCTCCTATGTGTTTCAGCGCCCCGACGGCGCCTATGTCTCGTTCACCTGGATGACCGACAGTCCCGTTCGCGCGGTCTGCGTGATCTCCAAAGACCAGAACCTCAACGTCTGCGGCAACTGGGACACCGGCAAGATCGCCTACGGCTGGCGAGCCGACGCCAACTCGCCCTGGACCCACAGCGACAACCCGCCGCCCAAAGACGCGGCGACGAGCCCCAAGGGGCCGATGGATTCGCTGAAATCCATT
>Ga0302157_10008214_pt1 | contig 10306 bp, 10 predicted proteins | sample I_Bog_N3_3_FD_193502 | JGI IMG/M metagenome (GOLD analysis project Ga0302157, IMG submission 193502) | Peat permafrost microbial communities from Stordalen Mire near Abisko, Sweden - I_Bog_N3_3 | ecosystem: Environmental > Terrestrial > Soil > Wetlands > Peat | place: Sweden: Abisko, Stordalen...
AGATCCTGGTTTTCCCGAATGATCGTGGCGTGGGTAGATATAACGTCGCTGGCGATATTCAGCGGGTTTATGGTAAATTGCCAGTTCGCGTCCGCGGCGACATCGGTGAACGAATCGGTTTTGCCGCTGGGCGAAGCGCCGCCGGGCAGGATATGCGCCACAATGCCGTAGGTGCCGATTTCCCAGTTGGCGCGGCCAAGATCGTGCTGCACGGCCAGCCGCCAATAGGGCGCGGTATCCACCACGCTGTCCGTGCCGGCGACCGGCACGGTGCCGAGCGCGTTGCGGATGTCGCGGCCCAGGCCGCGGTAGAGATCGAATTCGGTGTAAACCCAGTCATTCCACATGACGTAACCGCCGAGGCCCACGACATTTTGCGCGAAGCTGCCATCGATGCGCGTTGCGGCGGCCGGGGTGCGGGCCAGCGGGGAGCTGTTATAGGGAAAGCCCCAGGTAGGTGTGGAATTCCACAAATCCTGCACCGTGGGGTTATTGTTCAGCGTCAGGCCCCAGACGCTGTCGATACCGAATATGTCGCGTTCGCGGGCGTAGCGAATATCGGTATTGTCGATTTGATACTGCCGCGCGACGCCATCATACGTGGTTTGAATGAACGCGCCGAGGTGGCGGGTGATGGCGCCGGCGTAATAGAGCGATGCCTGATCGAGGGCGAAATTATCGTTGGGCGCGAACCAGCGCGCGGCGCCGCCGGGCTGGTCCTGATTGGTGTGCGTGAACGAGAACAGGGTCATGGCGGCGATCGGAGGGAAATGGCTGCCGCCGTCGCTGGCCGTGTAGCCGTTCAGTTTGAAATCGCGGCCATAGGGACGCAGTTGCGGTCCGAAGGCGCCGACGTGGCAAGCGGCACAGGGCTGGCCGGTTTGCGCCGCGAAGCTCGGCAACGCGTTGGCCGAAGGTGCGTACAGGCAGGCAACGACCGGCGCCAGCCAGAACGGCGAAAACGCTTTGCTCTGCTGGGCCATGCTAGTCCTGCCTGGAGCCCGGGCTTCAGTGCGCGGGCGTGCGGACTAGTATCGGTGCAGAAAGTTAATGGTGTGTGAGAAGAGCTGGGAAAGCGAAGAGTTCTTTTTTAAAAAAAGAACCAAAACACTTTTGCGCGGCTGTCGCCGGGTAGTCAGCTACAGCCGCGCAAGGATGAAGTGCTTCCTTTCTTAACTCTCCAGCTCACTATCCCAGTAGAGATAATCGCGCCAACTGGCGTGCAGATAATTAGGCGGAAACGCCCGCCCGTTCTCCTGCAACTCCCAGGTGCTCGGCTGGCAGGGTGTCAGCCGCGGGAACATCCGGCATTCGCGCGGCAGCTTGCTGCCCTTGCGCAAATTGCAGTGGGCGCAGGCAGTCACCACGTTCTCCCACGTGGTGCGGCCGCCGCGGCTGCGGGGGATCACGTGGTCGAAGGTGAGGTCGGGCGTGGGGAAACGCTCGCCGCAATACTGGCAGGAAAACGCGTCGCGCAGGAACACATTGAAGCGGGTGAAGGCCGGCTTGCGGGCGCTGGGGATGTAATCCTTCAGCGCGATGACGCTGGGTAGACGAATGGCCTGGCTCGGCGAGTGCACTTCGAAATCGTATTCGGAGAGCACGGACACGCGGTCGAGAAAGACCGCTTTCACCGCGTCCTGCCACGACCAGACGGACAGCGGAAAATAGGAGAGCGGACGAAAGTCCGCGTTCAGAACCAGCGCTGGATAATGCAATCCGCCGTCAGGCAAGAACCACCGCTCCCCGTTTGGGCGATGCCACCGACTTGCGGCCGAGAGCCGCGAGGACCCAGCAATTGACCCTGGCAGCCAGGGGACGACTCGCTGGATAGTGTGCGCCGCCGAGAACGGGTGGTCTTATGACAAACCACCGGGGGGGCCGCAAGGCAGGGATCAGGTTTTCATACTGGTGTCACAGTTCAGCAGGTTGCGGGGAGATGTTTATTGGCCGTCGTAACCCGCTTCGCGCCCAGCCCCACCGGCTACCTGCACCTGGGCCATGTCCATGCCGCGCATGCGGCCTGGAACGCCGCGCGCCAGGCGGGGGGCCGGTTTCTGCTGCGGCTGGAGGATATCGATCCGCAGCGCTGCAAGCCCGTATTTGCCGCGGCGATCCTGGAGGACCTGGCTTGGCTCGGACTGCGCTGGGACAGTGTTGTGCGGGTGCAATCCGCCCATTTAGGCGAATACGAGGGTATTCTGAGGGCCCTGGCAGGACGCGGCCTGGCCTATCCATGCTTCTGTTCGCGGGCTGAGGTGGCGCGTGAGGCTGCTGCCTCGGCCGCGGCGCCGCATTCGCCGGATGGGGCGCCGCTGTATCCCGGCACGTGCCGGGCTCTGCCCGCGGGCGAACGTTCGGCGCGACTGGCGCGCGGCGATTTGCATGCATGGCGGCTGGACATAGCGGCGGCGCTGGCGGCGGCGCCCGGGCCGTGGGGGTTCCATGAGGCGGCGCAGGGCTGGCTGGATGCGGCGCCGGCCGCGTTCGGCGATGTGGTGCTGGGGCGCCGCGATGCGCCGGCGAGCTACCATTTGTGCGTCACCCACGATGACGCGCTACAGGGCGTGACGCTGGTGACGCGCGCGATAGACCTGCAGCCGGCCACGCACCTGCATGTTTTGCTGCAGCGGCTGCTGGGGTGGCGCACGCCAGATTACGCGCACCACACGCTGCTGATCGGCCCGGATGGCGCCCGGCTTTCCAAGCGGGCCGGCGCGCCCTCGGTGCGGGACCTGCGAGAGGCGGGAGTCAGCGCAGCTGCGGTGCTCGGCATGGCGGGTTGCGCGTCAGGCTGACAGCTGAACGCACATCGTTAACCACCCTTCGGCCAATCTGCCGTGGGCCGCCCGTCTTGCGGCGCCAAGCGGGGTTGCGATGAGCGACGGTGAGCGCAAGGGGGATGATGGCAGCGAAGTGCCGCCAAAGAAGGGCGGCAAGAAGATGCTGCTGCTGGCGATCCCGGTGGTGCTGATCGCCATCGGCGCCGGGCTTTGGTTTTCCGGAATTCTGCCTGGGTTGCTCGGCAGCAAGAAAAAAGTGGACCCGACACAGGTGGCGGCGGCGAAGCTGGCGGCGCCGGTGGTTTACCTCGACGTGCCGGAGATCATTACGAACCTGAACGTGCCCGGCCGGCGCCAGAGTTATTTGAAGCTACACGCCAAGCTGGAACTCGGCGGCGCGGAAGATACGGCACCGGTGACCGCGGCGATGCCGCGCATTCTGGACCTGTTCCAGACCTATTTGCGCGATATGCGGCCCGAGGAATTGCGCGGCTCCGAGGGGAGTTACCGGCTGCGCGAGGAATTGGTGGGCCGCGCCAGCGTGGCGGCGGCGCCGGCGCATGTGCAGGACGTGTTGTTTGAAGAGTTTATAATACAGTGAAGAAAAGTAGTTCTTTCTTGAAAAAAAGAACCAAAAAACTTTTACGCGGCTGCCGCGCACTAACCGGCGACAGCGGCGCAAAAGTTCTTGCTTCTTTTTTCAAGAAGAAGTGCTTCATTTAAATGGACGAAGACGATGATTTAGCCGCCGCCTGGGGCGCCGAAGCTGAGGGCGAAAGCCCGGCGCAGCCGGCGCGCGTGCTGAACCAGGCCGAAATCGATTCGCTGATGGGCTTCGAGGATGGCCCCGGCGGCGGCGAAGCCATTAGCGGCATGCAGCGGATCATATCCAGCGGTCTGGTGAGCTATGAACGCTTGCCGATGCTGGAAATCGTGTTCGACCGGCTGGTGCGCATCATGTCCACGAGTTTGCGCAATTTCACCAGCGACAACGTGGAAGTCTCGATCGACAATATCCTGTCGCTGCGGTTCGGCGATTACCTGAATTCCATTCCGCTGCCGGCGATGCTGGCGGTGTTCAAGGCTGAGGAGTGGGACAATTACGGACTGATGGTGATCGACTCGGCGATGATTTATTCGATCGTCGATGTGCTGCTGGGCGGCAGGCGCGGTACGGCCGCGATGCGTATCGAGGGGCGGCCTTATACGACGATCGAGCGCACTCTGGTGGAACGGTTGATTCACGTGGTGCTGGCGGATTTGTCGGCGAGTTTCGATCCGCTGTGCCCGGTGACGTTCCGCTTCGAGCGGCTGGAGGTTAATCCAAGGTTCGCCACGATCAGCCGGCTGAGCAACGCGGCGGTGCTGGGGCGGCTGCGCATCGATATGGAGGATCGCGGCGGCCGCATGGAATTGCTGTTGCCGTATGCCACGCTGGAGCCGGTGCGTGAGTTGCTGTTGCAGCAATTCATGGGCGAGAAATTCGGCCGTGACTCGATTTGGGAGACGCACCTGGCCGAGGAGTTGTGGAGCACGGACATCGCGCTTGATGTGGTGCTGGACGAACAGGTGATGCGGCTATCGGATGTGGTGAACTTGCAGCCGGGGCAGCGGATTTTGCTGAATGCCGCGGCCGGGTCGGCGGTGCAGGTGCGGTGCGGCACGGTGCATTTATTCGATGGTCATGTGGGGCGGCGCAAGAACCGGATCGCGGTGCGGATCGATTCACCGCTGCGGCGGCCGCCGGTTGAGCGGTAACGTTTCGGTAAGCGTGGGGAGCGCAGGATGGGCGGTGCGCAGATACTGCTGGAAGGTGCGTTGGTTCTCCTGTTGGGGGCCACGCTGTTCCATGCACTGCGATTGGAGCGTGCGCTGGGCGTGCTGAAGCGCGACCGCGCGGTGCTGGAGGCATTGGTGGCGGGCTTTAACGACAGCACGCGGCAGGCGGAAATTGGCGTGGACCGGCTGCGCGCGGCCAGTGAGGGCGCCGGGCGGCAGATCGCGCGGCAGATCGAGCAGGCGCAGCGCCTGCGCGATGATTTGAGTTTCCTGACCGAACGCGGCGACAAGCTGGCCGAGCGGTTGGAAGGCGCGGTGCGCTCGGCGCGCATGTTTAACGACACCTCCGGCATGGGCGCCACGGCGACGGCCGCGCTACCGCCGGTCGAGGAGCGCGCGCCACGGTTGCGCAGCGAGGCGGAGCGGGATTTATTGCGCGCGCTGCGGGCGGCCCGCTGACATGGGCGGCGAATTTCCGCGCGTGCGGCTGCTGCCGGCGACCATTGCGGCCATGGCGCTGCTGCTGATGTTCAAATCGGCGTCGCTGGTGGCAGCGGCAACGGCGACGAATGGCGCGGCGGCGGCATCGCCAGGGGATGCGCCGGTCCCGCCGGCCGGGCCCGCAATTCCGGTGCCTGCCGCACCGGCCAAGCCGGTGGAAGTGGCGCCGGCGCCGGTCAGCGAGGCCGAGCGTGCATTGCTGCTGGATTTGCGCAAGCGGCGGGATGGTCTGGATGCGCGCGGGCGGGCGCTGGATCAGCGCGAGGCGGTGTTGGGCGCGGCGCAGGCCAAGCTGGCGGCGCGCGTGGATGAATTGAATGCGCTGCAGGCCAAGCTGGAAACGCTGGAGAGCGCGCGCCACGCGCATGACAGCGCGAACTGGGCCGGCCTGGTGCGCGTTTATGAAACGATGAAGCCGCGCGACGCCGCGGTGATTTTCGATGCGCTGGACATGCAGGTGCTGCTGGGCGTGCTGGACCGCATGTCGGACCGCAAGGCGGCGCCGATATTGGCGGCCATGCAGCCGGACCGTGCCCGGCTGGCCACGCAGATGCTGGCTGAAATGCGCACGCGCACCGTCACCCCCCCCGGCGAAAAGCCGCCGCAACCCGCTCCGGACCCGAAAGGCTGAGAGGCAGACATGGCCGTTGACAAGTCGATGAATGTTTTAATCGTGGACGATTACAAAACCATGCTGCGCATCATCCGCAACCTGCTCAAGCAAATCGATTTCAATAATGTGGAGGAGGCCACGGACGGATCGGACGCGTTGATAAAATTGCGCAGCGGCAATTTCGGCCTGGTGATCAGCGACTGGAACATGCAGCCAATGACGGGCCTGGAGCTGTTACAGGAGGTGCGCCAGGATTCACGGCTGAAATCGCTGCCGTTCATCATGATCACCGCCGAGAGCAAGACAGAGAACGTTGTGGCGGCGAAGCAGGCCGGGGTTTCGAACTATATCGTCAAGCCGTTCAACGCGGAAACGCTGCGCGAAAAAATTGAAAAGGTGCTGGCCCATGCTTGATGTGCCGCAATTGCCGCAGCGCCTGGCGCAATTGCGCGCGCGCTACCCGGCCAGCGACCCCGATATGGTGGCCGATGTGGTGCGCGCCGTGCTTGGCACGATGCGCGGCGATCTGACCGCCAATGAGGCCGCGCTGCTGACGGAGGTTGAGGAGCTGGCGCAGACGGTGGCCAATGCGCGCGCCGAAATCGCCGCCTTGCGCGCCGACGATATTACCGACAGCCATATCCCCTCGGCGACCGACGAGTTGGACGCGATCGTGGCGCATACCGCCGCGGCAACCGACATCATTCTGGAATGCTGCGAAACGATGGACCGGCTGGGTTCGACGCTGGCCGGCGAGGCAGGGCAGCAACTGCAGGACGTGACGACGAAAATCTACGAGGCCTGCAGTTTTCAGGACATTACCGGCCAGCGCATTACCAAGGTGGTCTCCACGCTGCAATCGATCGAGCGCAAGGTGGCGCATATTATCGAAGTATTCCGCCGCGATGCATTCGTCGACGGCAAGCCGCCGCAGGCCGCCGAGGAGGCCTCGCTGCTGAACGGGCCACAATTGCCGGCGAACGCCATGGACCAGTCCGACATCGACGCGTTGCTGGCGAGCTTCGACTGATCATGCAGGTGTGGCGCGCGCTGCGTGGGGTGGACGCGGCATCGCGCTGGATTGCGTTGGCGTGCCTGCTGGCGATGCCGGCGCAGGCAACAAGTTTGCGCGTCGGCGAGCATGGCGCGTTCAGCCGCGTGGTGTTCAACGTGCCGGCCGGCGTGGTGCAGAGCGTAACGCCCGATAGCGATGCGCTGGTGGTGCATCTGCCTGGGGCGGGCGCGGTGCCGGGGGCCGGGAAGGGGCCCAGCAACGTCAGCCGCATCGAGGGCGGGCGGGATCAGGCCGTGTTGCGGCTCGCGCCGGGGTGCCAGACGCGGGTTTGGCGCACCGGCACGCTGGTGGTGGTGGATATTTACGCCCCCGGAAAGGCGCCGGCAGCGCCCCCAGCGCCGGCGGGATCGGCGCCTGTCGCCGCGCCGGTTGCCGCGCCGGCACCGGAAGCCAAGCCGCCGGCGACGGCGAAACTGGATTTCACCCTCGTGCCGGTGGAGCAGGTGGCGTTGCCGCCACCGTCCAAGCTGGGACCGAAGCTGCCGCCCCCCCCACCGGCTGGTATGGCTCCGCCGAGCCCGGCGCCGGAAGCGGCAATGCCCGCGCCGGTGCTGGTGTCGGCGGATGCCGGCGGGGCGCTGGTGGCCGAGCGGCTGCCCGACGACGCAGCATCGGGCGATGCGGCGATGCTGGTGCCGTTCGATCGGACGGTGGCCGCGGCCGCGTTTCCGCGCGGCGGCCTGGCGCATGTCGTGTTCGACGACAGCAAGCCGGTGGACCTGGCGGCGCTGAAGGATGACCCGGTTTTCGCCTCGGCGCGCGTAGTGCTGCTGCCGGCAGCGACGCACCTGACGCTGCGCCTGCCGGAGGGCGCCGCGCTGCGCCTGCAACGCCGCAAGGAGGGCTGGGCGGTCACGGTCAGCCGTGGCGGCCGCGCCGGCCCCAGCGCGATGCTCACACTGAAAAACGGTGCGCTGGAGATCGGCACGCCGCTTCCGGCCGACACGATCGTCATGGACGACGCCGCGACCGGCGGCCGGCTATTGGTCGGCACCGTGCTGGGCGAGGGCCCTGGCGTGGCGGTGCCGCATGTCAGTCCGGAATTCGCCATGCTGCCCAGTTGGGCCGGCGTGCTGGTCGCCGCCAATAGCGATCGCCTGGCGCTGCGGGCCGGAGCCGGCGCATTTTTGCTGTCCGCCACCAGTGGCCCGCCGCTGAGCGGCGTGCTGGGTGGCAGTGCGGACCTGGTTGCCGAGGCCGCGGCGCTGACGCGCCATTTCGATTTTCCGCCGTTGCCGACGCCGGCGTTGTTGACGCGGCTGCGCGCGGCATTGCACGCGGCGGCGGCGGCGCCGCGGCTGAACCGGCTGGCGCCGCGGCTGCAAACCGCGCAGGCGATGCTGGCACTGGGTCTGGACCGCGAGGCCGGCGGCTCGTTGCGCGCGGCACAGCAGGACGATCCAGCGCAGGCGGCCACGCCCGATGAAGCCGCACTTCTGGCTATGGCGGACTGGCTGGCCGGGTTGGATCCCGGGGCGGCGCTGAACGATCCCGCGCTGGGCAAGTCGGACGAAATCGCGCTCTGGCGTGGCCTGACCGCGCCCGCGACCACCGACCCGCGGCAGCCTGCCGCCGCCGTGGCGGCAACCTGGCGCTTGCTGCTGGCCTATCCGGAACCGCTGCGCCGGCGCCTGCTGCGCCCCACTGCGGAAACTATGTTGCAGGGTGGCCAGGCCGAGGCGGCCGAGGACCTGATGGCCAAGCTGCCGGATCCAGCGCTGGACGATCTGCGCGCGGCCGCGCTGGTGCGGCATCATCGGGATGCCGAGGCGCTGGCGCTGCTGGACAAGGTGAGCGCCTCGAGCGATCGGCGCCGCGCGGCCGATGCCGCACGGTTGGCCGTCGAGATGCGTCTCGCGGCGCACACAATAACGCCGTCTCAGGCGGCGACGGCGTTAGATCACAGCCTCTATGCCTGGCGGTCCGACGCGGTTGAACTGGGGCAGCGCCTGCGCATCGCGGTACTGCGCACCCAGGCCGGCGACTGGCGGCGTGCGCTGGCATTGTTGCGCGACACCGATTCGCTATTCCCCGCCGCGCACGAAAAGGTGCGGCAGGCCGAACTGGCGGTGATTGCCGACCTGCTACAGGCAGGCAAGGCGCAGCGCCTACAGCCGCTGGATCTGGTGGCGCTGGTGGACGAGAGCGCCGATCTGCTGGCTGGCAAGGATGCCAGCGCGACGCTGGCGCCCGTGCTGATCGACAAGTTGCTGGCGTTGGACCTGCCGAGCCGCGCCGAGCCGATCCTGGCGCGGCTGATGGCGGCGACCGATGCGGCCGAGCCAAAAGCCGCGCTCGGCGCACGGCTTGCGGCGCTGCGCCTGGAGAACGGCGATACGGGCGGGGCCGCTCTGGCCTTGCAGGCATCCGAAACGCCAGCCCTTGGGCAGCCGGTGCAAAACCAAAGAACCGTGTTGCGCGCACGCATTCTGGCGGCGTCGGGGCAGGAGGACTCAGCCTTGGCACTGCTCGCGGGCGTCACCGATACCGACGCGCTGCAGCTGCAGGCGCGGCTATTGGAAAACCGGAAGGATTGGCACGGCGCCGAGGGCGCGTTGCTGGCGCTGATGCACGCCACGCTGCCGGCGCAGGGGCCGCTTGCGGCGGCGCAGCAGGATATGATTCTGCGCGCCGCCAGCGCCGCCGCCCAGGCGGGGGACATACCGGTGTTGCAGCATTTGCAGGACGGCGAGGCACAGCGTCTCGATGCCGGTCCGCGTAGTGCATTGTTCAGGGCACTCGCCCAGCAACCGGTGCAAACGCTAACTGACCTGCCCCGATCAGGACGCGAGGCGGCAGCCGCGCGAGCTGTGCCGGCGGCGCTGGCGAGCTTTGAGGGCCGCTGACGCGGGTTAGCCGGCCTTGCTCAGGCCGCTGTGAAAAAGCTGCGCGAAGCCTAAGAAAAATTTCGCTTGCATGGGGGGGCAATGGACCCTATCTGCCCTCGCCTTGGCCCAAGGGGGCGCTTTTGCCCAACAGGCCATCTACTGGATTGGGGGTACGTGATGAACGCACTTGCTCAACTGGGGATGGTCTCGGAGATCCCGAGCGAGAACCAGAGCATCGCCGTTTCTTTCCCGACACATGACGGGGAGGAACGGACGGACTACTTCGTGGAGAAGGACGGCATGAAGTTTGCCGGCACACACCTTCTCGTGGACCTCTGGGGGGCCAGTCATCTGGACGATCCCAGCCTGATCGATCGGGCATTGCGGCATGGCGCCGTAGTGGCTGGGGCGACGATTCTGCACAGCCATTTTCACCATTTCACGCCAAATGGCGGCGTGAGCGGCGTTGTGGTGTTGGCGGAAAGCCACATCAGTATACATACGTGGCCGGAGCGCGATTTCGCCGCGGTCGATATTTTCATGTGCGGTGCTTGCGATCCGCACAAGGCAATACCGATCCTGCAAGCCGCGTTTAATCCGGAACGGGTGGACGTGGACGAGCAACGCCGCGGGCGCGTGGCGTGAGGAAGGCCAGGGGGCTCTGCCCCCTGGACCCCCGCTAAGGACAAGTCCTTAGAACCTTTAAATTAGGTCAGTGATTGAGGAG
>Ga0302157_10008215_pt1 | contig 10305 bp, 10 predicted proteins | sample I_Bog_N3_3_FD_193502 | JGI IMG/M metagenome (GOLD analysis project Ga0302157, IMG submission 193502) | Peat permafrost microbial communities from Stordalen Mire near Abisko, Sweden - I_Bog_N3_3 | ecosystem: Environmental > Terrestrial > Soil > Wetlands > Peat | place: Sweden: Abisko, Stordalen...
AACCCCCTCCCTCAAGGGGAGGGGGAGTAGCTTAAAGCAAACACCCCGCCCCCGCTCAGGCTGTCACTGGCTGTGGACGGCGGCGCAGCAGGGGGAGCATTGCGAGCAGGGTCACGCACAGCAATACGATTTCCAGGCTGTAAACCGTGGCATACCCGGTCGCCAAAGCCGACCCGAACACCTCTCGATCAGTCGCACTGGCAATGACGTCGCGGATGATCCCACCCAGCGCCACGGCCACCCCCGCAGCCGAGGCCTGCACCGCGCCCCAGGCGCCCAATGCCAATCCGGTCTGGCTGGGTGGCGCCATCTGCATGGTTGCGGTCAGTGTCCCGTGCCCGAACAGTCCGGCGCCGAAGCCGATCAGCGCGGTTCCGGCGCCGAACAGCAGCGGAGACTGGTACGGCGCCGCCATGATCACCGCCATGAAGGCGGGCAACCCGACCAGCGCGCCATACAACGCCATGCGGAACGGATCGAAGCCGCGACTCAGCACCCGCGACGCCAGGCCAAATCCGAACAGCCCGCCCACCGCCAGGGTCGCGGTCAGTTTGGTGGTCGAGCCAACGGTCAGGTGCAGGATCTGACCGCCATAGGGTTCCAGCAGCACGTCCTCCATGCTGAAGGCCATGGTGCCGAGGCCCACAGCGACCAGCCGTCGGATCGCCCGCTCCCCGCTGGCGAAGCTCGCCCAGGCATCGCGAAATTCCGGCCGCCGCACGCCGGGGGGCTGCAGCCGGGACGGCTGCCGAGTCTCCTGCTTCCACAGCGCGATTCCGTTCAGGACGATCGTGACGACCGCCGATCCCTGGATCACCTGCACCAGGCGACCCGGCGTAAAGGGCGTCAGGAGCACGCCGAAGATCAGCGCGCTGGCGATCATGCCGAACAGCAGCATGACGTACATCAGGCCGACGACCTTGGGCTGCGACTCGACCGGCGCCAGGTCGGTGGCCAGCGCGAGGCCGACCGTCTGCACGGTGTGCAGTCCCGCGCCGACCAGCAGGAAGGCGATGGCGGCGCCGAAATGGCCGACGAAAGCCGGGGCGTTCGACGCGTTGCCGCCGCCGGACAGCACCAACAGGGCGAAGGGCATGATCGCGAGGCCGCCGAACTGAACCATGGTGCCGCGCCAGATGAAGGGCACGCGCTTCCAGCCCAGCACGGAGCGGTGGGTATCCGATTTGAAGCCGATCAGGGCCCGGAATGGCGCGAAGATCAGCGGCAGCGAAATCATGATCGCAACCAGCGACACCGGCACGCCAAGCTCGACAATCATGACCCGGTTGAGCGTGCCGATCAGCAGCACCAGCGCCATCCCGACCGAGACCTGGAACAGCGACAGGCGCAACAGCCGCGGCAGCGGCAGGTCCGGGGTCGCGGCATCCGCGAAGGGCAGAAAGCGCGGGCCCAGATTGGCCCAGGCGCGCATCACTTTTTGGCTCACTCGGTTCATGGTGTGAGACACTCCATCCGAGTCGGTTGCGATTGATTGAACCGCGTGAGTGGATCAATCAGCCGGCCGGCGCGGGACCCCAAGGGATAGGTACGGCCAGACCGGACCGCGGCTCGGCCGGGCGAACAGGGGTTTGTCCCCTTGCTTATCATGGAGTCCAGCCGGTGTTCCGCAAGCGCGTTGCCGACCAGGACCGTCCTGCTATCCATTTGCGTCAGTCATCATGCAGACCTGCGGGCGCTGGCCCAACGGTGCCACGCGATCGCCCAAGCGGATGTAACGCTACTGGCCCGGAGTCCCATGACCCCGGCCCAGTAACGCCAAGCAACAGCGCGGTGACTTTACTTGCTTGCCACCACGGCCTGGCCGGTCAACGAAGCAACAGCCGGAGCCGGGGCTTCGATGGCGGCGTGCGCAGCCCTACCCTTGCCTTCCCAGTAGGCCGGATACCAAGCCGTGTGAGAAATGATCGCCCAATGGACGAGCAAGGACGTGACCGCGACGCTGCCGATCAGCAGCGGCAGGCCGACCGTGGGGCTCACCACAGTCCAAATTCTGCCTTGGTTCATGGTGCGGCCCCCTCAGTGCAGCCAGGGTGTGTAAACGTAAGCGAGGAAATGAGCGACCAGCGCGATAACGCCGAACACCCGCGCCCCATCGATCACGTGCCGATGCAACTCCTCAGATTCTGCCACGGTCAAGCCCGTAGGCCAGACTCTGTTTGGATCTTCTGCCACAGCCTTCCTCCTTAAGAGAAAACCAGTCCACTTTCGTGCTGAACCCGCACGTGGGTTGAAGAAGAAGGCCAACCTGAGCGACTTGCAGCCAAGCTTCGGCACGACCGAGGCACCCGGTCCCGCTATCGGCAGGTCACGCCAACTGGCCTTGCTCCGGTTTTCGCGGGGCCCGGGACCATCCGGCGAGACCGTTTTTTCGCGTGAGACGCCCTTGCTGAGATCCCCCGACTTCCTAGGTGTAGTGATAGCTTGACACATCATTGTGTCAACCACATGTGACACTATCACTCTGGGCCTGTCAATAGGTGCCGCCCTGCCACAAGACAGTCATATGACCGGGGGACGGGGAATCTGGCCCGCGGCGGTTTCTTCCCCCGCCCGTCGTGGGATGGGGAGACTCCCGGGTCCTCGGCAGTCCGCGACCAACACCCGGACCAGCATCGGCCGGCGCGTTGGCAGCAGCCTGACCCACGCAAATCCGGCCTTTTGCAGCATCTCCGACAGCTCCTCCGGCCGGCGCGGCCGGCCACTGCCCATCGCCAGGAGATAAAAATGAAAATACGCCCCGACCGTCTCCGCCCCCGGCGTGCCAGCCATCGGTTCGGCGAGCAGCAGGGTCCCATCCGGCGGCAGGGCCTCGCGCGCGGCGCGCAGGATCGCCATCGCCGACTTGTCGTCGTGGTCGTGGATGACCCGCACCAGGGAGATCAGGTCGGCGCCCGGCGGCAGCACGCCTGACCGCAGATCGCCGCCGATCGCCTGTGCCCGCCCCGTCAGCCCGGCGGCGCCGAAGCGCGCTCGGGCGCGTTCGGCGACGGCTGGAAGATCGAACAGAATCAACCGGAGCGACGGCGCGGCGGCGGCGGCGGCCAGCAAAAACGAGCCATCGCCGCCGCCCAGATCCAGCAGGCAGCGGTGACGGGCGAGGTCGTAGGTCTCCAGGACGTCGGCGGCGACCAGCGGCTGCGACTCGGCCATCAGTGTGCTGTAGATCGCGATGGCGTCCGGGGCCGGATTGTGGCCGGCATAGGGCCAGAGCTTCCCCAGTTCGGTCTCCGGCTGCTCGTGGCGCAGCAGTGCGACGGGGTCGCGCAGGTCGGCGTAGAGCAGCGCGTTGTGCTCGACCAGTGCCGCGACGCTGGGGTTGCCCACCAGGGCGGTGCCCAGAACCCCCAATGCGAAACGGCCGTCGCGGAGGGTTTCGGCCAGGCGCAATGCGACCGCGGCTTCCAGGAGGCGGGACGCACTGTCAACCGGAAGTGACAGCCGAGCGGCAAGTCGGTCGAGCGGCTGCGGGCCTTCCATCAGGATGTCGCACAGGCGCAGGCGGACGCAGGCCAGCAGGACCTGACTATAGACGAAGCCGGCGCACAGATCGAACAACCCGCTCGCGCGGCGGCGGGCGATGCCGCGGGTCAGCGGGAAGGACGCGGCCCAGCGCTGGAAGCGGGGGTTGGCGAAGATCCGGTCGCGCAGGCGGCGGCGTGGTTGGGTTGATTTCGACTCCCCCTCCCCTTGAGGCAGGGGGTTGGGGGGAGGGCGTGGTTGGAGTTTGACACCGGCGTTGGAGCTTTCACTTGCGGGGCCCCCTCCCTCCAGCCCCCTCCCACAAGGGGAGGGGGAGTCGTGTGGGGTCACGCGGCGCGTTGGGACAGATCCCTTGGCAGCAGGCGACGCGCTTCGCTCATGGTCAGGGCCCGCAGCGCTGCTTGCCCTGGGCACGACGGGATCGAGTCGGCGGCGGCCTTGGCCAGCGCCTCAAGATGCTTCATCGCGCCCTCGATGCCCAGCTTCAGCGCCGCGTTCGGCCGCCCGAGCGCGCGGTCCTGGCCGACCGGCTTGCCGAGGTCCGTGTTGTTGGAGAACACGTCGGCGATGTCGTCGGCCACCTGGTAGGCCTCGCCCAACTGCTCGCCCAGGGTGCGCCAGGGTTCCGGATCGGAACCCGCCGCCGCCGCGCCGGCCACCGTGGCGGCGGCAAACAGGGCGCCGGTCTTGGCGCGCTGGTATTCACTCAGGTCCGCGGTCGGCTCGCATTCCCAGGCCTGGCCCGCCGCGATCCCATGCGGCGCGCCGACTGCGCGTCCCAAGGTATGCATCAAAGCCGGCAGGCGCAGCGGCGAGGCAACCGCGCCGATCGCAATCGTCTGGAAGGCGAGCACGATCAGCGCATCGCCCGCCAGCACCGCCAGCGGCTCGCCATAGGCGCGATGCACCGATGGACGCCCGCGGCGCGTATCGGCATTGTCGAAACAGGGCAGGTCGTCATGGACCAGAGAGGCGCAATGCAGCAACTCGATCGCTGCCGCGGCGCCGTTGGCGGCCGCCGGATCGTCATCGCCGCAGGCCGCGGCGACCGCGAGGCACAGACGCGGGCGGATCCGGGCTCCGCGGGGGAACACCGCGTGGCGCATGGCCGCGGCGAGCAAGGGCGGACCGCCGGGACCGCCGGCCATGTCCAGGGCGGCGGTCAGTGTGCGCTCGATCCGGCTCACGGCGTCCATCGCGTATCCCCCGAACTGTCAACCTCACTTGTCACCATCAAGTGTCAGGCCGTATTGACACGCCTGTCAACAGCGAATTTGGGTCCGCCGCATCGTGCCAACGCCTCGGGTCATCATCATCGGCGCCGGCGCGGGGGGATTGGCCGCCGCCATCGACCTGTCCCGGCGCGGCGCAGCGGTCACCGTGCTGGAGAGCGCGGCGGTTCCCGGCGGCAAATTGCGCCAGCTTGGCGGGATCGACGCCGGGCCGACCGTGTTCACCATGCGCTGGGTGTTCGACTCGCTGTTTGCCGATGCCGGCACCGCGCTGGACGCGCACCTTTTGCTTCATCCGCTGGAGGTGCTGGCCCGCCATGCGTGGAACGCGCACGACCGGCTGGACCTGTTCGCCGACCCGGCTCGGTCCGCGGACGCGATCGGGCGGTTTGCCGGTGCGGCCGAAGCAGCCGGGTTTCGCGATTTCTGTGCTCGGGCTGCACGGGTTTACCGCACGCTGGAGGCGCCGTTCATCAAATCGCCCCGGCCCACGGCCCTGTCGCTCGCCGGCGACACGGGACTGGCCGAGATGCGGGGCATCTCGCCCTTCACCACCCTGTGGCGGGCGCTGGGCGAGCATTTCCGCGACCCGCGCCTGCGCCAGTTGTTCGGACGCTATGCGACCTATAGCGGGTCCTCGCCCTTCGCCGCGCCGGCCACCCTGATGCTGATCGCCCATGTCGAGCAGCAAGGTGTCTGGGCCGTGCAAGGCGGCATGGTGCGGCTGGCCGAGGCGATGGCGGCTCTGGCGCAACGCCAGGGGGCGGTGATCCGCACCGGCGCGCCGGTGGCCGAAGTGCTGGTCGCGAACCGCCGCGCGACGGGCGTGCGCCTGGCGAGCGGGGAACGGATCGCGGCCGACGCGGTGGTGTTCAACGGCGATTACGCCGCGCTGGCGCCGGGCCGGTTCGGTGCGGACGCCGCTCGGGCGGTGCCTCGGCCGAAACCCCAGGGACGGTCGCTGTCGGCGGTCACCTGGGCCATCACCGCGCGCACCGCAGGGTTTCCGCTGAGCCGGCACAACGTGTTTTTCTCCGGCGACTACCAGGCGGAATTCGATGATATCCTGCGGCGCGGACGGCTGCCCACCGGCCCCACCGTCTATGTCTGTGCGCAGGACCGCGGCGCACCCGGCGATGAGCCGGACGGGGCAGCCGAACGGCTTTTGATCCTGGTCAACGCGCCGGCCACCGGCGACCGTCATGACTTCACCGCGGCGGAGACAGAAGCATGCGCGACGACGACCTTCGACCTGCTGGCGCGCTGCGGCCTGAACGTGGATCGCCGGCCGGATTCCACCATCCTGACCACCCCGACCGATTTCGCTCGTCTGTATCCGGGGACGGGGGGCGCGCTGTACGGGCAGGCGGTGCACGGCTCGATGGCGGCGTTCCGCCGGCCGGGGTCGCGGAGCGCTCTGACGGGGCTGTACCTGGCCGGGGGCAGCGTGCACCCGGGACCGGGAGTGCCGATGGCGGTGCTGTCCGGGCGACTGGCGGCGGCGCGCCTGCTGGCGGACCTGACTTCGGGGTGATCGTTCCGCATGGCGGCTACGCCTGGTGGTACGTCGATGCGCTGAGCGATGACGGCGCCCATGGCATCACGCTGATCGCGTTCATTGGCAGCGTGTTCTCGCCCTATTACGCCTGGGCGCGGCGGGGCGGCGGCGGCGATCCGCTGCGCCATTGCGCGCTGAACGTCGCGCTGTATGGCCGGGGCGGCGCGCGCTGGGCGCTGACCGAACGCGGCGCCGCTTCGGTGAGCCGCGGGGCGGACTGGCTGGCGATCGGCCCGAGCAGAATTTTGTGGGACGGGTCGGGGTTGACGGTGCGGATCGATGAGGTCTCGGCGCCGGTGCCGCGGCGGATCCGCGGGACGGTGCGGCTGTATCCGGCGGCGGTTGAACAGCGGGTGATGACCCTGGACACTGCCGGCCGACACCGCTGGCGGCCGATCGCGCCGTGTTCTCGGGTGGAGGTGGTTTTGGACCGGCCGGCGCTGTCGTGGTCCGGGTCGGCGTATCTGGACACCAACCAGGGCGACCGCGCGCTGGAGGCCGATTTCCACCGCTGGGACTGGAGCCGGGCACCGGTGCCGAACGGGAGCGCGATTTTGTACGATGTGGTGCGGCGTGGGTCGGAGGACCGGCTGACATTGGCGCTGCGCTATGGGGCCTCGGGCGGGGTGGTGGATTTCGAGGCGCCGGAGTCGCGGCCCCTGCCCCGGTCCGGCTGGCGGGTGGAGCGGCGGATCGGCAGCGAGGGTGCGCCACAGGTGATCGAGACGCTGGAGGATACGCCGTTTTATGCGCGGTCTGTGGTGGGGGCGCGGTGGCTGGGCGGGCCGGTGGCGGCGATGCACGAGAGCCTGTCGCTGGACCGGTTCCGGATGCCGATCGTGAAGGCGATGCTGCCGTTTCGGATGCCGCGGGTGGGGTGAGGCCTGGGTTGGCTTTGCGGTGTGGGGGGAAGGCGGGTGGTGCGAATCAGGACGGCGGGGCCAGCCGCTGCCGGCCCCGTGGGTCACGTCCCGACAGGCTGACAGGTGGTTCAGGGCGGGCCGGTCGCGCCTGCCGCCCCGGCTTGCACGTATCGCTCTGCCCAATCGTCGTTTGGGAGCCAGGACGGATCGGTGGTCCAGGCGGTGAGCCGGTCCATCACGTTGTTCATCAGCCGCATGACGTTGCCGCCGAATTCGGTAACGACCATCATGATCTCACCCCATAGCGGGTGCGCTGGCACGATGCCGAGGTCGCGGCAGATTTCGGCGATGACCTCGCCGGCCGGGCGGTCGCGCAGGGCGGCGGCGATTTCCTCGGCTGTTGGCATGTCGGGAAGCTGGGGGCGCGGCGCGGCCGGCGGGGTGGTGCGCGGCGCGCGGTCAGCCGGTATACGAAATAAATCCTGCGATCGCGCCTCCGGCAGGGGGCGGTGCACCAGCCTGGCTTCCAGTTCGCCCGCCAGTTGCAGGCCACGGGTGATGCGCGCCAGGATCAGTGCGATATCGCGTGTGCCGAAATGCCGCGCGACGATGAGAAGGGTCGCGACGGCAGGATTCTGTTGCAGTGAGCAGGCAAGTTCCAAGCCATAGTCAATGAGTTTGCGCAGCAGTCCGAGCAGGCGGCCGGTGCGGGACTGGGTCGGCGCGCGGGCGGTGGCCGGATCCGGGGCGGGATCGGGGTCATTGGGTAGCGCGGCGGTGGCGAACGCGGCGGACATGAACGGATAAAGAACATGGTCGAATGGCCGTGTCAAGGATTATTTTCATGGTTCCTGCCCCGCCGCGCCGTCCCACAAAGGGTAAGTTTTTGGACAGTCTTTTCATCCAATGAAAATAGCGCCTTGTGAATCCTGTAAGTCAGTCCGAAGCTACCAACTGATCGCCCAGAGAGCGCCTTCATAGGTTTGGCACTCACCGTTGCCGTGGCCCATCGGCGTGCTGGTTCCGCGACACAGCATTTGTGTCTTCGGGCCAGATGCGACGAATTGAACCGGACCATCTTTGATGATGAGGGCCGAGGCTGACCTCGTTCCCGAGAACGCCATGCCCACGTCGCTGCCGAAGGCGACACGATATTCGCCGGTCAGAACCTCGCCGTCCGCCATGGTGATGGTGACCGGCCCTCGTCCGACGCCCGTGCGGACAAAGGAGGCTCGCATTGGGCCGAGACGGTGCGCTGCCTCGTTCATGGGAAAGACATCGGCAGTATCCGAACACGATACCAAGGCACTGAATGAAATGAAGATCGCAGCCGTCCTCAGCAGCGACTTTGCCCCCCTTCGTCTCATCGTGCTAACTGATCTGAAGGTCATACGTTTCACCTTGGTTGTCTTGACAGACGCCCGTGCCTTTGAGGTCCCACTCACTGAAATAGAATGAGCATTTCAACGTGCTTTTATCGGCGGCGGTTGCGATGACGGTTCCATTGCCACCGGTGGGCAATCCAATGAACATCCCTGGCGCGGTCGCAGATTGCGTTCCCGAGAAGGCCGAGGCCGTTCCTAAGCCTATTGACCCGCCACCCTGAACGTAGATCCACCGCCCCTGAAATACCTTGCCGCCAAGCGTGATGGTGATTGGGCCACCGTGATGCCCGTCGGCGGGCACCGTGGCCGAGCCGATCGTGCCCGATCCACGCTCCACGAGATAAAATTCATGAGTGAAGGCGCATCCCGTGAGCAGCCCAGACGTGACGAGTGCGAGGGCTATCCCCTGTTCCAAAGCCTTGACTAATCGCTGTAGCTTCTCGCAAGTTTTTTTTGGCATGAAACCTTGCCCCCCCGAATTCCTTATACCGGCTGACCTTCGCTCTGCCATCGTGCAATATCGAGGGTTCCGTCAGTGTTGATGAAGCTTGTCGGTCTCGCGCGGATTATTTCGAGGCCTTGGATGGCCTGCGTCGGATCTGTCGTTGGGTTAGGTCCCTCGAAGATCACACCGACCGGGGTCCAACCGCGAAGGCCGCCGCGCTCAACCATTGCCAATACTGGGCCGCCACTGATTCCCCCGAAATCGTAATCTTCCGGAAGGTCCGTGTCGCCAAGAACACGAAGAAGCCTATCTCGTTCGAGTTGAACCGATATACATGCGGCATGGGAATTTGTAACGACGCAAGCAATAGCAGTGCTGCCAAAACCAAGCTGACGGGGAGCCAGCCACCTTCGCGCTTTCCCGGGAAAGCCGCATAAAGTCACTCCGTGATCGACGCGTGCGGGTGGAGGCGGCCAAGCGCGTTGAAACCCTGACACAGGCACGCGCCGGAGGCTTCGCACCTCTTCGACCGTCACTTCAAACGTGGCGATGTCGATAGCTTGGTTGCCATCAATCATACGGTCACCCAAATGTATCGTCAGAGCGGGACCCCCATTTGCTCCGATCATCGCTCGGACGAACTGTGATGACTTGGTATCGTTCAAACACTCAGTGACCACGTGAGCGGCCGTGACGGCAAACAATCGAGCACCAGTATCTAAGAAAAAAACTGTGCCGCTCTTGACCATCTGATTACCGTCGTCCCGCTCCAGAACCCAAAAGAGCGGGGCGGCCAGACCGCCGACAAACTCAAGCTCGGCCTTCCCCAGATCATGGTCAGACATTCGTGTCCTCGCTTCCCCCCCTCTTTATTCTTGATAACAGATTTTATCAAGAGCGGGGCACCTCAACCAACTGGAAATGTAGAGAATTGCATTCTGGTTCCACACAACAAATTTTTACCAAGTAAAATTCCGGCAATCCACACCACCCCGACCCGACCGGCAGCACCGCCAGCCGGACCCCAACCCCACCGCCGTAAGCTCCCGCCCCCCCCGGATTGACCGCCCGCCCAACCTCCGGCAACCACCCGCCATGTCCTACCGGCAAAAACACCTCCTGGCGATCGAGGGCCTCCACCCGCCCGAGATCGGCCAACTCCTCGACCTCGCCGAGAGCTACGTCCTGCTCAACCGCTCGGGGCGCACCCAGCGCGACCTGCTGCGCGGGCGCACCCTGATCAACCTGTTCTTCGAGGACTCCACCCGCACCCGCACCAGCTTCGAACTCGCCGGCAAGCGCCTGGGCGCCGACGTGATCA
>Ga0302157_10008220_pt1 | contig 10301 bp, 1 predicted proteins | sample I_Bog_N3_3_FD_193502 | JGI IMG/M metagenome (GOLD analysis project Ga0302157, IMG submission 193502) | Peat permafrost microbial communities from Stordalen Mire near Abisko, Sweden - I_Bog_N3_3 | ecosystem: Environmental > Terrestrial > Soil > Wetlands > Peat | place: Sweden: Abisko, Stordalen...
TTCAGCCGGCACGATCAGCGAGTCCACCGGCGTCATCATCACCGCCGGTACCGTCACCGGCAGCGCCACCACGGCCACGCTGCTCCAAGCCAACAGCATCGCCACATTGGGTGCCTTCAGCACAAGCGCGGGCTTTGCCTTCGTTGACGGCCAGGCGCTGTCGGTCGCAGGCCCCGTGCACGACAGCGGCTTGTCCAGCATGCTCGCCATCACCACGACCGGCGGCAGCCTGACACTTGCCGGTGCCATCACCGCAGCCAACACCGTCGATCTCGTGTCCGCCGCGGGAATGAGCCAAACCAGCGGCGTCATCAGTGCCGCCACGCTCACCGGCAGCGCCGTCTCGTCGGCCACGCTGAACCAGGCCAACACCATCTCCACCCTCGGCAGCTTCAGCACCGCCAGCGGCTTCACGCTGACCAACGGCGCATCGTTGAACATCATTGGCAACGTCGCCGGCGGTACCGGCGCCGTTGCGATCACCAACGGCAGCTTCGCCCTCACCGACGCCGGCACCGAAACCATCAGCGGCGCCTCAGCCGCCCTGTCGGCCGGCTCGATCACCCTGACCGGCGCCCTGAACGTCGGCACGCTGAGCGGCCACGCGACCACCGGCACCGCCAGCCTCACCGGCGCCAACACGATCTCCAACCTCGGCAGCTTCAGTACCGCCAGCGGCCTCACGCTGACCAACGCCGTCGCCCTGGATATCACCGGCAACGTCGCCGGCGGCACCGGTGCCGTCGCGATCACCAACGGCAGCTTCGCCCTCACCGATGCCGGCACCGAGACCATCAGCGGCGCCTCCGCCGCATTGTCGGCCGGTTCGATCAGCCTCAGGGGCATCCTGAACGTCGGCACGCTCAGCGGCGGTGCCACCAGCACCGCCAGCTTCACCGGCGCCAACACCATCTCCAATCTCGGCAGCTTCAGCACCGCCAGCGGCTTCACCCTGACCAACGGGACCGCGCTGGACATCACCGGCAACGTCGCCGGCGGCACCGGCGCCGTCTCGATCACCAACGGCAGCTTCGCCCTCAGCGATGCCGGCAGCGAAACCCTCAGCGGCGCCTCCGCCGCTCTTTCGGCCGGCTCGATCACCCTGACCGGCATCCTGAACGCCGGCACACTGAGTGGTCACGCGACCACAGGCACCGCCAGCCTCACCGGCGCCAACACCATCTCCAACCTCGGCAGCTTCAGCACAATCGGCGGCTTCACGCTGACCAACGCCGCCGCGCTGGACATCACCGGCAACGTCGGTGGCGGCACCGGTGCTGTGTCGATCACCGACACCGGCTTCGCGCTCACCGACGCCGGTACCGAAACCATCAGTGGCGCCTCGGCCGCGCTGTCGGCCGGCTCCATCACCCTGACCGGCGCCCTGACCGTCGGCACGCTGACCGGCAACGCGACCAGCACCGCCAGCTTCACGGGCGCCAACACCATCTCCAGCCTCGGCAGCTTCAGTACCGCCAGCGGCATTACGCTCACCAACGGCGCATCGTTGAACATCACCGGCAACGTCGCCGGCGGCACCGGTGCTGTCTCGATCACCAACGGCAGTTTCGCCCTCACCGACACTGGCACCGAGACCATCAGCGGCGCCTCCGGCGCGCTGTCGGCCGGCTCGATCAACCTGACCGGCGCCTTGAACGTCGGCACGCTGAGCGGTCACGCGACCACCAGCACCGCCAGCCTCACCGGCGCCAACACCATCTCCAACCTCGGCAGCTTCACGACCGTCAGTGGCTTCACGCTGAACGACGGCGCCGTCCTGGGCATCACCGGCAACATCGCCGGCGGCACCGGCGCCGTGTCGATCACCAACACCGGCTTCGCCCTCACCGATACCGGCAGCGAGACCATCAGCGGCGCCTCGGCCGCGCTTTCGGCCGGTTCGATCAATCTCACAGGCGTCCTGAACGTCGGCACTCTGAGCGGCAGTGCCGCCAGCAACGCCAGCTTCACCGGCGCCAACACCATCGCCACCCTTGGCGCCTTCACCAACGGCGCCGGCTTCACGCTCACCGACACTCAGTCGCTCCTGGTCAACGGCCCGCTGCAAGACACCGGCGCCGCCAGCACGTCGGCGATCACCACCACATCCGGCAACCTGACGCTTGCCGGCAACATTGCGGCCAACACCGTCGATCTCGTCGCTGCGGGCACGATCAGCCAAACCGGCGGCGTCGTCACCGCAGCAACACTCACCGGCAGTGCCACGTCGGCCGCGATGAGCCAGGCCAACCTTGTCGGCACGCTCGGCGCCTTCACCACCAGCGCCGGCTTCACGTTCACTGACAATCAGGCGTTGTCGGTCGCAGGCCCCGTGCACGACACCGGTGCTTCCACCACGCTGGCCATTGCCACCACCACCGGCGGCCTGACGCTGGCCGGCAACATCACCGCGGCGAACACCGTCGATCTCGTCTCCGCCGACACGATCAACCAAGCCAGCGGCATCATCTCCGCCTCGGTTCTGACCGGCAGCGCGACCTCTTCGGCCTCGCTCGCGCAATCCAATCTGATCGGCACACTCGGTGCCTTCACCACCGGCAACGGCTTCGCGCTGACCGACACCGAGGCGCTGTCGGTCGCGGGCCTCGTGCACGACACCGGCGCCACCAGCACGCTGGCCATCACCACCACCACCGGCGATCTGACGCTGGCCGGCAATCTCACCGCGGCGAATACCGTCGATCTAATGTCCGCTGGCAGGATCAGCCAAACCGCCGGCGTTATCACCGTAGCCACGCTCACCGGCAGCGCCGTCACGTCGGCCACGCTGAACCAGGCCAACCTCATCGGCACACTTGGAGCCTTCAGCACAGGCGCCGGCTTCGCACTCACCGACAACAAGGCCCTGTCGGTCACCGGCCCCGTCCAGGACACCGGCGCCGCAAGCGTCTTGGCCATCACCACCACATCCGGCGGCATCACGCTGGCCGGCAATGTCACCGCCGCCAACACCGTCGATCTCATCTCGGCCGCGGGCATCAGCCAACCCGGCGGCATCATCAACGCGTCCTATCTGACCGGCAGCGCCGTCACGTCGGCCACGCTGAACCAGGCCAACCTCATTGGCACGCTCGGCGCCTTCACCACCGCCAACGGCTTCGCCCTCACCAACAACGAAGCGCTGACAGTCGCCGGCACCATCACCAACACCACGTCAGCCACCACTGTGGCTCTGACCACGACATCGGGCGACCTCACGCTCGCAGCCCCGATCACCGCCGCCGGCGACATTGTCACGCTGGTCTCCGCCGGCAGCATCAACCAGTCCACCGGCATCATCACCGCCGGCACGCTCTCCGGCAGTGCCGCGACATCTGCCACGTTCAATCAGTCCAACATGGTCGGAACCCTCGCAGCCTTCAGCACCGGCAACGGTTTCGCCTTCACCGACAACCAGGCGCTGCTGGTCACCGGTCCACTGCAGGACACCGGTCCCACCAGCACACTCGCCCTTACCACCACAACCGGCGGCCTCACTCTGGCCGGCAACATCACCGTCGCCAACACCCTCGATCTCATCTCGGCCGCTGCAATCAGCCAAACCGGCGGCTCGATCGTTGCTGGCGTGCTCACCGGCAGTGCTGCCACGTCGGCCACCCTCGACCAACCGAACCTCGTCGGCACGCTCGGCGCGTTCACCACCTCGCAGGGCTTCTCGCTCATCAACAACCAGGTTCTGTCGGTCACCGGCACCGGCAGCAACACCATCTCGTCCAACGTCGTCACCATCAGCACGACATCGGGCAACCTCGTGCTCACCGCCCCGATCAACGCGCCGGGCGACACCGTGAACCTGGTCTCGGTTGGATCTATTCTGCAGCTCGGCGGCGTCATCACCGCCGGCACGCTCACCGGCACCGCCGTCACCTCGGCCACGCTGAACCAGGCCAACACCATCGGCACGCTCGGCGCCTTTACCACCACCGCCGGTTTCTCGTTCACCGACAGCCAGGCGCTGACGGTCACCGGCCTCGTGCACGATACCGGCGCCAACAGCACGCTCGCCATCACCACCACATCCGGCAACCTGACGCTTGCTGGCAACGTTACAGCCGCCAACACCGTCAACCTCGTCTCCGCCGGCGCGATCACCCAGACCAGCGGCGTCATCACCGCCGGCACCCTCATTGGGACCGCCGCCACATCGGCCATGCTGAACCAGGCCAATAGCATCGGCACTCTGGGCGCGTTCAGCACAACCTCCGGCTTCGCCTTCACCGACAACCAGGCGCTGTCGGTGGCCGGCCTCGTGCAAGACACCGGCGCCGCCAGCACCCTGGCCATCACCACCAGCGCCGGCGGCATCGCCCTGGCCGGCAACGTTACCGCCGCGAACACCGTCGATCTCATCTCCTCCAGCACGATCAGCCAATCCAACGGTTCAATCTCGGCCGCGACGTTGGTCGGCCGCGCCACCACCGTCGCATTGAACGACGCCAACGCGATCGCAACCCTTGGCGGCTTCACCGCCACCGGTGGCCTCGTCTTCACCAACGGCACCGCCCTGTCGGTGGCGGGCCCGGTCTCCGCCGGCCCGTCCGCATCGATCAACACCGGCAACGCCGCCCTGTCGATTCCAGGCAGCATCACCGCCGCCACCGTCGCTCTGACCGCCGGCGCCATCACCGAAACCGGTACCCTGGCCGCCGCCAGCCTCTCCGCCAGCGGCGCCACCGTCAGCCTCGCCGGCGCCACACCCACCACCAACCAGGTCGCCACCCTCGGCAACGTCACCGCCACCAACGGCCTGACCCTCAACGACGGCCAGGCACTCTCGATTGCCGGTGCGGTGAACGCCGGCCCATCCGCCACCATCAACACCAACACCGCCAGCCTCTCCATCCCCGGCTCAATCTCGGCCACCGCCGTCAGCCTGACCGGTGGCAACCTCACCCTCGGCGGCACCGTCTCCGGCTCGAACACCGTGTCGCTCATTGCATCCGGCCCGATCACCGAAACCGGCACCCTCATCGCCGGCACCCTCACCGGCAGCGGCACCAGTGTCAGCCTCAGCGGCGCCACCCCCACCAGCAACCAGATTGCCACCCTCGGCAATTTCACCGCTACCACCAGCCTCACCGTGAACGACGGCCAGGCCCTGACCCTCGGCGGCGCCCTCTCTGCCCCCGCGCTCTCGCTCAGCGACGGCGCCGGCGGCATCGTCGAAATCAGCGGCGGCGTGATCACCACGCCCACCCTGTCCAGCGGCAGCGGCATCAGCGGCGACCTGCAACTGGTCAGCGCCGGCAACAGCATCACCACGCTCGGCGGCATCGCCATCTCCGGCAGCCTCGCCGTCGACAACTTCGGCTCGCTGCAGGTCAACGGCCCTGTCTCCGCCAGCGCGGTCTCGCTCGCCTCAACCGCAGGCATCGGCCTCGCCGGCAACCTCACCGCCTCGTCGCTTGACCTGTCGACCACCTCCAGCGGCGTCACCCAAACCGCCGGCGCCCTGACCGTCGGCACCCTCACGTCGGTCCACGGCATCGTCGGTGGAGTCAGCCTCACCAGCACCGGCAATTCGATCGCCACTCTCGGCGCCATGACCGTCACCGGCGGCAACTTCGTGCTGACCGACGCCGCCAGCCTCTCAGTACTTGGCCCGCTGGTCGCCCCCAACGCCACGCTCACCAGCAACGGCTCCATCGCGCTGCCGGGTGCTATCACCACCGGAACCCTCGACATCTCCGCCAACGGCACCATCGTGCGGCCAAGCGGGGCAGGGGTGTTCGACGTCAGCCTGCTGACCGGCAACGCCGTCACCCTCGCCAATTTCGGCTCCGGCGACGCCATCACCACTCTCGGCGCGTTTGTGGTCACCGGCAGCACGCTGGAACTCACCAACGGCCAGCCGCTCACCATCACCGGCCCGCTGAGCGCCGAATACATCAACATCGCCGCCACCGGCACACTCACGGTGTCCGGCACCATCACCACGCTCGGCGTCTCGCCGACCGCCCAGGCCTCCAGCCCAACCCCGGCCTTGCCCGGCAGCTCGCTGTCGGTGCTGCCTGGCAACGGCACGCCCACGATCGATCAGGTCGGCGAATTGCTGGTGCAAGGTCCTGCCAGCGGTGGCGACCCAACATTGCGCTTCAACCTGCCGAACGGCGGCGGACTGATCACGCTGAACGACCTGGTCGGCCGCACCGCCAACATCGTGCTCTACCAGCAGACCGGCGGCATCGCCGTCGGCACCGTCGATATCGCCAGCCTCGTGGTGATCGGCATGAACGGCTCCACCACCCTGACCGGCTTCGTCAACGACACGTCAGGCCCCGAAGCCGCCCGGCTCGCCGACATCTCGCCGACGCCGATGGCCACCTACCGCCTGAACTCCTGCCCGATCGGCACAGTCAACTGCGTGCTGATCCCGGTCGGCACCCTGCCGGCCGCCAACCCGCTGCGCGACTTCGTGCTCGACCCCGGCCAGAACAACAACAACGACGACGACCTCGCCTTGCCCGACGTCTCCAGCAAGGACTACTGACATGGCTCGCTCCTGGATGTCTGCCTCCGGTCTGGCCGCAGCCTTGGCATTGCTGCTCGCCGGCTGCGCGGTGCCGCCGCCCAGCGCCTACGTCAACAACGCCGACAGCGGCAGCGCCACCGGCATCCCGCTCGGCAAGAATGCCGCTGGCGAGGCCTGTACCGCCCAAACCCACGGCGACGGCCCGTCACGCATCGCCGACGTCTACTGCGGCACCTGGCAGCAGCCGAGCGGATCGGTACATTCGGCGGGTCCCGTCGACGCCTCGAGCCTGCTTGAACTCGCGACATCGAGCGGTTGGCGCCAGGCGATCGAGCAGCGCTTCGCCTGCGGCCAGCCCACCCTCACCACCATCCTCGACGGCGTGCAGGCCGCGGTACTGTCCTGCACCCGCCGCCAGGGTGGCTGGCCGCACGTGGCGTTCGTCGCCGCGGCCGGCGGCGGTGTCTCCGGCCACGACGGCTGGTATGCCGACGGCGTGCTGCCGGCGCTGCCAGCGATCGAACGCGCCGTCGCCGTCCAATCAGGCCGTGAGAAGGCCGATTCGGCGCCGGTGGCACAAAGCTCCGCCGCCGACGCCCTCCTCGCATCTCGCCTCGCGGCCCAGGCGTTCAGCTCCGGCGACATCGGCCAATACGACACGCTGATGACTGCTGGCAGCCGCGCCAACCAGGCCGAACGTTTTGCCGCCGCCGAAAGCGCCTTCCGCGCCGCCCTCGCACTGCAGGAAAAATCTCTCGGCGCTGGCAACCCGAACACCGCGACCACGCTGGAACGCCTGGCGCTGCAGGTCTCCAACCAGGGCCGCTTCGCCGAAGCCGACACGCTGTTCGCCCGCGCCACCACCCTCGCGGCGCGCTCTGACGACCCCTTGGCCGCTCCCCGCCTGCAGCATTACTTGGCGTTGCACCTGATCAACCAGGGCAAGGTCGAACCGGCATTGGCCGATCTGGAGACCGCCGAACGCGGCTATTCCGCCTTGTTGCCACCACAGGTGCTGAATGCCCACCCGATTCGCCTGGCCTCCGCCAACGGCTTCGGCGAAGCCTTGGCCAACCGGGAGCTGATCGCCGAACCCACCGTGCGCGCCGCCCTGATCGGCACCATCGAGGTCCGCCGCTATCGCGCCGTGGTGCTGCGCGACCTCGGCCGCGAAGCCGATGCCGACGCCGCACTGGCGTCCGCCCGGGCGCTGTCCGCCGGCAACAGCCTGCGCGAGCCGCTGGAACAGGGCCGCCTGACCCGCACCGCCGGCGCCGACGAGCAATTCAAGGGCCAGGATGCCGCCGCCGCCGCATCGTTCGAGGCCGCCGCCACCAGCTTCGGCTCGGTGCTGCCGCGTAGCCGCCCGCTGGCGGAAACCCTGTTGCTGCAGGCTGGCGCGATCGGCTCGAAAACCGGGCTGAAAGGCGCGCTCGCCGCCTGCCAGGAAGGCATCCGCATCCTGCGCGAGGAATCGATCGGCGTGACGCCCACGGTCGTCGCCCCATGCCTCAACATCTTCGATGTCGCCGCCACCGCCGACCCCGCCCATCGCCAGGAGCTGCTCGGCACCATGTTCGAGGCCGCCCAGCTCGCCCAGGGCGGCGTCACCGGCACCCAGATCGCCCAGGCCACCGCCCGCCTCGCCGAAGGCGCGCGTGACCCAAAGGTCGCCGAAGCCATTCGCCGCCGCCAGGACGCCGGCGCCAACCTCACCACCCTGGAACGCGATCGCGACGACCGCACCCAGGCCGCCGCCGCATCCGGTAGCCAGGCCGACCTGAAGGATCTCGACGACAAGGTCGCCGCCGCCCGAACCGCACTCGCCGATGCCGACGCCGCCTTGCAGGCGGCCTCGCCCAACTACGGCCAGCTCGTGCAGGAAGTCGTCCCGGCCGCCGACGTGTTCGCCCTGTTGCAACCCGGCGAGGTCTTCATCGCCGTCGACCTCAGCGACACCGGTGGCTGGACGTTCGCGTTGCGCAACGGCGAAATCAAGGCTGCTCGCATCACCGCGGATGCCCCCGCGATGGCCAAGCTGGTGCAACGCATCCGCGCCGGCGTAGAGCCCACCACCGACGCCCTGCCGGCCTTCGACACCGACGCCGCCTACAAGATCTATCAAGCCACCCTCGCTGGGGTCGTCTCTGATCTCGCCGACGTCAAAAGCATCGTTGTCGCCCCCACCGGCCCACTGCTGTCGGTGCCGTTCGGCATCCTGCTGACCGAACCGACCGCCCCCGACAAGCTGGCCGGCGCGCCCTGGCTGCTGCGCCGCGCCACCATCGCCCACGTGCCGGCGGCGGCGAACTTCGTCTCGTTGCGCAAGATTGCCGGCAACTCGCACGCGACGGAACCGTGGTTCGGCTTCGGCGACTTCCATCCGGTCACGCTCGCGCAAGCGGAAAAGAGCTTCCCCGGCGCCTCATGCGCTGACAGTGCCAAGCTGTTTGCCAGCCTGCCGCCGCTGCCGTTCGCCGGCAAAGAACTCGAAGCCGCCCGCCAGTTGCTTGGCGGCCGGCCGCAGGATGAACTCCTCGGCACCGCCTTCACCGCCGACGCCGTGATGAAGGCCAAGCTCAAGAACTACCGCATCCTGCACTTCGCCACCCATGCGCTGCTGCCGGCGGAACTGCGCTGCCAGTCCGAAGCCGCCATCATCACCTCCGCCCCGCTGAAAGCCGTGGATGCCTCGGGCGCCTTGCTCACCGTCTCGGATGTTGTCGGCCTCGATCTCGACGCCGACACCGTCATCCTGTCGGCCTGCAACTCCGGTGGCGGCAGCGTTGGCGAAAGCGATCCGAAGAACCCCGCCAAGGTCTCCGGCGAAAGCCTGTCCGGCCTCGCCCGCGCCTTCTTCTACGCTGGCGCCCGCTCGCTGATGGTCACCCACTGGTCGGTCAACGACCAGACCGCAGCCTACCTCGTGGCGGACAGCATGCGCCGCGTGCACGGTGGCGACGGGATCAACCAGGCGTTGCGCGAGGCACAACTCTCGATGCTGGACGGTGCCGGAACGACCTTCCCGGCAGCCCTGGCCCACCCGTTCTACTGGGGCCCGTTCGCGCTGATCGGCGACGGCGGTGTCAACAAGGTTTCTTCGGCCTCGCTGGCATCTCCTGGCAAACCAAATCTGTAACGCAGAAACGAACGAGCATTTTGAATGCTCCCGGTAGAGCACCGCGTCTGATCGTGCTTTAAAGGTCGTCGCGGAGCGGGTGGACAATGGAAAACGGACGGCTTGGCAAATACGAGATTCGCGGCACCCTAGGCAAAGGCGCCATGGGCACCGTGTACGATGGCTACGACGCCATCATCGACCGTCGTGTCGCGATCAAAACGATGAACCTGCCGGATCCCACGGATGCCGAGGCGCAGGACGAACTCGCGCGATTCCGCCGCGAAGCCCAGGCTGCCGGCCGCCTGACGCATCCCAACATCGTCGCCGTCTACGACTACGGCGAAGACGGCAAGATCGCCTACATCGTCATGGAGTATGCCCCCGGCACCGAGCTGAAAAAGATCCTCGACAAGGGCGACCGCCTGCCGCCGGCCGAAAGCCTGCGCATCATGGAAGGCATGCTCGCCGGCCTGCAGTACAGCCACGAGCGCGGCGTCGTGCACCGCGACATCAAGCCCGGAAACATCATCCTTTCGCCTGACGGCACCGTGAAGATCGCCGATTTCGGCATCGCCCGCATCGAGAGCAGCTCGATGACCCAGGCCGGCACAGTCATGGGCACCCCCGCCTACATGTCGCCCGAACAGTTCATGGGCCAGACCGTCGACGCCCGCACCGACATCTATT
>Ga0302157_10008224_pt1 | contig 10296 bp, 7 predicted proteins | sample I_Bog_N3_3_FD_193502 | JGI IMG/M metagenome (GOLD analysis project Ga0302157, IMG submission 193502) | Peat permafrost microbial communities from Stordalen Mire near Abisko, Sweden - I_Bog_N3_3 | ecosystem: Environmental > Terrestrial > Soil > Wetlands > Peat | place: Sweden: Abisko, Stordalen...
GTTCTTCGTGCATAAGTCGTTCTATGGCATGAGGATTGAGTCCAAGGAAGGCAACTGATTCCTGTCTTGTAATCCGGTGCAACGCTCATGCCAGAGCATGAGACCAACCGTTAAACGGCCCAGTGCGATGAGCATTGGGCCGTTGGTCCCACTTTCCTATCGTCCAGCGCGCCGCATATAATTCGCGCAGTGGACAAGCCTGCCTTTACTGAAACGATGCAGATCGGGATCGTAGTTCGCGACCTCGACGCAGCGATTCGAAAGTACGTCAACGACTACGGGATCGGCCCTTGGGATATCTTCGAATTCAATCCCGAAAACTCGCTGGATCTCCGTGAGTACGGCAAGCCGGTTCAGCGATCGTGGCGTCTGGCAACCGCTATGATCGGTCACGTGGAGTGGGAGTTGATCGAGCCGCTCGACGACGAAAGCATTTACGCACGCTTCCTTGCCGAAAAAGGCGAGGGTGTGCACCACATTGCTGTTGCCGCCCCGAACTTCGACGAGACGCTGGCAATTCAAGCGGAACGTGGGAACGATTTAGTCCTTAGCGGCGTGTTCAGTGGCGTCCAGGTTGCATATCTTGCCACCGACCGGGATCTCGGAGTGTTGATTGAGATCTACAGCGGTAGCCCAAGGCTGAATTGAAAGACGCTGAATTCACGCCCTTGAATCCTCTTTGATTCAAGGGCGCGAATCCACAAACTTACTGGCGAGGACCCAGATCTGCCCCTCCGTTCTCGTTCGGGTGGCGCCAAGTTTGTTCTACTCGATCCGAGCCACAAGACATGCATCCCACTCCTTGGGACACCGTCTCCCCGGCATAGGTGCATACTGATATATAGGCCGGTTTTGAAATTGCATTGAGGTGCAACCCTCCCCTTAGGGTTTCCTCGTCTCCATCTCGGCCTTTAAACTTGTAAGGGCATGATTTTGGCCGCAACACCCTGCGGATCGATAGACAAAGGGTTCGGACCGCGACGCGGATTCGCTCAGAGGGCATTCCCTCGAATCCGGGCGCTTACGGCGCATCGCGAAGACTTCAACGCAAGAACGGGGCTTACTGAGAGGAATTGATGACAGTTGCTGCGCGCTTTCCAGGCATTCGGGTCACTGCAAACGGAAACCAGCTTGTCTCGTACCATACCGAGACGCGTATCGCCGACGCCGGCGTGTTCTATCCGATTACCCCTTCTACCGAGGGCGGCGAGCTTTTCCAGCAGGCCTACGCCGAAGGACATCTGAACGTCTTCGGGCACAACACCATTGCCATTGAGACCGAAGGCGAACATGCGGCCCAGGGCGGCGCTATCGCCCATTCGGTATGCGGCAAGCGGGTGGTCAACTTTACCTCGGGCCAGGGTGTGGTTTACGGAGTGGAGCAGTACTATCACGCTCCGGGCAAGGGTTCCACGATGGTGCTCGAAGTGGGAGCGCGCGCGCTCACCAAGCACGCCCTCAACGTGCATTGCGGGCACGACGATATCTATGGCGCTTTGGATACGGGCTGGATCATGCTCTTTGGCAAAGACGCGCAGCAGACCGCCGATCAAGCGCTCATCCTGCGCCGTGTTACCGAACTGAGCCTGACCCCCGGCATGAACATCATGGACGGGTTCCTCACTTCGCACCTGGAGCGTACCTTCCACAAGCATGAGTCGGAACTGATTCGCGAATACCTCGGTTCGCCTGCCGACATGATCGATTGCCCGACGGAAGCTCAGCGAATCCTCTTTGGACCCACGCGCCGCCGCGTCCCCAAGATGATGGACCTGGCCAACCCCGTTTTGCTGGGACCGGTGCAAAATCAGGAACACTACATGAACGGCGTGGTGGCCAGGCGCAATAACTTCGCCGAGCCCATTCTTCAATTCCTTGAAGACGCCTACAAGGATTTTGCCGAACTGACCGGGCGCAACTACGGCCTCATCAGTCAGTACAAGACCGAGGATGCCGACACAATCTTCATCTCGCTTGGCTCGGCTGCCGAGAACATCGAAGCCGCCGTGGACTACCTGCGAGAGACCCGTGGCATTGCAGTTGGATCCATCCATGTCAACGTAATTCGCCCCTTCCCGGAAGCGGCGATTGTTGCCGCGCTCAAAGGCAAGAAGAATGTGATTATTCTGGAGCGCACAGACGAGGCGTTGGCCGGCGACAATCCGTTGGGCCGCGACATTCGCACCGCGCTCTCGAAGGCGATTCAATATGAGGGCCATCCGGCGGCCGAGGGCCTGCCCACGCTGGCCATGAACGAAGTGCCGCACATTTACTCCGGCGCCTACGGACTTGGCTCGCGCGACTTCCGCCCCGAGCACGTCATCGGCGCATACGAGTTTGCGACTGCAAATCGCGCACGCCAGGATGGCAAGCGCGCCTCCGACGGAGTTTCGTTCTTTGTGCTGGGCATCGATCATCCTTATGCGGTCCTGGGAGACGAGACCCCTTCCCTGCTGCCTGAGGGCGCGGTCGCGGTACGCTTCCACTCCATCGGTGGATGGGGCGCCATCACCACGGGCAAGAACCTGGGCGCCATCATTGGTGATTTGAACGATTTGCTCTACGAGCGCGACGGCCTCAAGGACGACCTTGGCCAACCCAAGGAAGTGATCCACGTCAGCGCCAATCCAAAATACGGTTCCGAAAAGAAGGGCGCGCCAACCAGCTATTTCATGGTTGCCGCCAAGGATCGCATCCGCGTCAACTGCGACCTGCGCCACGTGACGGTGGTGCTCTGCTGCGACCCCAAGGCCTTTACACACACCAACCCGCTGGATGGCATGGCGGAGGGTGGAAGCCTGGTGTGGGAGTCGGACGAAGAGGGCGAGCAGGCGTGGGAGCGCTTGCCGCAATGGGCGCGCAAGCAGATCATCGACAAGAACATTCGCGTCTTCACGCTGCCGGGCTTTGAGATTGCCAAAAAAGCCACCGATCGCGGCGATCTGCAACTGCGCATGCAGGGCAACGCCTTCCTGGGCGCGTTCTTCGCCGTCAGCAGCCTCTTGAATGAATTCGGCATTACGCAGGAGCAATATCGCGATGTCGTTCACAAGCAGTACGTGAAGAAGTTCGGCAAGCTGGGCGATGCGGTCGTCCAGTCCAATATGGAAGTCATGCTTCAGGGCTTCGACCAGGTAAAGGAGATCAAGATCGGCGCGCTCGCGGCGGCTGATCGCTCCAGCTTGCGCGGTGCTCCGCTGTTGCCCATTCTTGAACTCGCCAGCGTTGGCGGCTCGTGCAGCACTGGCTGCCGTTCCACGGCGATGCCAGCTGGCCAGGCCAAGCGCACGCCCCTGGCCAGCGTCGCCAACTTCGACGCGCAGTTCCGTGCTCATTATGGCTATAACCAGCCGGCCACGCCTTTATCGGCAATGGGCTTGATTGCCGCAGCGACCGGCGACACCGCCTCGAAGTACGTGGCCCGGCGCGAAACCCCGCTCTTCATCCCCGAGAATTGCACTCAGTGCATGGAGTGCATCTCGGTATGCCCGGACACGGCGCTGCCCAACTGCTCGCAGGATCTAAGCACGCTGCTCACCACCGCGGTCTCCTACTACATCGCTGACCCCGACGATCGCAGCAAGCTGATGAGCGCTCTGCCGCAAATTGAAAAGCTCACCCGCCAGCGCATGTTGGCTGAGGTGAAGACAGGTACGCCGCTGCCCACCATCCTTCGCGAAGTCACAGACTCTGTCGACGGCTTCTCTGCTGCCTCAAAGCAGCAGTTCTTCGACATTATCGCCAAGGTTCCCATGGCCTACCAGAAGGTGAACGCCATCTTCAGTTCGCCAGAGCGCAAGAACCCCGGCTCAGGCGGCATCTTCTCGATCTTTGTCAGCGATTTGTGCAAGGGCTGCGCGGCCTGCGTCACGGCCTGCGGCGATCACAACGCGCTGAGGATGGTTGCAGAGACCGAAGAGGTGAATGCCGAACACGAGACCGGCACGGGCTTCCTGGATCTGCTGCCCGATACCTCGCAGAAGTTTCTTGGCTTGTTCAACGCAGCCAACCCGGCTGACTCGAAGACCGCTACGCTGCGCAACATGCTGATGGTGCGCACCAACTACGACGCGCTGGTATCGGGCGACGGCGCCTGCGCGGGTTGCGGCGAAAAGAGCGTGCTGCGCTCGATTGCCGCGGTCACCGAGGCATATATGCGCCCCGTCTTCCATGCCAAGAGCGACCGCTTCCTGGCCAAGGCCGGCGAATTGGAGAAGACCGGCGTTGCCAAGCTTGCCGTTCTCAAAGCGCGCAACATGGCTGAGTACGATCTGCTTCGCCAGGCCATTGCGCACCTGGTTATGGGCCTGGGTGGCGAAGACGTCGAGGACACGCAGTCACGCATTGCAGAATACGAAACGAAGCACGGCCCCATCTCGGACGCAGAGCTGGTTGAGGCCATGGCCGCGGTGCTGCTGACTGAAGCCTTCAACCACAAGAACCTGCAACCGGTGGACGGCCGCCTGGCCAACGGCATGAGCGTTATGGCCATGGCCGCGCACACCGGCTGCAACACCGTCTACGGTTCCACCGCGCCGAACAATCCCCACCCCTACCCGTGGATGAACTCGCTCTTTCAGGACGGCGTCACGGTGGGCTGGCTCATGGGCGAGAGCTTCATCGTCGACCATGCGCGGCGCTCCGTGATTCCCGAGCGGCTTGCCGACATCCTGCTTACGCGCGAAACCAACGTGATCGACGACCAGGAGTATTACAACTTCTCGCACTTTACCGATGCGCTGATGACCGACCAGGAGATTGTCGAACTGCCCAAGGTCTGGGTGGTCGGCGGCGACGGCGGCATGGGTGACATCGGCTATCAGAATATGTCCAAGGTGATCTTGCAGAACCGGCCGAACATCAAGGTTCTCATGCTCGATACGCAGGTTTACTCAAACACCGGCGGGCAGAATTCCGACTCGACCCCAATGCTCGGCGGCAACGATATGAACGTCTTCGGCGCAGCCACCCAGGGAAAGAACACGGAGAAGAAGACGGTGGCTGAAACCTTCCTGGCCGGGCACGGTTCGCCGTTTGTCGGTCAGGTTTCGATGGCCAATGCCCCCAAGCTCTACCGTTCTATTCTGGACGGTTTGGAGTATCGCGGAACTTCGTTCATCCAGGCCTTCACCACCTGCCAACCCGAGCACGGCGTCCCCGACGACATGGCGCTTCACCAGGCACAGCGTGTGCGCGACAGCCGCGGCGCTCCCGAGTTTGTATTTAACCCACGGCTCGGCGAAACCTATCAGGAGGCTTTGGACCTCAAGGGCAATCCCTCCATCGATCTGGATTGGTACGAGACCAAGTCCAAGATCACGGGCGAGCCTCAGCGCTACACGGTGGCCCACTGGTGTACGACGGAAGCCCGCTTCCGCAACCACCTGAAGAAGCTCAAGCCGGAAGCAGCCGCAAAGCTGATTCATCTCGACAACATGCTGGTCCGCGTTACGCAGCAGGATGTGGTGTATCGCCGCTACCTCAATCCCAGCCACCGCGCCTTCATTCCCGACTTCGGCGTCTTCATCCAGTGGGAAGAGAACGGCAAGGTCGAGTACCGCGCCATCAGCCGCCAGTTGGTCATGTTCTGCGTGGAGCGGCGCAAGGCGTGGCGCATGCTGCAATCGAAGGCAGGCATTGTGAACAAGGAGTACGCGGCTCAGAGGGCAATCCTGGCTGAGGTGGATGCCGGCAAGCTGCCGCTCGATGAACTCTTCACTCGCGGGCTCGAACTCGTGAAAGAGCGTCTGGCTAGCGGAGTGCGCGTGAAGGCATAAATCCGGGCGGTAGGTCCGGGCATTGCAGGCTGCGGAAAAACTCGATCCGGAGGGACGTTTTCCGCGATTTTCATCCATGATCCCGCGTTTTTTCGCAGCCTGTGATGTTGTGCTCTTTTACAAAACCGATCACGAATGGCGATCAGAGAGATTTAGATGCGTTTGCCCGGCATCCGCCGGTTCGCCTTTCCCCTCCCGGACCCCACCGCCTTACAATGGGGAGAGAACTTTAAACCCGAGGAAACACATGCCGCTCTCCGGAGAAGCTATTCGCCTGATGAACTACATTGATGACGTTGCCGTGACCCTGCGCCGGGTGCTGGCCACCGTCCCCACGCTCTCTGCCGAGGAGCGCGCCCGCGTGGCCGAGCACCTGCTGAACGCCAAGCCCAACGCCGAGGATGTGGCCCAGGCCCTGGCTGCCAGTCCCATCGTCGAACAGGCCGTCGCCGCAGTGGTCGCCAAGCCCCAAGCCGCCAAGCCCGCTCCAGTTGCCTGAAACGGTAGCCATCATCGGAGCCGGCCCGCTGGGCCGCTGGCTGGCCCTGAGCGCGGCCCGAGCAGGTTTCCGCGTGCTGCTGGAAGACGTGATGCCCACCAACCTGCATCACGCGGAGGAAGCCTTGCGGGCCGTCCTCGGTCCCGAGGCTCTGCCCAACGTCCGCTTCGTCTCTACCATTGAGGACGCCGTCCGCGACGCCGATCTGGTGATCGACTGCGTGCCCGATGAGCTAGAGTCAAAGCTGGAGATCCTGTGGCTGCTGGACCGCATGGCTCCGCCGCGCACCGTGCTGGCCACGCCCACCACCCGGCTCTCCATCGCCGACCTGGCCGCCTGCACCTACCGCCCTGAAAAATGTATCGCCATCGCCGCCGAAGCCCGCAGCCTGGCTGCTGGAGCTGCAACGGAAATCCTGCTGCGCACCACCAGCAAGACCAGCCCGGAGACGATAGCTCTGGTCGAGGAGTTCTGGCGCCGGATAGGCTTCACGCCGGCCTTCGCCGCCGACCCCGCCGAGCAGCCGACGCGCTAGTGCGCAGACCGCCAGAATTGGCCATCGGCCATGAACAAGCGCGGGCGGGGACGCCCGCACTACAGCCGGCCCAGAGGCCGGCGCTACAATCCCGCCATTACCAAAGCATGCAGCCATGCATGCTAGTTCACGGTCTTCTGCGCCCGCAGCTCTTCCATCACGCTCTGGATGAGCGCCTTGGCTCCCTGGATGCCACCCAGCACCGCCTGCAAATCCATGGCCGGCACGGCCGGGTTGCGGCTCGACGCGCAATAAACTCCGTGCTGCCCCACCAGAATCAGCGAATCGGTCAGCAGGTCAAGCGCCACCGCCAGCCTGCCCCGCTCCACGCCCATCATGAACTCATGCTTCTCCAGCTCCGCCCGCTTTTCGTCGAATACGCTCATAGCCAAAGCCTACCGCAAATTCGTAGGCCTTCGGAAGGACTCAGCCTGTGTTGATCCGCTTTCAAGCTGGCTTCCTCCTGCTGGCCGCCTCCAGGGCGATGCGAAGCGGGGTGGGCAGCTTTGAAACCAGAGCCACAATCGCCTTGTAACGCCAGCCCGGAACAACCAGCAGCTTGCCTCCGGGCAGGGCTCTCAGCGATTCGTCCACCACAAACTCAGCACGCAACCACAGCGAGGGCGGCGCCATGGCCGTTCGGTTGATCAACGCGGTGTCGTGGAATTCCGTATGCGTGAAGCCAGGACACAGCGCCTGCACCTTGACCGCGGATCGGATGCTCTTCAACTCCAGATGGAGACCCTCGGTGAACGCGGTCATCCACGTCTTGGTCGCTCCATAGCTTACGCTGCCGGATCGCCGCGCGAATGCGGCCACGGAGGCCACATTGATAATGCCACCTGAGTTCCTTGCCACCATGTTCCGCAGGGCCGCGTGGCTCAGCCGAAGCGTAGCAATAACGTGAAGTCGATGCATCTGTTCCTGTACATCGAGGCCCGCCTCCCAGAAGAGGCCGCGCATCCCAAAGCCCGCGTTGTTGACCAGCAAATCCAGATTCTCCAGCCCGGCAATGCGTTCAGCCGCAACGGCTAACTCCTTCTCATCGCTAAGGTCGGCAGCCAGGATGGTTACAAGGCACCCGTGTTGCGCTGTCAGTTCAGCCGCCAGCGCATCGAGCCTCTCCTTGCGCCGCGCTATCAGCAGAAGATCGTGACTTGAGGCAAGCCTCCGCGCAAATACAACGCCAAGGCCGCTCGACGCTCCCGTAATCACAGCTATGGATTTTCCCAAGATTTGCTCTCCTTCCGGCATTGATCTTACCCCATCAGGAAAGCGCCTGGGCCACACAAAGAACCGGCTCAGCGCATACGCACCTGGCGCTGGCTCTTCTGGGTTGCGGCGCGCATTCTCATGGACGCCTCCGCCAATTCTGTAAATCTGGAAAGAGGGTAGTTTCCCCACCGGAAGTATTTCCCGGCAGCAAATCTTAAGATTTGTTAAGCAGGCCGCTCCTGCATTGATGTGTGCGAGACTGAGGGAACGGAGGGGATTGCTCAATGACCGCCGGAGCCTGAGGCATTCAGATGGAGACCGCCGAAAAGCAGTTGTCGCTCTTGCTTGTGGATGACGACGCGGAGTTATGCGCGATGATGAAGGAGTTCTTTGCCGAGGCCGGCCATCGCCTGGATTGCGCCTACAATGGCCAGGATGGCTTAGCCCGCGCGCTTAACGGCCCATACGATCTCGCAATTCTCGATGTCATGCTGCCTGTCTTCGACGGCCTCACGCTGCTCCAGCAGTTGCGGCGGCGAAAAGACCTGCCGGTCATCATGCTGACCGCCCGTGTCCAGCAGCATGACCGAATCCTTGGCCTGAATGCGGGCGCCGACGATTATCTTCCCAAGCCATTCGATCCGGATGAATTGCTTGCGCGGATCAGGGCTGTGCTGCGCCGCACGGATGCTGCGAAAAGGAAGGGCGACGCAGTCTTGACCGTCGGCGATATTAAACTGAATCCCACAACTCGCGAGGCGCGGATCGGGGGCTCGCCGGTAGAGTTGACGGAAGTGGAGTTCGATCTGCTGGAGATGCTGATGCGCTCTGCGGGCCGCATTGTTTCGCGCGATGAGATCACTTTGGCTCTTTTCGAACGCGAAGCTACCCCTTACGATCGTTTTCTCGATGTTCATATAAGTCATTTGCGCAAGAAGCTGGACGGTGGCCGCAAGCTAATCCGCGCGGTGAGGGGAGTCGGGTATGTATTTACCGGAGCGTCTTAAGATCCTCCCGATGAAGTCACTCTACTACAGCGTCCTGCTGGCGATGGTGATTACGCTGTTGCTTTCCTTCCTTATGTTCCACGCCATCGCGGGTCGCATGCAAAGGAAGACCATCGACCCCGCCTTCGAGCGCATCGACGAGTTGGAGTTGGAGAGTGCGCGCGGAGCATTGGCAAGCAGCGGGCCGAAGGCGCTGCAAGCCTACTTGAACAGCTTGGATCGCGTCTTTGCAGGATCGACGCATTATTTACTCAACGCACACGGCGTAGATGTGCTGACCGGTGAAAATCGGGCCGAGTTTTTGCCTCCCGCTCCACGCACGGAATGGCGCACCCACGCGAATGGCCATTACATCAAAGCTCAGCGGTCGCCAGAAGGGCAGTATTGGATCGTTAACACGGGCCTATCTGAAGGGCCGCATCTCTGGACGTTTCTTCCCTACTATTTCCTTGTCATCGGCGCCACGCTTCTTTTGTGCTGGTTGGCTTCAGTGGGTGTGATATCGCCCGTCCGCAGAATCGCGGCTTCCATCGCGCTATTCGGCCAAGGCAACCTCTCCGTTCGCGTGCAAACCAACCGGCAGGATGAAATCGGACAACTCGGGCGCTCGTTCAACCAAATGGCCGAGCGCCTGCAACGTTTGATTGTGAGCGAGCGAAGGCTGCTGGGGGACATATCGCACGAACTTCGATCGCCGCTTGCACGGCTGAAATTCGCCATCAAGCTGGCCAGAACATCCGCGGACAACAAGACGGCTCTCGATCGCATCGAGCGGGATGTGGACCGGATTGCCTCGCTGGTGGCCGACATCGTGGACATCACCTTCATCGAAAGCGATCCCGCGGCTCATAGCGCAAAGATCGAATGCACCGGCGAGATCGTCGATGACGTGGTGCGCGACTGCGCCGTGGAAGCGGAGATGCGCGCTTGCCGCATCGCTGTAAATGGCCGGCTCGCAGGCCAGGTTCAAGGCAATCGTGAACTGCTGCGGCGCGCGGTGGAGAATGTGCTGCGCAATGCAATTCGCTATTCACCGGAACATTCCACGATCGATGTGTCCATCTCCGAGGATTCCAGCTCCGCGAACATTGCGGTGCGTGACTACGGACCTGGCGTCCCAGACGACGCGCTTACGCGGATCTTCGATCCTTTCTTCCGCGTTGAAGAGGCGCGCGATGCCATGAGCGGAGGATCCGGGCTGGGTTTGTCCATCGCCAAGCAAGCGGTGCAAGTGCATCGTGGAACGATCGTCGCTGAGAACGC
>Ga0302157_10008227_pt1 | contig 10296 bp, 10 predicted proteins | sample I_Bog_N3_3_FD_193502 | JGI IMG/M metagenome (GOLD analysis project Ga0302157, IMG submission 193502) | Peat permafrost microbial communities from Stordalen Mire near Abisko, Sweden - I_Bog_N3_3 | ecosystem: Environmental > Terrestrial > Soil > Wetlands > Peat | place: Sweden: Abisko, Stordalen...
TGAACTGATCTGGCCGTCGAATCCCCATCTGCCCCAATTACCATTCCACCGCCCGCGTGCCTATTTCGAGGCACCCGCCGGTTCTACGCTCCGGTGCAGCCCACCTCCGCACCAAGTCATGAAGATATCGCATCGCGAAGGCGGCGGAAATGGGGAGAGGCTCGGGGTGGTAAATCAATCGTTGCCAGGGTGCCGTCGAGTTACGGGATGGCGCCACCTGAGTCGTCTTGCAATCCGCCTCGCCTTCGCCCATGAGGGGAACAGTCGGAAGGGTGGCCGAGCGGTTTAAGGCACCGGTCTTGAAAACCGGCGTGCCTGCAAGGGTACCGTGGGTTCGAATCCCACCCCTTCCGCCAACCATGCTCGCGCGCCGCGCGCTCACCCCCAACCCCCGCCACGATTGCGCGTCGCGATCGCCACAATGCAGTGGCATCACCCAGCGATGAATCGCTGCTCCTTGAAACTCAGCTCCTCCGCCCTGCTCTGCCTTGCCGGCCTTTTGCTGTCGTCGTGCGCCGGCAGAACCCCGGGCGAACGCCTTGCTGACATGCCGCACTGGATGGGCGGCGAGCCGGCCGGCGTTCCGCCGCGGCGCGGCACGCCGGAATACGACGCCTGGATGGCCGCGCGCGCCAGCGATGCGGCGCGGCCCAAGACCGATAGCAAGACCGATCAGGCCAGATAGCCACGCGGCTCCTATCGTCCAGGTCGCTCGGCGGGTGGTGGCCAGACACCTTGCCTGTGCACACTTCGCGTCAGCCCATTGCGCTCGTCCAGGGGTTGAGAAACACTCACCGCAGTGGCGTTGTGCGCGGGGGCGTAAGATGCGTAAGCAGGATGTGCGGTTCGACTACCACCGCTATCGGCAGTTGCTGGCCGAGGCGGTCGACGAGAATAAGCGGCTGGCGCTGATCGATGTGCTGATCGAGGAACGCGCCAGGGAACGGCTGGAAGCGCAGCGCGCTTCGGATCGGGCCGCAATGACAGCCGCGACCATTGCCACGGTGCTCGGGACATCGAGGGTCTGATCGTCGGTCGGCTGTCGAGCGGAACGCGGGCTTTCTTTGCGATTCCATTAACGATGCCCGGCAAAGGCTCTTAAACTTTTTGGATCTACAACCTCCCGGCCCGAAGTATTTCAGGGCCAACAAACGGGGGTTTCAATGACCATGATTTCAATCGTTTCGCCGGGTTCAATTCTGATGGCGCAAGCCGATCGTGAATCGTCCAGGGCGGTCGCGTTGTTCTGCTTGCTTGGACTTGTCGCGTCGCTCTGCCTGATGACGTTCGGCGTGGATCTGAGCGCGGGACTGGCCTGAGCGAACCACGCAAGTTGCGCTGTCGCCCTGGCGGGCCTTTGCGGCCCGCCATCGCTATAAGCCCTCACTCGCGCTGGGCGGCTGCTGTTGTCCCGGCGGCACTGCAGCGAAACTCACGCCGATCCTGTTATTCTGAATCCACGCAATCCTGCATTCGCGAACCGAGGCGTCCGTCGCCATCACCAGACTGAAACGCGCAGGCACGAAGGCCGGGTTCTCGACATCGATGGCCGCGCCTTCGACCGAGATGTTCCGGACCACGCAGCTCATGACGGAACCGCCCGATGACACATAGGCGGGTTCGTTTATTTCGCTCCGCGGGTGCTTTCGCTTCTCTTCCATCGGCTTCTGCCTTGATTTCCGAGCGGGAAAGAAGGCTAACCGAAAATCTTAAAGAATTTGGATCGACCCCCGATCCTGTCCCCGATCGTGGCGGGGCACGCGGCACCGGCGCAACCAGCCAAAAGCGAATGGAAAATGTCAAACATCTGCGGTGGATCGCCCCTGCGGTCCCCTTGCGATTTCAATGGCGCGCCCTTCCGTTCGGCGCGCGGGCGGCGTAGCATTCCCATTACCAGCGGTGTGTAGGCGCGACGCCCGCTCAAAAAACGAACATGCGCCAAGGGGAAAACGCCATGTTCGAGATACTCGACCGACGCACGAGTCTGACCGGCAACCAGATCAAGATCCTTGCCGCAGCCATCATCGGGGACGCGCTTGAATTCTTCGACTACTTCCTGATCGGCTTCGTGCTCGCCTTCCTGATCGGACCCTGGAAGCTCACCTTCGGCCAGTCGGCGACCGTACTGATGAGCTCAGGCATCGGCGCCATCATGGGCGCCTATGCCTGGGGCTGGCTCGCCGACCGCATCGGGCGCCGCAAGGTGTTCATCGGCACCGTGCTGAATTTCTCCGTTGCCACCGGCCTGTTGTATTTCACGCCCGATAACGGCTGGATTTATCTATCGGTGATGCGCTTCTTCGTCGGCGTCGGCGTCGGCGGGCTGTATTGCGTGGACCTGCCGCTGGTGCAGGAGTTCATGCCATCGTCCAAGCGCGGCTGGGTCGGTGGCATCGTCACCTGCGTGATTCCGCTTGGCACCGGCCTCGGTGCGGTGCTCGGCGCCAATGTGGGCAACGGCGATTGGCGGCTGTTGTTCGCGATCGGCGTGCTGCCGGCGCTATTGGTGCTGCTGGTCCGGCTCTGGGTGCCGGAATCGCCGCGCTGGCTATGCCGCCAGGGCCGCTACGAAGAGGCGCGCGAGTCGCTGGCCTGGGCGCTGCAGATGGAGCCTTCGGCGCTGCCGTTGCCGACCGCCGCGGACGCAGGCCCGGTCGTCAAGAGCTACTGGCTCGACCTGTTCAAGTATCCGCGCAGCATGATCGTGTCCTGGCTCGGCAATGCCGGCGCGCAGACCGGGGTCTACGGCATCACGCTGTGGGTGCCGTCGCTGTTCGTGCTGCTGCTCAAGGTGACGCCGCAGGAAGCCTCGAAGATGATGATCCTGCTGACCGTCTTCGGGTTCGTCGGCCGCCTTTCCTTCTCCTTCCTCTCGGACCGCATCGGCCGGCGCAACTCCGGCGGCTTGCTGGGCTTCGGCGCTGGCGTTCTGACGATCGTGTCGGGCTACAATTACGACGTGACGTTCATGGGCGTCTCGGCGTTCTGGCTGATCCTGGCGGTGACTTATTTCTTTGCCGATGGTGGTTTTGCCATCGTCGGGCCCTATGCGGCGGAAATCTGGCCCTCGCATCTGCGGACCTCCGGCATGGGCTCGGCCTATGGCTTCGGCGGCATCGGCAAGATCATCGGACCGGTAGGGCTCGCCCTGATCGTGGGATCGGGCAATTATCTCAAGCCGGATGTGCCTTTGCCGCAGATTCCTCAGGCGTTCGTTTATCTTGGCTGCTGGTTCCTGATGGCCGGGGCGGTGTACTATTTCCTGGGGATCGAGACCAAGGGCAAGTCGATCGAGCAAATCGATCGGGAACTGGCCGCCGGCGCCGATCTGGCTGCAGCCAACGCCGCGGTACGTCGGGCATAGCCTTGACGCGTAGCCGGGCCAGGCCGACGGCGGACCGGCTGCACGGCTGACTCAACCATTTTGAAACCGTCGGCGCCCGGATCATGGGCGCCGATACCGACCTAACCTTCGTCTGGGAGAATGCCTCATGCCGCTCGGCCCTCTGCAACACTTCACCATCGAGCCCTCCGATCTGGAGAAGACCAAGGATTTTTATTGCGACGTGCTGGGGCTGGAGAACGGCGATCGTCCTCCGCTCGATTTTCCCGGCTATTGGCTCTATTCCGGCGGCACCGCCACGGTTCACCTGATGGGCACGCGCAAGCCGCGCGAAGGCATCGTGGTGCGCGGGACCGAGAAGAAATTCGAGGATACCGGCCGCCTCGACCACATCGCCTTCGCCGCCACCGATGTCGAGGGCGTGCGCCAACGCCTGCAGTCCAGAGGCGTAAGATTCCGCGAAAGCATCGTGCCGCGCACCGGCGATACGCAGTTCTTCCTACATGATCCCGACGGCGTTGGCGTCGAGCTCAATTTCCCCAAGGCGTGAACCGCCTTCATCGCTGTTGTTGCGCGATGGCTCGGCCGGCGAACCGCTGGCCGGGCTTTTTTGATCTTAAACGCCATGTGAGCGCAACGGCGCGTTCTGCGCGTTTGCTGCGACCGCACGCACGCCGATCCCGACAAGGCCTTGAGCCCGCCATCACTCGGGCACGAAGCGGTCAGCGTTTGCTCAATTTTGCGTGAGGAAAAGAAGGGCCGCGCCGCTGCGGCAGGATAGCCGGGTGCCACGCCTTCCACCTACCCCAGGGCATGTGTGCCCGGCTATTCGCCGGCGGCGTCAGCGGGCGTTTCTCGGGCGTAGTTGCGGCTTAATCGAGCCCGCGCTCGTGACTGAGGCGCACCATTTCCTCGATGAAGATCTGCTTTTGCTTGTCGTTGAGACTTGCGAACAGCGGCTCGGCGGCATCGGCGACGTTGCGCTGGTCCACCGCACGGTCGTTGAGAAACTGCGCCTCGTTGCGCATCTGCTCGATGATGTCGTCGGGCGGATCGCGCTGGGCGCGCGCAATGCGCAGGTTGAGGCGGTCGGCGCCGTTATGGCCGAGATAATGCATCGCGCTGTTGAACGCGGTCCAGTTCTTCTCCTGCTCGGGCGTCAGATTCAGCTCGGCCTTGATCCGGTCGATATTCGCATCGCTGTTGGCGACGATCTGTTCGGCGGTCAGCTGCGGCGCCCCCTGCTCCTGGGTCAGCACCGCGGCCTGTTTGCCTTCTCTGGCTTCCTTTTGGCCCTTGGCCGCCTTCCCGGCTTTCGCGGAACCCGCCTGTTTCGTCCCGTTCGGCCCGTTCGTCGCATTCGCCGCGGGTGCGGACTGCCCGCCTTTGGCCACGCCGAGCACGCCGGTGAACACGCCGACCACGCCGCCGATGGCGCCTCCCAACACACCACCCACGGGTCCGGCCGCCTTGTTACCGGCCTCCGCGCCCTGCTGAACGCCTTGAACCACTTGCGCGTCCACCGACAACGGCGCGCCGAGAAGCAGGACGACAACGGCTCCGAGCACGTAACACAGCCTCGAATGCGCCCGCGCCGTCGGTGTCGGACTGATCATCATCTGGCCTCCATGGTGGATCCGGTATCGGCCGGCTTCTGGCGCACGGCGATTCTGCGTGTGGCGACAATATCGTTTTCGCACCGCGCGAGTCTACCGTCGCGCCGCGCCGGCATATCGAGAAAGTGCTTCCGCACGAGCCGGTTACGACTGGCTGAAACCGGCCCGCGGCGCGATGGCAGGCACGTCTTAAGCCCGAGCTGCGTCCGATATGTGCAGCGCAATAATCGACGGGCGCTCCGGCGGATTGCCGCGAAGGAACTTCCGCTGCGACCTGCCGGCACACAACGTTAGTTCTATGGCTCCGGGAACCTGATTTCTCGACAGCCGTCGCCAATTCTGCTCTGATCGACGCAACGAAACTTCGTAGCGCCCTGCAACGGCATTTCGAGCCTGCCCGGCGGCGAAGAAAAAATAACAACGAGATCACCAAGCTTACCAAGATTGGCCCACCAGGGAGGGAACGCCATGTCACGGAAAAAGCTTTCTCGTCGACAATTCGTTGCAGCTACCGCACTGTCGTCCGCCGCGCTGATCACGGCGCCCTATGTTCGAGGCGCATATGCGGCGGGAAAGCTTACCATGGGCTTCTGGGATCACTGGGTACCCGGCGCCAACGACGCCTCTACCGCTCTGGTCAATGAGTGGGCCGCCCGAGAGAAGGTCGAGGTCTCGATCGACTACATCACGAGCAACGGCAGGAAGAACGAGATAACGATCGCCGCGGAAGCTCAGGCACAATCCGGTCACGACATTCTCGCGATGCCGACATGGTGGCCGCACGCCCAGTCCGATCTGCTCGAGCCGATGAACGATGTCGTCGAGCCGCTAATCAAGCTGAACGGAGCCGTCAATGGCACCGTGGAATATCTCGGCAAGCTGGGCGACAAATGGCTGGGTGTCCCCGCCTGTGTCGGCAGCCAGATCAAGGGGCCCTGCTCGCGGATCGACCTGATGAAGAAGTACGCCGGCATCGACGTGCAGGAGATGTATCCGGCAGGCAGCCCGCCCAAAGCGGATAACTGGACCACGGATACCTTTCTCAAGGCGGCCGAGGCCTGCCACAAGGCCGGCTTTCCGTTCGGGATCGGTCTCGGCGAGACCAGCGACTCCGTCGATACCGTCGGGGCGTTCTTCCTGGCTTTCGGGGCCGAGGTGGTCGACGCCAAAGGCAACGTCACCGTCAAGAACGACAACGTGCGGCAGGTTCTCGAATACTACAAGAAGCTGATGGCTTTCCTTCCGCCGGATGCACCCGCCTGGGACGACGGTTCCAACAACCGATGGCTGATCTCGGGTAAGGGCGCACTGATCATGAACCCGCCGAGCGCATGGGCCGTCGCCAAGCGCGATGCGCCGCAAATCGCCGAGCAATGCTGGACGCACGGTTTCCCGGTGGGACCGAAGGGCCGCTTCGCGCCGTTCCTTCCCTATTTCTGGAGCGTGTGGAATTTCTCCAAGAACAAGGAGGCAGCCAAGAGCCTGCTCACCTATCTGTCGCAGCCGGCCTCGATCGAAAAGATGGTTACGGCCAGCGGTGGTTACGATTTGCCGGCCTTCGAAAAGCTGACCACCCTGAAGATCTGGGCGGAGCAAGGCCCGCCAAAGGGCACGCTGTTTCACTACCCGAATCCATACAACCATCAGAAGCTATCGATCTCGGCGTCGCCGGCCCCGCCGAAGATCGCCCAGCAGATCTACGTGCAGGCAACCCTGACCAAGATGTGCGTGCGTTTCTACCAGGGCGAGGCCATGGAGAAGACGCTGGCCTGGGCGGAAGGCGAACTCGAAGGCTTCATGCGAAGCTAGACCGTCAATCGCCGTGGCGCGCAGGCAAGCACTGCCCGCCCGCCACGGCGGCTCGCAACGGCGCGGCCGCGCCAGAATGCCGGAGGCCGGCATCGCGCAGGCACGCCGAAGAGACCGTTCCTCTGAAATGAACCGCTTGAGGAAAATGCATCATGGTCGATGTCGCATTTCAGCCGAACAGCCTCCCCCGGGCGCGGTCGACGCGGAAACGCACGAGCTTGCGAACCGCGCTGAAGCGCAAGTCCACTTCGGCCTTCCTGATGACGCTCCCGCTGATCCTGCTGATCGTGATCCTGGTGATCTATCCGGCGTTCTATTCGCTGCATCTGGCGACGCTGAACAAGTCGATGAAGCACTTCGTCGGCCTCGGAAACTTCGAGTTCTTGTTCAAGCGCGAGACGTTCTGGCTGGTGGTGAAACAGTCATGCATCTTTGCGCTCACGGCCGTGTTCTTCAAGGCGCTGATCGGCTTCATCGTTGCCCATTTCGTCCACAACATTCCGGCCAAGGGACAGCGCAAATGGCGCGGCATGTTGCTGGTGCCGTGGGTTATCCCCCCTGCGATGAGTACGCTGGCGTGGCTGTGGCTGTTCGACCCGTCCTACAGCGCCTTCAACTACACGTTGGCCTTTTTCGGCATCGGACCGATCCCCTGGACCGGTGACGCCAACTGGGCGCGGTTCTCGGTCATTCTGGTCAACGTCTGGTTCGGCGCGCCCTTCTTCATGATCATGTATCTGGCGTCGCTGAAATCGGTGCCCGAGCAGCTCTATGAGGCCGCCGCCATCGACGGCGCCAACTGGTGGCAGCGTATCTGGTATGTGACGTTGCCGATGATGCGCAACATCATCGCAATCACGACACTGTTCTCGCTGATTGTTACTTTCGCCAATTTCGATATCGTCCGCATCCTGACCGCCGGCGGTCCGCTCGACCACACCCATCTGTTCGCGACATGGGCGTTCCGTCTCGGAATCGAGGGCGGCGACATCCCGCTCGGCGCCAGCGTCTCGCTGTTCATGTTCCCGATTTTGGCGATCGCGGCGATCTTCATCCTGCGCGATATCAACAAACGCGGAAACGAAGCCTGATGACCAGTACCGTCGTGATCGACAAGGCCGCGCCGACCCGCCACGTGAAGTACGGTAGCATGAGCCGCGACCGCACCTGGGCGCTGCGCTGGTCGTACTTCTTCCTCACGCTGTTTGCGATCTTCTCGCTGGTGCCGCCGCTCTACATGCTGATCACCTCGCTGAAGAGCAGCGCGGAGATTTCGGCGGCGACCAATCCCTGGTGGGTGTTTCATCCGACGCTTTCCAACTACGCCGAACTGCTGACATCGAACCAGTATATGAGGTTTTTCCTGAATTCCGCGATGGTCTCCGTCTTTGTCGTGACCATCACCATGCTGATCAGCGTGCCGGCCGCCTTCGCGCTGTCACGCATGCGGTTCTGGGGCTCGGCGACGCTCGCGACCGGGGTATTTCTGACCTACCTCATCCCCGACACGTTGTTGTTTCTGCCGCTGTTCAAGATGTTCGCGGTATTCCACGACTGGACCGGAATCCAGCTGATCAACCGATGGTATGTGCTTCTGATCGTCTATCCGACGCTGACGGTGCCGTTCTGCACCTGGATCATGATCGGCTATTTCGCCTCGATCCCCAAGGAACTCGACGAGGCCGCCATCATCGACGGCGCGTCCTGGTTCCAGACGCTGACGCGCATCTTCATCCCGGTCGCCCTGCCCGGCCTAATCGCCGCCACCATCTTCGCCTTCACGGTCTCGTGGGCGCAGTTTCTTTATCCGCTGGTGTTCACGACCTCGACCGATCAGCTGGTGCTGCCGGTCGGCATCATCACCACCCTGATCAAGGGCGATGTCTTCAACTGGGGACAGATCATGACCGGCGCACTGCTCGGCGCCGCGCCGCCGCTGATCATCTACGCCTTCTTGATGGATTACTACATCGCCGGCCTGACCGCCGGCGCCACAAAGGGTTGAACCTCATGGCTGACGTGACGTTGCGCAAGGTGATCAAGCGTTATGACGAGGTCGAGGCGGTGCGCGGCATCGATCTGGACATCGCCGACCATGAGTTCGTCGTGCTGGTGGGGCCGTCGGGCTGCGGAAAGTCGACCACGCTGCGGATGATCGCGGGCCTCGAGGACATCACCGACGGCGACATCATGATCGGCGGCGACGTCGTCAACGACGTGCCGCCCAAGGACCGCGATATCGCGATGGTATTCCAGAACTACGCGCTCTACCCGCACATGACGGTCGCCGAAAACATGTCGTTCGGCCTGCGGCTGAAGCACTATCCGAAGGCCGAGATCAAGAGCCGGGTCACCGAAGCCGCGCGAATGCTCGACATCACCGACCTGATCGACCGCAAGCCGAAACAGCTTTCCGGCGGCCAGCGCCAGCGCGTGGCCATGGGCCGCGCCATCGTCCGCAATCCGAAAGTGTTTCTGTTCGACGAGCCGCTCTCCAACCTCGACGCCAAGCTGCGGGTGCAGATGCGGATCGAAATCAAGAAGGTGCACCAGAAGGTCCGCACCACGACCGTCTACGTTACCCACGATCAGGTCGAGGCGATGACGCTGGCGGACAGGGTCGTGGTAATGAACCATGGTCGCATCGAGCAGATTGGCACTCCGAACGAACTCTACCACCATCCGGCCACGCGGTTCGTCGCGGGCTTCATCGGCTCGCCGGCGATGAATTTCCTGCCCTGCCGGCTGGAGGACGCCGGCGGCCAGACCAACATACGCCTGACTGATCGTATCGCGTTTCCGTTGCCGCCGGCTCGCGCCGCGCGATATAAGAATATTCCGCGAAACGAGAAGTTGCTGCTGGGGCTGCGGCCGGAGCACATCGCCGAAGCCAAGGGGTATCCGGAGCCCGGCGTCGAACCTTTCGAGGCGGTGCTGGACGTCACCGAGCCGATGGGGATGGAGACGCTGATTTATTTCACGCTCGAAGGCGCCCAGATCTGCGGCCGGGTCAATCCCAATGCGGGGGCGCGCGATGGCGGGCCGCTTCGATTGGCAGTAGACCTCAACAATATGCACCTGCTAAACGAGGGTACAGGCGCCGTCGTTTGACGGCAGCACAATGAGAAAAGCGCTTCAACGAAAAGCCATGGCGCTGGGCAAGAAACTGGGCGGGGAACTGGGAATGGCGACCAACAAGAAGAAAATTTTTGTCACTGAATCGATGTCGCAGCCTGGAAGGGCTTTGTTGAAGGAGCGGGACGACATCGATCTCGTCGAATTCCCCAACATGATTTCGGCCAAGGATTTCGAAACGATGCTTCGGGACCAGGCCCCGGTGCACGGCGTGGCGCTCGGTGCTACCCGGTTCGGCGAGCCTGAAATCGAAGCCTCGAAGGACATGAAGGTGGTGACCCGGATCGGGGTCGGCTACGACGCCGTCGACGTTCCGGCGCTGAGCCGCCGCAAGATTCCGTTGATGGTGGCGGGCACCGCCAATTCGCCGTCGGTCGCCGAACAGGCGTTGTT
>Ga0302157_10008231_pt1 | contig 10292 bp, 8 predicted proteins | sample I_Bog_N3_3_FD_193502 | JGI IMG/M metagenome (GOLD analysis project Ga0302157, IMG submission 193502) | Peat permafrost microbial communities from Stordalen Mire near Abisko, Sweden - I_Bog_N3_3 | ecosystem: Environmental > Terrestrial > Soil > Wetlands > Peat | place: Sweden: Abisko, Stordalen...
GGTGCGACGGTGACCCCTGATCTCGGCCTCGTCACGCACCCCGCCGAGCGAGACGCGGACGAACTTGCGCCCGAGTGCGTTGGCCACCGATTCCCCGAGGGACGTCTTGCCGACGCCCGGAGGCCCCACCAGAGCCAGGATGGCGCCCGAACCACGGCCGTCGACGGGTGCGAGCCCGCGCTCAGCCTGCAGTTTGCGCACGGCCAGGTGCTCGAGGATGCGCTCCTTCACATCGGCCAGACCGTCGTGGTCGGCCTCCAGAATGCGTGACGCCTCGGGAATGTCGAGCCGGTCCTCGGACTCGGTGCCCCAGGGGATCTCGAGCACGGTGTCGAGCCACGTGCGGATCCAGCCCGTCTCGGGGCTCTGGTCACTGGTGCGCTCGAGCTTGTCGACCTCACGCTCGACCGCCTTGCGGACGTGCTCGGGGAGGTCGCGCGCTTCGATCTTGGCCCGGTAGTCGTCGGGGTCCTCGTCGCCGGACTCGCCGCTGAGGCCGTTGAGCTCCTTGCGGATGGCATCGAGCTGGCGGCGCAGCAGGAACTCGCGCTGTGTCTTCTCCATGCCCTCTTCGACGTCGGTCTTGATCTTCTCGCGCAACGTGACGTCGGCCAGCGTGTCGCGGGCCCACCCGAGGACGAGGCGGAGACGCGCTTCGACGTCGCGCGTCTCGAGCACCTCGACCTTCTGCGTCAGCGAGATGTCCGGTGAGTACCCCGCCATGTCGGCCAGGCGGCCGGGCTCGTGGATCTCGCGCAGCTGCGCGGCAATGCGGCCGGCGCCCCGACTGTGCAAAATATTCTCGAGCACGGCGCGGTACTCCCGGGCCAGTTCGTTGGCGGCCGGGGAGGGCTCGGGCTCGTCGAGGGGCTCGGCTTCCACCCACAGGGCGTCGCCCGTGCCGGGGACCCCGGTGCCGATGACGGCGCGACGGTCACCCCGGATGGCCACGGCGGGCAGCCCACCGGGCAGGTCGCCCTCCTCCATGACCTCGGCGATCACGCCGACGGCGGCAAAACGGCCCTCAATGTGGGGCACCAGGAGCAGACGCCCCCCGGCCGAACGGGCCGAGTCCACCGCGGCACGGGCCTCATCGGACTCGAGCGCCATGGTGAAGACCATCCCGGGCAGCACAACCCCTGAGGTCAGTGGCAACAATGGGAGCGTCACATTCTCGTTCGTCATCAGGTGTCCTTTTGTAATGCCGTAATGGCAATTCCTCTGACTGGTCAACCATATGGGCGGAGAGGACATTCCCGAGCGGGTCTGGCCCCTGGTCAGCCGTTTGTAATCCTGTAATCACAGCTTTTCCACCGGTCACCATACGGGTCGGGAGGCCTGCACGAAGCGGGTCCGGCCGGTCCCGAAGGAATACGCTGGAACCCGTGAGCGGCACCGAGACAGCCCCCAGCCCAGGAGCAGCGGGCAGCACGACCCTGGCCCCGGCGCGGCCCGATCCCGAACTGGACGACGGCGACCACGACCGGATGGCCCACATCGTCCTGGAGGGGTACACCCCCACCAAGGGCAGGAAGAAAGGCAAGTACGTCTCGGCGGGACCCAGCGTGGTGGAGGGCATCGTCAACGGGACGGCCGTACGTGCCCTCTGCGGCAAGGAGTGGGTGCCCGGGCGGGACCCCAAGCGCTACGGCCTGTGCCCCACCTGCAAGGAAGTCGCCGAGTCCATGGGGTGGAAGATCCCCGCCAGCTGAGCCCGCGCACCCTTCGCCGCGTGGCATTCGTGCCCGCGTGCTGCCGGTTCGCTACCGTCGCGACAACGCGATGATCCGTGGCCGATGGCGGGCCGCCGAAGGGAGCACGGTTGGCACAGGTCAGCTTCGACGGCGTCACCAAGCAGTTCGGTGACACCACCGCGGTCGACGATCTGACGTTGCACGTGGCGGATGGCGAGCTCCTCGTGCTGTTGGGCTCGTCGGGATGTGGCAAGACGACGGCGCTCCGCATGGTGGCCGGTCTCGAGGACGTGACGAGCGGCACCGTCTCCATCGGCGATCGGGTGGTGAACGACGTCGACCCCAAGGACCGCGACATCGCCATGGTCTTCCAGAGCTACGCGCTGTACCCGCACTTGACGGTGGCCAAGAACATTGCGTTTCCGCTGCGCCAACGCGGCGTCGACAAGGACGAGCGGGCGACCAAGGTGGCACGGGCCGCCGAGACCCTCGGTCTGGCCGCGCTGCTCGACCGTAAGCCAGGACAACTCTCGGGTGGTCAGCGCCAGAGAGTGGCGCTGGCCCGGGCCATCGTCCGGGAGCCCCTCGTCTTCCTCATGGACGAGCCGCTGTCGAATCTGGACGCCGCCCTGCGCGTGCAGACGCGCGCCGACATCGTGGAGCTGCAGGCGCGCCTGTCCACGACCACGCTTTACGTCACCCACGACCAGGTGGAAGCCATGACGATGGGCCACCGCATCGCCGTCATGAGCGAAGGGAAGCTGCAACAAGTGGCCGCACCCGAGGCGTTGTACGCCCGGCCGGCCAACTCGTTCGTGGCGCACTTCCTCGGCAGCCCGGGCATGAACCTGATGGAGGGGATGCTCGTCGAGAGTGGCGCGACGGCTGCGGCGGGCGTGGACCAGCAGGGCACCCTGTGCGTGGCCTTCCCGGGCGCGTCGGTGCCGCTGCCCTCGGCCGTGGCCGATGCCGTGCGCGGCGCGGGGCCCGACGTGCTGCTCGGCTTGCGGCCCGAGGCACTGCACCTCAGCGAGGACGGAGCCATCGGCGCCACCGTGGTGATCGTGGAGCTGCTCGGTGCCGAGACCCACGTCATCTGCCACACCGAGACGGGTGCCCGGATCATTGTGCGCCAGAGCGCTGCGGCGGCCAAGCCGAAAATCGGCGAGGCCGTGCGCATCGCCGTGGACCCCGACCCGGCCGCCTACCACCTCTTCGACCCCGCCGAGGGTGGGGCCCGCCTGGGCGGACCGTCATGACGGCGGTCACGACGGCGCCTCCGGTCGTGCCGGATCCGCTGGGGGGCGACGGGGCCGGCGCCGGCGCCGCCCGGGACGCCGGAGGCTCGTCGGTGACGCGCTCCCGGCGCCGCAAGCAGTCCCTGCTGGCCTACCTCCTGATCCTGCCCGCCATGGTGCTCTTCGGGGTCTTCTCCTTCTATCCCTTCCTGCGCAACTTCAAGCTGATGCTCTACGAGACCCCGCCCGTGCCGGGCCTGCCGCCGCATTACGTGGGGCTGCACCAGATCATCCCCACCATCACCTCGACCCAGTTCACCCAGAGCCTCGTCACGACCCTGTTCCTGGTCGTGCTGGTGGTGCCGATCAGCTTGCTGGCCGGGCTGGGGCTGGCCGTGGCGGCGCACCGCAAGCTCAAGGGCATGGCTGTCTACCGGGTGATCTTCTCCTCCACGGTGGTCAGCTCGGTGGCGGTCGCCTCTGTGGTCTTCGGGACGCTGCTCAACCCGGTGGTCGGGCTGTTGCCCTGGCTCGGGATCAACCCGAACCCGCCCGCCCTCGAGAGCTCGACCTGGGCCCTCCCCGCGGTGGCGCTCATCACCATTTGGCAGTTTCTCGGCCTGTCCTTCATCGTCATGCTGGCCGGTCTGCAGTCGGTTCCCGACGAGCTGCTGGAGGCGGCCCGCATCGACGGCGCCGGCCCGTGGACGCGCTTCTGGCGCATGACGGTGCCGCTCCTGTCCCCCACCATCTTCTTCGCCGGCGTGATCAGCACCATTTACGCCTTCCAGGCCTTCGGCGCCATCGACATCCTCATCGGCAGTCAGAACGCCGTGCGTCTGCACACCAACGTGCTCATCTACAACATCATCAACACGCTGCAGATCGAGAACAACGCCGGTGCCGCCGCCATCATGTCCACCGTCCTCTTCCTGATTCTGTTGGTGCTCACCCTGCTGCAGATCCGTCTCTTGGAACGGCGGGTGAGCTATGCCAACTGACGTGCTGGAGTCCCCGGTCTCGGTGCCGGCCACGCCGGTGACCGCGACAGCGCGCCGACCGCGGCGCCGCCTGCGCACCATCGGCAGCTACACCCTGCTGACGGTGGGCGCCCTCATCATTCTGTTCCCGATCTACGTGACGATCGTGAACTCGCTTCTTTCGCCGGACCAGCTGGTGCACCAGCCGCCGCCGCTCTTCCCGACCAACCCGCAATGGCACGACTACAGCGCGGCGTGGAACGGGGGGCAGATGTCGCAGTACGTGACGACCTCGGCGATCATGACGGCGATCATCGTCGTGGGCCAGCTCGTCACATCGGTGCTGGCCGCCTACGCCTTCGCCTTCCTGACCTTCCCGTTCAAGCGGACGCTCTTCGCTCTCTGTCTGGCCACGTTGATGATCCCGCTCGAGGTCACGTTCATCACCAACCTCGACACCATCACCTCGCTGCACTGGTTCAACACCTATGCCGGGTTGTCGATCCCGTTCCTGGCCACCGGGTTCGGCATCTTCCTGCTCCGCCAGGCCTTCCTGCAGATCCCCCGCGACCTGCAGGAAGCGGCCCAGCTCGACGGCTACGGGCACTTCAAGTTCATGCTGCGGGTGGCGGTGCCGCTCGCTCGGCCCTCCCTCGCCGCGCTCGCCGTGTTCTCGTTCCTCGGGGCCTGGAACCAGTACCTGTGGCCGCTGGTGTCGACGGGCGGGACGACACCGCTCAACACGGTGCAGATCGGCCTGAAGCAGCTGCTCGGCACCCAGGTGTCGACTATCCCGGTCTCGCTCGCCGGCGCCGTCATCGCCTTCGTGCCGCTCGTGATCCTGCTCCTCATCTTCCAAAAACAACTGGTGCGCAGTCTCACCGCGGGCGCCGTCAAGTAATCGGAGCGTGACAAGGCCACCCGGCGGCGCTGCACCCGCGCTGCCGGGTGCTAGGCAATTGATATGCGCAGCCTTCGCCTTTCCCGATTCGCCGCCGTCGCGCTCTTTGCCACGACGCTCAGCGGCACGGCCGCATCGGCCGCCATCGGGGCCAGCACCCCGGCCGGAGCCGCCAGTCTCCCTGCCTGCAATCTCAAGACCCTGGCCAACCACAAGGGCCTGGTGCAGATCACGTTCTGGGAGTCGGCGTCCGAGGCCAACCTGACGACGCTGCAGGGCATCACCAGCGCGTTCAACTCGTCGCAGACCAAGGTGCACGTGACCCTGGTCACCCAGACGGGTTACGACGACACCTGGCAGAAGTATCTCGCCGGCCTCTCCAACGGGCAGCTGCCCGACGTGGTGCAGCTCGAGGACCAGCGCACGCAGGCGGCCATCGACACCGGCTCCTTCCTCCCGGTGCAGTCCTGCATGAACGCGGCCAAGTACTCGACGAGCGACTACCTGCCCCGGCCCTTGGCCTACTGGAAGGTGAACGGGGTGCAGTGGGCCCTCCCCTTCGCCGTCTCGGCGCCGATCCTCTATTACAACGAGAACGCCTTCACCAAGGCGGGCCTCAACCCGAACAACCCCCCGGCCACGCTGCCGGAGATGGTGAGCGACGCCAAGGCGCTCAAGGCCTCGGGCAGCGGCATGGGGCTGGTCCTCGACCCCTGGCACCTCGAGACGTGGCTGGCCACGGCCAACCAGCTCTTCGTCAACAACAAGAACGGGCGCACGGCGCGCGCCACCCAATCGGCCTTCAACACCAAGGCCGCCGTGTCCATCTTCAGCCAACTGAGCACGTTGGTGCGTTCGGGCTACGCCACGACCAACCCGTCGACCGGACCCGACGAGTTCGACAACCTGCTCGGCATCGGCAGCGGCAAGTACGGCATGACCATTGAGACGTCGGCCGCCCTCGGGACCGTGACCCAGCTGCTCGGGAGCGGGAAGTACGCCAACGTGAAGCTCGGGATCAGCGCCTTCCCGGTCTACAGCTCGCTGGTCCAGGGCGGGGTCGAGCCCGGGGGCTCCGGGGTGTACATCTCGAACAAGGTCCCCGCACTCCAACAGGCGGCGTCGTGGCAATTCATCTCGTATCTCATGAGTACGCAGAGCCAGGCCACGTGGGCGGCCGGAACGGGCTACATCCCGGTCCGCAAGTCCTCGGCGCAGACCGCCACCGTCCAGCACCTGTGGGCCACCAACCCCGGCTACAAGGTGGCCTACAACGAAATCAACAGCGGCGTGAACTCGGCGGCCACCTCGGGCTCGGTGATCGGCCCCTACGCCGACGTGCGCACCGACGTGCTCAACGCCGAGATCTCCATGTACACCCAGGGCGTCAGGCCGGCCGCCGCGGTCAAGTCGGCGGCCCAGAACGTGAACACCACGATCTCGAACTACAACAGCCGGTTGGGTTCCTAGAGCCCCTCCCTGAGGGGCCCGGACCCGGCCGCCAGGCACGAACCGGAGCCCGGGCGTCCCATCTCCTTCCCGCCACATCGGCAGTTCGGCACCGTTCCTCAATAGGGCCGAAAGTCACAACGCACCGAAGAACCGCAGTTCAGGTGGGCGCTTCGGTAGTCTCGGCCTCTGCGCGGTGCGCTCCGGGTGGGAGCCGAGCACTGGCTAAAGGAACGAAGACGGCATGGTGGCTCAGGACACAGAAACAGTCGGCCTGGCCGGCTACCGGGTCCTCTTCGCGCGCAGTTCGGAGGGTGTCCTCTTCTGCCACGAGGACGGCCGGATCACGGCGGCGAACCCGGCCGCCTGCGCCATGCTCGACATGTCGTCCGAAGAGATCTGCGCCCTCGGACGGGACGGGCTCGTCGACCAGGAGGACCCACGCTGGGACATCGCCGTGGCCGAGCGAGAGCGAACCGGATCCGCTGTCGGTGTGGCCCGCCTGCGGCGAGGCGACGGCCGCTTCGTCGAGATCGAAATGACGACCGTGCAATTCCGCACCGAGGACGGCGCTCCGCAGACGTGCTGCATCCTGCACGACATGGCCGGGCGCCTCGCCATAGAGCGCGAGATCGAGGAGCTCAGCGCGCGTCTGCTGCAACTGTCGCGGGGAGACGAACTCACCGGGTTCCACAACCGCCGCGGGCTCGTTGCGTCGGGCACCCAACTGCTGCAATTCGCCGACAGCCAGGACGCGCCGGTACACGCGCTCTTCGTCGATGTCGGCAACGTGCAGGACCTGAACGAGCGCCTCGGCCACCACGCCGGCGACGCCGCGCTGCAAGCCGTGGCCCGCGCCCTCGCGGTGACCTTCCGCAAGAACGATGTGCTGGCCCGCGTCGGCGGCACGCAGTTCCTGGTCCTGACGCTCCAGCTCCAGGCGTCCGAGTGCGCCGCCGTGACGGGACGCATCCACGGCCACCTCAGCGCCCGCGCCACCCGGGAATTCGTGGGCGCCCCGATTGAGGTCTGCTGTGGCTGGACCACGCGCCAGAGCGGCGAGCGCACCTCCCTGGAGGACCTCATCGCCCGATCCGACTGGGCCATGCTGGAATCCCGAGAGGGCCGCCGGGCCACCTTCGGGCCGGCCTCGGGTGCGACAGGCGCACCGCCCGCCGCCTCCTATTCGACCCGGAACGCCCTGCCGCCGCCCCGGAAACGATCCTGAACAGGCATTTTTCTGCGCCGGCCTTGGGGTCTGGCTATTCCTGACCAATCTGCTTGGATTTAGCAATCCAGGTGTATTAAGTTGCCCAGATGCTCAGAAACCCCCTGCACCCCAGCGCGCCCGCGGGCGCTCCCACCCGCCACCGCCGACTCGGCCCCAGCGCCCTAGTCGGTGCCCTGACCCTCTGCGGCCTGGCTTTCAGCGCCCTGCCGGCCGGTGCCTCGGGTGGCTCGGTGAGCCTGGTGGCCTACTCCACCCCCAAGCCCGCCTACAGCGTCCTGGCCGCCGCCTTCGCCAAGACGAAGGCCGGCGCGGGCGTGAGCGTCTCCCCCTCCTTCGGCCCCTCGGGCACCCAGGCCACGTCGGTGGTCGACGGACTTCCCGCCGACCTGGTCAACTTCTCGCTGACCCCGGACATGACCAAGCTCGTCAAGGCCGGCCTGGTCTCGAGCTCGTGGGACCGCACCCCGACCAAGGGAATGGTGACGAACTCCATCGTCTCGTTCATCGTGCGTCCGGGTAACCCGAAGCACATCACCACCTGGGCGGACCTCATTAAGCCCGGCGTCAAGGTGATCACGCCCAACGTCTTCAGCTCGGGCAGCGCCAAGTGGAACCTCATGGCGGCCTACGGCGCGCAGCTCACGCTCGGCAAGACCACGGCGCAGGCGCAGCTCTACCTCTCGAAGCTCCTCAAGAACGCGGTGGCGCAGCCGTCGAGCGCCAGTGCGGCGCTGCAGACGTTCCTGTCGGGACAAGGTGACGTCCTGTTGGACTACGAGGACGACGGGCTCTACGCCAAGAGTCAGGGCGAGCCGGTCAGCGTCATCACCCCGCCGCAGACCATCCTCATTCAGAACCCGATCGCCGTGACCAAGACGGCCAGCCCCGCGGCCAAAGCGTTCCTCGCCTACCTGCTCTCCCCCGCCGGCCAGACCGTGTGGGGCAAGCAGGGCTACCGGCCCGTGCTCCCGGCGGTGGCGGCCAAGTTCAACTTCCCCCGACCCAAGACGTTGTTCACCATCAACAAGGTCGGCGGCTGGACCTCGGTCAACACGAAGTTCTTCGACCCGACAACGGGCATTGTGGCGAAAATCGAGCAGTCGCTCGGCGTCTCCACCGCCAGCTCCTAGTCACCCATGAGCAGTACGGGCGTCTCCGTCCATGACCTGGGGCCCCCGGGGAAGGCCGGCGCGCCCGCCGCCCGCCGGCCGGGCCGGGGACAGTGGCGCCACACCCCTCCCCCGGCGCTGGCGGCGACCGGAAGGGTGCTGGGGCGCGTCGGTGGCCCTGCGCTGGCCGTCACCTACCTGTCCCTACTGGTGCTGCTGCCGCTGGCCGCGGTAGTGGCCAAGGCCTTCAGCGGCGGGTGGAGCACCTTCTGGGCCGAGGTGACCAACCCGCTGGCCGTGTCCGCTCTCGAGCTCACGCTCGTCCTCTCCGCCATTGTGGCGGTGGTCAACTCCATTGCCGGCTTGGCCATCTCGTGGGTGCTGGTGCGCGACGACTTCCGCGGCAAGTCGTTCGTGAGCGCGCTCATCGACCTCCCCTTCGCCCTGCCGACGGTGGTGGCCGGCCTCACGCTGCTCACGCTCTACGGCGTCGACAGCCCGCTACACGTCGACCTGGCCGGGACGCGGGTGGGCGTGGCCGTCGCGCTGCTCTTCGTGACGCTTCCCTTTTGCGTGCGCAGCGTCCAACCGGTGCTGGCCGAGCTCGATGCCGAGGTCGAAGACGCCGCCTCCTCCTTGGGGGCCACGCGCCGTCAGGTGCTCTTCCGGGTCATCCTCCCGAGCGTGCTGCCCTCGGTGCTGGCCGGGGCCGGCCTGGCCTTCGCCCGCGCCGTGGGCGAGTTCGGCTCCATCATCCTCATCTCCGGCGGCCTCCCCAAGACGGAGGTCTCCTCGGCTTACATCTTCAACCTGGCCCAGAGTGACGACTTCACGGGCGCCAGCGCGGTGTCGATCGTGCTGGTCGCCATCGCGCTCATTGTCCTGCTGGCCATCGGGTGGGCCCGCCGGCGCTTCGATATTCCGGACACCGTATGAAGGGCTCCCGCTGGCGCCTGCCGCTGCGCTACGCCGTGCTCCTCTACCTGGCCCTGCTCGTCGTGGTGCCGGTCGGCGCGGTCTTCTACCACGCCTTCTCGCCGGGACTCGGATCGGCGTGGGACGCCTTCACGACGCCGGACGGACTCCACGCGTTGTGGCTCACCCTCATTGTGGTGGCCATCGCCGTGCCGCTCAACACCGTCTTCGGCGTCGGGGTCTCGCTCATCCTGGCCCGCCACCGCTTCCCCGGCGCCTGGCTGCTCGATGCTCTCGTCGACATCCCGCTCGCCGTCTCCCCGGTCATCATCGGGCTCTCGCTGATCCTCGTGTACGGCCACACCGGCTGGTGGGGCAACTGGCTGGCCGCCCGCGGCATCACCGTGATCTTCTCGGTGCCCGGCATCGTCATGGCGTCGGCGGCGGTGTCGCTGCCCTACGTAGTGCGCGAGGTCCTCCCCGTGCTGCAGGAGCTCGGGACCGAACAGGAGCAGGCGGCCCGCACGCTCGGGGCCGGGTCCTTGACCGTCTTCCGCCGCATCACGCTGCCCAACATCCGCCGCGGCCTCGCCTACGGCGTCACGCTGACCACCGCCCGCGTGCTCGGCGAGTTCGGTGCCGTGTCCGTCGTGTCGGGCCTCATCGCCGGGAAGACGGACACGTACACTATTTTCATCTCCCAGAGCATCGACAACCTCCAGCCGCAGGCCGCCTACGTCGGCGCTGTCGTCCTCTGCCTGTCGGCCCTCATTGT
>Ga0302157_10008238_pt1 | contig 10285 bp, 8 predicted proteins | sample I_Bog_N3_3_FD_193502 | JGI IMG/M metagenome (GOLD analysis project Ga0302157, IMG submission 193502) | Peat permafrost microbial communities from Stordalen Mire near Abisko, Sweden - I_Bog_N3_3 | ecosystem: Environmental > Terrestrial > Soil > Wetlands > Peat | place: Sweden: Abisko, Stordalen...
ATGCTGTGGATCATTCCGGGCGCCGTGCTGCTGAATCTCGGCCTGAACATTTGGTTTATCGGCGGCGGTCTCGGCCTGCCGGCCTACGGCATGCAAGGCTCAGCGGCGGCCACCGCCACGACGCTCTGGGTTACCGCCGCGTCACTGGTGGCGCTGCTGCATGGCGGGCGTCACCGGCATTTCGTGCCGCTCGGATGGCCCCGTCTGTCGCTAGTCGGCGAGTTACTGGCGATCGGCGTGCCGGTCGGTGGCACGGTGGTGGTGGAGGCCACGCTGTTCCTGGCCACGGCGCTGATGGTGGGCGTGCTCGGCGCCGTGCAACTGGCGGCGCATACTGTGGCCATCAGCGTAGCCAGTGTCGCCTTCATGGTGCCGCTGGCCATCAGCCAGGCCGCCAATGTGCGCGTGGCCCACGCAGCCGGCGCCGGCGAAGCGGCCGCCGCCCGGCGCGCGGGCTTCGTCGCAATCGGCCTGGCCGCGTCGTTCATGAGTTGCACGGCGCTGCTGATGATGACGGCGCCGCATCTGATCGTTGGACTATATCTGAAGCCGGGCAGCGAGAGTGCGCCGCTGGCAGCGCGCTTGTTGCGCGTCGCGGCGGCGTTCCAAATCGTTGATGGCGTGCAGGTGGCGGCCAGCGGTGCGCTGCGGGGCCTGAAGGACACGCGCGTGCCGATGCTGCTCGCAACCTTTGGCTATTGGGGTATTGGATTTTGGCTCGGCCGCGCTTTGGCGTTTCAACTTGGCCTAGGCGTGGTGGGGCTGTGGTGGGGATTGTTCGCGGGGCTGGCGAGCGCGGCCGTTGCGTTGACGGCGCGGTTTGCCGTGTTCAGCAAAGTATAGGCGAGCGCTTCTTTTTTAAAAAGAGGCAAAAATTTTTGCGCGGCTGTCGCCAACAAACTGGCAAAAGTTTTTTGGTTCTTTTTTCAAAAAAGAACTACTTCCTCACTAATCAGCTACCTGCACCGCCACCTCGTTGCGCCGCAAGAACGGCAGCGCAAACGGCGGATCATAGCTCAGTACAGACGGCGTGCCCTCGATATGCTTGCCCGCGCCAGTCACTGCGGCGATTAACGCCTTCTGCTGCGCCTCACGCGCGGCATCGTCGATCACACCGGAAAACCGCAGCACAGCAAAGGTCTGCGGCGGCAAGGTCACGATATGCACCAACGGGTCGGTGGGCGCCGGCGGTCCCTTCTCAACCACCGATTTCGGCAAGAAGAACCGCATCGTATTGTCGCCGCCCCCCACCTGCACCGGCACGGTCATGGCAATCCGCTCGCCGCCAGTGGGCGGCTTCATTTCCACCGGCACCGTCATGGCAATGCGGTCCCCGGCGTGATTGGCGCCGGTGATATAGCGGAACAGCCGGCCGAACGCCTCGCCGTCATTGCCGTTACGCATCACGGTTTCCACCGCGACGCGCCGCGGATAGGCGCGCAATTCCACGTCGGCATTCAGATGGCCGACGACGACGTATTTTGGCTGTTCATAGGTGCCGCGCACCCCGAACACCGAAAGCACCGATTCGCCGGCCGTGGCCAGGTAGTAGGAAAAAGCCGACATCGCACGCGCCCACCATCGTTGGGACGGCAGTCGCGTCCCACAACCAACAGTTTAGACAATCGTGTGCGCCGCCGCTATCGCCAAGACTTACGCGGCATCAACAAAATGGGCGTCGCCTTGATCGGGCCTAGACCAGGAAGCCCACCAGCCGCTCCGCTTCCAGCACGATCGGGTCGGCAATCGCGCGCGCTCGGGTCGCACCCGCGCGCAGCGCCGCGTCGATATGCGCCGTGTCGTCCAGCAGACGCTGGGTTTCCGCGGCGATCGGCCCCAGCGCGGTCACCGTCAGCTCCGCCAGGCGCTCCTTGAAGCTCCCCCAGCCGGCGCCGGCGCATTCGGCCATCACGGATGCCGGCTCGATGTCGGCGAGTGCCGCGTAGATGCCAATCAGGTTGCGCGCTTCCGGCCGCTCGGCCAGCTCCGCCATATCGCCGGGCACCGGCAAGGGATCCGTCTTGGCGCGGCGGATTTTTTGCGCGATCAGGTCGGCGCTGTCGTTCAGGTTGATCCGGCTGTGGTCGGATGGATCCGATTTCGACATCTTCTTCGTGCCGTCGCGCAGGCTCATCACCCGCGCGGCCGGGCCGCCGATCACCGGCTCGATGCGCGGGAAAAAATCCACGCCGTAATCGTGGTTGAACTTCTCGGCGATGTCGTTGGCCAGTTCCACATGCTGCCGCTGGTCCTCGCCCACCGGCACGCGCGTGGCGTGATAGGCATGAATGTCGGCCGCCATCAGGTTGGGATAGACATATAACCCCGTCGACGCGGCCTCGCGGTCCTTGCCGACCTTGTCCTTGAACTGCGTCATGCGGTTCAGCCAGCCCAGCCGCGCCACACAGTTAAAGATCCAGGCCAGCCGCGCATGCGCCGAAACCGCGGATTGCAGGAACAACACCGACCGAAGCGGATCGATGCCGCACGCGAGCAAAGTCGCCGTCATCTCCCGCGTCTGCGTGCGCAATCTCTCCGGCTCCTGCCACGCGGTAATCGCGTGCAGGTCCACAACGCAGTAAATCGACTCCTGCTTGTCCTGCAGCGCCGCCCAGTTGCGGATGGCGCCGAGATAATTGCCGAGAGTGGGAACGCCAGTGGGCTGAATGCCCGAGAAAACACGCTGCATGGCCCGATGCCATGGCCGCGCGCAGCGCGGCGGTCAAGCGGGCCCAGTTGCCAGCTATCAGCTTTCAGTCATTCGCGACGATCGCTGCCGTGCTTCTGACGACTGAAAGCTGATCGCTGGCGCCTGATACCTGGCCTTTCTCACCCCAGCAAAAACCACAGCCTGAACAACTGCGTCTCCGCGAAGCTTTGGCGGCGCAGGCCGGGGTGGCGCAGGGCGCGTAGCCTGGGGCGCCAGCCGTCGTGCAGGCCTTCGGACATCATCGCCAGGGCATCGCGCGAGGCCGGCGACAGGATTTCGGATTGGTCGATGAGCGATTCGACGTGCTGGCGGAAGGTGCGCATGAACACTTTCGGGCCGCGCTGGACAGCGGCGACCGCGCGTTTCCAGGTGGAGAGCGGCACGCCCACGGCGTTGCCGGCGTGCTGGCGGTACAGCACGGTGGGCGTGTCGTCGATCACCACGCGCCCGCCGGCGGCGGTGACCACGAGATAGGCCCACCAATCGTGCAGAGTGGCGGGCGGTTCGCGGCTGGCGGCGATCAGGCGCACCGCTTCGGCGTTTAGCATCACCGTGCAGCCGGTGGCGATATTCTGCGTCAAAGCCTGCGGAAAGCCAGGCGGTTCGTTGAGTTTGGCGCTGAGGCGGATCGGCCGCAGCGTGGCGTTCACCAGCGATTGGCGCGCGCAATACAGCGCCGGGCCGGGACCATCCAGCGCGGCCAACGCGGCCACGCCGCGCGCCAGTTTCCCCGGCAACCAGACATCATCCTGATCGGCGAACGCCACGACGCAATCCTTCGGTGCTCCACGCAGCAGGCTCAGGAAGCTCGCGGTTATGCCGATGCGGCCCCGGTTATCGTTGCGATCGATAACCAAGCCGTTGCCGGCAGCCGCGGCGAAGGCGCGCACGATATCCACCGACCGGTCTTCGGACCCATCATCGCGCCAGAATAACTGCCAGTCCGGCCCCGTCAGGCGCAGGAAGCTGGCGAGCTGATCCGGCAGGTAGGCGGCGCCATTCCAGGTGGATAGCAGGATCGCGACGTGGGGGTTTGCGGTGGCCACGCGCTCAGGCCACCGCTTCGGCGGCGCAGATCGCGGCCACGGCGCGCTGCAGGCTCGGTTGCCATTGCGGCAATCGCACGCCGAATGTGGCGGCGAGCTTGCCGCAATCCAGCCGGCTATCGGCGGGACGGCGCGCCGGCGTTGGCCAATCCGCCGTGGCGATGGGTTGCACCTCAGGCACTGGCCAGCCGAGCGGCCCGGCGCTGGCGAAAATCGCGCGCGCGAACTCGTACCAGCTTGTCTCGCCGCTGCCGGCGCAGTGGTAAATGCCGCCGGCGGGCGGCGCTGGAGCGATCATGCGGCGCGCGACCGCCAGAACCGCATGCGCCAGATCGTCCGCGTTGGTGGGGCAGCCAACCTGGTCCGCCACCACGCGCAAACGGTCCGTCTTGCGGGCGGCGCCGAGCATGGTGCGCACGAAGTTGCGGCCGCTTTCGGCATAGACCCAGGCGGTGCGCAGGATCACCGCGTCCGGCAGTTCGGTCATGACGGCCTCCTCGCCCTCCAGCTTGGTGGCGCCGTAAACGCCGGTTGGACAGGTCGGGTCGGTTTCAACATACGGCGCCCCTTTGGCGCCATCGAACACATAGTCCGTGGAGATATGGATAAATCTGGTGCCGTGCCGGTTGCAGAGCGCCGCCAGGGCGTTCGGCCCCTCCGCGTTGGCGCGGCCGGCTGCCGCCGGCGATGCCTCGGCGGCGTCCACCGCCGTCCAGGCGGCGGCGTTGATCAGAACATCGGGAACGCCATCGGCAAACAGCGTGCGGTACGTCTCGAGGCGATCCAGATCGAACACCGGGCGGCCAACCAAGCGCACGGTTTCGGGCGCGGCCTTGGCAAGTGCCGTCGCCAGTTGGCCAGTGCCGCCAGTGACAAGCAAACGCGTCACGGCGCGAACCACGAGGCAGCTTCGTCCCAGCCTGGCAGAACCTGGTCCTTGTCCGACAGCACGGCCTCACCAGTCGCAAGCGGCCAGGGCAGCGCCAGGGTAGCATCGTTCCAGATAACCCCCCGCTCGCCGGCGCGGTCATAGACATCGGTCACCTTGTAGAAAACCTCGGTATCCGGCGCGATGGTGCAAAATCCGTGCAGGAACCCCGGTGGCACCCAAAGCTGGGCGAAGTTTTCGGCCGACAGGATGGCGGCGGCGTGCTGCCCGAAGGTAGGCGAGCCAGGGCGGGCATCGACGGCCACGTCCCAGATCGCGCCGCGCAGCACGCGCACCAGCTTGCCTTGCACATGCGGTCCCACCTGGCAGTGCAGACCCCGTATCGTACCCGACGCTGCGGAAAAGCTCTGGTTATCCTGCACGAAGGCCAGGCTGACGCCCGCTGCCTCCATGCCGCGCACGGAGTAAGTCTCGGCGAAAAAGCCGCGCGCGTCGCCGAACCGCGGCGGCGTGATCAGAAGCACGTCGGGAATGCTGAGCCGTTCTATCGTCATGGCCATTTCCCCTGTTACCCCGCAATGGCGCAGGGACCCAAACGGGCCCGGAGAATTCTAGGCGTGCAGTCCGTCGGCCACGTCCTTCAGAACGCGGCCCAGCTCGGTCTTGCCCAGCCGGCGTGCATGTCCGTGCAATGCGGTCGCGTCGATGAAGCCCATGCGATACGCCACTTCCTCGGGGCAACCCACCAGCAGGCCCTGGCGGCTTTGAATCGTCTGCACGAAGCCGGCCGCCTGCAACAGGCTGTCGGGTGTGCCGGCATCCAGCCAGGCGCAGCCGCGGCCAAGGCGTTCGACGTGCAGGCTGCCTTCCTCGAGGTAGAGCCGGTTCAGGTCGGTGATTTCCAGCTCGCCGCGGGCGCTGGGCTTCACGCTGCGGGCGAACTCCGTGACGCGCGCATCGTAAAAATACAGCCCGATCACCGCCCAGGGCGAGGGCGGGTTGGCGGGCTTTTCGATGATGTCGGTCGCGCGGCCGGTTTCATCGAACACGGCCACGCCGTACCGCTCCGGGTCGCGCACCTGGTAGGCGAACACGGTGGCGCCCTCCGGACGTTTGGCGGCGGATTGGAACGTCGAGGAAAGATGCTCGCCGAAAATCAGGTTGTCGCCCAGCACCAGGGCGCAGGGTGCGCCGGCCAGCCATTCGTCGGCGATCAGGAAGGCCTGGGCGATGCCCTCGGGGCGCTTCTGTTCGGCGAACGAGAACCGTAGCCCCAGCGATTCGCCGTCGCCCAGCAGCCGCCGGAACTGCGGCAGGTCCTCGGGCGTGGAGATGATCAGGATGTCCTGAATGCCGGCCAGCATCAGCACGGTCAGCGGATAATAAATCATCGGCTTGTCGTAGACCGGCAGCAATTGCTTGGAGGCTGCCAGGGTCATTGGATGCAAGCGCGTGCCGGAGCCGCCGGCTAAAACGATACCCTTCATATTCATTGATCGAACTTTCAAATCAGGCAGCGGTGCCAAGCCGTTGGCCGGCGTACGCGCCCGCTCGTATGGCCTTCCACCAATCCTGGTTGTCCATGTACCAGGCGATGGTGCGGCGCAATCCCGCCTCGAAATCGTGCTCGGCGCGCCAGGACAGGGCCTGCTGGGCGTGGCTGGGGTCTATTTCGTAGCGAAAATCGTGTCCGGGCCGGTCCTTGACGAAGTGGATCAAGCGCTCCCGCGGGCCCGCGGGGTCGGGCGCCATGTCGTCGAGCGTGGCGCATATGGCGCGCACCACATCAATGTTGCGGCGCGGCTGGCTGGCGCCAATGGCATAGGTGCCACCCGGCTCGCCGTGCGTGAGCACGCGCAGCAGCGCCTCGGCATGGTCCGCGACATACAGCCAATCGCGCTGGTTGGTGCCGTCGCCATAGACCGGCAGGGGTTTGCCCTGCAGCGCGTTGATAATGACGAGCGGAATCAGCTTTTCCGGAAACTGCCAGGGTCCATAGTTGTTGGTAGTGTTGCTCACGATCACCTGCAACCCATACGTGTGCTGCCAGGCACGGGCGAGGTGGTCGCTGGCCGCCTTGCTGGCCGAATACGGGCTGCGCGGGTCGTACGGCGTTGTTTCCGTAAAGGGCGGGTCGCCTGGCCCCAGGGCGCCGAACACTTCATCGGTTGAAATGTGGTGGAAACGGAAGCGCCCTCGCGCCTCGCCGTCCAACGTCGCCACGTAAGCCCGCGCCGCCTCCAGCAGCGTGAAAGTGCCGACGATGTTGGTGCGGATGAAATCCGCCGGGCCGTCGATCGAGCGGTCCACGTGGCTTTCGGCGGCCAAATGCATCACCGCATCGGGTTTGACCTCGGCGAAGATACGCTGCATCGCGGCGGCATCCGCGATGTCCGCTCGGATCAGCCGATGCCGTGGATGGTCGCGGCCAGCCTCCAGCGCATCGAGCGACGCGGCATAGGTCATCTTGTCCACGTTCACGATTTCGTGTGTCGTGGTAGCCAGGACATGGCGGATCACGGCGGACCCGATGAAACCACACCCGCCGGTCAAAAAAATACGCATGAAATAAACTTTTCGCCCCCAGGTTGCGGCGCCTTTCCTCATCGGGCCACGTTGGCGGCGGAAAGGCAACCACGGACCGCAGGACGCGGACCAGAACCGGGCAACCGGGTGGGGCAAAGGAACGCAGCGTGCATGAAACATAAACCGGGACCGCACGCGCACGTCACCGCGCTGGACGATGGCGTGCTGCGGGCCGAACTGCGCGGCGCCAATGCGCGCCACGCCCACAGGGTGGCCGTGCAGCTGGATGGCGTGATCCATGGCGTAACCCAGCCGGCAACTTGTCGCGGGGTGCGGGGAATCACCTGGCAATTGCCGCGGCATTTGTTGTTCAACCAGATTGAGTTGCTGGACGGCTCCAGCCTGGATCCGCTCTTGGCCGCACCGTTTCTGTTGCCATCGACATACGCGCTGAAGCTGCAGCCACCGGTGCTGCACGAACTAACCGTGGAAGGCGCGTTCACCGCCGCCACCTGGCTGGACGATGCGATCGGCGTGGAATTGATGAACGGGCCTGCGGTGGCCGGGCACGCTTTGGCGGTGCGCGACAGCACCGGGCTCTGGCGGTTTCATGCCGCGCTGGCCAACCTGCTGTTGCCGGGCAAAACCGCATCGCTCGGCCTGCGCATCGGCGGCCTGCTGATCGACACGGTTGCCATCGCCATCAGCGCCGACGCGCTGGGCTATGCCGGCTGCCTGGACCTGGCCAATCCCGGTTACGTGGAAGGCTGGGCGCTGAATCTGCTTGCTCCCACACAACGAGTGTCGCTCGATATCCGGGTCGGCACCGACATTGTCGCCACCGTGGTGGCCGATGAGAAGCGCGACGACCTGCGCCGGGGCGGGTTGGGCGACGGCCGGTATGGCTTCGGCTTTAACCTGCCCGAACCAAAGGATCCGCGCGCCCGCCGGCGCATTAGCGTGCGGCTGGCGGGCCACCGCACCGAATTGGCCGGCAGCCCCGTGGTGATCGATCCGCACCCGGATTTCGCCGGCCGGTTCGATACGTTGCACGGCATGTCCGCCCATGGCTGGGCACTGGATCGCGCGCATCCAGATAAGAAGGTGGTGGTGGAAGCCGTCAGCGCCGCCGGGGACGTGCTGGGCAGCGCGGTGGCCAACGTGTACCGCGGCGACCTGCTGGGCGCTGGCCTGGCCGATGGGCTGTGCGCTTTCAAGATCGACCTTTCGGCGCATTTCGAGCGGTTGATCGGCCAGGAAATCATTGTGCGCCTGGCCGGCAGCAACGTGCATCTGCCGGGGTCGCCGATCCGCATTCTGCCGAATGGCAACATGCAGCGCTTCCTGAAGCGCCGCGACGTATTGCGCGCCAAGCCCGGCGTGCTGCCGCGGCTGAAACGCGCGCTGACCCATCGCGCCGGCGATATGGGTGTTTCGATCATCATGCCGGTGTTCGATACGCCGCGCACCTGGCTGTCCGAAGCGTTGGAAAGTGTGCGCCACCAGTTTTGCGATGCCTGGGAGCTGATTTGCATCGATGACGGATCCACCGCGCCGCACGTACGGCAATTGCTGGAGAGCTACGCCAGGAACGATCCGCGCGTGCGTGTTCTCAGCAGCGAGCAGAACGTGGGCGTAACGCGCGCCACTAATTTCGGCCTGCGCGCGGCCCGCTACCAATATGTTACGTTCCTGGATCATGACGATTATCTGGAGCCTGACGCCGTCTGGCAACTGATCCGCGCGGCGCACATGACCGGCGCGGATTTTCTCTACGGCGACGAGGCGCTGACCGATGAGAACCTGGTGGGCATCCTGGAATTCCGTCTGCGGCCTGCGTTCAGCTCCGATTACTATCTCAGCCACCCGTATTTCGTGCACCCGATTTGCGTGCGAACCGAGCTCGCGCGACGAATCGGCGGCTGGGACGAGACCATGCCGATTTCCGCGGATGTGGATTTCGTGCTGCGCGCTATCGAAGCCACCGACAAAGTGGCGCACGTGCCGGCTGTGCTGTACCGCTGGCGCACGCACCCCTCCAGCACCGGCCATGCGAAACAGCAGGAGGTTATGAAGGCCACGATCGGCGCGCTGCAGCAACATTTGAACCGGCTGGGAAGCGGCGGCATCGCCAGCGAAGGCCCGTGGTTCAACCAGTTCCGTATCGACTGGCCGGACAGCGACGGGCTGATCCTGATCGTGATCCCCACCAAGAACGGCCGCGCGCTGCTGCAAACCGCGATCGAATCGATCGAGCGCATGGCGGACGGCGCGCGATACCGGCTGGTGGTGATCGACCATGAATCGGACGAGCCGGATACCAAGGCGTATCTGAAAACAATCAGCCGCACCCACATTGTGATGCCCTACAAGGGCAAGTTCAATTTCTCGCGCATGAATAACGAGGCAGTGGCGCGCCACGGACGCGACGCCGAATTCGTGCTGTTTTTGAACAACGATATCGAAGCCACGCAGCCTGGTTGGCTGCAACGGATGCGCAGCCTGGCAAACCGCCGCGATGTGGGTGCCGTCGGCGCGCTGCTCATGTACCAGGACCAGCGCGTGCAGCACGCCGGCGTGGTGCTGGGCTTCAACAACTCGGCCGACCACGCGCTGCGCCTGCAAACCGTGTTTCAGGACACCAAGGGGCGGCGCAACCTGGGTTATAATTGCGCCCTGACGTCGGTGCGCGAATATTCGGCCGTCACCGCGGCCTGCATGATGATGCGCCGCGACGTGTTCGATCAGGTACAAGGTTTCGACGAAAGCTTTGGCATCGGCTTCAACGATACCGATCTCTGCCTGCGTATCGGCGCCGCCGGCTACAAGATCCTGTACGATGGCTACACGATTTTATATCATTACGAATCCGCGACGCGGAGCCAGACCAAGCAGGTGTTTCATCCGGCCGATACCAAGCGCATGACCAGGCGCTGGGGCCACGTTCTGGCCGACGGCGATCCGTTTTATAATCCCAATCTGAGCTTGCGCACACAGGATCATGTGCCGCGGGAGGATCCGGATTGCCAGATAACGTATCGGCCCAGGGTTCGGCCAGCGAAGTAAGAACAAGCGCTTCTTTTTGAAAAAAGAAGCAAAAACTTTTTTGAATGC
>Ga0302157_10008245_pt1 | contig 10279 bp, 12 predicted proteins | sample I_Bog_N3_3_FD_193502 | JGI IMG/M metagenome (GOLD analysis project Ga0302157, IMG submission 193502) | Peat permafrost microbial communities from Stordalen Mire near Abisko, Sweden - I_Bog_N3_3 | ecosystem: Environmental > Terrestrial > Soil > Wetlands > Peat | place: Sweden: Abisko, Stordalen...
ATGGCGTCCAGGGCGCCATTGACGAAGGCCGGTTCGGGACCCTCGAAGAAGCACTTGGCGACCTCGACATACTCGTTGATCACCACCTCGCTCGGCGTCTGGGCGCAGATCAGCTCATAGGCGCCCGAACGCAGGATAGCCCGCACGGTGGCGTCAAGCCGCTCCAGCCGCCAGCCCTCGGCCAGCCGGCGGACGATCGCCCGGTCGATCTCGCCCTGGCGCTCGACCGCGCCGCGAACGATGGCGGTGAAATAGGCCTGGTCGGCCGGGGCCAGCGGCTGGCCCTCCAGGTCGGCGTCGAAGCGGTGCTCAAGGAACTCGCGCACCACCGCCTCCGAGCCGATGCCCGAGGCCTCCATCTGATAGAGGGCCTGGACCGCGGCCAGCCGGGCCACCGAGCGGGCCTGATGCGATTTGGCGCTCATGGGGCCGCGCTGGGTGAGCGCATCGGGATAACCACGGTTTTACTCATCTTGGCGGGCGAGGGAACAGTCCTTCTTCCCTTGCGGGAGAAGGAGGGGCCCAGGCGAAGCCTGGGAGGATGAGGGGGCGCGCCGGCAGGCGCGCGAAAAATGCCCACGAACCTGCGTGCTGTGCCGAGAGAGTCAAAGTGCCCCTGCCGGCGCGTCCCCTCATCCTCCCACCCGCTGCGCGGGCGGGCCCCTCCTTCTCCCACAAGGGGAGAGGGGACAGGCGCCACGCGGATCAAGTCGCGTCCTCGGCCGAGAGAATATCGTCGCTCAGGCCCTCGTCGCCGAGGAACTTGGCGAAGTCCTGGGTCTCGCGGAAATCGCGATAGACCGAGGCGTAGCGGACATAGGCCACCTCATCGAGGGCCTTGAGCGACTTCATCACCATCTCCCCGACCACGTGCGAGGCCAGTTCGGTCTCGCCCATGCTCTCGAGCTGGCGCACGATGCCGGAGACCATCCGCTCCAGTCGCTCCGGATCGACCGGCCGCTTGCGAAGCGCCAGGGAGATCGAGCGCACCAGTTTTTCCCGATCGAACGGCGCGCGCCGGCCCGAGCGCTTGACGATGGTCAGCTCGCGCAGCTGGATCCGCTCGAAGGTGGTGAACCTGCCGCCACATTCGGGGCACAGCCGCCGACGACGGATCACCGCGCCGTCTTCCGACGGGCGACTGTCCTTGACCTGACTTTCGGCGTGGCCGCAGAACGGGCAGCGCATGGTGTGTGGCCTTCCCCGCGACGCGCGGCGTTAACGCCGATAGATGGGGAAGCGCGCGGTCAGGGCCAAGACCTCTTCGCGGACCTTGGCCTCGACGGCGCCATTGTCCTTTTTATCCCGCGACAGGCCATCGACCACCTCGCCGATCCATTGGCCGATCTGGCGAAACTCCGCAGGCCCAAAGCCGCGGGTGGTGCCCGCGGGCGTGCCGACCCGCACGCCGGAGGTGATGGTCGGCGGCTTGGGATCGAACGGGATCTCGTTCTTGTTGCAGGTGATGTTGGCCCGCTCCAGGCTGGCCTCAGTCGCCTTGCCGCTGACCCCCTTGGGTCGCAAATCAACCAGCATCAGGTGGCTGTCGGTGCCGCCCGAGACGATGTTCAGCCCCGCCGACAGCAACGATTCGGACAGCACCTTGGCGTTGTCAATCACCGCGCGGGCGTAGAGCTTGAACTCCGGCCGCAGCGCCTCGCCAAAGGCCACCGCCTTGCCGGCGATCACATGCATCAGAGGGCCGCCCTGCAGGCCGGGGAACACCGCCGAATTGAACTTCTTGGCCAGATCCTCGTCATTGGTCAGGATCAGGCCGCCGCGCGGACCGCGCAGGGTCTTGTGGGTGGTCGAGGTGACCACATGGGCGTGGGGGATCGGGCTGGGGAACAGGCCCGCGGCGACCAGGCCGGCGAAATGGGCCATGTCGACCATCAGATAGGCCCCGACGCTGTCGGCCACCGCCCGGAACCGGGCGAAGTCGATGTGCCGGCTATAGGCCGAACCACCGGCGATGATCAGCTTGGGCTTGTGGATGTCGGCCAGCTCGGCCAGGCCTTCATAGTCGATCAGCTGGTCCTGTTGGCGCACCGTATAGGCCACCGGATTGAACCACTTGCCCGACTGGTTGACCGACTTGCCGTGGGTCAGGTGCCCGCCCGCCGACAGGTCCAGGCCCATGAAGGTGTCCCCCGGCTGCATCAGGGCCATGAACACCGCCTGGTTGGCCTGGGAGCCGGAATGGGGCTGCACATTGGCGAAGCCGCAGCCGAACAGCTGCTTGGCCCGCTCGATGGCCAGGGTCTCGGTCACATCGACGAACTCGCAGCCGCCGTAATAGCGCCGACCCGGATAGCCCTCGGCATATTTGTTGGTCAGGATCGACCCCTGCGCCTCCAGCACCGCGCGCGAGACGATGTTCTCCGACGCGATCAGCTCGATCTGGGTCTGCTGGCGGGTCAGTTCATGTTCGATCGAGGAAAACAGCTCCGGATCGGCCTCGGCGAGGCCCTGGCTGAAAAAACGATCGGGAGCGAAGCCGAGTTCGGCGGTGGTCAAGGTCAAGGCGCGATCTTTCAGAAGCGAAGCGGCGAAGGCGTCTCTTTATACTGGTGCGGGGCCGGATCAAATCCATCCGCCGCATCCCAGCCACCGCCCGGACGAATTTTCCGCGGGCGACCGGAACCGAACCTGGGAGAACACGTTCAGTTGAACTCATATAGCGTCGCGGGGCCGGGGGAGAGACGGCGCGCGACCCAGTGCAAAGGCTTACCAAGGTCATGAATAACCCGTCCGCCGCGCCTACCGATACCGATGTTCTGCGCTGGAGCGCCGACATCGTCTCAGCCTATGTCGCCCAGAACAACGTGCCAGCCACCAGCATCGCCCCGCTGATCCAGTCGGTGCATCAGGCCCTGGCCACGCTCGGCCGGCCCGTCGCCGAGCCGGAGCCGGAGCGTCGCAAGCCGGCGGTCCCGGTCTCGCGCTCGGTGCAGAACGATTTCATCATCTGTCTTGAGGACGGCAAGAAGCTGAAGATGCTCAAGCGCTATCTGCGCTCGCGCTATGACCTCAGCCCCGAGGAATATCGCCGTCGCTGGGGCCTGCCGCCCGACTATCCGATGGTCGCCCCAGTTTACGCCGCCCGTCGCTCGGATTTCGCCAAGCAGATCGGCCTGGGCAAGGGCGTGCGCCGGCGCAAGGCGTGATCTACCTACTCCCTTGCGGGAGAAGGTAGGCCGCCCGGAGGCGATTGCTTCGGGTGAACCGGTTGCTTGACCCACGCTCGCAATGCCCGGCCGTAACGAAGCGGAGCGCCGGGACCAGGGGTCAGACGTGATGGTTCGTACAACGGCGACTCCCGGTGCGGAAGGCTGGAGTCCTGTCGCCTAGGTCCCGGCGCTGCGGCCCGCTTCGCGGACCTTCGGCCGGGATGACGCGCAAAAGACAGTCATTCTGACCCGCCGATCGCTCCGCGCCCCTTTAGGCCGCGAACCCGCCCATGCGTTTGACGTTGCACCTCTGCCAGAGCCGATCGAGGGCGCCCACCAGGTGGTCCATCATCGCGTCGTCATGGAACGGCGTCGGCGTGAAGCGCAGGCGCTCGGTCCCGCGCGGCACGGTCGGATAGTTGATCGGCTGCACATAGATCGAGAAATCGTGCAGCAGCATGTCCGAGATCAGCTTGCAGTGCACCGGATCGCCGACCAGCACCGGCACGATGTGGCTGGCTGAGGCCATCACCGGGATGCCCGCCTCGCCCAGTCGCCGCTTCAGGGTCGCCGCCCGCTCCTGGTGACGGACCCGCACCTCATTGTGCTCGCGCAGCCAGCGCACGCTGGCCGCCGCCCCCGCCGACAGGGCCGGCGGCAGCGAGGTGGTGAAGATGAACCCGGCCGCATAGGAGCGGATGGCGTCGACCATCTCGCCGTCGCCGGCGATATAGCCGCCCATCACCCCAAAGGCCTTGCCCAGGGTGCCCTCGATGATGTCGACCTGGTCCATCACCCCGTCGCGCTCAGCCACGCCCGCGCCATGCTCGCCATAGAGGCCCACCGCATGGACCTCATCCAGATAGGTCAGGGCGTTGTAGCGCTTGGCCAGGGCCACCGTGCCGGGGATGTCGGCGATGTCGCCGTCCATCGAATAGACGCTCTCGAACGCGATCAGCTTGGGCGCGTCGGCCGGTGCGGCCTGCAGCAGCTGTTCCAGGTGCGTAAGGTCGTTGTGGCGGAACACCTGATAGGCGCCGCGGCCATTGCGGATGCCGGCGATCATCGAGGCGTGGTTCAGCGCGTCGGAAAAGATGATCAGCCCCGGCAGCACCTTGGTGAGGGTCGACAGCGCCGCCTCATTGGCCACATAGCCCGAGGTGAACAGCAGCGCCGCGTCCTTGCCATGCAGGCTGGCCAGCTCGCGCTCCAGCAACACATGGTGACAGGTGGTGCCCGAAATATTACGCGTGCCGCCAGACCCGGTCCCGGCGTCATCCAGCGCCTCGTGCATCGCCGCCAGCACCACCGGGTTCTGCCCCTGACCGACATAGTCGTTCGAGCACCAGACCACCACCTCGCGCTGGCCGCCGTCCTCCAGCGTCCAGCGCGCGCGCGGAAACTGGCCCCGATGCCGCTTCAGATCAGCGAACACCCGATAACGACCCTCGCCCCGAACCTGCTCGACGGCGCCCTTGAATGCAGCCTTGTAATCCATGCGACTTCAGGTCCCACGACCCCGATAAGCGAGGCGTTCGTCCCTGACGTCTAATCGGGTCCAACCGATTGCGTCCATTTCGGAAACCTACGTAGTCCGCTTTCCATGTCGCGGGTTCAAGCCGGCGATCTGGCCCCGGCGAGCGCACCGCCCTTGACGCCTGCGTCCAGTCCAATTGACCGAGATCAATGCCCAACCGGCGAAGCCAGCGTCCCTTGGGATCAAGGGTCGCTCGCGCCTGGCCCAGGGAGGCGAATACATTGACCGTGGGGGGTGACGACCTCGTCCGTATCGCTGGCCTGCCGCTGTTTCAGGGCGCTGCGCCTCAAACCCTGTCGGCGCTGACGGCGAGCGCTTTTCTGCAATGGTTTCCTGGCGGCGCGACCCTCTCAACAGAGGGGGACCGGGTCGATTTCCTCTATATCCTGTGTGAAGGTATGGTCGAGCTGCAGGCTAGGTGGCAGGATCGCGAGACCACCTTGGCCGTGCTGGCGCCGGTTTCGACCTTCACCCTGGCTTCGGCCGTATTGGACGCTCCCGCCTTGATGACCGCCCGCACGCTAGAGCGCAGCCAGGTTCTGATGCTGTCGAGCCAGGCTCTGCGCGCGGCGATGGTGAACGATGGCGCGCTGAGCCTGGCGGTGGCCCAGGAGATGGCTGCCAGCTATCGCGGCGTGGTCCGCGCCATCAAGAACCAGAAACTGCGGGGCGGCGTCGAACGGCTGGCCAATTATTTATTGGCCCAGACCGAGCAGGCGGGGCGCGACCACATTATCCTACCCTATGAAAAGCGTCTCCTGGCCTCGCTGCTCGGCATGACGCCCGAAACCCTGTCGCGCGCGTTTGTGGCCCTGGCCAGCTATGGCGTCGAGGTGCGCGGTCCTGAGGTCATCGTCCACAAGCCCGCTGACCTGGCGGGCTTGGCGCGCCCCACCGCGCTGATTGACGATCCCGCCCCGCGCGCGAGCGATGATCAGGGGGTGCGGCCTTCGCCGCCGTCCAAGATGGGCTCCAAGCGCGGGATCGCGTCCCATTGATCACCGGAACCGTCGAGTGAGGAGCCGCGCCCGGGCGCTGGCGATCATAGGCCGGTTCCACCCCCGCCTCGCAGGGGCTAGACGATGATCCGCACCCTGATGATCAGCGACCTCCACCTTTGTCGCGGCGACCGCAGCCTGTTCCGCGGCCTTGGCCTGCGTATCGAGGCCGGCGAGGCGGTGGCCCTGACCGGCCGCAACGGCGCCGGTAAGACCAGCCTGTTGCGCGCGGTGGCCGGCCTGATCCGGCCGACCGAGGGCGAGATCAGCTTCACCGACGCAGATGGAGCGCCGCTGCCGACCGAGGACGCGCGCAGCCGCGATCTGCACTTTCTCAGCCACCAGGACGGCCTCAAGCCGGGCCGCACCGCCTGGGAGGAGCTGCTGTTCCAGGTGCTCTGGACAGGCGGTCAGCGGACGGACGCCGAAGCGGCCTGCGTGCGGCTCGACCTTGGGCGCCTGCGCGACCTCGAGGTTCGCAAGCTGTCGGCCGGGCAGCGGCGCCGGCTGGCCCTGGCCCGCCTGATCGCCAGTCCGCGGCGGCTCTGGCTGCTGGACGAGCCGCTGGCGCCGCTGGACGCCGAACGGCGGGTGGCCTTTGGCGAGATCATGGCCGAGCATCTGGCGGGCGGCGGACTGATCCTGGCCGCTGTGCATGATCCCCTGCCCATCCCCACCCGCGGCCTGGAGGTTGGCGCATGACCGGCCTGCGCGCTCTGCTCGGCCGCGAGTTGGCCCTGAGCTGGGGACGCGGCGGCGGCGCCCTGCTGGCCTTGGCCTTCTATCTGGCCATGGCCACCCTGCTGCCGCTTGCCGCTGGGCCAGAGCCGGCGCGTCTGGCCGCGGTCGCGCCGGGGTCGGCATGGCTGGCCCTGGCGCTAGCGTCGCTGCTGTCGCTTGAGCGCCTTTTCGAGCGCGACTATGAGGACGGCGCCCTGGATTTGCTCGCCCTGGGCCCGGCGCCGCTGGAGGCGGTGGCCTTCGCCAAGTGCTTGGCCCAATGGATCACCACCAGCGCGCCCCTGGCTCTGATGGCGCCGGTGGTGGCCACAGCGCTCGGCGCTCCGCCTGACCTGGCCCCAATCACCGTGGTCGCCGCCCTGGCTGGCGGGTTGGGTTTTTCCTTCTGCGGCGGGATCGGCGCCGCGCTCAGCCTGGGCAGCCGGCGTGGCGGCGTGCTGATCGCGGTGATTGTGCTTCCGCTGTTCGCGCCGCCGGTGATCTTCGGCGCCGGCGCCATTGAGGCCTTCGGCGCAGGCCTCGACTGGAAGACCGGCATGGCCCTGCTGGGGGCCTACAGCCTGTCCGCGGTGGCCGTCGGCCCCTTCGCCATGGCTGCGGCGTGCCGCAACGCCCTGTCATGAGCGCCGCGCAAGCTGTCGAAGTCGGGCCTTTCGGCGCCGACCGCGGCGCCTTAGAGATCGCCCTATGATCGCGATCCTGACCAATCCGCAGCGCTTCATGGCCCTCTCCGCCTGGGCGGCGCCCACGCTGGGCGCCATCGCCGCCGTGCTCGGCCTGACCGGCCTGTGGTTCGATTTCATCGCGCCGCCGGACTACCAACAGGGATACACCGTCCACCTGATGTTCATCCACGTGCCAGCGGCCTGGCTGAGCCTGTTCGTCTATGTCTGCCTGGGCGCGGCCAGCTTCATCGGCCTGGTGTTTCGGGCGCCGATCGCTGACGCCGCCGCCCGCGCCGCAGCGCCCCTGGGCGCTGGCTTCACCTTCCTGGCCCTGGCCACCGGATCGCTGTGGGGGCGGCCGATGTGGGGGACCTGGTGGGTGTGGGACGCGCGCCTGACCTCGGTGCTGGTGCTGTTCCTGTTCTATCTCGGCTATCTGGCGTTGCAGTCGGCGATCGACGACGAGGCCAAGGCCAGCCGCGCCTGCGCCATCCTGGCCCTGGTCGGGCTGATCAACCTGCCGATCGTGCATTTCTCGGTGGTCTGGTGGAACACCCTGCACCAAGGCGCCTCGGTGTTCCGCGCCGGCGGCCCGGCCATGCCGCCCGCCTATCTGGTCCCGCTGCTGACCTTGGCCCTGGCCTATACCGCGGCCTTCGGGTCCCTGTGGCTGGTGCGGATCCGGGCCGAAGTCTGGCGCCGCCGCGCCAATGTTCTGGCCCTTAGGGCCGCAGGATAGACGTCATGCTCGATTTCGACGCCGGCAAATACGCCCCCTATGTCTGGCCCGCCTACGCCCTCACCGCTGTGATCTTCACCGGTCTGATCGCCGACAGCCTGGCGCGCGCCCGCCGCTGGAAGCGCGCCGTCGCCGCCCGCGAACAGCCGGCTCAGGAGGCTCCGCCGAATTAGCCGGCGGCCCTTGCTAAAACACCGACCATCCGGTCAAGGCCGCCAGCCGCTGCAGCGCCAGCATGCCGACGTACGAGGTGCCCGCCGCGTTCAGGCCCGGCGACCAGACCGCCGCGGCGCCATGGCCGGGCGCCACCGCGATCACCCCGCCACCGACACCGCTCTTGCCCGGCAAGCCGACCCGAAAGGCGAAGTCGCCGGAGGCGTCATAGTGGCCGCAGGTCATCATCACCGCATTGATCCGCCGACAGCGGTCGGGCGAGGTCACCACCGCGCCGCTGAGCGGGTCGACCCCGCGGTTGGCCAGAAACAGCGAGGCCCGCGCCAGCTGGACGCAGCTCATCGCCAGGGCGCATTGGTCGAAATAGACCCGCAGCACATTGGACACCGGTCCATTCAGGTTGCCATAGGCCTTGAGAAAATTGGCCAGGCTGGCGTTGCGAAACCCCGTCTCGCCCTCCGAGGTGGCGACCTCAGCGTCGATCGACACGCTTGCATCATCAGCCACCCGCCGCATGAAGTCGGTGATCGCGGCGATCGCCGGGGCCGGTCCGCCGCCGGCCAGCAGCACGTCGCTGACCACCAGGGCGCCGGCGTTGATCAGCGGATTGCGCGGGATGCCGTGCTCCTGCTCCAGCTGCACGATCGAGTTGAACGCCGAGCCGGACGGCTCGTGGCCAACCCGCCGCCACAGGTCGGCGCCCAATTTCTCCAGCGCCATCGTCAAAGTGAACACCTTGGACAGGCTCTGAATCGAAAACGGCGTCTGAGCGTCGCCCGCTGCCGCTGCGCGGCCGTCGCAGGTGGCCACCGCGATGGCGAAATGGCGAGGATCGACCCGCGCCAGGGCCGGGATATAGTCGGCCACATGGCCGCGCCCGATATGCGGCTGCATCTCTGCGTGGATGTCGCCGACGATTTGCGCGAGCTCTTGCGCCCGGTCCATGATCAGTCTCCTACCAACGACGCCGATGGCGCGGCGCGGCGCGGCGAGCCTACTAAAGGAAGATGGATGACCTATTGCCTTGGAATCCTGCTGCCCGCAGGCTTGGTCCTGGCCTCCGACTCCCGCTCCAACGCGGGTGTCGACCAGGTGCAGCGGGTGTGCAAGCTGGCCCTGATCACCGTGCCCGGCGAGCGTGTGATCGCGATCCTGTCGGCCGGCAACCTGGCCACCACCCAATCGGTGATCACCCAGCTCAAACAGGCCGCCGGCTCCGGCGCCTCGGGCCAGGACCTGCACGCCGCGCGCACGATGTTCGACGCCGCCAGCCTGCTCGGCGACAAACTGCGCGCGGTGCTGGAGCACGACGCCCACTATGTCGAGCCCTACGGCGACCCCAGCGCCAGCTTCCTGATCGGCGGCCAGATCCGCGGCGAGCCGCCGCGGCTGTTCGAAGTCTATTCGGCCGGCAATTTCGTCGAGGCTTCGCCGCGGTCCTGCTTCCTGCAGATCGGCGAGACCAAATACGGCAAGCCGATCCTCGACCGCGCCCTGACCCCCGATCACGACCTGGACCACGCCGCCAAGCTGGCCCTGCTGTCCTTCGACGCCACCCTACGCAGCAACCTGTCGGTCGGCCTGCCGATCGACCTGCTGCGCTATCAAGCGAATAGCTTCTCGACCGCGAACCTGGCCGCCATCACCGACGAGGACCCCTATTGGAGCGAGCTGCGACGCGGCTACGCCGACGGATTGGCCGACCTGATCGAGCGCCTGCCGGCCCCGCCGGGGGTGGGGTGAACGCGAACGCCTGGGCTCAGGCGCCGCGATCACCCCTCATCCACGCTCTCGCTGACCGTGAACCGCACCCCAACGGCGGCCAGCAGCATCTCGACCACGAAGGCCAGCAGGGCGCCCATGGTCAGGACGATGCCGGCGCCGAACAGCAGATAGAGCAGCTGGGCTGCGCCCTCGCCCCTCACCTCGCCGAGAAACAACACCAGCACCGCGCTGCAGGTCAGGGCTCCGGCCAGGGCCGACATCACCACCGCCGTATCCAGCGCACGCGAGCGCAGGCGCAGGCGCCGCAGGCGGTCGTCGCGCCCTTCGCTCTTGACCGAGGCCGCCAGGGCGTCGGCCTGGTCGGCGATCCGGCCCAGGCGCGAGGCGAACACGTTGAGCAGGGCGGCGATCGCCGACAGAAAGAACACCGGCGTCAGGGCCTGCTGCACCACATGCGCGGCCGCCTGCAACGGATCGCCGTTCATCTTACGGCGCCTTGACCATCGCCGCTGCAACGTCCCCCACGCCGT
>Ga0302157_10008246_pt1 | contig 10277 bp, 8 predicted proteins | sample I_Bog_N3_3_FD_193502 | JGI IMG/M metagenome (GOLD analysis project Ga0302157, IMG submission 193502) | Peat permafrost microbial communities from Stordalen Mire near Abisko, Sweden - I_Bog_N3_3 | ecosystem: Environmental > Terrestrial > Soil > Wetlands > Peat | place: Sweden: Abisko, Stordalen...
TCTCGCGGCGCGCGGGGGCGCCGCAGACCGGGCAGGTGGTGTTGACGAACTCCGGCACCTTGCCCAGCGGCGAGCCGCCCTCCTGCGTGATCTCAATCTGCTCCGGCAGCAGCACGGGCAGCGCGGAGGCGGGCAGCGGAACGACACCGCCCGGACTGATACCGTCATGACCGTTGGTGCAGTAGACCATCGGGATGGGCGTGCCCCAGTAGCGCTGGCGGCTGACGCCCCAATCCTTGAGACGATAGGTGGTGGTCTTTTTGCCGAAGCCATTCGCCTCGGCGTGCGCGGACATCTTCTGCTGTGCTTCGAGCGGCGTGAGGCCGGTGAAGTCGCCGGAGTCGACGAGGACGGCGTTTTCTTCGCCGATGTAGGGCAGTTCGGATGTTTCGGCTGCGGCTTTCGGCGCGACGACCGGACGGATGGGCAGCTCGTACTTCTGCGCGAACTCGAAGTCGCGCTCGTCGTGCGCGGGAACGGACATGATGGCGCCGGTGCCGTAGTCGGCAAGGATGTAGTTCGCCACCCATATGGGCAGTTGTTCACCGTTGAATGGGTTGATGGCGAAGCGTCCGGTGGGGATGCCGTGCTTCTCGATGGCGCCGATGTCTCCGGTGGCGCGTGCGGCCTTCTGCTGCGCGATCATGTCGTCGACGTCGGCTTTAATCTTCGGCTCGCGCTGGGAGATCTGCCGGACGAGCGGGTGTTCGGGCGCCAACTGGATGGATGTCGCGCCGAAGATGGTATCGATACGCGTGGTAAAGACGCTGAGCTGTGAGACCGCACGCGTGTAGTGTCCAATCTTTCGATGGATAACGATGCCCGCGCCCACAGCACGTCGAAGAGCCTCACCAACCTGGCCCTTCAAAGACGAGAGCTTGTATCTCTCGAGCAGGGGAGGCGCTACCAGGTTGAGCACCTCTGCCAGGGTGAAGTCGTCCGGGAGTTCGCGGATCGCATCCCGTACGAGGAGGTCAAATTCTTCCCGGCTCTTCATGAAGGGTCTCGGGGGGCGCAGAGGAACCGGACATACCTGAAAGCTGACCTGCGCGCCTTCGCTGCGGCCGATCCAGTTGCGCTGCATGGTGCGGACCTTCTCCGGCCAGCCGGGCATGGTGTCCAGACCGTCGACCAGCTCGTCCGCATACTTTGTAATGCGCAGGAACCACTGCTCCAGTTCGCGCTGCTCGACGACGGTGTCCTCATGCCGCCAGCAGCAGCCGCCGACGACCTGCTCGTTGGCGAGGACCGTGGCGCACTCCGGGCACCAGTTCACCTTGCTGGAGCGGCGATACGCGAGCCCGGCTTCGTACATCTTCAGGAAGAACCACTGGTTCCAGCGGTAGTAGTCGGGCAGGCAGGTGGCGAGCTCGGTGCCAGCCCAGTCGTAGCTGAAGCCGAGGCGGCGCATCTGCACCTTCATCTGCGCGATGTTGGCGAGCGTCCACTCCCGCGGCGGGGTGTTGTTCTTGAGCGCGGCGTTTTCAGCGGGGAGACCAAAGGCGTCCCATCCCATGGGGTGCAGGACGTTGTGGCCCTTCATGCGCATGAACCGCGCCAGCGCGTCGCCGATGGAGTAGTTGCGCACGTGGCCCATGTGCAACTGGCCGCTGGGATAGGGCAGCATCTCCAGGCAGTAGAACTTGGGCTTGGCGCTGGTGTGCGGCTCGGCGGCGTAGAGCGCGGGGTCGGCGTCCCACAGCGCCTGCCAGCGGGGTTCGATCTCGGCGGGGTTGTAGCGGAGGGGGTCTTCGGTTCTGTCGGGCTGTTCTATATCGGGCATCACATTTGATTGTAAAGAACCCGCTCTCAGGGGTACGCTAAAAGCACACGGAGGTGACGGCGATGGCGGCTACGGTGGTGGTTCCCTTTGTTTCGGTGGAAGAGTATCTGCACAGCGATCCGCAGCCTGATGTGGACTATGTGGACGGCGTCCTGGAGGAGCGGAACTTGGGCGAGGTAGATCATGCGGATTTAGAGAGCGAACTCATCACCATCTTCCGTGTCAACCGTGACCGGTGGAACATCAAGAGTTTCACGGAGGCGCGCGTCCAGGTGTCGCCCACTCGGTACCGCATTCCCGACGTGTGCGTGATGCCGCCCACATGGGAGAGAACCAAGATCGTACGAGACGCGCCGCTGCTGTGTGTGGAAGTGAAGTCGGAAGGTTTCACCCTCAAAAAGGAGCGCACGCGGGCGCAGGACTACCTCAACATGGGTGTGCGCGAGGTCTGGATATTCGACCCCGAGAAGCGCACGGCCTATATTCTGCGTGGCGACGAGATGATTGAGCAGCGCGAGGGTGTATTGAAGCTGTCGGGTACGGCGATTGAGTTGGATTTGGCGGCGTTGTTTGGGGTGCTAGACCAGTAGTAGTTACGGCACCACCGGCAGGCTCACATAGCTCGCCGGCCCCGCCGAATGCCACACGCGCTGCGTGGCCTTCACGTAGTCCCCCGGCTTGGCGTCGAAGATGTTCGGCACGAAGGTCTGCGGGTTGCGGTCGTAGAGCGGGAAGAGCGTGCTCTGCACCTGTACCATCAGGCGGTGGCCCGCGGGGATGGTGCGGTTGATCATCGGCAGGCCAAAGGTGAACTCGGCGGGCTCATTCGGCGTGAGCGCGGCGGGGTGCTCGAAGCTGGTGCGGTAGCGGCCGCGGAAGATGTCCGTGGCGACCGGCAGCTCGTAGCCGCTCATGTTGGGTGAGCCGTCGGACGGGGGTGCGCCAGGGCCGGCCGGCGTGGCCGCGCTCTCCGGGTAGACGTCGATGATCTTCACCGCCCAGTCGGAGTCGGTGCCGCTGGTCGAAGCAAACAGGTGCACGTCCGGTTCCCCGGCGAGCTTGAGCGGCGCAGTGAGTGGAGCGGTCTCGTAGGTCAGCACGTCGGGGCGGCCGTCGACGAAGTGCTGGTCGGTGACCAGCCACGTGCGCCAGTTGGCGCCGTCGTAGGGGCGCGGCGAGAAGGGCACGGGATTCGCGGGGTCGGAGACGTACTCGTCGAATTTAGACGTGCTGCTCGGCGCATCGAACGACAGCGTGCCGCCCGCCTCAAGATACAGCGGCTTCGAGGTCTCGGGGCAGCCCTTCTCGCAGACTGTGGGCCAGACGGCGGGCGTCTCCCAGTGGTCGCTGCCGGGGTCGCCTCCTGTGTTGTAGATGAGCGCCTTGGGCAGATCGAACTTTGGCGAGCCGGGCTTGAGGTACTGATTGAAGAAGGGCAGCAGGTAGTCGCGCCGCCACTGCTCGGCGGTGTCGGTGGCCCACTCGAAGGGACCGAGGCTGCGGCCTGCACGGTTTATCTGCGAGTGGAACCACGGGCCCATCACGATGTGGTTCAGCGGGTCGTTGGAGTGTATGGCCTCCAGTGCGCGGTAGCTGTGGATGGCGCCCCACATGTCCTCCTGGTCCCACTCGCCCTGCTCCCAGAGCGTGGGGACGGTCAGGCCTTTGGCGGCGATGAGGTGGTCGAGCGCCTGAGACTGCCAGAACGGCGTGTAGGCGGGGTTGGCCTCGACGGTCTTCCAGTAGGGCAGTTGGTCTTCGCCCATGGCGCGCGCGGCATCGCCGGCGCTGCCGAGGCGCAGAAAATTGGCGTAGTCATCGAGGCCCCCGCGAGAGACCTTTACGCCCGCGCCGCGCTGGGTGGTCTGCTCGGTAAAGTAGTCGAGGTTGGTCTGACGGAAGGCGCCGTAGTGGAACCAGTCGTCGCCCATCCAGCCGTCGACCATCGGCGACTCCGGCGCGGCGACCTTCAGCGCCGGATGCGGATGCAGCAGCGCCATCACGACCGTGAAGCCTTCGTACGACGAACCGATCATGCCCACCCTGCCATTGGACTCCGGCACGTTCTTTACCAGCCAGTCGATGGTGTCATACGCATCTGTGGTGTCGTCCGCGCCGGTGGGATTGAAGGGGCCGACTGGCGGAGGCGTCATCAGATAGGGGCCTTCGCTGCCGTACTTGCCGCGCACGTCCTGGTAGACGCGGATGTAGCCGCTGCGTACAAAGTCCTCATCGCTAAGCGGCAGCATCTCGATCATCTTCGGGGACTTGGCGCGCTCGGCCCGCGCTGCGGCGTTGTAGCAGGTGCGCGTGAGCACGATGGGCGCATCCTTCGCTCCTTTGGGGACAACGATGACGGTGTACAGCTTGACGCCGTCGCGCATCGGGATCATCACGACGCGCTTGTCGTAGTCGGCGGCGGGCGCGGGGGCCTTGAAACTCGGCGGGATGTCGTTTCCGACAGGCGGCTCCTGCGCGCGGGCGAGCGGCAGCAGGAGGCAGGAGAGGGAGAAGACGGTGGCGCAAGACAGCAGTTTCATAAGAACACCAAGAGCGGCGGATGAACGCTCAGAATAGCATTGCGCGCCGCGTCAGACCTCAACCCGCGCTCAACGCCCGCAGCGCCATCACATTGCGCATCTCGTCGCCGGGTTCGTCGACGGGCGTTTCGGCGATGAAGGCGGCGTGGTCGAAGCGGGCGTCATGCAGCAGGCGCTGGAACGCAGCGGCACCGATGGTGCCTTCGCCGATGTGCTCGTGGCGGTCGAGTTTGCTTCCCATGGCGGCCTTGGCGTCGTTGCAGTGCCAGACACGGACCGCGTCAAAGCCGACCGTCGCGCCGACTTGCTGCATGGTGGCCTCGTAGCCTTCCGGAGTGACGAGGTCGTAGCCGGCGACGTGGCAGTGGCAGGTGTCTAAGCACACTCCTATCGGAGCACAAGCCTGTAGCGTCGCAACCAACTCGGCGACCTGCTCGAAGCTGCCGCCGAGCGAAAACTCCGCGCCGGCGGTGTTCTCAATCAGGATACGGAAGTTGTGGTCCTGCCACGGGAGGCCGTCGATGGCCTTCTCGATGCCCTGCGCGGCGAGCTTCAGGCCTTCGTCGCGGGTCAGGCCCTTCCAACTGCCGGGGTGCAGGACGAGGAACTCTGCGCCGAGAGCGAGGGCGCGCTCGACTTCGCCGCGGAAGCCGTCGATGGAGTTGGCGCGGACGCTTTCGGTCTGCGAGCAGAGGTTAATGAGATAGCTGGCGTGGATGGCAACGGGGTTCACATCGTGCTCGACGCGGAGGGCGCGCATCTTCGCCGCGTCTTCGGGTTTGACTGGGGCGGCCTTCCACTGGCGCGGACTCGCGGAGAATATCTGGAAGGTGTTGGCGCCTGCAGCGACCGCGCGGTCCACCGCCGTCCATACGCCGCCGCTGGTGCCTACGTGAACGCCGATTCGCTTCTTTACCATGGGATTCAGCGTACCGCAGTCACCATGCCGGACTATAATCGGCGGGTTGCATCACTGGCAAAAATTCAAGGTATGAGGACGTCATGGCCCAGCAGCAATCCTTCAAGCACCACACCCGGTTCGATCCCCTGTTTCACTTCATCTCGCTGCCGCTGCTGCTGCTGAACATTATCCTCTCGATCACCTACACGGTCCGCCACTGGCCGGTGCATTGGCGCCTGAGCCTGTGGTGGATTGTGATGTCGGTGGCCCTGTTCATCCTGGCAGGCGCCCTGCGCTCCGCGACGCTGCGGGTGCAGGACCGCATCATCCGGCTGGAAGAGCAACTGCGGCTGGCTGACCTGCTGCCGGAGTCTCAGTTGGGGCTGATTGAAAAGCTGACCATACGGCAGTTCATCGGGCTACGCTTTGCCTCTGACGCCGAGGTGCCAGCCCTGGCCTCGCGCGCAGCCGCCGAAGGCCTGACTGAGAAGCAGATCAAAGAGAGCGTTGTGAAGTGGAAGGCCGATGACTACAGAGCGTAGAGCATAGAGTGTAGAGCGTAGAGAAAGGCAACAACAAAGGCCGTCCGGTGCCAGGCGGCCTTTGTTTTTCACGACACTCTATCCTCTACACTCTGCACTCTGCCGCTAGTACACATCGCGCTGGTAGCGCTTCTGCTTCTTCATGTTGGCGAGGTACTCGGCGGAATACTCGAGCGTCTTGTCGGAGGCCTTGGCGATGCAATCCAGCAGGGCCAGCTCCACGTCCTTGGCCATGCGGCTGGCATCGCCACAGACATAGAAGTATGCGCCGCGCTCCAGCCATGCATACAGCTCCGCCGCGTTCTCATTCATGCGGTCCTGCACGTAGACCTTGTTGTGCTGGTCGCGGGAGAACGCCGTGTGCAGCCGCGTGAGCAGTCCATCGGCCTGCATCGCGAGGAACTGGTCCTTGTACAGAAAGTCTGAGACCGAGCGCTGTTCGCCGAAGAAGAGCCAGTTCTGGCCCTTGTGGCCGTGGGCCTGGCGGTGCTCCAGATAGGCGCGGAAGGGCGCGATGCCCGTGCCGGGACCGATCATGATGACCGGCGCATCGGTGTCCTCGGGCAGGCGGAAGGCGTTGTTCTCATGCAGGAAGATGGGCATCGTCGAGCCGACCGGCGCGCGCTCGCCGAGATGGCCGGAGGCCACGCCCTGGCGGTCGAGCCCGTGCGCCTGATAGCGCACGACGCGCACGGTGGTATGGACCTCCAGCGGGTGCGCGGCCTGGCTGCTGGCGATGGAGTACATCCGCGGCGTAAGGCGCGCGAGGATGTTGAAGAGCTGCTGCGGTTCCGTGACGATGCCGGGAAACTCGCTGACGATGTCGTAGAACTCGCGGCCCCAGACGTACTCCTCGGCGAAGGCCTTGTTTTCCGAGCCGAGCAGAGCGGCGATGCCGGCGGGGATGTTGTCGCCGCACAGCTTGGAGAGCTGATTGATGCTGCCGCGGCCGAGCTTGCCGATATTGAGCCGCGAAGTCAGCGCCTCATGCAGGCTGATCTCCACCTTGGAGTGGTCGATGACACGCTCCTGGCCGGTAAAGCCCAGCGCCTTGAGTACCTGCTCCACCTGCGGTTCGCGGTTGGTCGCGTAGATGCCTACGGCGTCGCCGGGCGTGTAGGTCATACCCTCTTCGAGCTCCAACTCGATGTGGATGGTCTCTTTTTCTGACTCGGGGCCGGTGAGCCGGTCGTTGGTGACGACTCGGGAGTGATAGGGCTGGTTGCGGGTGTACTTGGCAGCATGGCCTGCGGCAGGGGCCGCGGGGGTCGTCGATTCAGTCATTGTTCCACTATTGTAAAGCGTACAGACGCAGAACCGCAGAGCGACGGGCGCGGGAGAATCTCCCTGAGCTAGCGCTTGACGAGATGGTAGATAATCCCAACGCTGAAGGTCTTGGGGTTGTAGGCTCCGCCGAGACCGTAGTACTGCGCATAGCTGTAATCACCGACCAGGTCGATGTGGGGCGACATCTGCTTGGCCAGCCCGGCGTTGAGTTGCATGGTGGCGTCAGTGCTGGCGGTATTGTTGGGATCGTTGTAACGCGCAAACCCGACCAGGAACTCCCCGTAGGGGGCAAAGCCGTGAGCGATTGGAACCTCAAATCGCGGCCCGATGGTGACTCCATTGAGGTTCTCTCCGCTCTTATGCAGGAAGCGGCCCTGTATATCGGCGGCGACGATGATGCGATCGTGAATCTTCACGCCGTCGTAGAGGATGCCAGTGGTAGCGCCGTACAGGATGGTGGTGCTGGTCAGATTCTTCAGTTCGCTGGCGCTGAACTCTCCATAGACAGATGCCTGAGCATGCGCAGCCCCGGGCGCTATGACTCCCACCAATAACAGTAAAACTGCCCAGCCGTACTTCATGGTATTGCCTCCGCCGAAAAAGCATACAGGAGAGGCTCTGTACGCGGATAGCCCTTTATGAATAACCCCATGATTTCAATGACATAGACGTGGAATCCCGTCGCGTCAACGACTGAGACGGGCTTTCAATGGCTGCAATGCAGGCGTCATAGGCTGTCAGACCGCCCCGCCTCCGCGAGGACCGTCCAAAGCTACCCCGGCTATATCTAGGCCGTGCGGGAGGGCTTGGCCTCGCTGGGATTCATGAGGTCACGAAGCTCTTTGCTGGGCTTGAAGAAGGGCACACGCTTGGCGGGCACCGCCACCGAAGCGCCGGTCTTGGGGTTCCGTCCGGTACGCGCCTTGCGCTGGCGCGTGCGAAAGCTGCCAAAACCGCGAACTTCAATCTTGTCGTCCGCCTTGAGCGCACCGATGATTGACTCAAAGAGCGTCTCAACGATGACTTCCCCGTCGCGGCGCGTGAGGTCGCCGAGCTCCACCACCTTATCCACTAGATCGGCCTTCGTCATGCTATCTCCCTCATGGAGCTGGCATTAGACCCATACGGGCCCACACTCCGCCAACTCAGTCTATGTCATTTCTTTGTTCAATGGTCACAAATCAGGGTTCAGTATTTTGATACGAGTCAGTCCCCAAAAAGACTCCTACACCCATGAAATCGAACGATTTGGGCGCATTTCGTGCATCGCCCGCATGGGGCCAATTGGTGCTTTAGTTACTTCCAAAGATAATAGAAGCCCGGCGAGCGGTTGAGAAGCTGCGAGGGGTTGGGGAAAAGGTCGTCGGCATCGTCGTTCAGCACGGTGAAGATCCCGCGCTTGTCACTGCGCGGGCGAACGATGTGCGGCTCACCCTGGATGCCGACGGCGCGTGCTGTATTCATCAGCGCCACACGGTACCCTCCCTGGGCGTCGATCAGCCCCAGCGGCTGGGCCTGCTCGCCGGTCCAGACCTGGCCGGTGGCCAGCGGAGCAATCTTGTCGTCTGTGGTGTGGCGGCCGACGGCCACGTCATGGATGAACTGCCCATACATATTGTCGACCAGCGACTGGAAGTAGGCCTCCTCTTTGGGCGTCAGGTCGCGGGTGGGGTCGCCGGCGTCTTTCAGATCGCCGCGGGAGATGGTGATGTTCTTCATCTTTGCCCACTTGAGCAGATCGCCATAGTTGGTCCACTCCATAATCACGCCGATGGAGCCTACCACGGACGCCGGATTGGCATAGATCTTGTCGCAGGCGGAGGCGATGTAGTACGCGCCCGAAGCCCCCATGGACTCCACGGAAGCGACCACCATCTTGTGGTCGTCCTGACGGATGTGCAGCACCTCGTGGTAGATCTCCTGCGAGGCCGCAGCTCCGCCGCCGGGCGAGTCAATGTGCAGGATGATGGCTTTGACCTTGCCGTCGCTGCCATACTTCTCCAACTGCTTGTCCACCTTGTCGGCGTCGAGGATCACGCCGGAGATGTCGATCACTGCAATCGAGCTTTCACCGAAGGCAGAACTGCCGCTGTCGCTGAGGTCGAGGTTCCGGATGGCCCGGGAGACCGTGATGCATACGCCCAGCAATGCCACGGCAAGGATCGCAACGATGATCGCCACCCAGAACCATGCCGAGCGGCGCGGCGGTGGATAGGCATAGGCTGCGCCACCGGTTGGGGCGTCATAGACGCCGTGCTGCGGTGCGGAATAGCTGGGATTAGGCGGCGGCGGTGGAGGATATTGGTCCGGCATAATTGAAGTTTATCAGTATCGGTTATCAGAACTATTGCCGCGAGTGCGAAAGCGATGGACGCTGCCTACGGCCGTCAAGCCCCAAAATGGTCCAGCTTGGCGGAGAAAAATGATTTCGAGTCAAATCTGTCTTTTACTGCGTCCAACACGTGGCGTATGATGAGGGACGGTTTTTTTCTCCGGAAAACTCCACATCCAGTTCTAAATAGATGCACCGCAGACTGCGGATTGTTGCATAGAGGTGTACGTAGAAAGTGGCCCATCCAGCACTCAGTATCGTGATTCCTGCTTACAACGAGGCCGCTCGCATTGAGGGCACGCTGGAGCGGGTGCTGTGGTGCGTTCAGAAGTGCGCCTGGGATGCCGAGGTGCTGGTGGTCGACGACGGTTCCACCGACCGTACCGTGGAGATTGTGCAGCGCTGGGCAGCCCGCAACGAACGCCTGCACCTGGTGATGAACCCCGGCAACCGCGGCAAGGGTTACTCCGTGCGCAACGGCCTGCTGCAGGCCGCCGGTGACATCGTAATGTTCACCGATGCCGACCTCTCGGCACCCATGGAGGAGGCAGAGCGCCTGTTTGCCGCGCTGGACGCCGGCGCGGACGTCGCCATCGGCTCGCGCTGGCTGGACAAGCAGAAGCAGACCATTCACCAGCCCATGTACCGCCGCTTCTTCGGGCGTTGCTTCAACTGGCTCACGCGCAAGGTCATGGGCCTGCCCTTCAAAGACACCCAGTGCGGCTTCAAGGCCTTCAAGCGGGACGCCGCGCAGACCATCTTCCGCCTGCAGACCATCGAGCGCTGGGGCTTTGACCCGGAGATCCTGTTCATCGCGCGCAAGCTGAAGTACAAGATCGCCGAGGTCGCCGTCACCTGGGGACACGACGAGCGCAGCCGCATCAGCTACCTG
>Ga0302157_10008252_pt1 | contig 10274 bp, 12 predicted proteins | sample I_Bog_N3_3_FD_193502 | JGI IMG/M metagenome (GOLD analysis project Ga0302157, IMG submission 193502) | Peat permafrost microbial communities from Stordalen Mire near Abisko, Sweden - I_Bog_N3_3 | ecosystem: Environmental > Terrestrial > Soil > Wetlands > Peat | place: Sweden: Abisko, Stordalen...
GCTTCAGCAATGATCCAGGCGCGTTTGCCGGAGCTCAAGTGGATGCGTTGGGCAACGTCGGCGAACTGGCGGCGGAGTTGGACCTCACGTTGCCAGTCTTCGGCTGCTGCGATGGCGCGGGCAATTGTCTGCAGCCGATATTCGTAGTCGTCGCGTGTGACGGGCTCTCGGCCGGGTACTGGATCACCGAGAAGAGACCGTCGTCCTTCTTGCTGAACCTCTTTCCTGGTTTTGAGCAGGTCGAGATGGCGAATATCGGCAGCGACGTATGGGCCGGTGATTTGGCCCAGAAGCGACAGGCCGGTCCCGAACCGGTGGAGGAAGTGCTGGTCAGCGGCACTCGTGTAGTAGCCTGTGAGTGTTACACCGTTGGTCAAGGTGAGACGGATGAGGCAACGCTCTTCCAGGCCGTTGAACGGACAAGGTGTCTTGGACATGGCGATTCACGTGGTTGGTGGATCGTGAGAAAGTGCATTCGTTCGAGTATTTGGCGCGATCGGCCGGGAGTGGTGGCTCCTCACGCTCCCTTGCAGTCTCACTGAGCCATGCTGCGTACTTGCGCGATGAGAATGCTAACTTTGGGCATGCGGTCCGGACTCGTGCAGGTACCGTGACAGCGGTTGCTGGGCGTTCTATGGCGCAAGGTTCTGGTTGGGCATCGGAGCTTCGTACCCGCCGTGTTTCGGGCCATCACAGATCTTCCGTGTTGACCCGCCCCATGAGGAGAAGCTCTTCGGCGCCGTAGACCTTGGGCTCGCCGCATTCCTCGCAGTCGTAGCGGCGGGCATCTGGTTCGCAGCATTCGCACGCCGCGCCACAGGCAAGGCAATAGCCGAGGTTGTCTCTCATCCCCTCGGTGATCTGCTCGAGCGTGAACATGCGGCGGGAGGTGTTGACTGACATGGCAGCCTCGGTGGTTGGAGATGGTTTGGGGGGAGGAATGCACGGTGGGGTCAGTACTCGGAGGGGAGCAGCAATGTGCCGTCGATGAACCACAACGCAATCTCGGGCAGCGGAAAGTCGGTGTGCTCGATTTCCTGCGTTACAATCGGGGTGGTATTGTTGCCGTCGGTCAGAATTGCCTTTCCCCGGTTGCGCTCGACGTAAAGCGTCCAGACCTGAAATTCTTCCGCTCGGACGCGAGGGTTGAGTTGGTGAGATGCGATGAGGTCGGTCAGCCAGAAGGCATTCGCGGTCTTTGCCAGATAGACGACACCTTCGGTCATCCGCATTCGGCGGTACAGACCGTGTCGCGTGAAGGTCTCCGATCCGTGGAATTGCGCAAGTCCCTCGGTCAGCGCAATGGTTTCGTCAGCATTGAGCATTGGTATCGTCCTGCTTTGTGGGGGGTGGCAGTGGTTTCGTGGCCACCTATTGACCGGCCAGGAGCGCGGTGACGGGGCAAGGGCGCGCGCAGCGCGGGCCGCAGGCCCCTGCCCTTGCGGCGTCACCGCGGTTCTGGCAGTTTGGTTCGAGGGTGTTTGTGGAAATTGGAATTCCCGGGACGCCGGCGGGGTGAATTCCGCCGCGCCTGGGATCAGGACTCAATGGGGTGATTGCGTCAGAATCCAAGTTGTTTGTTCTGGTGGCAGGCTTGCCAGTTCCCAAGCCAGATCAGCGGAAAAGTCGATTTCAAGGCCGCCGTCGGTTTCCCTCGTGGATGTTCGCGTCTTCAATTTGGCGATGCGCTGTTGGAAATAGCCGTGGCTGTCAGGGAGTGCGGCGACATCAACGCGAACGATGATGGGCTCGGAGGCTTCCGGGGCGACCGCGATTGACCGGCGATAGGCCTGGATCAGCCTTCGATAGCAACCCGGGTGATTCAGTTCGATTAGCCAAAGGCCGGTAACGTAGGTTGCAACGGCGTTGTAGGCAGGTCCAGCACAATACCAGTCGGCGCCATCGCGTTTCAGCAGTCGGTAATCCGACTGAATTGCCACCGCTTCGATTTTGGGTGGCTTGATGTCCCCCTTTTCCGGCTTATAGGCAAGGGCCGGGGCGGGCGGATGGTTGGTTGGTCGAAGATACGAGTCGATCACCCGCCATGGTGCAATGTGGTAGGGCGCGTAGAGTGCGGCGATCAGCGGGGCGTCCGCGTGCAAGCTGAGCGAAATGTGCGTGCCTTGTCGTGTTGTTGTTGCATGTTCGCCATACCCCAGATCGCTCATTTGCTCACAAAGCTTGTCGAGATTTTCGACGGGGATAGGCGTGCGCCATGAAGCGTTGCTGAACAGTGTGAGTGAGGTATCGGGCATTTCGTGCGGCGCCGCCAGGGCTTTCATCCAGCGATCGATGTATGTCTCTGGTGTGATGTGACCATGTGTACCTTTGAGACATCCACCTTCGCACCCGGATGCGCAACGAAAGATGTAACGCAGTGTCGCTTCGAGTGGACCGAAATGGACGCAACTCCACGATGGGGTGTGCGGGTAGCAGTTGGTTTCGTAGGTGTTTTCGAACAGCACGTAGAAAGTCTGTCCGGTGGAATGTGCGAATGCGCCGGCGAGCACTCCGCATGTGACGGTGGCACCCATGTTGAGCTCCTGCGTTGGATTCTGGTGGTTCGGTTTTCTGTTCCGGGCGGATCGAGGCGCCGGGGTAAGCCCAAGTGTCCGCAGGCTGGTTGGCGTTGCGTTCCGCGCGCGTATGCAATTGGCGATACGGCAGGTTTGGTGCCGGACGTTTGTTTCGGTTCCAGAGATTTGAAGCGAGGGGTTCGCTATTCGCTGCGCAGCAGATTTCGGTGGATCGCGCTATCCGGTGCGACCCAGGCGGTCATAGCTGGCGCAGAGTTGCTGGACCTCAAGCACCAATTTGTCGATCGCCTCGGCGGCATGTTGGAATTCGTCGGCTCGGAAGATGCCAGAGATCAGTGTCCTTTGATCGAAATGGCCTTTCTTTTCTGCCGCGAGGATGGCGATGCGGGACAATCCGAGGATTCGGGTGAGGTGGACCAGGTAGGTTCCGAGGGCTCCTGCCGTTTCTTCGTGCAGAGGGTTGGTTTTCATTGCGTGCCGAAGAGCGTGGAGCGATAGACCGTAGGTTTGCTGGTCCTGCCACGTAAAGATTTCCGAACGCGACGGCCGGTATCCGGTCTGCCACGCGTAGGATTCGGAACGTGCTTCGTCGATCTGGCACTGGAATCGCAAGCCTTCGCGGCGCGGCAGTCGTGGTTGCCGATTGAAGGGATCAATAGTGGAGATTTCGCCGTAGGATGTTGGTTGGGAATCGTTGGGACATTCCATCACAATTGCATCGATGTGGCCGTAGACCTCTTTTCCGAAGCAGCAGTTGAGCCAGGGGCGGAGGACAAGAAGCTCGGGATCGAACGGGATGTTCATGGCAAGGTTCTCCTGAGTGGCCGGCGGGAATAGGCTGGTGGGGTGTTTGGGATGGATTGTGGGGGACTTGTCTGGAGCTTTTGAAGGATCCTTAGCCGTCGTTGCCCGGCGTTTCGTCTTCACGGTTTTCGGCGGCGAGACGCGAAGCGTGGTCAGGATGGAACGCGAGCAGGTAATCGGCGATCCGCTGTGCATCTGCGGCTGCCCGAAAGATCTCGCGCTTGTCTGATTTCAGCACGTCGATCCAAGAGCCAAGGTATGAGGCGTGATTTGGTATGTCGCAGGGGAGTCCGACTTCACTGGCGATGAAACAACTCGCAAGCTCAGCGCGGAGTTCTTCCACTGAATACGCTTGACTTCCGAATCTTCCACTCAGGTTGCGGTTCATTCGTTTCGGTGCGCCTGTCCAATGACCTGCCTCATGCAGCGCTACGGCGGCGTAGGACTGTGGATTTTCGAAGGAGGCGCGCGGCGGTAGCTGGATGTGGTCGCTTGCCGGCGCGTAGAAAGCCCGATCGCCGCCTTCCTTGATCGTGGCCCCGCTGTTGCGCAAGATGATGTCGGCCGCTTCCGGAGTTCGCCACGCGGCTTCTTCCTGCGTTGGCGGTTCGAAGCTCGAGATACCGTCCACCTGGCTGGCGTGAAAAACCGTGTAGGCCCGCAGCAGCGGAATCGTGCGGGTCCCCTCCCCTTCCCTTTCTCCTGCCCCGTCGCTGGTTGCTTCGCCGCGGTTATCCTGCACGGTCAGTTTGCGGAAAAAGAAGACGCGGCTGCCACGTTCTCCCGGCCGGACTTGCCAACCTCTTTGTTGCGCCTGCTTATAGGTTAGCCAGCGCGGATCGTCGGCCGCGGCGATCATACCGGTCATGCCGAGCATCAGGACGTTGATGCCATGGTAGCGGCGGCCGGTGACAGCGTTGCGTGGTGACATTGGGCCGCCACCAGCTTTGTCCGGATTCCACGGGCGGCGCCAGGGCATTGTGCCGCTTTCCAGGCTGGCGACGATCCGGTTGGTGACGTCGGCGTAATGGTCGCGGGCTGGGGTATCCGCGCGGGTGTTCCGTGTGTAGCTCATCCGGTGCTCCTGTGAGATTTGTTGGAATGCATCCCGAGCGGCGCGGCCTGGGTTGTGCAGGCAAGGGCGCCGCGTCAGCGGCGGGAGCGGAGCGACACCCCCTTGCCTGCACGACCCGGCCGTGCGATCGGTTGAATAGGTATTGGGAAGTTATTTTGTTGGGCGTTCCGGGTATTGAGTTAATTTTAATTTGCTTGCACGTGAGATGTGCGGTGGTTTTCTGATCGCATCGAGTATTTTCGTTGTTAATTCGCTCACGCGGTCAGAGGCGTTGTGGGATTTGCGACCGAGTTATTGTCTCGCCGCCTTGGGTAGGCCTTGATGCAATGAGCCGGGCAATACGGCTTACCTTTGGCATTCGGCGCGTTGCAGAAACGGAAGCCGGATTTGCCGGGCTCGCCGATCGGCCAGCAGCATGGTTGATGGTTGCGTGCAGTCAGGACCGGCGGCGAAGCGGGCAGCGTGTCCTGCCTGATGGGCTTAGGGGCCGGCTCTGGTGGAGTGTTTGGTTTGGAGGGTGGGATCTCTCGCAACTCGACCAGACTGGGGCGTCGCTGGCGCCGAACGTGCGCTGCTTTGTCTGGCTGTGCAGCCCTTATTGGCGACGGGCGCGCGGTTAGGTGTAAGCGGCCAGCCTTGCCAATAACAGCGTTTTTGCTGATTCCCAACCGGCGTCCGATTTCGGCAGCAGAATGGCCTTCCGCCCATAGTGACTTCAGGTGTTGAATGGTGTTGCCATTCCATTCGAAATACCGCGAAAGGGGCTGCATCTTTCACTCCTGGGTTTGAGCATTGGTTGCGGGCGTGTTCGGCCCAGCGATGGTCCCGAAGCTTGGTCGGGACCATCGCTGGGTGGCTACGAAGGTGCCTGGACTCGTTGTCAGTCGAGGTGGATGCGGTGCAGAATCGGCAGGACTGTGTGGGTATCGGTGTCCTGTCGGTGCGGATCGCTCATTCGTTGTGCGCCTGCACATACCTGAGCCAGAAGTCGATCAGTTCGCCTCTCGGACCCGGTGGGATGCCATCGAAAATCCCTTCGTACTCGGAGGATTCGGGAATGTTGAAGACCTCTGCTCCTGCCTTGCGATAAGCCGCGGCCACTGCAGCCAACGGGGCATAAGAGAGTGCGTGCCAGGGTCGTGGGTCAACTGGCTGGTCGACCGCAATCATCGGTCCGTTGACCGCGAGCTTTGCGGCAAGATCGAAGGGAATCATTCTGCTGTCGATTACTGGAAGTCCAGCGGCGATCGCGACCTGCTTAATGAAATCGCTGTCGCAACCGCTGAGCCTTGAGTTCTCGTAGTGTAGTGTGAAGCCTCCCCGTCCGATGCTCAGATGTCCGCCATGTGTCGAGAGAGCCGCTGCGATGGCTGTGTCGTAGCGGTCCGGTTCGTTCCAACTCATGCTGCGGTCTCCGACTGCTGCGGCTGGCCCGGTATGGTGCGGTCGGGGTCGGACATGAAACCGGGTGCTGATATGACGGCGAAAGCGAAGGCGGCAAAAATTGCGGAGTCAGCCGGCAATTTCCGCATGGCAAGTTTCTCGGGCATAGTGGTTTGCCTTTCCTGGGATCGTTTTTTCCGAAGACCCCATTCCCCGGCCGCATCGCGAAGGCGGGGCAAGGGCGAAGCCGGCAAAGCCGGGCGCGGCGCAGCGCGCCCCTTGCGGCGCCGCACGCGCATGCGGCACGCTGCTGTTCGGTGCGTTTTGCTTTGGTGCCGGGAGTGGGCTTTCGATTCTATTCGGGAAGGCCCGAGCGCTTGCGCAGATCATCGGAGCCGATATCGGCCCCTTGCCGCTCTTCGCGGTTCTCTGGGGTGTGGGGGGCTATTTGGCTGGGAATCGGATGGCCGCGATCGTTGGTGGTCCGGCGTGACCAAACGTACGACGTGCCCGCATCCTCGGTGCAAACCGATGGGGTGGCTTCGGCTACATTCCCGCCTTCGGCCGCAATCGCGTCACGGTTGGCACACTCCTCGGCAACCGCACCCATCCGGCAATGATGCGCGCATGTTCCCGCGCCATCTCCATGTCGGGGATTCCGGGGTACAGCCTCCGTACCTCGACGGCGCCCGCAAGCTCGCCTCCGCGCTCAACCGCGGCGCGGATCATGGCGGCATCTTCCTCGGACACGACATACATGATGGGAACATGGAGCGCGCCTGCCCTCGGGGCAAGCGCCGGCAACCGCAATGCGCGCACCCAGATCGGCGCGACCGCTCGAGCTTCCGCGCCGGAATCGGTGCCCCTCCCTACGCCCGACAGCTGCAATTCCCGGGCGACATTGGTTGCAAGACCCTTGTCGCCGCTTATGAAACGACGCCACCATCAGGCGCCCGCTAGTGACCGCCGGGGCCAATTGCGTTTCAGGTCGGCGGCGGTGTCGGATGCTCCGTCAGATATGGCACCGCCGACGTCGTCCAATTCCGTGTCCCGCCCGGTCATCGCCATAGTGCATCGAGTTCGGCTTTTGCGCGCTGGAGCGCGGCGTCATTGCGCGGCATTTGCCGTTGCCCTTGGCGGTAGAGCCAGCCTGGTATCTTGTGAGCTTTCGGGATTTCGTCAATGAAGCAGGCTGGCTGGACCGATCCTCGCCGATAGTTGCAATAGGACACGGTAACCTGACGCATGCCGCGGGTAAGACCGACATAGGCGAGGCGTCGTTCTTCCTCGGGGTCGCCATATGGGCTCGGAAAGATCGCCGAATCCCAACCGGCAAGGAAGACATGCGGAAACTCCAGTCCCTTGGCGCGGTGCAAGGTCATCAGGCTGACGCGGCCGCCGGCGACTTCATTGGGAGCGGCGGTTGCCAGCGCCGCGTGGTCGAGGAGTTCCACCGCGCTGTGGAATCCCTCCGCCATCTCTACCAGTTCCTGCAGGTTCTCCATCCGGCCTTCGGTGTCTTCCGAACGGCTGTCGCGGAGCATCTGGCGGTACCCGGATTTGTCCAGCAGCAGCGACAGGCTTGCGGCGACCGTCAGGGCTTCCATCTTCGCGACAGAGCGGATACTGTCAACGAACTCGCGGATTGCTTTGCCTGCCTTCGGCGCCAGCGGCGCGGTCGCCGTTGCGATAACCAGTGACACGTCCAGGCGGGTTGCTTCGATTTCCAAGGTTTGCAAGGCTTTTGGTCCGAAGCCACGGCCGGGTGTGTTGCAGACACGCCGGAACGCCTCGTCAGATTGGCGGTCGTCAGGCGTGGTTACCAGCTGAAGCAAAGCGAGCGCGTCTTTGATTTCTGCTCGCTGATAGAAGCCAACATCGCCGATGAGGACGTACGGAATTCGGCGGCGCATGAGTGCTTCTTCCAGTCCGCGCGAAATCCAGTTTGACCGGTACAATACCGCAATATGTTCCGGCGGCAGGCCCTCAGTGTGCCTTCGTTCGATCTCGGCGGCAAGCCCGAACGCTTCGTCGTCGGGATCATGGAAAGGCACGATCTCAATCGGGCAGCCGGCTTCCTTCTTTGTCCACAGGGTCTTGCCAAGCCGGTTGGGGTCTTGGGCGATCACGGCGTTGGCAGCATCGAGGATGTGCCGGGTTGACCGGAAGTTCTCCTCGAGGCGAACCTGTCGTGCCTCGGGAAAGTCCAGGGCAAATCTGCGGATGAAACTGATGTCTGCGCCCCTGAAGCCATAGATGCTCTGGTCGTCGTCGCCAACGACGAAGATATTACGGTGATCTTTGCCCAGCAGGCGCAGCCACGTGTACTGTACGAGGTTGGCGTCCTGGTACTCGTCCGCCAGCAGGCAATCGAAGCGTTCTGCCCAACGGCGCCGATATGACTCCGACGTTCGCATCGCTCGCGTCGGCCACAGCAGGAGGTCTCCGAAATCCGCAGAGTTCGCTTCGCGAAGATGGCGCTGGTAGTGCGGATAGACGTTCGCGGCGAGGCGCATCAGGTCCGGGTCGATCATGCGGTGCCGTTGCCGCGCGTCGGCGATCATGGCTTCGACGTAGCCCTTCGCGTCGTCGGGGCCGACCAGTTTGTCTTTGAGGCTGCTGATGATGGCGCTGATTTGTTTGACCGGCTTCGGATCGCTCGTGTCTTCCTGCCCGTCGGTGAGCATGGGGAGCATGGTGCGCTTCAGCAGGCGGCGGCTTTCCTCGGCATCGAGGATGGAGAAGCCGGGGCGTAGGTTTGCGACTTCCGGCTCGGAGCGAAGTTGGCGAGCCGCAATCCCGTGAAATGTCCCGATCCATTCCGGGCTTTCGGCGTCGCCGAGTGCGGCGGTGATCCGCTCGCGCATTTCCTGGGCCGCCTTGTTGGTGAACGTGACCGCAAGGATGCGGCTCGGACGAATGCCGAGGACGCCGATGCGCCATGCGACGGCGGTCGTGAGTGTGCGGGTCTTGCCGGTGCCTGCGCCGGCGAGGACCAGTGTTGCGCCTGGGTACGAAGCTGCTTCGCGTTGGGCAGGTGTCAGCCCCTGCAGCATTGCTTGTGGAACGGGTGAAAGCGGGGACGGGTCCATCATTGGCTCCTATGGCGCGGTGGCGGCTGCGTGAAAATTGGCGCTCCATGGAGTCTAGCGCGAAGTTTGTTGTCTTCACTGTCTGTTTTTTGAGTCGGCCGCGGGACCATCGGAGGTGACGATAGCTCGAAGAACATCGTTCCAATCGGTGCCTTGGGGCGGCCGGAGGCGACGGAAGGCGATGCCGGCTGCCTTCGCGATCTCCTGGTGCCGGGCGGCGTAGCGGTCGCCGGCAGTATCGGCATCGGTGGCACTCAATAATTGCGCGTTGGTGGCGGCGGTGAGGTCGGTGAGGAGCGCCGCGAGTGCGGCTTCGGTGCCTGGTCCTATTCCGCCGCCGGTGGCGGCGTAGATCGTGTCTGTGGGCAGGCCATCGAGAGCTGCGATGCTGAGGGCGGTGATCGGGCCTTCCGCCAGCACGAGCTTGGAGGGTTGGATCGTGTGGCTGGCGATGCGGAACAGGGTCTTATGCCCTCCCGGGAGGGAACCTTTGAAAGTTGGTCCGCGCACCTCGATGTGGGTCAAGGTGCCATTGTTGTCCCGATGGGCCAGCCAGGCGCTGCCGTTGGGTCCCTCGCGAATGGCGTCGGCGTGCGCGGCAACGCGGACGATGGACGGAGGCAGACAGCGGACGCTGGTAAGATAGCGCCAGGCCGGGGAGCCGGGACGGAGGACGGGCCGTCGGTGCCATCGTTCGGAAAGTGGTCGGGCTGATGCCGGCGAGCGCTTGCCGCGGTCCGTTGGTTGGTGGGAGGGACTGAGGCCCAGCAGGGGGCGCAGGGCTTGGCGGACCTGGCCAAAGTTCATGGTTGGGTCGAGGTGTTGCATGAGAGCAAACACGTCGCCCTTGGCGGCGCCCAGGGGATCCCACCATCCGCGCCCGTCGTGGCAGACGATGATGATCTCGCCTTCGCCTCGACGGTATTTAAGCGCGCGGCGGGTGCTGCCGTAGCGGTCCAGCGTCCATGGGGGGTGTGCGTGTTCGAGGACCGTGGCGCAGTTGATGGTTCGCAACTGATCGCGTTCTTGGTCGGGGGTGCTCATGGCGCATGATTTCAGTGCTCTGGGTGATTCGTTCTGTGAGTTGCCTTTCGCTTGCCGGACACCGCGAAGCCGCGGCGGCGCAAGGGCGCCGCAGGCGGGCGCGTAGCGCCGGACCCTTGCGCCGCCGCTGGCGCAAGCGGTAGGTCATTGCTGACCCACTGATAGAGGGTAGCCAGCCCTCCGCCACCCACCAGCAGAGCGGTGCCGGGCACTGGTTCCTGTGCGATTGCCGGCCTGCTGCCGAGCGGCCGCCGGCGATGGTGCCGGTCGCGCAGACGCACTTCCGGTGGGACAACGGCGGGCGAAGATGCCGCCTGCATCCCGTCATGACCACCGTGT
>Ga0302157_10008255_pt1 | contig 10272 bp, 9 predicted proteins | sample I_Bog_N3_3_FD_193502 | JGI IMG/M metagenome (GOLD analysis project Ga0302157, IMG submission 193502) | Peat permafrost microbial communities from Stordalen Mire near Abisko, Sweden - I_Bog_N3_3 | ecosystem: Environmental > Terrestrial > Soil > Wetlands > Peat | place: Sweden: Abisko, Stordalen...
CAGATTGTGCCCTCCAATGACGACGATGGCGTGGCCGTAGCGATGGAAGAGGCGCTGGCTGTGCTGGTGGGACACGCCTGAAGCGCGCAGATTGCTCCGCGTGGAACAATTTGATTTCAACGACTTCGCGCGTTTTTCAGCACGCAAAATGACGCTTTGAGGTGCCTTTCGATGCGCTTTTTGAGGGTTTGAGCGCATGTTGTTCCAGAGAGCCCGCATCCTGCTGCCCAAACCGCCCGGTGGTAGTCTCAAAGCCAGTGCTTCGCCTGTTTCCAGTCCGCCTCCGCTGTCTCGCCGCGCTAGTTTGTGTCGCGGCCGGGACCGCCGCCGCGCATGGGCTGGAACGGGTGACGCTGCGCAACGGCTTCACCATTGACTGTGCATGGCATGAGCCGGTGGATGGCCGGGTGCGGGTCTACCTGGACGCCAACGGCACCAGCTATCAGGACCTGCCTGCAAGCTCGATCGCCGCCATTGAACCGCTGCCTGACCCGGCCCCGGTAGCCGCAGCACCAGCTTCCAGCCCGGCTGCTGCCGCGGCGTCCAACAGCAACGTCCGCGACCTGCTGGCCCGCGCGGGGGCGCAGCACAACATTGACGTGGAGCTGCTGGCCAGCGTGGTGAAGGCCGAGAGCGGCGGCCATGCAGATGCCGTCTCCCGCGCCGGAGCCCGCGGCCTGATGCAGTTGATGCCCGCCACCGCCCACGCGCTGGGCGTGCAGGACGTCTTCCAGCCCGACCAGAACATCGCCGGCGGCGCCGCGTATCTGGATTCCCTGCTGAAGCGTTACAAGAACGACCTGAACCTCGCGCTGGCCGCGTACAACGCCGGGCCCGGAGCGGTCGACCGCTACCACGGCGTGCCGCCCTTCCGCGAGACCCGCGCCTATGTCGTGCGCGTGGAGAATGAGTTTATCCGGCGGAAGCAGGCGGCGGCCCGCGCCGCCGCGATGGCCGTGGTCTCACCCCATTAGGCTTCCCTCAGCGGCGAAAGCAGCGCACGTTTGGGGCAGGCTTTACGGCACGGCTGAAGCCGTGCCCTTAACCAGGCATATCCTCACATATCTCATCGCGGATGACCGCGCGCAGATCAAACTCCATTCATGAGCACAGCGGTCACCGCCAAGAGGTCGTCTGTCCAGCCCGCGTATCTGTTAGCGGTTCTGCTGGTACTGGCACTCTGCCTGTGGCTGGGGCGCGGCCACGCACACTTTGACTGGGCCTCGTTGGCGCGTCAGTTCCGTGCCGTCTCCTGGGGGCGCGTAGCTCTGGGCGTCGGCTGCATCTACGTGGGGTACGGGCTGCGCGCGCTGCGCTGGTCCGTGCTGCTGACGCCGGTGCGCAAGACCCCGGCGCTGCAGCTCCTTCCGGCGCAACTGATCGGCTTTACCGCCGTCGCCATCTTTGGCCGCGCTGTTGACCTGGCCCGGCCATACCTGATTGCGCGCCGCCTGCATACCCCCGTTGCGACGCAGGTCGCGGTCTACTCGATTGAGCGCGCGTTCGATCTGGCGGCGGCGGCGATCCTGTTCTCCGTAACGCTGGCCCTCTCGCCGCGCAACATGCCGCACCATGAGGCCTTCGCCCGCGCCGGTGCGCTGTCGCTGGCGGCCACGCTGCTGGTGGTTGTGGTGGCGCTGGTGATCCGCTTTGCCGGAGACACGCTCTCCCGGCTGACCAGGCGCGTGCTGCATCCGCTCTCGCCGCGACTGGCCGCCGCTGCCGCCACACGCGTGCTCGATCTGCGCGACGGCTTCCGCAGCATCTCCACGCTGGGCGAGTTCCTCCGCGCGCTGGCGATCTCGCTGATCCTGTGGGCAGGCATCGCAGGCTGTTACCTCTTCTCGGCGACCGCCTTCCGCGCCTCTCCGCGGCTGGCGGGATTCAGCATTGCCGCGACGATGCTCTTGCTGGCCACCAGCATGGGCGGATCGCTGCTGCAGTTGCCGGTGCTGGGCTGGTTCACACAGATTGCCGTGCTGGCCGCGGCGCTGCACGGCTTCTTCGCCGTGCCGCTGGAGACAGCCACAGCGTGCGCGGCAGTGATCCAGGTGGTCACCAACCTGTGCGTCATTCCGGCAGGGCTGATTGCGGCGAGAGTGCAGGGTGTGGGGTTGAGAGAAGCTGGTTCGAAGGCGAATTCGCCGAGGATGTAGAGGCAGCATGATGTGCCGGGCTTACGGCCCTTGGGTTCTATGGGCCTCCAAACCCAGGCCTGCTGCACCCCGCATGCGGCCTGGGCTGTTATGTTGCGGGTCATTGGCCCTGACGGCGAGACGTCCATAACAATAGCCATTCCGCCTGACGGTTGCGGCCGCTTGGTAGAATCGAGTGCAGCATGAAATGCCCGTACTGCGCGTTTACGCAAGACAAGGTCATTGACTCCCGCGAGAGCAAGGACGCTGACTCCATCCGCCGCCGCCGCGAGTGCGAGCGCTGCAACAAGCGCTTCACCACCTATGAGCGGCTGGACGAGATCCCCTACATGGTGGTGAAGAAGGACGGGCGCCGCGAAAAGTTCGACCGCCAGAAGGTGCTGAGCGGCCTGCTGCACTCCTGCCAGAAGCGCAAGGTGTCCGTGACGCAGATGCAGGAGATTGTGGACGCGGTGGAGAGCTTTGTCGTGGACTCCACGGAGCGCGAACGCCCCACAGCCGCCGTGGGCGAGTTGATTATGGCGCGGCTGAAGGACATTGATACCGTCGCCTACATCCGCTTCGCGAGTGTGTACAGGGACTTCAAGGACGTGAACGAATTCAAGCAGGAGCTCGAAGGCCTGCTGCACGGCTCTGATTCGACCCGCTCCAAGCGACCCAACCCGCGCTGAACCTATTTTTGCCAATACCATCCATCGGGTGCAGACTGGATGGCATCCAAGTCGGTACTATCGGGCCATGTATCGCTTGCCGCGCATATGAGGACTCGTTTGGTTCTGCCCCAAACATCCAGCATTGACCCACCTTCGCTGTACCTGGATCGCGCCTCCGGTCGCATCTATGGCACGGGCGAGATGGCCGATCTGGTGCGCGCCTTCGACTGGTCGGCCACGTCTGTCGGTCCGGTGGAAACATGGTCCGAGACCCTTCTCATCAGCGTTAACACCCTGCTTGCGTCTCGGCATCCGCTCTTCCTGTGGTGGGGCGAAGACCTGATCCAGTTCTACAACGACGCCTATCGGCCCAGCCTTGGCCGCGGCAAACACCCGGCAGCGCTTGGCCAACGCGGCCAGGACTGCTGGCGGGAGGTGTGGGAGAGCATCGGTGCCCAGGTGCGCTCGGTTCTGCACGGGGGCGAATCCACATGGAGCGTCGATCAGTACCTGCCTATCTATCGCAACGGTGACCAGCTGGAGGACGCGTGGTGGACCTTCAGCTACAGCGCCGTCCGCGAACCCTCCGGCCGCATCGGAGGGGTGTTCGTCGTGGTCTCCGAAACCACCGCCCGCGTACTGGCCGAGCGCGAGTTGAGTGGCAGTCACGAGCGCCTGGAACTTGCCCTGGAGGCAGCCGACCTGGGTACGTGGTCCTACGATCCGCTGACCGAGACCTTCACCGCGGACGCCGCCATGCAGCGCATCTTCGGCGCTCCCGCGGCCGCCGGCGACCACGAGTTCTGGCAGCAGATACTGCATCCGGACGACCGTCTTGCCGCCCGCGAAGAGTTTGCCGCAGCGCTCTCCGGCGTGCGCCCCTACAACCTGGAGTACCGCGTGCTGCACCCCGAGGGCGTGCGCTGGATACGCTCCAAGGGCAAAGTCCTGGCAGGCGATGGCGAGACACAAGCCATGTTCGCCATCGTCGAGGACATTACGGAGGGCAAGCTCGCGGAGATTGAGCTGCACGCCCGGGAGCGCGACCTGCGTGAGTCGCAACGCATCGGCAAGATGGGCTCATGGCAACTGGTGCTGGCCACCGGCGAGCTGACCTGGAGCGAAGAGGTCTACAGCCTGCTGGAGCACGATCCCAGCCTGCCGGTCCTCGACTATACCAAGCAGCCGGAGCTGATGGAGCCGGACAGTCTGCGCCGACTGCAGGCTGCGGTGGCGCAGTGCATCGCCACCGGCCAGCCTTACGAGCTCGACACCAAGATGTATCTGCCCAGCGGCAAGACCGTATGGCTGGCGACGCGCGGAGAGGCTGTCTTCAGTGCCGAAGGCGAGGTGGCTGGGCTGCGTGGCACGGTGCGAGACATCACGGACCGCAAGCTCGTGGAAGAGGCTCTGCGCAGCAGCGAGACGCGGCTACAGCTTGCCATCGAGTCCGCCAAACTGGGCGCGTGGTCCTATGACGAAGCCACCGGCATATCCACCGGCGACGCCGCCATGCAACGTATCTTCGGCTCATCACAGGCCTCAGGGGACTTTGACTACTGGATCGGGTTCGCCCATCCCGACGACCGTAAGGGCATTGAAGAGGACTTCCGCGCCGCCATCGCCGGCCATGCGCCCTACGAGACCGAGTACCGCATCGTGCGCCCGCCCAACGGCGAAGTACGCTGGATACGATCCCAGGGCCGCGTTCTGCGCGAACCGGGCCAGCCGCTCCGGATGCTGGTCGTCGTCGAAGACATCACCGAGCGCAAGCTTTCAGAGGCTGCCCTGTTGCGCACGGAGAAACTGGCCGCCGTGGGCCGTCTGGCCTCCTCGATCGCGCATGAGATTAACAACCCGCTGGAGTCGGTGACGAACCTGGTCTACCTAGCCAAGGCCAACGCCCTGGACCCGAAGACGCAGGAGTATCTCAGCATGGCCGAGCAAGAGCTGCGCCGCGCCTCCGCCATTACCAGCCAGACCCTGCGCTTCCACCGGCAGTCCACGCGGCCGGCTGAGGTCGACTGCGACGACCTGATCGGCGGCGTGCTGGGCATCCACCAGAGCCGCATGAACAATGCCGGCGTGTCCGTAGGAATCCGCACGCGCTCCTGCCGCCCCATCTTTTGCTCTGACGGCGAGGTCCGTCAGGTCCTCAGCAACCTGATCGGGAATGCCATTGACGCCATGCAGTCCACCGGCGGCCGCCTGCTGGTCCGCAGCCGTGAGACGCACGACTGGGCAACCGGCCGCCGCGGTGTGGCCATCACGGTCGCCGACAACGGCCCCGGCATGCCGGCGCCCATCGTCGATCACATCTTTGAGGCCTTCTACACCACCAAGGGCGACGCAGGCACCGGCCTGGGCCTGTGGATCAGCAAGGAGATCGTCGACCGCCACAACGGCCGACTGAGGGTGCGCTCCAGCCAGCGCCCTGGGCACTCCGGCAGCGTGTTCACGCTCTTCCTGCCGCATCCGTCTGCCACGCGCTGAACGCCCTCCTGCGACACCTCGTAGTATAGGTAGCTGGGTTTATCCCACGAGGAGAAGCAAACAGGATGTCCGCGCGTACCCATTCCATCACCCTTATTCCTGGCGACGGCATCGGCCCCGAGGTCGCAGCCGCCATGGTCCGCGTTGTGGAGGCCGCCGGCGCGCAGACCGGCTGCAGCTTTGAGTGGCACAGCTTCGAATGCGGCGCCGAGGCCTACGAGAAGAACGGTGAGATCCTGCCGCAGACCGCGCTGGACTCCATTGCGAAGGACAAGGTCGCCATCAAGGGCCCGACGGCCACGCCCATCGGCGGCGGATTTTCGTCGATCAACGTGGCGCTGCGCAAGAAGTTTGACCTGTACTCCAACTTCCGGCCGGTGAAGTCGCTGCCCGGCATCAAGACGCACTATCCGGAGATTGACCTCGTCATCTTTCGCGAGAACACGGAGGACCTGTACTCGGGCCTTGAGATTACGGTCTTCCCCGGCGTGGTGCAGGCGTTCAAGATCATCACCGAGAAGGGCTCCACGCGCATTGCGAAGTCGGCGTTCGAGTACGCGCGCAAGCATGGCCGCAAGAAGATCCACGCCATCCACAAGGCCAACATCATGAAGCTGTCGGATGGGTTGTTCCTGAAGTGCTGCCGCAGCGTGGCCGAGCAGTATCCTGAGATTACTTATGCCGAACACATCGTGGACAACACTTGCATGCAGCTGGTGATGAACCCCACGCAGTATGACGTGATCCTTACCGAGAACCTGTATGGCGACATCCTCAGCGACCTGTGCAGTGGGCTGATCGGCGGCCTGGGGCTGGTGCCGGGTGCGAACCTGGGCGCGGAGTGCGCGATCTTTGAGGCGGTCCACGGCTCGGCGCCGGACATCGCCGGGCAGGACAAGGCGAATCCGACGGCGCTGCTGCAGTCCGCGGTGCTGATGCTGCACCATCTGAACGAGTCCGCCACCGCCGACAAGGTGCAGGCGGCGATTGAGAAAGTCTACGCCGAGGGCAAGACGCTGACCCGCGACGTGGGCGGCAGTGCGGGAACCAAGGCGTTCACGGAGGCTGTGCTGGCCGCTTTGTAGTCGCGTTGTGAAGGAGCAATATGAATCGCACGACCGCACTGCTGTTGCTCGCCACGCTCACGCTCGCCGGCTGCAAGCACGCTCCTGCGCCGGACGCCGCGCAGCCGCAGGCCGCCGCTGCGCCCGCTCCGGTGGTCGATCCCGCCACCGCGAGCGTCATCACCGGCGTAGTGCATCTCAGCGGCGTCGCGCCGAAGCCGATTGCCATCGACATGTCTGCCGATCCGGCCTGCACGCTCCCCGCCACGCCGAACCTCACCGAGCAGATCGTCGCCGACCACGGCCGGCTCGCGAATGTGTACGTGTACATCAAGTCGGGAATTCCGGCTTCGCAAGCTGGCGATTTCCGCGTCACGCCAGTCATTCTCGACCAGAAGGGCTGTCGCTACGTTCCGCACGTGGTCGCGGTGCAGCAAGGCGGCGCGGTGGAGTTCCGCAACTCCGACCCGACGATGCACAACGTCCACACCACGCCGGAGAACGCCGCCAACAGTGCTACCGACGTGTCTGAGCCGCCCATGGGCCAGCCGCAGACGCAACGGTTTGCCGCGCCGGAGGCGATGATTCCCGTCCGCTGCAACAACCACCCGTGGATGAACGCCTTCATCAACGTAGCGCCCAACCCGTACTTCGCGGTCACCGGCTCGGACGGCAGCTTCACCATCCAGAACCTGCCGCCGGGGACCTATACCCTGGCCGCGGTGCAGGAGAAGCTCGGCGAGCAGGACATCCAGATCTCGGTGCCCGCAAAATCTACTGTCCCCGCTGCGTTTACATTCGCCGTAAAATAGGCATCTACTACCTCAGCAGCCAGCACCTCGAACCCAGAACCTAAGGAGCAACATGACCCTCAACTTCGCGACCCACTCCATCCCGCTGTGGTTCCTGGTGCTCTCCCTGTTTCTGCCGCGCATCTGCATCCTAGTGGCCTGGGTGGAGCACAGCATGGTGCATTACATCCCGGCGGTGGTGGGCGTGATCCCGGTGATCGTCGCGCTGCTGATCCCGCGCCTGCTGATCCTGTACTGGATCTACCAGGACCAGGGGATCGGTCTGTGGTTCCTGATCCACGCGATTGCGCTGCTGCTGGCCTGGGGCGGCGGAGGCCGGCGGATGAGCCGCGGCCGGCGTTACCGCGACCGCTATGCCGACTAAAGCAGGTGATCGCTAACTTGCCTCCGCGCTCGCCCGGCGACTTGTTATTCTATATAGATGGAACGTCGTAATGTAGGTATCCTGGGCGCGACCGGAGCCGTCGGCCAGCGGTTCATCGAACTCCTCGCGGACCACCCGTGGTTCAACATCACCTGGCTTGCGGCCAGCGACCGCAGCGCCGGCAAGACGTATGCCGAGGCCTGCCACTGGCGGCTGGACACGCCGCTGCCCGCGCGCATCGCCAAGATGGTGCTGCAGCCCAACACGCCCGAGAGCGGGGGCTCGGAGCTGCCGCGGATTATCTTTTCGTCTGTCGACGCGCCCATTGCGCGTGAGCTGGAGCCGAAGTTCGCAGCGGCGGGTTGCGCGGTAATCTCCAACAGCTCGGCGTTCCGCATGGCGCCCGATGTTCCGCTGGTGGTGCCGGAGGTCAACGCCGACCATCTCGAGATGATCGAGCAGCAGGCCACGCGCAAGGCAAGCGGCGGCTATCTCGTCACCAATCCCAACTGCTGCGCGATTGGGCTGGTGCTGCCGCTGGCGCCGCTGCAGGCGCACTTCGGCATTGAGAAGCTCTTCGTCAGCACCATGCAGGCGGTGAGTGGCGCGGGCTATCCCGGCGTGGCGTCGCTGGACATTCTGGGCAACGTGATTCCGTATATCAAGAATGAGGAAGAGAAGCTGCAGGAGGAGGTCGGCAAGCTGCTGGGAGCCGCGTCCGGTGGAGGCTTGCAGCCCGCGCCGCTGAAGCTCTCCGCACTCTGCAACCGCGTGGCGGTGGTGGATGGCCACACGGAGTGCGTGAGCGTGAAGCTGCGCAAGCCTGCGACGCACGAACAGATCATCGCTGCGTGGGCAGAGTTCCAGCCGCTGCACGGCAAGGGGCTTGACGGCTTCCATCTGCCGTCCGCGCCGCTGGCGCCGGTGGAGTACGCGCCCGAGGAGAACCGCCCGCAGCCGCGGCTGGACCTGATGCGCGGCAACGGGATGGCCACCACCGTGGGCCGGCTGCGCCCCTGCTCGCTGTTTGACTGGAAGTTCACGCTGCTCTCGCACAACACCATCCGTGGCGCGTCGGGCGCGGCGATCCTGAACGCAGAGGTGCTGGCGGTGCTGGGCAAGTTCGACTTCCGCAAGTTTCCGCCGGTGAACAACGCGGCAGAGGAGCTGGTGACCGCATGAGCACACCGCGCCAGCACATTGTTGTGATGAAGTTCGGCGGGACCTCGGTGGAAGACTCCGCCGCCATCCTGCGCACCGCGGCCATCGTGGCTGGGCGGTTGCGCGCGGGGCTTAACCCCATTGTGGTCGTCTCGGCGATGTCCAAGGTGACGGACACGCTGCTGAAGGCCGCGGCCGCGGTCGGCAAGAACGACCGCGAAGGCGCGCTGGGGCTCACCGACAGCCTGCGTACGCGCCACCTGAGTACGGCAGCCGAGCTGGTGACGGGCGACCGCCTGACCTCGCTGCAGCTCAACATCCACCACGACTTCGACGCGCTGGACGACCTGCTGCGCGGCATCTCCGCAGTGGGCGAGCTGACCCCGCGCACCTCCGACCATGTGGTCAGCTTCGGGGAACGCCTGTCTTCGCTGATCATCACCGCGGCCTTCGCCGAGCAGAGCATCGCCGGCGCACAGCACATCGACGCGCGCACCGTGATCCTGACCGACGGCCACTACGGCAAGGCCACGCCCAACGAACGCGCCATTGAGAACGCGCTCACCGCGCAGGTGCTGCCGCTGCTGGACCTCGGCAAGGTGCCGGTGCTGGGCGGCTTCATCGGCTCGTGCGATGGCATCACCACTACGCTGGGCCGCGGAGGCTCCGACTACACCGCCGCGCTGATCGGCGGCGCGCTGCACGCCGGGGCCATCGAGATCTGGACCGACGTCAACGGCATCATGACCACCGACCCGCGCATCGTCCCCGAGGCGCTGCGGGTGAAGACCATCAGCTTTGAGGAGGCCGCTGAGCTCGCCTACTTCGGCGCGAAGGTGCTGCATCCGGCGACTATTCTGCCGGCTGTGCAGAAGAATATTCCGGTCTACGTGCTCAACAGCCGCAACGCGGAGAACGAAGGCACCAAAATTACCGCGACGCCTCCGCCGTGCGCCAGCCCGTTCAAGTCCATCGCGGCGAAGAAGCAGCTCACCATCATCGATATCGTCGCCAGCCGCATGCTGCTCGCGCACGGCTTCCTGAAGGCGGTCTTCGACGTCTTTGACAAGCACGGTTGCGCGATCGACATGGTCGCGACATCAGAGGTGTCGATCTCGGTGACAGTGGACTCGCGGCAGGCGCTGCCGGCCATCTGCGAGGAGCTGAGCCGCATCGCCGATGTGAAGTGTGAGGGCAACAAGGCGCTGATCTGTTTGGTGGGCGAAGACATCCGCGGGCAGGCGGGTATCTCCGGCCAAGTCTTCAGCGCGATCTCGCACGTGAACGTACGCATGATCTCGCAGGGTGCCAGCGAGATCAACATGAGCTTCATGATCAATGAGGAAGATGTGGAAGAGGCGGTACGCTCGCTGCACCGGAAGTTCTTCGCCGCGCCGGACTCGAATATCTTTGACGTCGAACGCGCGGAAGCTGTAAACAGAACTTAAGCAGCGGGGTCGCCCATGTTTCGACAAGGATGGACCATCAAGTCGCGGCTTTGCCTTTTGGCCCTTGCATCCGTCGGGAATTTGCTTTGCTACACTCAGACGTTCTTCGGCTTACAGGGCT